>JFJP01037023.1_pt1 | contig 110550 bp, 94 predicted proteins | sample 431651 | NCBI WGS metagenome assembly JFJP01 (sample SAMN02602958, study PRJNA72255) | Microbial mat metagenome, whole genome shotgun sequencing project. | biome: fresh water; feature: sink hole; material: water; isolation source: purple microbial (photo- and chemosynthetic) mats found in...
AAACACCGTTTAGCTTCATGACGGTGACGGAAACAGCCGATTTTTATCAGCCGGTATCGGTGCTGCATGTTCCATCACCCATATCATGGGCCGATGAGGAGAGAGACCTTACGGCATGGATGGGCAACGAACTGCAGACTGCCGCTGTGACAAAGCTGTACAGCATGTCTGACAGGGTAGGAATATGCAACTCTGACCAGCTCATGCGTGACTGGGTCTACCTGCAGTCGAGTGACCATTTTTACTACATGTCAACCAAGTTCTTCTCTGACGGAGCGGTGCACGCCTATTTCAACCCCTACGAGAACCCATACCAGGCCTTCATGAATTACATGAATGTTCTAAGTGATTTTGAGATCAGGCTTAACACGATCTGCCCGGTCAACAGTCATGAGGAGGAGGTTGCGAAGCTTGAGAAGAAGGCAGGCACAGCCAGGCTGAAGAGCGTCAGAATCACAAAGGCTAAGGTCGCTGCTGAGAAGAAAACTGCTACTGCCGGGTTGAAAAGCACAAGGGCCGCGCAGACTACAGCCACTCCTGAGAAAAAAGCGGACACTGCCGTACTTAAGAGCGCCAGACCCGCAAAGAGTAAGGCCACCGCGGCAGCCGTCAAAAAGGCCGCATCAGTAAAAAAATCACCAGTAAAAAAATCCCCGGCAAAAGCTGCAACAAAGAAGAGTGCTGCGAGGGGCACTGCGGTGAGGAAGAAAGCCGGCAGCAAATAGTTGTTGCGGTATAAAGCTATGTACAACTGTTATACGCTTCGGCGTATTAATTCATTATTAACTATATGGAGAAGAAAGCTGATTTTTTATTTGAGACAAGCTGGGAAGTATGCAATAAGGTAGGCGGTATATATACAGTCATTTCGACCAAGGCGCTGAATGTTACCTATGAGTTTGGCGACAATTACGTTTTAATAGGTCCTGATGTATGGCGCGACGATCAGTCGAACCCTGAGTTCACACCTGACGACAGCATGTATCTCCCATGGAAGGCTGTTGCTGCCCAGGAAGGTCTTAATGTACGGACAGGACGATGGAATATCAAGGGAAACCCGAGGGTGATGCTGATTGACTTCACGCCCTATTTCGGGCAGCAGAATGAGGTCTTTGCCCGTTTCTGGGAGACCTACCAGCTTGACAGTATCTCCGGTCAGTGGGATTATATTGAACCGGCCCTATTTGGTTACGCTGCCGGTAAGGTGATTGAAAGCTTCACCAACTTTTACCGTGAGTATCCGAGAGTGATAGCACAGTTCCATGAATGGATGACGGGTCTGGGTGTACTATACCTCGAGAAGAATGCGTCATGGATAACCACCTCCTTCACAACGCATGCCACGGTCCTGGGCCGCAGTATTGCAGGCAACAACAGGCAGCTCTACAGCAGGATGAAGGAGTTTAACCCGGTCCAGATCGCTCATGAGTTTAACGTAACCTCCAAGCAATCGCTTGAGAAGCTCAGCGCTTCCGAGGCGGATGTCTTCACCACCGTGAGTGAGATTACCGGCCGCGAGTGTGAGGCCTTCCTCGGAAAGAAGCCTGATGTGATTACCCCAAACGGATTTGAAGACACATTCGTACCTACCCCCGAAAACTTTGAGGCTGCACGGGCGGCTGCCAGGGATAAGCTTCTAACTGTTGCCGGCGCATTGCTTGGATATACACTTCCGGCTGACACGCTGCTGGTATCAACGAGCGGCAGGTATGAGTACAGGAACAAGGGCATCGACCTGTTCCTCTCATCGCTGGGTGCCATAAACAGGAAGGCTGATGCCGACCGTCAGTGCGTGGCCTTCATCCTGGTGCCCGCATATCACAGGGGACCCAGGCTGGATCTCGCTGCTGCAATTGCCGATGGCACATTCGTGGCGGAGGGCGACAGGTACCTCACCCATGGCCTGCATTACTTCAATGATGACCCGGTCCTGAACCAGCTCAACAGGGAGGAGATCCGAAACACCGCCTCCGAAAAGGTGAAGGTGATCTTCGTTCCGTCATACCTCAACGGCAATGACGGTATCTTCAACATGCCCTACTATGATTTGCTCATAGGGTTTGACCTGACACTATATCCGTCTTATTATGAGCCGTGGGGATACACGCCCCTTGAGAGCCTGATGTTCCATGTTCCTACGGTAACCACCAACCTGGCAGGCTTTGGCATGTGGGTTGACAGTTATTTTGAGAACCCCGGTAACGGTTGCCTGGTGATTAACCGTACCGATGACAACGAGAAAGAGGTCATCGCAGGTATGGAGGAGTTTATTCGGCGCTTCATGAAGATGAGTCCCGCCGAAGAGGCCGAAGCCAGAGACAAGGCCTGGGAGATATCACGTATTGCGAACTGGAACACGCTCTTCCATTTTTACACTGATGCATACAATCACGCTCTTGAAAAGAGCGAGGAGAGGCGTGACCAGCCCAGGGAATATGCCCGCATCCTTGAAGCAACCGAGGTACAGGTCAGGAAACCTTTCCAGGCGCCTGTATGGAAGGACATCTACGTTCAGTCAGAACTTCCCGAACGGATCAGCTATCTGAAAGAGCTCTCAGGTAACCTGTGGTGGTCGTGGAACAGCGATGCCGAGTTCCTGTTCCGGAGGATGGATCCTACACTCTGGGAAGAGGTAGGTCACAATCCCAAGAGGCTCCTGGAAGCAATTGATTACAAACGGCTGGTTGTACTGGCTGATGACGAGGTCTTCCTCGATGATTCTGACAGGATATATAAGGAGTTCACTGATTACCTGGCCAGGCCTGAGAATTCTGATCTCCCATCCATTGCTTATTTCAGCATGGAGTTCGGGATCCATCCCAGCCTTAAGATCTATTCCGGCGGACTGGGAGTGCTGGCAGGTGACTATCTGAAGGAGGCCAGTGACTCAAACGTCAACATCACCGGCTTCGGGTTGCTTTACCGCTACGGATACTTCAGGCAGAAGCTCGGACCGAGGGGCGAGCAGCAGGCCATCTACGAGGCAGAAGATTTTTCAAGGCTGCCTGTTGCGATAGTTAAAGACGCCAACGGCAATCACCTGACAATACAGCTCACATGGCCGGGCCGCATGGTGAAGGCCCGCATATGGCTGGCATCGGTTGGTAAGGTCAGACTCTACCTGCTTGACACTGACTTCGAGGAGAATACCCATGAAGACAGAGCAATAACGCATTATCTCTACGGCGGCGACTCCGAGAACAGGCTGAAGCAGGAACTGATTCTTGGTATCGGGGGCATGCGCGCGCTGATCGCCCTGGGAATAAAACCGGATGTCTATCACAGCAATGAAGGCCATTCAGCCTTCATTGGTTTTGAAAGAATGCGGCATCTTATCGAGGATGAACATCTCAGCTTTGAGGAGTCGATGGAGATAATAAGGGCTTCAACCCTCTTTACCACACACACTCCCGTACCTGCAGGTCATGACGCCTTTGAGGAGGACATGCTCAGGAAATACATATCTCATTATCATGCGAGACTGAATATCACCTGGGATCAGCTGATGGCGCTGGGCCGCTGTCAGGATGACTATGACCGCAAGTTTAACATGAGCTTTCTCGCCACGCGTCTCTCACAGGAGATGAACGGAGTGAGCCAGCTTCACGGGCATGTCTCGAGGGGGCTCTTCTCGAAGCTCTGGCCCGGATACCTGCGTGACGAGCTCTATATTGGTCATGTCACCAACGGGGTGCACCACTCAACCTGGGTGGCCCCGGAGTGGGAGCAGGTCTATGAAAAGATCACCGGGGAGAAGCATTTTGACCAGGGTGACCGTGAGCAGTGGGCTAAGATCTACCAGGTGGAGGATGAGAAGGTGTTCGAGATCAAGATGAAGCTTAAAAAGCGGCTGTTCGATAACATCCGCAAGAGGCTCCAGTCAGATATGATGGAGAGGCATGTCAGTCCGCGTACACTGATGAACATCAGCTCTCACCTTAACGAAAAGGCTCTCACCATTGGGTTTGCCCGCCGTTTCGCAACCTATAAGAGGGCAACACTGCTCTTCCGCGACCTTGATCGCCTGAACAAACTTGTCAATAACCCGGAGAGGCCCGTGCAGTTTATCTTTGCAGGGAAAGCGCATCCCAACGACGGAGGAGGACAGGAGCTGATCCGCCGGATCAATGAGGTCTCCCAGATGCCGCAGTTTGCAGGCAAGGTGCTCTTCCTCGAGAATTATGACATGGAGTTGGCACGTTACCTCGTAAGAGGTGTGGATATTTGGATGAACACACCCACACGGCCTCTGGAGGCATCCGGTACAAGCGGTGAGAAGGCGGTTATGAACGGCACCATCCATTTCAGTGTGCTTGACGGATGGTGGGTGGAAGGTTATCACGCCTTCGCCGGTTGGGCCCTGCCAAAGAAGCGTACCTACGCCAGCCAGGAGCTGCAGGATGATATTGACGCCGAGACTATTTACAATATGCTTGAATATGAGATCATTCCAGCATATTATTCCAAGGATGATGACGGTATACCACGCGAATGGACCAGCTACATCAAGAACACCATGGTCAAGGTGGCTCCCGAGTTCACCACTCGCCGCATGCTCAATGACTACATTCAGAAATTCTACTCGAAATTGTGGGAGAGAAGCAAACGGATCAAGGCAGACAATTATGCCCTTGCCCGTGAGCTGGCAGCCTGGAAGAATGATATCACAAGAGCATGGGATGAAATTGAGATCATCAAGTATGATCCCAAGAATATTGCAAAGCAGGTGTATCGTTCAGGCCATACCTATTCTACCGAGATAATCCTTGACATTAAGAACATTCCGGCGGAGAACGTGGGGGTGGAGATGGTGGTGACCCGTCAGCTGAAAGACGGCGAGTATGTCTTCTTTACAAGCAAGGAATTCCAGCTCGTAAAGCGGAAGAAGGGTAGGGTGATCTACGGTGTGGATTTTCAGCCCGAGATGGCTGGCACTTTCTACTACGGGATCCGTATATATGCGAAACATGCGGAGCTTCCGCACAGGCAGGATTTCTGTCTGCTCAGGTGGGTCGACTGATTCAGATATCCCTGATTGTTTTTATCTTCTCCTGCAGGAGCACAATAGCTGTTCTTGCAGGGAGGTAAAGTTTCAGGTGATGGGGAGCCGTAACTCCGTAGTTGCCGTGGTCAGGAAGTGAAAAATAATCCTGGCCTTCGTCTATGCGGCCCTGTCCGCCAAAGAGCGGGTTGTCAGTGTTGAGTATGATCCTGAATTTTCCCTTCACCGGAATGCCGTAATCAGTGAATGATACGGAGGGATTGAAGTTCATGACCGTGATGAGGTCTCCACGCCTGAAGGCAATGATCTTATCTGAGTTGTTGACTGCCAGTATCTCAGTAAGTTGCAGCTGGGGCAGGCCATGTTGCTTGCCTGTCTCTATCATGGCCCTGTCGAACTCATTCAGGTGGCGATACCTTAGCAGCTCATTGTCTGCAAGGCTCCACTGCCGCCGTGCATACTTGTAGCTCCACCCGTTTCCCTCACGGGGGAAGTCAATCCACTCCGGGTGGCCGAATTCGTTCCCCATGAAGGTGAGGTAACCACCGCCGGCTGCGATAAAGGTAAAAAGTCTGATCATCTTGTGCAGAGCCATGGCACGGTCAATGACCAGGCTGGGGGTGCGGAGGCTCATGGAGAAATACATCTCTTTGTCTGCCAGTCTGAATATCAATGTTTTATCTCCGACGAGTGCCTGGTCATGCGACTCACAGTAGGAGACTACTTTTTCTTCAGCCCGGTGCTGTGTCAGCTCGTGGAGAAGGTATCCGAGGTCCCAGTTCTCATCGGGGATCTCCTTCACCATCTTGATCCAAATATCAGGCACACCCATTGCCAGCCTGTAGTCAAAACCTATCCCTCCTGCAGCTACAGGGGCCGCCAGACCGGGCATACCGCTCATCTCCTCCGCGATGGTCACGGCACCGGGAGTAAATTCGTGGATCAGTTTGTTGGCCAGGGTGAGGTAAACGATGGCATCGGTATCCTGGTTCCCGTCGTAATACTGACTGTAAGAGACGAAGTCGGATCCGAGGCCGTGGTCATAATAGAGCATGCTGGTGATGCCGTCGAAACGGAAGCCGTCAAAGCGGTACTCCTCAAGCCAGTACTTACAGTTGGAGAGCAGGAAGTGCGCCACTTTGGGTTTGCCGTAGTCATAGCAGAGCGAGTCCCACGCCACGTGCGTCCTGCGCGCTCCTCTGTGAAAATAAAGTGCGGGGTCACCGTCGAGCATGCCCAGTCCTTCCAGAGTATTGGCCACGGCGTGGGAGTGGACGAGGTCCATTACTACCCTGATACCCATCCCGTGAGCTGTATCAATAAGCTCTCTGAGGTCATCGGGGGTGCCGAAGCGTGACGAGGCGGCAAAGAGGCTTGATACATGGTAACCGAATGATCCGTAATAGGGGTGTTCCTGTATCGCCATCAGTTGGATGGTGTTATAGCCCAGGCTCTTTATGCGGGGAAGCACGTCTTCAGTAAACTCACGGTATGTGCCTGTTTTCTCCTCCTCGGTAGCCATGCCTACGTGCGCCTCGTAGACCAGGAGCGACGGCGGTGGCGGCGGCGACGGGTTCTTCATGATGTACCCGGAGGCAGGATGCCATACCTGCGCTGAAAAGATCTTCGTCTTCTCATCCTGCACGGTTCGGGTGGCATAGGCAGGTATACGCTCGCCGCCGCCACCCTTCCACTTTACATTCATCTTGTACAGGTCGCCGTGTGCCAGCATTCCCTCGTCAAACTCACCAATCCAGTCGCCCTCATCGCTCCTGCGAAGCCTGTAGCGCTCATCATCCTTCCAGTTGGTGAAGGTGCCGGTGAGGGTGACGGAGGTGGCATTGGGAGCATGCTCCCTGAAGACCCAGCCATTTTCAGTGTGATGCAGCCCGTACCAGTGGTGCCCGTTGGCAAAATCCGACAGAGGGCTGCCTCCTGTAATTAGCTTTTCGCGGTCACTGCCGTAGGTGAGACGGGCTTCAATGACACTCCTGAATGGATCAAGCCACGGATCAATTTGATAGAACCTTTTCATTACGCATAATATCTTCACTAAATTACAAAAATTGAGCTATGCTTGGCTCTCTTTATTAATTTTGTCCTGGTCAGGAAATGATGGAATTACATTACGACTATAAAGACACGCATTTCAACAAACCGGTAATAACCATGGGTGTCTTCGATGGCGTTCATCTGGGTCACCGCATGCTTCTGAGCCGTGTGGTGGCAGAGGCGGAGAAGAGCGGATCAGATGCCGTGGCCGTTACATTTGACCCGCACCCACGCATCGTTCTTACGGGTGACCCCACTTATCTGCGGTTCCTGACCGACATTGAGGAAAGGATATTTCTTCTTCGCCAGACCGGGATAGGTCACCTGGTCATAATTCCTTTCACCCATGAGCTGAGCCGGATGACAGCCCGGGAGTATGTTGAATCAATACTGTGCCGCCACCTCGGAGTCAGGCATCTCGTCACAGGCTTCAACCACCACTTCGGGAGGCATCATGAGGGAGACAGCGATACTATAACCGACTGTTCCTCGAGAATGGATTTCAGGGTCACGCGTGAAGAAGCATTCACCCTCAACGGGGAGGTGGTCAGTTCCTCGCTCATAAGAAAGCTCCTTGAAGGGGGTGAAGCAAGGAAAGCATCATCAATGCTAGGGTATGATTATTTTCTCAGGGGGAAGGTGGTCTCCGGTAAAAAGATCGGCCGCGGCCTAGGCTTTCCGACGGCGAACATTGCACCGCGGTTTGTATATAAGCTGATACCGCGTTCCGGGGTTTATGCCGTTGAGATAACAATTGATGGTGACCCGGAGTGGCATGGTGCCATGCTAAATATTGGACTCAGACCAACGATAAAAGATAGTGACGGCATCAGGACCATCGAGGCTCATATAATTAATTTTGATTCAGATCTCTACGGAAAAGATGTCACGGTCAGATTTCGTGAACGCCTGCGCGACGAGATGAAATTTGGAAGTATTGAGGAGCTTGTGGCACAACTGGGAAGAGACAGGGAAAGGACGATTACGCTGTTGGGTCACTGAACAATTGTGCATCTTTTTAGTTATCTTTGCAGACCTAAAAAAATAGAGATCATGTCATTCATCAATAACGAACTTAAATATAAGGTTAAGGATATTGCACTGGCTGAGTTTGGCCGTAAAGAGATGGATATTGCTGAGAAGGAGATGCCCGGTCTTCTCTCAATGAGAAACAAATATTCAGCATCAAAGCCGCTCAAAGGAGCCAGGATCACAGGCTCGCTGCACATGACCATACAGACCGCTGTGCTCATCGAGACGCTTCGCGATCTTGGCGCCGACGTCCGCTGGGCAAGTTGTAATATATTTTCCACGCAGGATCATGCTGCAGCAGCCATTGCCGCTGCAGGCATACCGGTCTTTGCCTGGAAAGGCGAGTCGCTGGAAGAATACTGGTGGTGCACCGCACAGGCTCTCTCCTTCCCCGGAGGCAAAGGCCCCAATCTTATTGTTGACGACGGCGGTGATGCATCATTGATGGTTCACATGGGGTACAAGGCCGAGAAGGACCCCTCGGTACTTGACGTCAAACCGTCGAACAGGGAAGAGGGAATAATCATTGACACTCTTAAAAAGATCGTTGCAGAAGACCCGCAGAGATGGCACAGGACGGTGAAGGAGATGAAGGGTATCTCTGAGGAGACAACCACTGGCGTTCACCGTCTATACCAGATGATGGAGGCAGGCGAGCTGCTGGTACCGGCCATCAACGTGAATGACTCAGTCACCAAAAGCAAATTCGATAACCTGTACGGCTGCCGTGAATCGCTGGCAGACGGTATCAAGAGAGCTACCGATGTGATGATTGCCGGTAAGGTAGTGGTTGTCTGCGGATATGGCGATGTGGGTAAGGGCTCAGCACGTTCAATGAGATCCTACGGTGCCAGGGTCATAGTTACCGAGATAGATCCTATATGTGCGTTGCAGGCTGCCATGGAGGGTTTTGAGGTGAAGACGGTGGAGGAGGCTCTTCCGGAAGGCAATATCTTTGTCACCGCAACGGGTAACCGCGACATCATCACTATTGAGCATATGGAGAAGATGAAGGATCAGGCCATCGTATGCAATATCGGGCACTTTGACAACGAGATACAGGTCGACACCCTCAATGAATACAAGGGCATTGAGAAGATCAACATCAAGCCACAGGTAGACAAGTATATCTTTCCTGACGGTCATGCCATATTCCTGCTTGCAGAAGGGCGGCTGGTGAACCTCGGCTGTGCTACAGGTCACCCGTCATTCGTCATGAGCAACTCATTCACCAACCAGACTCTGGCCCAGATTGAACTCTGGACCAAAGACTACGAGAAGGGGGTCTACAGGCTCCCCAAACATCTTGATGAGGAGGTTGCCAGGCTACATCTGGCACAGCTGGGAGTCAATCTCACATGTCTCACAGGGGAACAGGCTGACTATATAGGTGTTCCTCCTGAAGGCCCTTACAAGCCTGAGCATTACAGGTACTAAAAGGTATTATCTCTTGTTCCAGACCCGCACACTGTAGCCGGTAAAGGCGGTGCGGTAATTCTTCAGGGGATATTTGGAAGGCCCGACCGCAGTGGGAGTTCCGTAGCTAGGCAGCAAATAGTGTGTGTTGCAAATCGGACACACTGCCTCAATTCCATCAATGTTAACTGCAATACTGAGAGAGTTTTCAACGAAGCAGTGCGGGCAGGTGCGGTCATAGGCTGAGTACTCAAAGTCCTGCAGCCCCGTGTTGTAAATTATGATGCCGTTGCCGTCATAACCGCCTGTGCCCAGGCCCAGATGCCTGTGAGAAGAGGAGAGGAGTGCACTGGTGCCCGGAGAGTAGTAGAGATCAAAGAATTCCGGGTCGGAGAAGCTTATGGTAAAATCAATGGTTATGTCAGGGATTACCTCATTTTTCTCCCTGTCGCATGACATTGTAAGCAACAGAGCCGTGGTGATGATGAAAAAAATCTTTACATTTGAACCTGACATGTGCATATCTGAGTTTCTGCAAAAGTAACCAATTAAGTTCTAAGGGGAATACCTGTCAAACGAAATGAAGCATAAGTTAGTATTCATAAGGTTCTTTACTCTTTTGATCCTTTTCCTGTTTGCCGTTCCGCTCAGCGACTGCAAGGCGCAGCGCAACGCAACACGCAAGGTGGAGAAGGAGTTGTTCGGGAAGTCGCGCCGGAGCAAGCCTTTTGAAGAGGGAAAAGCCAAAGGAGCTGCCGCGAAGGCGATGAAGGAGCAGGAGAAGAAGGAGGCAGCACGTGACCGGGAGGATGAGAAGCAGCTTAAGGAGCTGAGAAAACAGCACTATGAGAAACAGAGCCCTGAGACCAAAGTGCGAATGGATAACAACAGCAGGAACACTCAGGCCAAATACAAGGTCAAGAAACAGAAGCAGCGAAAGGAGCAGACCAAACCAGAACTGAGAAAGCCGGGACAGCCTAAGCCGGAGAAGGTGAAGGCTAAGCCGAAGACAAAGGATCCTAAGAAGGTGCCGGAGCTGAAACAGCAAAAGAGCAAGGCGAAGTCAAAGATGAAGGATCCTAAGAAACAGCCAAGGCTGAAACAACACAAGATCAAGAAATACTGATACTCATGGAAGACATTGGCAGCCTGATTTTTTACGTAATACTGGGGATCATAGCTCTGGCCGGCTCTTTCCAGGGAAAGAACAAGAAGCAGAAAGCACCCCCGAAGAGGGTGGTGCAGCGACAGCCCGACACCGTCACAACGACACCCCCACCGCCGGCGCGTATGGCCCCGGCTCCGGCCCGAACGGTGCTGGCCCCCCAACCGCAGTCACGACCTGCCCCGCAGCAACGCAAGCCACAATATTTGCCTACCGATCCCTCCATGGAGGGAAGGTATGAGGAGCCAATGGCCGGTACTTTCAGCAGGGAAGGATCTTTTAGCGAGACTATGGCCGAAGCCTTCAGCGGCGAGGGCTCGGTAAGTCAATCCATGGCTGCAGCATTTGCCGGCGAAGGTTCAATTGAAGATTCCATGGCCGCGGCTTTTGCCTCCGAAGGGATCTCCTCATTCAAGGATTTTCAGACAAGTGATTTTGTCCATACTGAGATCTCTGACAGCGAGATAGGTGATGTCCCGGAGTACGATTACAACACCAGGCCGGGGGGTGATATTCTTTCAGACGGATTTGACCTGAGAAAGGCTGTGATCTACACAGTACTGCTAAACAGAAAAGAGTACTCTGTCTGATATTCTGATAATTACAAATGGTGGGGGATTTGCATTTTAAATAGAAATTTATTATATTTGTTCTTTGAAGAGTTCCGGTAAGCCGGGATTCTTCTTATTTTTTAACCTATTACTGAAAAATTATGTCGGAATTTGTCTATGTAACAGAAGAGGGTCTCCAGAAGATGAAGGAGGACCTTGATCTGCTTCGTAATGAAAGGCCGGCTATTGCGAGAATGATTGCAGAGGCACGCGATAAGGGCGACCTAAGCGAGAATGCTGAATATTCTGCCGCCAAAGAGGCACAGGGGATGCTTGAGATGAAAATAGCCCGCCTCGAAGACCAGGTGATACGGTCACGTATCATTGACGGATCAAGGATCAATACCATTTCGGTGCAGATCCTTAACAAGGTCAGGATCCGCAACAGGACCAGCGGCGTGACAATGGAATATCAGCTTGTGCCTGAGACTGAGGCTAACCTCAAGGAGGGCAAGATAGCAGCAACCTCGCCAATAGCACAGGGAATCATGGGAAAGAAAGTGGGCGATGTGGTGCAGGTGAAGGTGCCTGCCGGGGTCATCCCTTTTGAGATAGTAGAGATATCAATCTGAAGAGTGAATAAATATGGCATCGATCTTCACACGGATAATCAACGGCGAGATTCCCTGCTACAGGGTCGCTGAAGATGACCGGTTCATTGCCTTTCTTGACGTCAGGCCACTGAAGCCGGGACATACCCTTGTTGTACCCAAAAAGGAGGTTGATTATATATTCGATCTCGACGAAGCCACTCTCGCTGCCATGATGCTCTTTGCACAGAAAGTGGCAAAGGCTATGAAGGAGGTGATAGAGTGCAAGAGAATCGGCGTGGCAGTGATAGGGCTGGAGGTACCTCATGCCCACATCCATCTTGTGCCCCTGACCCGTGAAACGGACCTTCTCTTCACCAACCCGAGGCTCTCGCTGTTACCGGAAGAGTCTGAGATGCTGGCAAAGTCAATCAGTGATCACATACGGCTCTGATCCGTAGTGGCAATAGAATAACCCGTTATCAACGGCACAAAAAAAGAGGCTGATCTTGTAAGACAGCCTCTTTTTTTTTTATCAGCAGATTTTACTTCTTGCCTGCGCAGCATGGCTTAGCGGTGCCTGTGCCTTCGCTTGCAGGAACCACTTCACCCTTGGTTTCGCCGCATGTAGCAGCTGAAGGGCACTTTGAGCAGTCCTTGCCTGTGGCAGTAGTCGTGCAATCTTTCTTGCATGCATCAGCGGTAGAGCCGCATGTGTCACACTTGCCATCCTTGTCCTTATCGACAAATGTGCACTCACTCTTGGCGTGCTTCTTTTCTTTGTCGGTAGTCTGAGCATAGATCCCTGCAGCCGCAACCATCAGTGTGATGAGTATAAGGCTGCCAATCATCCATTTTTTCATACTTGTGTAAATTGGTTTATTAAAAACGCCGGCAATATAAGAAAGTTTTTATTTGAACAATTTATTTATCACATTTATCATACCTTTACATCTGCTTCACGCTGCGAAGTGTCTCATATTAAAGATATTGGCGATGACTTTCTGAGTCTGTTCCTGCCACGGCTCTGCCTGGCATGCAGGGCTCATCTTGTCCGGGGTGAGGAGGTGCTGTGTATGGAGTGTCTGCTCTCAATGGCCAGGACTGACTTCCACCTGAAGCGTGACAATATGCTTGAACAGGCCTTCTGGGGAAGATGCCGCATTGAGCGTGCTGCCGCCTTCTCAATATATAACCGGGGCAGCCGTATCAGGAGACTGATACATTCGCTTAAATATGACGGACGGAAGGATATAGGCGTAATGCTAGGGCAGATGTACGGATACACCCTTGCCGGGAGCGGATTCATGGATGACATTGATATTATAGTGCCGGTACCTCTCAGCTCCGGGAGACAGAGGGAAAGGGGGTATAACCAGAGTGCGTTGATAGCAGAGGGATTGTCAGCCTCTACCCGTGTGCCGTTCCGGAATGACATTCTCATCCGTACCGGCAGGTCGGAGTCTCAGACCAGACGGGGCAGGTATGAGCGATGGGAGAACGTGGAGGGACTCTTTGCTGTCCGTGACCCTTCTGCTATAAGGGGTAAACACATACTCATCGCTGATGATGTCATAACCACCGGGTCAACCATGGAGGCATGCGTTGATGCAGTCAGCCAGACCGGGGACATTAAGGTCAGCGTGGTGGCACTGGCGACCGCACAGAAGCTTACTCTCTGACCCTATTGCTGTTGTTCCTGACGAAGGCTTCCCAGCTTCTGGAGCTCCCTGAAGACGCAGGCTTGGCACTCTGGTAAAAATGGCAGAGAGCTGCTCCAAGGGCGTCAGTGGCATCAAGAACCATCTTTTCGCCGCTGAACGCGAGGATGGTCCTCAGCATTGTTGCCACCTGTTCCTTGCTGGCCTGTCCCCGACCGGTGATTGACATCTTGATCATCCTGGGTGCATACTCGAAGACAGGCAGATCACGGTAGAGGGCAGCCGAGATGGCTGCACCCTGGGCCCTGCCAAGCTTGAGCATGCTCTGCACATTCTTGCCGAAGAACTGGGCCTCAATAGCAAACTCATCAGGGTGATACTGATCTATAAGCGCAAGTGTCTCCTCGAAGATGGTGCGTATCTTCTTAAAGTGATCCTCCTTTTTGCGCAGGTCAATAATTCCCAGGGCCATGACCGATGGTGTCCTGCCGGTCACGCTGATCAGACCATAACCGGTGACAGTGGTGCCGGGGTCAATCCCCAGTATTATCTTTTCACCTTCCCGCGGCTTCACTTCCTGAATGATTGCGGCGGGCCGAGGAAGAGATGCTCAGGCAGCTGTCTGCCTTCGGAGTAGACGCGATTACGCCTCACCGGGGCGCTGCTTTTGGCTTTGGTGCCCTGCAGTACTGCAATGGCTGCAGCCAGCGATGCTTCCTCCGGATCACCGAAGTCGTGCGTGATGTCATCGGCGGCCTTAATGTCAGGCTCAATGCCTTCATAGAAACGGCCCTCATCAGAGGCATTTACGTACTCAAAGGTTATGGGAGCAAAGACATAGGTGTAGTCAGGATCCGGATCAGCGTTGGAAGGGAAGGGGAAACCCCAGATATTCATGCCGGCAGGCTTTCCATGCGTGGTGTCGCCAACGATGGTGACATCAACGTAAGGCAGCAGGCTGTTAATAACAACCTCACTGGCTGATGCCGAGCTCCTTGTGGTTATGAAAACAACCCGGTCAAGGCCGAGTGGACTTTGCGTCTTAACGAAATTATAGCTCTCATCCCAGTCAGGTCCGACCAGGGCGTTGTATCTCAGCTTGTAACAAACCTTGGTGGTGTCAGTGGCCTTAAGCACCAGGCTCGACAGCTGTTGCGCTATATCCATGTATCCCCCGGTATTGTAACGGAGGTCTATGATCAGGTCGGTCACGTTATTTGCCTTGAAATCGGCAAAAGCATCATTGAGTTCCTGTTCTGAAGGCTCAATGAAGGTCTCAAAAGCGATATAGCCGGTCTTGCCGCTGGTGAGATCAAGAACTTTAGCAGCTGTCACCGAATTGATGGTAAAGCTCGATTTGGTGGAGCTGTATGTCACCGGGGTTCCGTCAGGTTTCTGGAACAGAAATTTGTTCGTATGGCCGGCAGTTGCGGGTCCCATAAGGGTGTTGTAGGCAGCATCATTGTCCGATATGAAGATCGGGGCTATGGGGGTGTCATTGATCTCTTTGACGATCCAGCCCCTCCTGACCCCTTTGGGCCACAGGTCGGAACCTTCGTAAAGACTGACCACCCTTACATTGTTCGCGCCGTCAAGGCTCATCCTGATGCCATGACCCACGAAGGTTCCCTGCATCGAGGCCATAAAGCTGTCATAATCAGTTACAAAACTCCATCTATCCTTTGGAAGGAATCTCAAGTCTTCAAGAATTTCCTCGGGCCCGTCAAATTCAGAGAGTTTGACTGTGGGCATGGTATTGTACCATAGGTATGCATATTTCATCAGGTCATATAATCCGTCGCGCGCCCTCTCGTCAAGAGTATATTCATCGACCGGATCGGGGTCCTTTTTACAACCATAGAGAATAGGAATAATAAGGACAGTTATAAGAAGTAGCTTTTTCATCTTGAGTTTAGTTATGTGTCTAAAGTAACAAAAAATATGCCGTTCTTTTCAGGCTCTCCTGTACCTGTTCTGGAATATGACGCTTCCGATGATCAGCAGAAGGCCCAGTGGGGTGGTAAAATAGACTGGTTCGTCAATGATGAAGTGTAGGAGTATGAGAGAGATGAAGGGAGCAAAATAGACGAGGTTGCTGACCCTGTCGGTTGTCTCAGCCATTTGCAGTGCCCTCAGCCATAACCAGAAGGTTATTCCCATCTCAAAGACACCGCAGTATATTGAAGCGGCCGCACCCTTTAGCGTGACTGTCTCGCTGAATGATCCGGTGGCGGACATTATCACCGTCATATATATTGTTCCGAAGATGAAGCTTGTAAAGAGTTTCACGGCCTCATCACGCCGGTCGCGTACGTTAAGCACGAAGTAAAGGGCCCACAGAATGCCGCTAAGGAGGGCCAATATCACTCCTCCTGTGTCTGATTTCCCGGGATGGAAAAGATCGCCTTGCGAGGCAATGATATAGACGCCGGCAAGGCTGATGAGCAGCGCTATAAAACTGCGGGCTGGAATGCGCTGATGCAACAGCGGTATAGAAAAAAAGACCAGAATAATGGGCCAGATCATGTTTATCGGCTGGGCCACCTGTCCCGGCAGCCTGTTGTAAGCCGCCAGGAGCATCAGGTAGTAAACCACGGGATTGATCAGGCCGAGGAGGGCTGACCAGAGGATCTCTCTGCGTGTCATCTCCCTGAGCAGCTTCAGCTTCCCGGTGAAGACAACAATGAGCAGGAGCACCACCGTGGAAACCATGGTGGTAATGCCGAGCATAGTCACAATGGTCAGCTCTGACAGGGCAATTTTGAAGGCAGTGGGGATGGTCCCCCACAGGAAAACGGCAAGAGCTGCATACAAATAACTACGGGAGCCCTTTTTCACAGGCTTCAGTTTATCATCTCAAACCCGGTATAGGGTACCAGGGCGGCCGGGATCATGATGCCTTCAGGCGTCTGGTTGTTCTCGAGCAATGCTGCCACTATCCGGGGCAGTGCCAGTGCGCTGCCGTTGAGGGTGTGGCAGAGGGTTGTCTGTTTAGCTCCTTTCTCGCGGAAGCGGCACTTAAGCCTGTTGGCCTGAAAGGCCTCGAAGTTCGAGGTTGAGCTCACCTCCAGCCAGCGCTGCTGTGCTGCTGACCATACCTCAAAATCGTATGTCATTGCGGATGTGAATGACATGTCGCCGCCGCAAAGCCTCACTATGCGATAGGGCAGCTCAAGCCTGACGAGCAGGCTCTCAACATGGCTCACCATCTCCTCAAGGGAGTCATATGATTTGTCGGGGTGGGCTATCTGAACAATCTCAACCTTATCGAACTGATGGAGCCTGTTAAGGCCTCTGACGTGGGCGCCCCACGACCCGGCTTCCCTGCGGAAGCAAGGCGTGTATCCCATGTTCAGGACAGGCAGGTCGGCGGCATCAAGTATCACATCGCGGTAGATATTGGTGATGGGCACCTCTGCAGTCGGGATCATGTAAAGGTTGTCAATGCCCACATGATACATCTGTCCCTCCTTGTCAGGGAGCTGCCCGGTACCAAAACCGGACTCCTCATTCACCACTATCGGCGGCTCTATCTCACGGTATCCTGCCTTTCCTCCTTCGTCGAGGAAGAAGTTAATGAGGGCTCTCTGCAGCCTGGCGCCCTTGCCCTTATAAACAGGGAAGCCGGCACCGGTGATCTTTATGCCCAGCTCGAAGTCGATGATATCATATTTCTTTATCAGATCCCAATGAGGCACCGCGCTTTCATAAAGCTCAGGCATTGTTCCGCCGCTGCGTACTATCACGTTATCTTCGGCGCTCTTTCCGGCTGCCACAAGCGGGTGGGGCAGGTTGGGAAGCCTGACCAGTTCGGTCTGCATCACACGGCTGACATCATCAAGAGTCTCCGAGAGCTGCTTCTGCTTCTCCTTAAGTTTGCTGATACCATGCTTGGCCGCCTCGGCTTCATCTTTCCTCCCCGCCTTCATCATTGAGCCTATCTCCCGCGCCAGATTGTTAAGCTCAGCCTGTACGGCATCACTCTCTGTCTGCAGCTCTCGGCGCCGGCGGTCAAGGTTAAGCACCTGTTCTACGATGGCGGCAGCGTCAAAATTCTTGACCCTGAGTCGTTCAATGACAGCAGCGGATTGTTCGCGGATAAGGTTGATTGTAAGCATGGCTTCAGAATAATTATCGTTTGAGGAGCGTAAAATTAAAACAAAAACTCCTGAAAAGATGCGCTTGCGCGTATATTTTCAGGAGCCTGTATCTTACTGTGACTGTTACCTTATTCTGCTGCGGGCAGTACCGAGACGTAGGATTTGTTGTCACTTTTCTTTTTGAATACTATCTTTCCGTCTATGAGGGCAAAGAGAGTGTGATCTCTGCCTATTCCGACGTTTTCACCAGGGTTGTGTGTGGTGCCGCGCTGGCGAACGATGATGCTGCCGGCCTTAACTGTCTGTCCTCCGAAGAGCTTGACACCAAGCCTTTTGCTTTCGGAATCGCGGCCGTTGCGTGAACTGCCTACACCTTTCTTGTGTGCCATATCCTTAATTTTTTACTGTTTATCGATTATTCTTTTGCCGGTTTCTTTGTGCTCTTTGCCGGTGCTTTTTTTACGACTGCCTTTTTCTCTGCCGGCTCTTTTTTTGGGGTTACTTTCTTTGCCGGTGCCTTCTTAACTTCTGCTTTCACCTCTTCGGCAACGGGTGCCTCGGTTACTTTCTTCTCAGCCCTGGGAGCAGCTTTCTTCTTCTCTTCTCCCCTGGGACCAATGGTAAGTATCTCAACCTGGGTGAAGTCCTGACGGTGTCCACTCCTTTTCTGATACCCTTTTCTTCTCTTCTTTTTGAAGATGATCACTTTGTCACCTCTGGCGTGGGCCAGGACCTTGCCTTCAACCACGGTGTTTTCGATGACGGGTTCACCAACGGTGACTGCGCCGTCAATATCCAGAAGGAGAACCTTTTCAAACTCAACATTGTCGCCTTCAGCTGCATCCATACGGTGTACGAAGATTTTCTTTCCCTCTTCTACCTTGAACTGCTGCCCGGCAATTTCTACGATTGCGTACATTTTCAATCTCTCTTATATTACTCCGTGAGGCGGACATGCCTATCTGTGCATGACTCTTCTGCGGGCCCCGCCGGATCTCTGTTTTTCGGACTGCAAAGATATAAAAATTAACTTATTTACAAATCGCTGCGATTAATTTATCACCAACCGTCTGTGGATAAAAAAATCGATCATGGGGACGATAAAGATTCTTATTCTTTATATTTGTCATATCGGCCTGTCAGGTTGAAAATCTGGTAAACTATGCAGAATAAGCTTATTCGTCTGAAGGTCATAGGTATTTCATACAGTCAGACTCAGTCTGGTGCCTATGCCCTCATACTGGCAGAAGAGAATGGTGAGCGGCGTGTACCTATTATAATAGGTGGGTTTGAGGCTCAGGCCATCGTCATCAAGCTGGAGAACCTAGAGCCGCCCAGACCACTGACTCATGATCTCTTCCGGAGCTTCGCCATAGCATGCGGTGTCACCGTGGAGCAGGTACTCATTAATAAGCTCCGTGAAGGTATCTTCTATTCCGAGATCATCTGCACCGACGGCGAGCGACGGTTTCAGATCGACTCCCGCACCTCCGATGCTGTTGCCCTGGCCCTGAGATTCGAGTGCCCCATATTCATCGAACCGCAGATACTCAATGAGGCCGGCATTGTCATGAATGCCACCACAGATGAGGAGCAGAAGAAGCAGGGCGAGCCGATGAGGGAAAAGAAACCGCCTGTATTAAACCAATTTGGCGAGTTTACTCATGACGAACTCAAGGATATGCTCTCTGAAGCCATCAGCCGCGAAGACTATGAACAGGCAGCAGCCATCCGTGATGAGATGGCCAGAAGAAAAGGGAAATCATAAAAAATCAGGAAAGCTGGAGGATCGCAGGGCTCCCGGGGAGAATGGGTAGCAAGGATAGTCCGTGCCACCGGAAACAACTGTAACGCATTATGAAACAATATCTTGATCTGCTCAGCCATGTACTGGAGCATGGTGTTGAAAAAGGAGACCGCACCGGAACAGGAACCATAAGTACATTCGGTTACCAGATGCGGTTCGACCTTTCTGAGCGGTTCCCCATGATGACCACAAAGAAGCTGCACCTTAAGTCGGTCATTCATGAACTGCTATGGTTCCTGAGCGGCAGCACAAATGTTAAATACCTTCAGGAGAACGGAGTCAGAATCTGGAACGAATGGGCCGATGCTGACGGTAACCTGGGCCCCGTCTACGGATACCAGTGGCGTTCATGGCCGTCAGCTGACGGGAGGTCAATTGACCAGATAACGGCAGTGGCCCGCTCCCTGAAAAACAATCCGGACTCACGCAGACACATTGTCTCAGCATGGAATGTGAGTGAGCTTGATAAGATGGCCCTGCCTCCATGCCATATACTCTTCCAGTTCTACGTGGCAGGGGGGAGGCTTTCATGCCAGCTCTACCAGCGCAGCGCCGACATTTTCCTCGGGGTGCCCTTCAACATTGCATCATACTCGCTGCTGACAGTGATGATGGCACAGGTGACGGGTTATAAGCCCGGCGAGTTCATTCATACCCTGGGCGACGCTCATATCTATCTCAATCATCTTGATCAGGTAAGGCTCCAGCTTACACGTGAGCCCCGCACACTGCCGGTGATGACAATCAACGGTGAGATCAATGACATTCTCTCATTTAAATATGAGGATTTCTCCCTCACGGGATATGATCCTCATCCGGCCATAAAAGGCGAAATATCTGTCTGACATGATAACCATAATAGTCGCTATCGACAGAAACAACGCTATCGGGTATAATAACGGCCTGCTGGCCCACATCCCGGGTGACCTCCGTAGGTTCAGAGAGATCACTATGGGCCATTGCCTGATAATGGGCAAGAAGACCTGGGAGTCGCTGCCAGTTAAACCCCTGTCCGGTCGCAGTAACATAGTTCTGACCGATAATGAGCTCGACTGTTTTGATTGCGCTGCAACTGCACGTTCCATTGATGAGGCCCTGGCACTCTGCGAACCGGGAAAAGAGGTCTTCATCATCGGGGGCGGATCAGTCTACAGGCAGTTCATGCCCATCGCACACAGGCTTATGGTGACACATATTCACAAAGAATTCGAGGCTGATACTTTTTTTCCTGAAATAAATCCTTCTGATTGGTATGAATCTGAAAAAGAGGATTTTATAGCAGAAGATCCGTCTGTTATCAGCTTTTCCTATGCCACATATCTGCGGCGGAAGTAACTTTTTTTTCATAATGGCGTTAAACCCTGTGTGCTTTCTGTAGTCTCAGAAATACAAACACACAAAACACTTAACAAACTCAATTATGAAAGCAAAGTCGCTAATCCTAGTTATGATCCTCGCGGCACTCGTCATGACATCATGTCAGAAGTCGGAACCGCTTGAGACAACCAGCCTTGAAGCAGCTGATGACGCTGCCCTGTCAGAGGCACTGTTTGATGATGTATTTACCTCACTGGAGATTGCATCCGGAATGGCCGAGGCTGATTTAAAATCCGCCACTGTGCTGGACACCTGTCCGCTTATAACGATCACTTCTGCAGGACCTGATTTCTGGCCCCGGAACATCGTGATTGATTACGGTACTGGCTGCGAAGGTCTATATGACGTTGTACGCAGCGGGAAGATAATTATTACCCTGTCAGGGCCCAGGCGCGATGTCGGCTCGGTAAGAAGCGTGACCTTTCTGGACTATTATGTCAACGGGGCGAAGGTTGAAGGGACCAAGACCGTGACAAACCTCGGGCCGAACAATAATCAGAATGTTGTTTTCGGCGTGGAGCTCACCGGCGGAATGATTACCTTCCCTGACGAGAAGACCATTACCCATGAGTTCGAGCGTCAGAGAGAATACATAGCAGGATATGCCACCTGGAATCCGTGGGATGACAAGTGTCTTATCTCGGGTTCGGCATCAGGAACCAATCTTAATGGCCTGGGTTATACCCACACAATTGTCAACTCCCTTGAGTGGCATGCTGCCTGCAGGTTCCCGGTACGTGGTACCATTGGATTTGAGATAGAGGGCATTGAGGCATTTGATCTCGATTACGGCAACGGTGAATGTGATGCTACCGCTACTCTTTCAAGGGGCGATGAATCGAAAGAGATTACACTCCGCTTCCGTCATCCGAAGTATATGACAATATAGTTTGTGTCCACACATAGAACAGTAGCATACAGCTACCCTGCATAAGGAGATAAAAAAATTCCGGCCTGAGACGCCGGAATTTTTTTTATGATGCCTTGAGGATTTTCATGTCGACCCTCTCCAGCTTGTGGGAGGCATATTCGGTTGTGACGGAGAACTCTTTTGTATCGCCTGACGGAAGCTCGAACATGGCATCCATCATGATGGCCTCGCATATGGCGCGCAGGCCCCTTGCTCCAAGCCTGAATTCCACTGCCTTATCCACGATGTAGTCAAGCGCTTCGGGAGTAAAGGTAAGCTCAATGCCGTCCATGGCAAACAGTTTGATATACTGCTTGGTGATGGCGTTCTTCGGATCGGTGAGAATAGCTCTCAGCGCCTTTGCATCTAGGGGTGAGAGATGTGTCAGCACCGGCAGGCGGCCAATTATCTCGGGAATGAGGCCGTATGCGCGCAGATCCTGCGGGGCAATGTACTTGAGGAGATCAGCCTTGTCATAATGGTCACGCGAACGGCTGGCCGTATACCCGACAACGGTTGTATTCAGCCTGTGGGCTATCTTCTTTTCAATCCCTTCAAAGGCTCCACCGCATATAAAGAGGATGTTTTTTGTATCAACCGGGATCATCTTCTGTTCCGGGTGTTTTCTCCCGCCCTGAGGGGGAACATTAACTATTGCACCCTCAAGAAGTTTCAGGAGACCCTGTTGCACACCCTCACCGGAGACGTCGCGCGTGATGGAGGGGTTATCTCCCTTGCGTGCAATCTTGTCGAGCTCGTCAATGAACACAATTCCTTTCTCGGCAGCCTTTACGTCATAGTCGGCGTTCTGCAGCAGGCGCGTAAGCAAACTCTCTATGTCTTCACCCACATATCCCGCCTCGGTAAGCACAGTGGCATCAACGATGGTGAAAGGCACATGAAGCATCCGGGCAATGGTACGTGCCAGAAGGGTCTTGCCTGTACCAGTCTCGCCTACCAGGACGATGTTTGACTTTTCAATCTCAACATCATCATTGTCATTTCTCTGCATCAGCCTCTTATAGTGGTTGTATACGGCCACGGAGAGAATCTTTTTGGCCTTGTCCTGCCCTATTACATACTGATCCAGGAAGGTCTTAATCTCTGCCGGCTTGCGAAGCTTTATGCTGTCAAGGCTGAAACTCGATTTGCTTCCAAGCTCTTCAGCCATTATGTTGTGAGCCTGCTCAATGCAGTGGTCGCAGATATGGCCCTCGAGACCCGCTATGAGCAGGTTCGCCTCCTTCTTTGTCCGGCCGCAGAATGAGCATTTATCCATCAGTGGAAATTATTTCTTTGTTCTTAAAAGGACCTCATCGATCATTCCGTACTCCTTCGCCTCGGATGCCGTCATCCAGTGGTCGCGGTCAGCATCTTTCTCCACCTTCTCAAGCGATTGGCCGGTATGCAATGCTATGACCTCGTAAAGTTCCTTTTTAATCTTCAGTATCTCTTTTACAACTATCTCTATGTCAGATGCCTGTCCCTCTGCACCTCCCATTGGCTGATGAATCATTACCCGCGAGTGTTTCAGTGCGGATCTCTTGCCCTTGCTGCCGGCGGTGAGAAGTATGGCGCCCATTGATGCGGCCATGCCCGTGCATATTGTGGCAATGTCGGCACTGATATACTGCATGGTGTCATAGATGCCCATGCCGGCATGAACGGCACCGCCGGGCGTGTTAAGATAGATCTGTATATCCTTGCCCGGATCTGCCGAATCAAGATAGAGAAGCTGAGCCTCGATGATATTTGCGACATAGTCGTCTATAGGCAAACCGAGGAATATTATGCGGTCCATCATAAGACGGGAGAAGACGTCCATGGAGGCCACATTCAGCTGACGTTCCTCAATGATTGTAGGCGAGATGTAACCGTTGCTTGCCGATATATAGCGGTGCATTGTAAGGCTGCTGATACCGAAACGGTCAGCGGCATATTTTTTAAAATCTTTAATATCTGACATAATTATCTTTATTGGTTGAATTCCAAATATACGAAATTCCACCCTTTAGGTTTCAATTCTTCTCAAAGAGCTTGTTGAACTCCTCAGCAGAGACATTCTTGTCATCGACCTTTATGGCTTCAATAACGGTATTTAAAACTCTGGTATCCAATACTTTCTCTGCAATGCGTCGGGCGTCATCCTCCTTTTTAAGCATATCTTTTGCAAATGATGTGATCTGCTCGTCGGTAGCGTAGTAAAGGCCGTACTGAGAGAACTGTGCCCGGGTAAATTCCCTGGCTTCGTCAAGGATCTCCTCATCGGTGATCTTTATCTCATTGTCTTTTGCCACCCTGTTCTTGATAAGCTGCCAGCGCAGGTCGTCACGGAAATGGTCCCAGTCCTTTTCAATTTCTTCCGGGGTTGTTTTGTCATTCACCCTGACCAGCCATTTTTTCAGGAACTCTTCCGGCAGATCAAAGGGTATCTTCTGGAGAAGCATGTCACGGGCGTCGGTACGCAGTTTAAATTCAGTCTCGCGGCTGAAGTATTCCTTTATCTCCTCTGTCACCCTGGCTTCGAACTCTTCTACTGAGCTGACTTTGCCTTCACCGTAGACCTTATCCCAGAGAGCCTGATCGTTTTCTGCCGGCATGAAGCGTGACACCTCTTTTATGGTGATGGTAAACGATCCGTTGAGATCCTTGACCTCATCCTTCTGCTTCTTGAGAATTCCGGCTATCTCGTAGTCGTTAGGGAATGCCGTACGGATATCGAAGGTAACTGTGTCGCCTTCCCCTTTACCAATAAACTCTTTTTTAAGTGTTTCGTCTTTCACCAGGTCAACAGAGAGAGTGGCATCGTCATTGGTAATGCTGCTGTCAGCCGAGGTTACTGTGCCCTTGAGCATATCCTTCGCCTCCGACTTTTCCATTTTTATGAATTCGCCGTTCCTGCGCGCATAGTTGTCTACATAGTCCGCAATCATTTTGGCATCGGGCTCAATGAGGTAACGGGTTAGCTTCTGCTTTTTAGAGAGGTTGACCTCGAACTCAGGTGCCAGGCCCAGTTCGAAGGTGAAGCTGAACTCCTCGGATTTTTCCGGATCGAATGAGTGCTCATCGTTTTTCGGGATGGGATCGCCAAGGATGTCAAGCTTCTCATTTTTGATATAATCAGAGAGGCTCTCTGACACAAGGTTATTGATCTCATCGACAAGGACGCCGGTGCCGTACATCTTCCTGATCATGGTGAATGGTACGTGTCCGGGGCGGAACCCCTTTACAGAGGCTGTCCTTTTGTATTCTCTGAGCTTTTTGTCAACTTTTTCTTCGTAATCTGTCTTGACGATATTTATCCTGACTGTTGCGTTCAGTGCGTCAATGTTCTCTCTGGTGACATTCATTCTTTAAAAGTTTACTATCGATTTAAAAAACCGCCATAACCTCCGCCTGCCTTGTCAGGCCCGGTCCGTATTGTATTGGGTGAGGCGAAACCGGCCAGCTGTCAGAGCGGTCCTGATATTTAGTGCGGATGAAGGGACTCGAACCCTTACGCCCTGAGGCACAAGATCCTAAGTCTTGCTCGGCTACCAATTACGACACATCCGCAAAATGTGGCGCAAAATTAGTAAATATTACGAAGTTACAAAAGCCGGGAGCTTAATTTACCTCCTGAGCTCGAAGTTCTTACCCAGATATACACTTCTTACCTGCTCATCATCAGCAAGCTGTGTGGCTGTGCCCTGTTTAAGGATCTTACCCTCGAAGAGGAGGTAGGCGCGGTCAGTGATGGATAGGGTCTCGTGGACGTTATGGTCAGTGATGAGGATGCCTATGTTTTTGTCTTTCAGGTGGGAGACGATCATCTGGATATCTTCCACTGCGATAGGGTCGACGCCTGCGAAGGGTTCGTCAAGGAGAATGAATCTGGGCTTCAGTGCCAGTGCGCGGGCTATCTCGGTACGGCGCCGCTCGCCGCCGGAGAGCTGCGTGCCAAGGCTCTTGCGTATGCGTGTGAGGCCGAACTCTTCCAGCAGTAACTCCTGGCGTTCTTTCCGTTCCTCCTTTTTCATGTCTGACAGCTCCATTACAGCCATCAGATTGTCTTCCACGCTCAGCTTACGAAAGACAGAGGCCTCCTGTGCCAGATACCCTATACCCAGCCTTGAGCGGCGATACATAGGAAAGCCGGTGATCTCGGTATTGTCAAGCCATATCTGTCCGCCGTTGGGCCTTATCAGTCCCACAATCATGTAGAATGTTGTTGTCTTGCCGGCTCCGTTGGGGCCCAGCAGTCCGACAATCTCGCCCTGCTCCACCTCAACAGAGACCTCGTTGACGACGGTGCGGGTCTTGTAACGTTTTACCAGGTTTGTGGTGTGGAGTTTCATCACTTTAGGAATTGATAAATAAGGTTTGATAGCTTGTCACGCACAGCGGGAGAACACCCTTACTTTTGTTCCGGTTGCCTTTGCGTCTTTGTTCTCTTGAGAAAGGGTGATTCATCTTATTATTGTTAGGCGTTGGCCCCTGCGGCGGCGGCATCAGCTGCCGCATCATCTTCAGCACGCTTCCTTATGACCCTTGCAGCAATAAAGATACTAACTTCGTACAACAGGACCAATGGTATGGATACCAGGATGAGGCTGAAGACGTCAGGCGGGGTGATCACCGCTGCCACGATGAGAACCAGCACAATAGCATGCCTTCGGTACTTGCGCATGAACTCAGGGGTGACAACCCCTATGCGGGCAAGGAAAAAGACAACAATAGGCAGCTCAAAGGTAATACCGGCAGACAGCGCCACGGAGGTGATTGAACTGATATAGGAGGTGATGTTTATCTGGTTGGCTACGATGTCACTCACCCGGTATGTCCCAAGGAAATTGATTGACAACGGAGTAATGATGAAGTAACCGAAGAGGATTCCTGTCAGGAACAGTAGTGAAGCCATGAATACTGCTCCCCGGGCATATTTCCTCTCCTTTTCATAGAGGGCAGGACGGAAAAATGACCAGAACTCCCAGAAGACATAGGGAAACGCCATGATCAGTCCGGCTACAAGCGATATATTTATATGTGTTGTAAACTGGCCTGACATCTTGATGCTGATGAGCTCAATAGGATCCTGGTTGATACACAGCGCCGGTGCATCGACTAATTCGGCCAGGCGGCAAAGCAGACTGTTTGTGATAAAGTCAGGATTGTTGGGAGCGAGGATGATCTTGTCAAAAATGATGTTCTTGAACATGAAAGCAACTATGGCGCCCACCACAACGGCAATGAGTGCCCTGATGATATGCCATCTGAGCTCCTCAAGGTGCTGGAGAAAGGTCATTTCACCGTCTGTACTCTTATTTTGGTTGTGGCTGCGGGCCATGAGTGGCGCCTTATTTAAAGCGTGTAAAGATGCTAAAACTTACGGTTCAAAACAATACCCCGGAGACTGCGGAGACAGAAACAGATATATCTTGTTAATAATAAAAAGATTTGATTGCTAATTTAATTTGCGTTAAATTTGAGATAAGGGTAATACGACTATAAACACATTTCGTAACTTGTTATATCAATTTGATTCTGTTTAATAAAAGGGGGATGAGGGGTAATTCAAAATATACTGATGCTTCCATACATGATTATCTGAAGCGTTATTTTGGTTTTGACATGTTCAAGGGCAATCAGGAGGGGATAATCAGGAGTGTTCTTGACGGGGATGATACTTTTGTGCTGATGCCCACCGGCGGCGGGAAGTCGCTCTGCTACCAGCTCCCCGCGGTGATGATGGAAGGAACCGCGGTGGTTATCTCCCCGCTGATAGCGCTGATGAAGAACCAGGTTGACGCCATGCGCAACTTTAATACCACCGATGACGTCGCACATTTCCTCAACTCCTCGCTCACCAAGACCGCCATTGCCAAGGTCAGGCAGGATGTGACGCATGGTAACACCAAGCTGCTCTACGTGGCACCGGAGTCACTGACAAAGGAGGAGAACATTGAGTTCCTTAAAAGTATAGAGGTATCGTTCTACGCTGTTGATGAGGCTCACTGCATTTCCGAGTGGGGTCACGATTTCAGGCCTGAGTACCGCCGGATACGTCCCATTATCGATACCATCACCCGTGCGCCTATCATAGCACTCACAGCAACGGCCACACCCAAGGTGCAGCATGACATACTTAAGAATCTTGGTATCAGTGACGCAGCGATCTTCAAGTCGTCATTCAACAGGCCCAACCTCTATTATGAGGTGAAGGCCAAGCAGGATGCTTCGAGGGAGATAATCAAGTACATCAAGAACAATTCAGGCAAGTCAGGCATCATCTACTGCCTCAGTCGCAAGAAGGTGGAGGAGCTTGCCGAGACTCTCAAGGTCAATGATATCAAGGCGCTGGCCTATCATGCCGGGATGGACTCGCAGACGCGGACCATGAACCAGGACAAGTTCCTGATGGAGGATGTGGATGTGATTGTGGCCACCATTGCCTTTGGCATGGGCATTGACAAGCCGGATGTCAGGTATGTCATCCATTATGACATGCCCAAGAGCCTTGAGGGTTATTACCAGGAGACAGGCCGTGCCGGCCGCGACGGCGGGGAGGGGAGGTGCATAGCCTATTACAGCTATGATGATATTGTCAAGCTGGAGAAATTCATGCAGGGTAAGCCGATAGCTGAGCAGGAGATAGGTAAACAGCTTCTGCTGGAGACCGTCTCATATGCGGAGTCATCCACCTGCCGGCGCAGGATACTCCTGCACTATTTCGGCGAGGAGTATCATCAGGAGAACTGTGAGGCGTGTGATAATTGCCTCCATCCCAAGACACAGTTCGAGGGTCAGGATTTTGTTGTCAGCATGCTGGAGACAGTGCTGGCGGTGAAGGAGAAGCATAAGGCTGATCATATTGCCAAGATCCTTGCCGGCACCATGAACTCTGCCATCAAGTCGTACAAGCACCATAAGCTTGAGACCTTCGGCATTGATGAGGAGAGGGACGAGCGATTCTGGAATATGGTCATCAGGCAGGCGCTGATAAACAAGCTGCTGAACAAGGACATTGAGAACTATGGTCTGTTGGGGTTAACGCCAAAAGGGCATCAGTTCCTTGAGGAGCCGCAGAGCTTCATGCTCAATGAGGACCATGATTATACCGAGACCGATGATGAGGAGGCCTCCTTCGGGGCGCGTACCGCTGCAGCTGACGAGGAACTGCTGAGCATACTGAAGGATCTCAGGAAGAAGATCTCGAAGCAGGCGGGCCAGCCACCCTACAACATTTTCCAGGACCCGTCTCTGGAGGAGATGGCGATTCAATACCCCGTCACTATAGAGGAGTTGCAGAACATCACGGGCATCGGTGCCGGCAAGGCACAGAGATATGGAAGGGAGGTTGTGGAGGTCATTGCCAGTTATGTGGCCGAGAAGGAGATCATCAGGCCGCAGGATATGGTTGTCAGGTCTGTGGTGAACAAGTCGGGACTGAAGGTATACATCATTCAGAGTATTGACCGGAAGATGCCTTTTGAGGATATAGCGAGTGCAAAAGGCCTTGAGTACGAGGATCTGCTCTCTGAGATCGAAGCTATAGTCAGCTCGGGCACCAAGCTCAGCATTGATTATTATGTAAATGCGGTCATTGATGAAGACCGTCAGCAGGACATCTACTCTTATTTCATGGAGGAGGCAGAGAGCGGGTCTCTGGAGGAGGCCATCCAGGAGCTGGCTGGCGAGTTCGAGGAGGAGGAGATCAGGCTGGTGCGCATCAAGGTGTTGTCGGAGGGGAACTAGCTTAGGCAGTAGGCAGTTGTTGTAAATAATTGATTAACTGAAGACTGTGGACTGTGGACTGGAGAAGGTATGTTTTCCATTTCATTTCTTTTGCTTGCCCAAAAGAAACGAAACAAAGAAAAGGGCAGCCACAGATCTTTTTCGGGAGATCCATTTTTTCAGCAGCACACGCATTACAACTCTCCCGACTGCTGAACCCGTTATGCAACAACTAATCATTTTCGTCAGCGTCGGGATCAGACAGTAATGCTTACTGCAGCCTCCCCTTCGCAGCTTCAAAATGGCTCTCTATTTCCGAAAAAGCTCTGAAGGCTCTTCGTCCAAACAAAACATAGGATAAATCATCCCATAAGACCTTGAGATTGACCTTCAGACCTTGTTTTCCGGGTCACCGCTTCCCGAACCGGCGCGCCGCGGGGAACAGGCTCATCATTCCCACGGTCATAAAATAGAAAGGATATATTAGTTCCGACATAATGAATAGCATGACCGGCACCTTCCCGCCCCTCTTTTTTATGTTGCGACCGATGATCAGGTAGTCCGGCACCAGTCGCAATCCGTACATGGCTGTCAGGATCGGGAGGTGTGAAACAGATATGATTGAGGCCACTGCGGCGGCGGTGACGGCGGCGTTGCACGCCGCCGTGGCTGCGGCGAGGGTGAGGGTGGCAGCGTCACTGTACCAGTATGTTTTGGATGCCCAGCGGGCACGCTGGCGCAAGAGGGCCGCAGCCGTGATCGCGGTAGCGGTCTCCACCGCCGCCGCACTGCTGCCTGCATACCCGATCGTGCCCCCGGCACGCTTGATGGCATGCATCAGGAAGATATCATCACCCGAGGGCAGCCCCTCGCGCAGTTCCCCGGCATGACTGAGGTAGACATCCCTCCGGAACGACATGTTCGCCGCATTGCACATAACCGGATGCCCTGCAATAACCGCTGCCTCGGTGATCGCCTGCAGCGCTGAGAACTCAAACATGCCAAAACGTGAGGTAAAACCCTTCCCGGGTCCATGGTAAACCTCCGCCAGGATCATGTCAGCGCTCCCCGCCCTGCCATCGCCGGCTTGAGCGTTCTCAACTCCGGAGCCGTACTCCGCCGCGTGAGCGCTGACCCACCCCGGCCCGACAATACAGTCGGCGTCAGTAGTCAGTATCAGATCTCCCGACGCCTTCTCAACACCGTATCTTATTGCCCGCTTCTTCCCCGGGAACGGGTTGAAAATCAGTCGCAAATTCACGGCGCTCTGTCTCTTCAGGGTTTCTATGAACTCACTTACAACGATGGGTGTCCTGTCGGTGGAGTTGTCATTTACTATTATAATTTCCAGAAGGTCCGCGGGGTAATCCTGCTGCGACAGGCTTTTCAGCAGTGGGGTGATAATTCTCTCCTCGTTCCGGGCTGCCACCACAACGGTAACCCGGGGCTGGGGTGTGGCAGTTGACAGGGAGTCATAGCGTACACGCCGTAAAACCACCCATAAGATGAATATCCCAATTGAATACAAAGCCACCGGTAAAATCAGCCAGTACATCTTTATCTTATAATCGTAATGTCAGTCATGTTCCTCAGTTCACAGTCCTCACTCTTCAGTACACAATCTTTAAAGTCCATAAAATCAAATAAATGCAACGGCTGCCGACTGGCTGTTACGCCATCCACTCAAACGTCCGGTAGTGTGCCCCGTTCATCCCCATAGCCTCGTAGGTCTTCTGTGCACGGAGGTTCTCCGACTCCACGTAGAGGCGCAACCCGGCGATACCCTGGGCAATACCTTCTTTCTTTACATGGGCATACATCATCCTGAATACTCCTTTGCGACGGTATTCAGGTATCACATAGACCGACTGAAACCACCAGATATTGGCGTTACGCCAGTCGCTCCACTCGTACGTGATCATCAGCGAGGCCACAATGGCCCCGTTCTCCTCAGCCACATAGTACTCTCCTTTCTTATTGTCGTGAAAAACAGCCATGACACCTCCGGTTATCACTTCGCTTTTCAGTTCAAGCCCTTCCGTCTCCATAGCCATCGCCTGCTGGAACCTTATTATTGCCCCGGCATCCTCGGGGGCAGCTTTTCTAATTGTTATCATTTGTCTTATTTAAAGTCGAAAGTCCAAAGATCAAAAGGTCTGAAGTCAGAAGGTCAGAAGAATCTGACAATAAATTGTGAATTCATAATTATTCCCAAACTGTCTGGCCAATACTTTAACCCTTAACCCTTAACCTTCACTACTGCCTACTGCCTACTGCCTATTGTCTGATCAATACTCATCCCATGCCTTAATCTCCATCTCACTCTCCGGCACGCTGCAGAAGGCATGGATGAATGCAGATGCCAGCCGCGCGTTGGTGATGAGCGGTATGTTGTAATCGACCGCGCTGCGCCGTATCTGGTAGTCGTTGTTCAGTTCCGTGGCCGACAGGTCCTTTGGGATGTTGATGACAAGATCTACCACTCTCTTCTTTATGAGCTCCACAGTGTTGGGCGTCGCCTGCTCGTCTGGCCAGTGGGCCACCTCCGCCTCCACCCCGGCATTAGCCAGGAACTGCTGCGTGCCACGGGTGGCATACAGCTTTAACCCTCGCCGCTGCAACAACCGCGTCGCCTCCAGCAGATCGGCCTTGGCCTTGGCGGGGCCTGATGATATCAGAACAGCCTTCTCAGGCATCCGGTAACCGACAGAATACATCGCCTTCAACAACGCCTCAAAAAAACTGTCGCCGATACATCCCACCTCACCGGTCGAAGCCATATCCACTCCCAGTACCGGGTCAGCCTTTGCCAGTCGCGAGAAACTGAACTGCGACGCCTTGACACCTACATAGTCGAGGTCAAAGACCGACTTGTGTGGCTTCTCCCAGTGTACACCCAGCATCACCTTAGTCGCCAGCTCAATCAGGTTGGTCTTAAGCACCTTCGAGACGAAGGGCATGCTCCGGCTGGCTCGAAGGTTGCACTCAATGACCTTGATGTCGTTATCTCGGGCAAGAAACTGTATGTTAAAAGGTCCGGAGATATTAAGCTCACGGGCTATTTCGCGGGTAATACGCTTTATCCGGCGAACCGTCTCAAAGTAGATTTTCTGCGGTGGAAAGACAATGGTTGCATCGCCTGAGTGAACCCCGGCATACTCCACATGTTCACTGATGGCATATGCCACTATCTCCCCCGAGGAGGCCACAGCGTCAATCTCTATCTCCTTGGCATACTCAATGAATTCCGACACTACCACCGGGTGTTCCTTCGAGATGCTGGCGGCCAGCTCCAGGAAATGAACCAGCTCGCTGCGGTTGGAGACCACATTCATCGCCGCCCCCGATAGCACATAGGAGGGACGGATAAGCACCGGGAACCCTATGTCTTCAATGAACCTGTCAATCTCCTCAAAGCTTAGTAGCTCCCTCCAGCGCGGCTGGTCAACACCAAGCATGTCGCACATAGAGGAGAACTTATGCCTGTCCTCAGCCCTGTCGATCGACTCCGGAGGCGTCCCCATAATAGGCACTCCCTGTCTGTGCAATCTCATCGCCAGGTTATTGGGTATCTGTCCGCCCATCGAAAGTATTACTCCGCGCGGTGTCTCGAGGTCAATGATATCCATCACACGCTCAAATGAGAGCTCATCGAAGTACAGCCTGTCACACATGTCATAGTCGGTGCTGACAGTCTCGGGATTGTAATTTATCATCACCCCGCGCAATCCCTCTCGCCTGATGGTATTTATAGCATTGACCGAACACCAGTCGAATTCCACGCTGGAGCCAATTCGGTAGGCGCCGGAGCCCAGCACTATCACTGAACGCTTGTCGTTCTCGTACCATATGTCGTGCTCCATCCCGCTGTAGGTCATATAGAGATAGTTGGTCACGGCAGGGTACTCGGCGGCAAGGGTGTCAATTTGCTTGACATAAGGCACAATGCCCCTGCTCTTGCGATGAAGGCGGACTCTCAGCATGGCATCATTGCTGGCACGACTGTCAGGCTTGAGAACGTGCCGTGCAATCTGGAAATCGCTGAACCCGTTAATCTTGGCATGAAGTAGCTCCCTGTCAGAGAGACTCTCCAGAGTATCACAGGCCTCAAGCTGTTTTTTGATGTTGTCTATGTTCTTGAGCTTGTACAAAAACCAGCGGTCTATCCGCGTGAGTTCATGTATCCGGTCAATATCCACTCCATTCTCCAGTGCTTCGGCGATGGAAAAGATCCGCATGTCAGTTGGTTCTGAGAGCTCCTTCTCGATGTCACTGAAGCTGAGATTGCGGTTACTGACGAAACCGTGCATGCCCTGCCCTATCATTCGGAGACCCTTCTGAATGGCCTCCTCGAAGGTACGACCGATGGCCATGATCTCACCCACACTCTTCATGCTGCTGCCAATCTCATGGGCAACACCCTGGAACTTGTTCAGGTCCCAGCGCGGTATCTTGCATACTATGTAGTCCAGCGCAGGTTCAAAGCATGCGGTGGTAGTCTTTGTGACAGAGTTCTTCAGCTGGTGGAGGCCATATCCCAGGGCCAGCTTGGCTGCGATAAAGGCGAGCGGGTAGCCTGTCGCCTTTGACGCAAGGGCGCTGGAACGGGAGAGACGGGCATTCACCTCAATGACACGGTAGTCCTCTGAATTGGGATCGAGGGCATACTGGACATTACATTCGCCTATGATACCCACGTGGCGAATGATCTTTATCGACAGCTCCCTGAGCTTGTGATACTCGCTGTTAGTAAGAGTCTGGGAGGGAGCCACAACTATGCTCTCGCCGGTGTGTATTCCCAGCGGATCAAAGTTCTCCATGTTGCACACTGTAATGCAGTTGTCGAACCGGTCGCGAACCACCTCATATTCAACCTCTTTCCAGCCTTTCAGAGACTCTTCCACGAGTATCTGACCAGAATAGGAAAAGGCGCGGGCCGCGAGGGCTTTGAGCTCTTCGGTGTCAGAACAGAACCCGCTGCCCTGTCCGCCGAGGGTATATGCTGCACGGATAATGATAGGGAAACCCAGTTTCTCAGAGGCCTTCAGGGCGTCATCCACAGTCGTTACGGCCATGCTCCGTGGGGTCTTGACGCTTATCTCATCAAGCTTCCTGACAAACAACTCACGGTCTTCGGTGTTCATGATAGCCTCCACGGGGGTGCCAAGCACCTTCACCCCGTGCTTTTCAAAGACTCCGTCACGGAAAAGAGCCGTGCCGCAGTTGAGAGCCGTCTGCCCTCCAAACGAAAGCAATATACCATCAGGCTTCTCGCGTTCAATAACACGTTCCACAAATTTCGGGGTGACAGGAAGGAAGTATATCTTGTCGGCAATCTTCTCGGAGGTCTGTACGGTGGCAATATTCGGATTGATAAGTACCGTGAATATCCCTTCTTCGCGGAGAGCCTTCAGTGCCTGTGATCCGGAGTAGTCAAATTCGCCTGCCTCGCCTATCTTCAGGGCGCCGGAGCCAAGCAGCAGAACCTTTTTTATTTCATCCTTCATCGTTCCCGTTTGGGTTGTAAAAATACAATAAAAAGTCTGCAATGTACCGGGCATACTGATCAGGTGGAGGCGTCACGCAAGTATCAAATGACCGGCGATTCCAAAAGGATAAAGGTGACTGCTTCACTGAAACCTGATTATTGCCATTTAAAATAATAACGTTGGTCAAACATTATGTAACAATGAACAGGTATTGCCGTTTATGTATCCGGATTGATTCATGTAACCCCAATCAGAATATTATCCTTTTAAAATCAATGGAACCAGGTTTAACTATGAAACACCTAACATTGCTTCTGTTATTGATCCCGCTCACCGTGCTGAACATAACAGGTCAGCCTCCTGCCGGGACGCTTAAAATATTCACTGATGAGCCCCTCGTTGTTTATGTAGACGATGTACATCATCCTCAGTACGCCGATATAAAGCTGGTTCCCGGAACTCACTATGTCAAGGCGATTAATAGTGACGGAGCCCGGGTTTACGGTAATATTATATCTGTGAAGGCTAACGAGGTAACGTCTGTACTGATAGAGAGGCCTGCCACGAAGGTATCGGCCGCGCAGGCTCCGGCTTCGCAGGCTCCGGTGTCACAGGCTGGTGTTACATACGGTCAGCCTCCGTCGGACCCGGGTAACGGCAAAAGCAGTAATACGGGACAGACCGGCGAAAATGCCTCTAACGTGCCGGAAGCTCCAGCAATTCCGAAGCAGACAATTGATATAGGGCAGGTAAACGGCAACCTGCCGGCTGATATGGCAGGTGCTTTCGGACTGGCATTCGGGATGGAAGCCAGTGAGGTGGACAGGATAATGAGTCAGAAGACGTCCAAACTGCAGAGAAACCAGGGATATTATGTATATGCAATACCATATGAATCAACAGCATATTTAGTAGAATGCAGATTCATCGACCAGAAGCTTTTCCAGATCATTATCGGCTATCCTTCATTCTATATTGCGAACTCCAAACTCAAGCTGAGCAAACAAGATGTTCCGTTCCCCGAATTCAACAAAATGTACAATGACCTGACAACACTATACGGGGAACCTGACACAACTGAAAGGATTTTCCTGAGCGGATACAGTGAGGACGACGGCCGTATTCTCGAGGCACTTAAAAGGAATAAAGCGCTGATATTTCATAACTGGACTGATCCTGGCACCGGAAACAACATAATACTTGCATTGGGTTATACAACAGCACCTTTGGCTGCAACAATCTATACCAGCGGTCCCCTAAGTGCCGAGGCCATGGCCCGTAAGCTCAGGCTGCACGATTATGACTATAATAAATCATTCAGGGACAATTACTTTTCTAATTAGACTTACTCAAAAACATGCATATGAAAACTGTTGCGTCACTTTCTATTTTCCTGCTGCTTGGCATTGCTGCTGCATCTGCCCAGAGTACAGGCACTCTCAAGATCTTCTCGGAAGAACCGGTTGTGGTTTACGTCGATGAAGTTCAGTATCCTGATTATCAGGCCATAACCCTTGCTGCCGGTACTCACTACGTGAAGGCTCTGAACAGGGATGGTGCAAAAGTTTACAGCAATATAGTAACCGTAACATCCGGCGAGGTGACCTCTGTACTGGTAGATGCGTCCGCACAAGGAGCCCGGCCTGTTGCAGCGACTGCAAACCAGCCTGCCGCTGTAACTACCAACCAGCCTGCGGCACAGGGTATACCTTCTTCCATGACAGGAACCGGAACACTGAATATTTTCTCTGAATTTACCGGGACCTCTTTATATCTTGACGAAAACAAGCAGGGCGATGACGTGAAGGTGGTAAATTCCATACCTGCAGGTAATCATTACCTGAAAGTGATGAAGGACGGGGTGAGCATCTTCGGGGAACTGATCACCATCAATCCGGGCCAGACTACAACGGTGCTTGTGAAAAACGACGGGCAGGTGGCAGAGAAGATAATGGAAAGTAAATCAAAGGAACGCGAGGCATACCAGGCGCAGAAAATTGACGTGATATTCTCAACCAACTCAGTTAGCACAACACAGGGCGCGAGCACCCTGTTCCCAGGATATTACGGGTATTACGGTTACTCCTCATCAGTAACCAACACCTCACAGGTTTCCGACTTCAAGATCATCCAGGGCGGTGTGAGAGAGATAGGCGACCTCGGCCTGGCAAACCTGGCCGAAAATCAGAACGTGATCAATAAATATGCAGCCATAAACAAGTCTGTGACAAGACAGATGAATGTGGGACTGGGGATGTTCCTCGGCGCATTGCTGATTGGCGGCCCTGTCCTGGTGGATATGCTGGTTGAAAAACCATTCCTTCATCCTGACGGCACAACACCTCCCGGCTGGGAGATTGGAGTAGCTACGGCTGGCATTGTCTCAGGGGTTTTTGGCTATGCATTCGTTATGAGCGCGGACAAGAAATATCCACACCACTACTACAGTGTTGACGAAGCAGCGAAGGATGCCCAGAAGCATAACAGGAAACTGAAGGAGAACCTGGGACTACCTGAAAGCTACGATGTAAAATAAAATTGCACTAAAACCGGGTTTTTACTGAGGGTGCCACGGGTCAAAACCGGGACGCCCTCTTTTTTTATAGAATTTTTACCATCCAAGCACTTGCCATATCAGAAAATGTATATATTTGCACTTATAATGAATAAAAATACAATATGACAAGAGCATCACGACTGATTCTGATTGAAAAGCTGGTGAGGGAGAATGCGATCACCTCGCAGGAGGATCTGCTTATGCTTATGGAGGGCGCAGGGATGAAGTGTACGCAGGCGACACTCTCCCGCGATTTAAGGCAGATGGGGATCAGCAGGGGCTTCGACGGCAGGGGCGGATACCGCTACATGCTGCCGGGCAAGGAAGACAAAGCGTCTGAGTTGCTGCCCGGGACGGAGACGGAGGCGATAACTGGCATGACCTGGGCAAAAGGATTGTTGCTCATAAATACCCCTCCGGGCTATGCATCTGCAGTGGCAATAAAGATTGACCGTGCGCGACGGTATGAGATTGCCGGGACTGTCGCCGGCGATGACACCATCCTGCTGATCCCGCGTGATAACCTAAGCAATGAGGCTATAGAAGAGTGCCTCAGCACAATTTTCCAGTCAAACACATTAACGAAAAAATGATGTGAAACCAGCATGTAGAATATGCACAAGTATTCATGAATAAATATTCCAGACATGCGGGTTCCATCAGACCAATTCAAATAAATAGTCTACCGATGAAAAAAGTAATGCTTGCATACTCCGGAGGGCTTGACACCTCCGTGATACTCAAATGGCTCATCAACAAAGGATACGAGGTCGTAGCCTATGTGGCGGACGTGGGCCAGAACGACGATTTTGAGGCAGTCCGTGAAAAGGCTCTTGCCATAGGCGCATCATCAGTGATAATTGAGGACCTGAAGAGGGAGTTTGTCACCGATTACATCTTCCAGGCCGTGAAGGCCAATGCCGTATATGAAGACCGCTATCTACTTGGCACAGCGCTGGCGCGTCCACTAATTGCCAAAAAGCAGATAGAGGCCGCCATTGAGTACGGCGCCGATTATGTCTCACACGGGGCCACCGGAAAGGGAAATGACCAGGTAAGGTTTGAACTGACCTATTATGCCCTCAAACCTGACATAAAGGTCATATCTCCCTGGAAGGACCCGGAGTTCCTCTCGCAGTTCCAGGGCCGGTCTGACATGATCAGGTATGCCGCCGGTCACCGAATCCCCATCAAGGCTTCCATCTCCAAACCATACAGCGAGGACGACAACCTGATGCATATCAGCCATGAGGCAGGCATTCTTGAAGATCCGCTGTACTTCGCCGGGAAGGAAATTCTCCAAAAGATGGTTATGCCAATGGATGCGCCTGACAAAGAGACACATATATCTGTCACATTTAAAGACGGCATTCCGGTGAATGTGACTAACAAGGATGACGGTTCAAGCTACAGCGATCCCCTGGAGCTATTCACTTACCTGAATAAAATTGCAGGAGCAAACGGCATCGGTCTGCTTGACATGGTTGAGAACCGGTTTGTAGGAATTAAATCCAGAGGCATTTACGAGACGCCCGGCGCTACAATTCTCTATGCCGCTCACAAGGACATTGAGGGCATTGCAATGGACCGCGAGGTGATGCGTCTCCGCAATATGCTGGCGCCGGTCTTTGCCGAGCTCGTCTATAACGGCTTCTGGTTCTCGCCCGAGATGGAGTTCCTAAAGGCCGCAATGGACAAGAGCCAGGAGGTGATCGACGGGGTGGTGCATTTGATCCTGTACAAGGGTAACGTCATCATCGAAGGTCGTGAGTCACACTCCTCACTATATAATAAGGAGTTGTCAAGCATGGATATCGAAGGAGGATTCAACCAGACCGACAGCCTTGGATTCATTCGGATTAATGCCATTCGTCTAATGGCTCATCATGCCATTATGGAGGCTGCCAGGAAAAAAGTTGACGCTGATGCACTTGTGGGATAAAGGCAGCGCCACGCGTGAGTCGATCATCAGCTTCACCTGTGACCGCGACAGGCTTTATGATGCGAGGCTGGCCCCTTATGACATCGTGGGGTCAATGGCACAGACCGTCATGCTTGAGAAATGCGGACTGATCACAGCCGGCGAGAGGAATCAGCTTCTTGCCGGCCTGGACAGTCTCTTTGAAGAGACGGCGCAGAGCGATTTCTCCATCGGGAAGGAGTACGAGGATATTCACTCCTGGGTTGAGCTTCGCCTTCATGACCTGGCAGGAGAGACGGCCGGGAAGCTTCACACCGGACGGTCACGAAATGACCAGGTGCTGACGGATATTCACCTTTATATAAGACACCAATCGTACCGGTTGGCTCATGAGCTGAAGTCTCTTGCAGACATATTTTTGGATTTCAGTGAGAAGCATGAGGCGGTGCTCATGCCGGGTTTCACCCACATGCAGGCAGCCATGGTAACCTCGTTCGGGTTATGGTTTGCCTCATATGCGGAAAGCCTTTGCGATGACCTGCAGAATCTGGCCGGCGCAGCAGCCCTCGCTGATGCTTCACCCCTCGGGACTGCAGCGGGGTACGGCACCTCATTGCCGGTCGACCGCGAGTTGACAGCGTCCCTGCTCGGCTTCCGGAGACTGATAATAACATCACCCTATGCCCAGATGAGTCGCGGGCGGACTGAACGACAGGTAACCGGAGCAATCGCTTCGGCAGCGAACACGCTCGCAAGGTTCTCCTCGGATGTAACCCTGTTAATGTCGCCGGGTTACGGGTTTGTCACTCTCTCTGACGACCTGACAACCGGATCGTCAATAATGCCGCAGAAGAAGAACCCTGACCTGTTTGAGCTTATCAGGGCCCGCTGCAACAGGCTTCAGGCGCTCCCCGGCGAGGTGACGCTGATGACCACCAATCTCCCTGCGGGCTACAACCGGGATTACCAGGAGCTAAAGGCTATAATTTTTGACGCCTTTGAAGGCATCATGGAACTGACCCGGGTGATGCAGTATGCACTGGCAGGACTGCTGGTCAGGAAGGATATCATGGCAGATAATAAATACAACGACATCTTCTCCGTTGAGGAGGCAAACCGTATGGTCCGCGAGGGTGTTCCCTTCAGGGAGGCCTACCGGGCTGTTGCAGGAAAGGCAGGGTCGGGTTCTTTCAGGTTCCCCGACACTGTTGATTACTCGCACACCGGCAGTATTGGCAATATCGGGCGGAAACACTTACAGATGAGGATTGAGGAGGTGATGAAGGGGTTCGCGCAAGGATACTCACCGGGGGAGTTGAAGTTGAAAGTCTGTAAAGTCGAAAGTCTGTAAAGTCCTTAAAGTCTCTAAGATGTGCGATTTGCGATTTGCGAATTTTGATTAAATCGACAATCGAAAATCTGAAATCGAAAATACCTCTTGCCTCCCCTGCAAACCGGCTCCTTCTCCGCCAGCTGGCGGATCGGCCCTCTACTACCTAACCCCTACTGCCTGAATAATATTCTCAATAAAGAGATCAAACAGAAAATCCGTATCCGTCGGGCCGCCAGAGGCCTCGGGGTGGAACTGAGTCGAGAAGAATGGCTTCGAGACATGCTTCATCCCCTCGTTGGTGTTGTCGTTCACATTGACGAACAGCGGCACCCAGCCTGCGGGCAGGGTGTTGTTGTTCACGGCAAAGCCGTGGTTCTGCGAGGTGATATACGCCCTGTCAGTACCCATCATTTGCACCGGCTGGTTATGACTGCGGTGTCCGTAACGCAGCTTGTAGGTGTCGGCACCGGCAGCCAGAGCCATCAGCTGGTTGCCCAGGCATATGCCGAATATCGGCTTGTCATCATCCAACGACTTCCTTATATTATCTATTGTTGCCCGGCACATCTTCGGGTCACCGGGACCGTTGGTAAGGAACAGACCGTCATACTCCTCGGCAGTGTAATCATAGTCCCACGGAACCCTGATGATAGTTGTATCCCGCTTCAGCAGGTTACGGATGATATTGTACTTCACCCCACAGTCGACCAGCATAATACGGTACCGGCCGCTGCCGTAAACCTGGCGTGTGGCGGTGCTCACCCCGGCCACCAGGTTGACCTTGTTGGGGTCATAGAATTCTGTTGTTGTTCCCTCGGGCTCCACCTTGCCAAGCATCGCTCCCTTCTCACGGATCCTTTTAGTCAGCGCCCGGGTGTCAATGCCGTAAATGCCCGGCACATTGCTTCTCTTCAGCCAATCGTCGAGGCTCTCGATGGCATTCCAGTGGCTGTATTCAAAGGAGTAATCGGACACTATGAGGGCAGAGATATGCACTCCTGACGATTCATAAAACACATACAGATCATCCTGTTCATTTTTGCCCGGTGCACCGTAGTTGCCTACCAGCGGGTAGGTGAGGCACAGTATCTGTCCCCGGTAGGAGGGGTCAGTCAGGCTCTCGGGGTACCCGGTCATAGCGGTATTAAATACCACCTCGCCGGCAGCGGCCACGGGTGCACCAAAAGACCATCCGCGATAAACAGTACCGTCCTCAAGGGTTAGTCTGACACTCAGTCTGTCGTTGTTTCTCATCTATGAATTTATTGCGCTCTCTATCTGTCTCAGGGCCTTCTTCACCACTGACCGCGGGCATGCCAGGTTCATCCTCATGAATCCTTCCCCGCCCGGACCAAAGCGTGATCCCTCATTCATACCCACGCCGGCCTTATCCACGAAGAACTGCTGAAGCTGCTGTCCGCTGAGCCCCATCGCCCGGCAATCGAGCCATATCATATAGGTAGCCTCCGGCCTCACCGGTTTTATCTGAGGAAGATGCTCATGGCAGAAATCAACCACCAGGTCGACGTTGCCCTGCACGTACTGCATCAGCTCATCAAGCCACTCCTGGCCGTGAGTATAAGCTGCCTCCGAGGCCACATTCCCGAAAATATTCCCCAGGTGAAGGTGAAGCCCTACCAGTGTCCTGCGGTATTTCTCCATGAGCAGCGGATCGGGTATTATCATTGACGATGTGGAGAGACCAGCCAGATTGAATGTCTTGCTTGGCGCCATGCAGGTTACAGTAATGGCAGCGGCCTTTTCGGAGACGGATGCCAGGGGTATATGCCTGCTTCCCGGCAGGATGAGGTCAGAGTGTATTTCGTCAGAGAGGATGACTATCTTCTTATCGTGACAAATCTCCGCAAGCTCAATAAGTTCCTCCCGTGTCCAAGCCCTTCCAACCGGGTTATGAGGGTTGGAGAGGATGAGCATCTTTGTTGCCGGGGTGATAAGCCGCTGCAGGCCTTCACGGTCCATGACCCACCCGTTATCAGTCTCGAGCAGGTTGTTATGCACCAGCTTGCGGCCGTGATCCAGGACGGCTCCGTGGAAGGGGGTGTAAACCGGCGGCTGGATGATGATCTCATCACCCGGACCGGTATAGGCCAGGGTGCACATGTTCAGCGCCGGTACCACCCCCGGGCTGAATTCAATCCACTCACGCCTGACATCCCATCCGTGACGCGCTGCAATCCAGCCTGTCAGAGAAGAAAAATACCCGTCGGGCCTGTATGAATACCCGAGTATCTCATGTTCCAGTCTTGCTGACAGAGCTTCGGTTATAAAGGTTGGTGTCCGGAAATCCATGTCGGCTACCCACATGGGTATTACATCAGCTCTTCCGAAAACCTCCTCCCTAAAATCATACTTGATGCAACTGGAATTTTCCCGGTTGATCACCTCATCAAAGTTCCACATATGGAATTTAATAATGTTCCGGGATGCAAAGATATCATATTTCGGCAATGAACAACCTTTACTTTCGTGCTGTTTATAGTGTATAATTCAGTGATTCTTAAGGAACATAAATTATTGTTGAAATATTATTTCCTCTGATGCGTAAAAGTTTTATTTTTACCATCAAATACAAGTACCAAAACGAAGGTTTATGAAAAAGAATTTCACGAAAATACTGGTTGCTGTAATGATCCTGACAGTTGCCGGTGCATACTCCTGCAAGAACAGGGGTGAGTCCAAAAAGCAGAAAGCGATTAACATGATTGAGCTTGAAGCCCTGGAGCAGAAAATTGAGGAGAATGTATATCCTCTTCCCACCTCTGTCGAGGTCCTCAAGAAGCTAACTGACATGGACCTGGGTTACATAATCGGTTCAACGAACCCGCCTGCCAGCGCCCGTAAATATGTTGAGAGCTACAGCAGATCAGTCAATCTCGGCATTTACGGTGCTGATCTCAGTTATGCCACCCTGTATAACATGCAGCAGGATGTGATCGATTTTCTCTCGGCTATCCGTACTCTGGCCCTTGAGCAGAATCTCTCTAAGATTTATGACGAATCTCTGTATGACGTTATCAAGGCCAATTTTGACAACAGGGACACCCTGGTTACCACTCTTACCGGAGCTTTTGACCGCACCTACGCATACATGGTTGATGCAGGTCAGGCAAACCTGGCCCTGCTGATGGTTGGCGGCGCATGGGTTGAGGGGATGTATCTCACCCTTGCTGTCTCTGAGTCAGGCGGACACCTCACAGGTTTTGAGACGGTTCTTCTCGACCAGAAAAAGTCGTTTGAGCTCTTCGAGGAGCTGGCCAAACCCCATACTGAAGATCCTCTCGTCTCCAGAATGCTTACCGCCTTGCAGCCCGTTCGTGAAATTTATGCCACAATTGGTACGAGCCTTACATTTGAGGACATTGAGGCTATGAAAAAGGCCGTGACTGCTGTCAGGTCTGATCTTATTAAGTAAACAGAAAGAAACACTGTAAGACCGCAAACAAAACTTGCGGTCTTTTTTTGAGGTTATGAGGGAATCAGTATTACATGCACTGATACACATCTTTGCCATTATCTCTACCGTAAACCCGGCAGGGGTGACATCACGCGGCAAGAAGATCCTTCGCGGTTACCTCAGAAGGTATCTCAACCAGGAGCTTGAGGAGGAATACTTCAAGCTTTATGAGAACAATCTTTATTTCTATGAGCGTGAGCTTAAGGCGGTGGAAGAGGGGGAGCTCTCTGACGAGAACTCTCTGATCACCTTTCAGATCACCAATATCTGCAGACAGATCAAGAAGGGGCTCTTCATTGAGGAGAGGATGATCGTCTTTCTCCAGCTTCTGGAGTTTGTTTATGAAGACGGCACCATCTCCGATCAGGAGTGGTCTATTGTGGAAATAGTTGCACGCACCTTTAACATCTCGGGCAAGGAGAAGACCAATGCCTCCGCCTTCATGCTCGGGATGAGATATGATCAAATCAGTCCTGACAGTTTCCTCTCCATAGAGGGTGAGGAAAATATCGGTGAGGCTGCTTCGAAGTATGCCAATTACCATGAATGGCATCATATGGTATCAAGAGGACTGAAGGGTACCATCTACGTGCTTTTTATCGGTAGCACAGGCCATATGCTTTTCATGTACGAGGGTAAAGCCCCGCTTCATTTCAAGGGGCGCAACGTGGTGCCCATGCGCCCGTTCCTCCTTGAACCCGGGGTGAATATCAGGGGGCAGGGGATGGCTCCTCTCTATTATACTACCATCTTCAGAAAGTTCATCCGATCAAATTTTGTCGAGGACATACTCTTTGAGGGGCAGAACATAGAATTTCACTTCAAGGGGTCCGACAACGGTATACAGCCGATGAGCTTCAGCGTCAAGTCCGGTAATCTTGTGGGCATCATGGGGGGTAGCGGCGTAGGAAAGAGCACCCTGCTCAATATCCTCAACGGGAAACTGAAGCCGGAGAGCGGATCAGTATATATTAACGGGTATGACCTGCACAATGATCCTGAAGAGCTTAACGGCCTGATTGGATATGTGCCTCAGGATGACCTTTTGATAGAAGAGCTGACGGTATACCAGAACCTCTATTACAATGCCCGGCTCACCTTTGGCGATTACGATGAGAATAAGCTCAATGACGTGGTCATCTCGGTGCTTAAGGAGCTTGATCTCTTCGAATACCGCGACATGCTTGTGGGTGATCCCCTCAACAAGAAGATAAGCGGCGGACAGCGCAAGAGACTGAATATCGGTCTGGAGCTGATGCGCGAGCCGGCTGTGCTCTTCGCTGATGAGCCTATCTCGGGACTGGCGTCACATGACTCCGAAAATGTCATGGATCTCCTTAAAGACCAAGCTATAAACGGAAAGCTGGTCTTCGTCATTATCCACCAGCCCTCATCGGACATTCTCAAAATGTTTGACAGGCTATGGGTGCTTGACAGGGGCGGGTATATGATATATGACGGTGACCCCGTAGATGCCATTGTATATTTCAAGACTGAGACCTCACAGGCGAATGCTGCCGAGAGCGAATGCCCCACCTGTGGCAACGTGGAGACTGACGAGATACTCCAGATAGTGGAGGCCAAGGTGGTTGACCCGGATGGCAGAAAGGGACAGGAGAGACAGGTATCACCTGTGGAGTGGTACCACCGCTACCGCCAGAAGATGGAACCATCACTCAACGGCAGGCCTGAGATGAAACCTCTGCCGGCAAGCAACTTCAGGATCCCGGAGAGGGTGAAACAGGTCCGTACTTTTATCAAGAGGAACCTGGTAAGAAAGTATGCCGACAAACAGTACCTGGTAATAAACCTCCTGGAACCCCCGTTGCTGGCTTTCATACTGGGCTTTGTATCAAAATATCTCTCCAACGGTGCCTACCTCTTTTCTGACAACAAGAGCTACCCGGTTTTTCTCTTTATGAGCGTTGTGGTGGCTCTTTTCCTCGGGCTGACGGTGAGCGCCGAGGAGATATTCAAGGACAGAAAGATAATTGAGAGGGAGAAATACCTTAATATCAGTCGTTCAAGCTATCTCTTTTCGAAGATCAGCTTTCTCTTCGGACTCTCCGCTGTTCAGATACTGATGTATGTTCTCATCTCACACCATATCCTTGAGGTGGAAGGGATGATGTGGAGACACTGGCTGATACTTTTTACTACCTCCTGCTTCGGGAACATGGTAGGACTGAATATCTCCGCCGGTATGAAAACTGTAATAAGCATCTATATCCTCATACCCCTTGTACTTGTCCCCCAGCTGCTTCTGGGCGGGGCGATGGTAAGGTTTGATGACCTGCACCATTCGCTTACCAGAAAAATTTATGTCCCGGTCATTGGCGATGTCATGACAATACGGTGGGCATACGAGGCCATGGCTGTTGAGCAGCACAGGGCAAACAAATATATGAAACCCTTCTTCGAGACGGAGATGATGATCAGCCAGTATGACTGGCAGTCGTCATTTCTCATTCCCGAGCTGAAGAAGAAAAGTAATGAATGTGCGTTTACATCAGGCAAGCCAGAATATGCCGATATTTATGAAAGCAATCTCATAAAACTGAAGTTTCACATCAGCGAGCTAAGCCGTGAGGCTGGCATTGATCCCTGGCCTGCCATCAGGGTGATAGACAGGGATCCGTTCAATTCTGATGCCTCACATATAGTAAATGACTTCCTTGACTCGTTACAAAAAAGTATTCGTTCAAAGTATCTTGAATATTCCGCGGTCAAGGACCGGATAACCGACAGCCTCGTGCGCAAATCGGGCCAGGAAGAGCTGGTGCGGCTACGCACTGCTTCGCACAACAATGACCTTGCTGATATGGTACTGAACCGCACCGTGCAGAAGAAAATCTACGAGACAGAAGACCGGCTCATACAGAAGGCTGATCCCGTTCTCATGACGCCAGGATCACGCGCAGGCAGAGCCCACTTCTATGCTCCATTCAAGATGATAGGAAGTTTGAAAATCAGCACCATCTGGTTTAATATGATCATTATATGGCTCATGAATATTTTCCTGTTCGTGACGCTCTATTTCAATCTCCTGAAGCGACTGTTGAACCTTCTGGAGAGGGTGCACATACCGGGATTCGGATCTGACAGACTGGTGCCTCCATGGGAGCTGTTAAAGTAAGAGCCAAGAAGCATCTTGGCCAGCATTTCCTGAAAGACAAGAGGATAGCCGCTGCCATTGTCGACGCACTCAGGGCTGACGGCTGTGACACTGTCATTGAGGTGGGCCCGGGTATGGGAGTTCTCACACAGTACCTTGCGGAAAGGAAGTTTCCATCGCTAAGGGTGGTGGAGATAGATACCGAGTCTGTAGCCTTTCTCCGTGAAAATGTATCGGGAATCGATGAGATCATTGAGGGTGATTTCCTGGTGCTTGACCTCGGGCCATTGGGTGGAAGGATAGCCGTGATAGGCAATTTTCCATATAATATTTCCAGCCAGATATTTTTCATGGTGCTTGAGAACCGCGACAGGGTGACGGAGGTGGTATGCATGTTGCAGAAGGAGGTGGCGGAACGCATATGCTCAGCCCCCGGCAGTCGGGTCTATGGCATTCTGAGCGTCCTTCTGAGGGCCTGGTATGATATTGAATACCTCTTTACGGTGAATGAAAATGTCTTCTCCCCGCCTCCGAAGGTGAAGTCGGCAGTGATACGACTGACACGCAACGAACGGGAGAGGCTCGACTGTGATGAGGATCTGTTTGTCAGCGTTGTAAAGCGATGCTTCAACCAGCGCCGCAAGATGATTCGCAATCCGCTCAGGATGATGATCCGGGCAGATGCCGGTGATATGCCATATCTCTCAATGAGGGCCGAACAGCTCTCTGTGGAACAGTACGTAGAACTTACCGGCTGGGTGGCGGCAAACAGGTAAGAACCGGGAGATCCGCCGGAGAGAACACGGAGTTTTTGCCGGAGAGTCCGGAGAAGATTCGCTTAAGAGGCCGGGGAAAGATCTCACGGAGAGTCCTGAGAAGATTCGCTCAAGAGGCCGGGGAAAGATTTCACGGAAAGATCAGAAGGTATACCCTATGGCTTCAACAGGATTCATCCGCGAGGCAGCTGACGCCGGAGCGAATCCAGCAATAATCCCTATTGTACCCGAGATTGCTATGGCCAGGATGATGTTTCCCGCAGTAAGAAACATATCCAGCGCAAAAAAGTAGTTGACAAAAAGTGTACCCAGGAAGACGATTATCAGTCCCAGGATTCCGCCTGTGATCGAGAGAAGTACAGATTCCGTCAGGAACTGCATAAGAATCCACCTTCGCTTTGCGCCAAGGGCCATCTGAATACCGATGATGCTTGTACGTTCCCGCACTGAGACGAACATAATATTTGCGATACCGAACCCTCCGACGAGTATCGAGAAGCCGCCGATAATCCATCCCGCTATGTTAATTCCCCTGAAAACAGGCTCAAGCGTGCTGGTGATCTGGCTGGCCTGGTTGATCGAGAAATTGTTCTCCTTACCGGGCCCGATACGCCTGACGGCACGAAGGATCATCACTACCTCGTCACTGAGTTCCTGGACAGAGACTCCGTCTTTGCCCCTGATCATGATGTCTGAGTTCAGAAAAGGATTACGGAAGTTTATGAACTGCCTGCTGAAATTGATAGGTACAAGGAGTGTCTCATCCATGCCGCTGTCGCTAAGCCCGCCTTTGCCCTCCTTCCTGAACACACCTATCACCTGGGTCTTGTACCCGGCAACTGTGATCTCCTTGCCCAACGGCTCAATGTTGTCAAACAGCTTGTCAGCCAACTCTGCACCGATTATTGCCACAGGCTTGCCCGATGCTGATTCTGACTGGGTGAAGTATCTTCCCTTCTCTATCTCCAGAGTCCGCACATCCTCAAAATCATGCGTCGCTGCAGTCACGGAGCTACTGACTGAATTGCCGCGGAATTTGATTGTCTCACCGGAAAAAACGGTATAACTGACAGCAGCGGTAGTCTGCGACTTCCTGATTAAAGCTTCATAGTCCTCCGTTGACGGTGGTGGCCATTTCATTATGTCCCACCACTTTATATTCGGGTCAGGAGTCCAGGGCCATTTTTCAACATATATGGTATTATTGCCAAGTGATTCAATGTTGTTCCTGATGCCGTTCTCCATCCAATCGAACACTGTAAACACGGAAATAATTGATATTATGCCTATTGTGATGCCGAAAAGAGACAGAAAAGTGCGGAGTTTATTGGCTGCAACAGAGCTGTATGCAAACAAAAAACTCTCCCTGAACATTTTTAACCACATGATCCCTTCTTTGATTTCCGACCAAAGATAGTTAAATAAAAAACATCCAAACATCCGCAATAATTCATCAATTCAATTATTTGGGCACCATTGCCAATCAAAAAAAATATCTATTTTTATCCGATTGCACAAGCCTTGGCATCGTTAACCTAACTTATTGATGATGAGTGATATGAAAATAAGGAGCGCCTTTATTTCGGTTTATTGTAAGGAGGGCCTCGAAGCTATCGTTAAGAAGCTTGATAGTCTTGGTGTCACCATCATCTCAACGGGAGGTTCCTATGATTATATTACCGGTGTCGGGGTCAGGGCAGGAAAGGTAGAGGATTTGACCACCTATCCGTCGATACTTGGTGGCAGGGTCAAGACGCTTCATCCCGGCGTTTTCGGAGGTATCCTTGCGCGAAGGAACAATGAGGCTGACATGAAGCAGGTAGCAGAGTTTAATATAACTCTTTTCGATCTTGTGATTGTAGATCTTTACCCGTTTGAAGAGACAGTAGCTTCCGGGGCGTCAGACCAGGAGATCATTGAGAAGATAGACATCGGGGGCATCTCGCTGATCAGGGCGGGTGCAAAGAACTGGTCAGACGTACTCATAGTCTCATCAAGGTCTTTGTATGGTGATCTCCTGCAGCTTCTTGAGACCGGAGCAGGATCTGTCTCTGAAGGTGACCGGTACCGTTTTGCCCTCGAGGCGTTCAACATGACCTCTCACTATGACACGGCTATATTCAACTGGTTTAACCGCAACGGTGATGTCTCCGTGTTCAAACAAAGTCTGACGGAGTCACACACCCTGAGGTATGGTGAGAACCCCCACCAGAAGGGTCTCTTCTTTGGTGACCTGGACAAAGTCTTTGAGCAGTTGCACGGGAAGGAGATATCCTACAACAACCTGCTGGACATTGATTCGGCCATTAACCTTATAGATGAGTTTGACGATGTTACATGTGCTGTATTGAAGCATAACAATGCATGCGGTGTGGCATCACGTGCTAACCTTAAGGTTGCATGGGAGGATGCACTGGCATGTGATCCGGTGTCGGCCTACGGCGGAGTGGCTATAGTCAACAGGGAGATAGATGAGGCGGTGGCAACGGAGATGGACAAGATATTTCTGGAGGTAGTTATTGCACCGGCATTCACCGACAGGGCAGTTGAGATACTCAGCTCAAAGAAGAACAGGATCATCCTTCGCCGCAGGGGTACTGAGAGCGGCGGGGTCTCATTCAGGGCAATGTTGGGAGGAGTGCTCTGGCAGGAGCGTGACATGGCTACCGAGACGGCTTCAGACATGAAGCCTGTCTCTGAAAGGAAACCATCTGATGAGGAGCTGGCTGATATGGTCTTTGCGAATAAGATTGTTAAACACAGCCGGTCAAATGCCATCGTTCTGGCCCTTGGCCGCCAGCTTTGCGCCAGCGGCATCGGACAGACTTCGAGGATTGATGCGCTGAAACAGGCTATTGAGAAAGCCCGCGCCTTCGGATTTGCACTCAAGGGAGCAGTGATGGCATCAGACGCATTTTTCCCCTTTGCCGACTCCGTAACAACAGCTCACGAGGCAGGGATAACTGCCGTTGTTCAGCCCGGAGGATCAGTCCGTGATCAGGAATCGATAGACTACTGCAATAAAAACAGGGTTGCGATGGTTTTTACAGGTATAAGACATTTTAAACACTAACTTATAATAAGAATTAGCATAAAGGACCTATGGGATTATTTTCATTTCTTTCACAGGAGGTTGCGATAGACCTTGGCACTGCCAACACAAATATTATTGCCAATGACAAACTGGTTGTCGATGAGCCTTCTATTGTGGCTATTGACAGGAACACGGGCAAGCTGATAGCGATAGGAGAGAGGGCCCGCCAGATGCATGGAAGAACTCATGAGAACATACGTGTCATCAGACCGCTGAGAGATGGGGTTATCGCAGATTTCAATGCCGCCGAGCTGATGATAAGAGGAATGATCAAGATGATAAATACTGGTCCCAGGTTTTTTTCACCCTCTCTCAAGATGGTAGTCGGTATTCCCTGCGGCAGCACTGAGGTTGAGATCAGGGCGGTGCGCGACTCCTCTGAGCATGCCGGTGGAAGGGATGTATACCTGATTTATGAACCCATGGCTGCAGCAATAGGGATAGGACTCGATGTGGAGGCACCCGAAGGATGTATGGTGGTTGACATCGGAGGGGGAACCACTGAGATAGCGGTGATAGCTCTCGGAGGCATCGTCTGCAACAGGTCAATACGTGTTGCCGGCGACGGCTTCACGGCAGACATACAGTCATATATGAGGCACCAGCACAACATTAAGATCGGAGAGAAGACAGCTGAGGATATAAAAATTGCCGTGGGGGCAGCCCTTCCTGATATTGAAAACCCGCCTGCTGACTTCGTGGTTCGCGGACCCAACCTCATGACGTCGCTTCCCATAGAGATACCTGTTTCATACCAGGAGATTGCATACTGCCTTGACAAGTCGCTCACCAAGATTGAAGCTTCAGTCTTGCAGGTCCTTGAACAGACCCCCCCGGAGCTATATGCTGATATCGTCAACAAGGGTGTGTTCCTTGCCGGCGGCGGAGCACTGCTCAGAGGGCTTGACAAGCGCCTCACCGACAAGATAAATATCCCGTTCAGGGTATCGGAAGACCCGCTTCACGCAGTTGTCAGAGGCACCGGTGTTGCCCTGAAGAATGTGGAGAAGTATCCGTTCCTGATGAGATAAACCAGCTGCGTGAATGAGAAGCCTGCTGAACTTCCTGCTCAGGTATAAAACCCTGATCCTGTTCCTTGTGCTCGAAGCGGTGGCTCTGATCATGATCTCTTCTTCGCATAACTATCACCAGACCGTTCTCTATGGTGCTGCCCGCAATGTGTCAGGATTTATGGGAAAGGGACTGGCCAGAGGAACATATTACTTCAGGCTCCGGCAGGTCAATGAAGAGCTTGTTGCGGAGAATATGTCACTCAGACGCCGGCTGGAAGGACTGACATCAGCGCCTCAGGATTCCTTTACAGCCGTCAGGGATACCATCAGCGGAATTAACTACACTTACCTGAATGCCCGGGTAATCAATAATTCGGTCAACAAACAAAAGAATTTTATCACCCTTGACCGTGGTTCAAAGCACGGGGTCACCAATGGCATGGGCGTTGCCTCATCTGATGGTGTGGTAGGTGTAGTGGTAGGGGTGTCCCGAAATTACTCGGTGGTCATGTCGCTGCTTAACAGCGAATTCAGGCTCAGCTCAAGCATTGCACGAAACGACTATTTCGGATCCCTGGCGTGGGACGGAACCAATTACCGCTATGCCAGGCTCTCAGAGATACCGCACCACGTATCAATAGCAGAGGGTGATACCATCGTTACCAGTGGTTATTCGGCTATCTTCCCTCCAGGACTGATGGTTGGAGCTCTGACCGGTGACCAGAAACGGGGAGGCGACTTTGTCTCGTTAAAGGTTCTGCTCTCTGCCGATTTCAAGAAGCTTACCAATGTATACCTGATAGGCAACCTGACCAGGGAGGAGAGAAACAATCTGGAAGAGGAGGTGGTGCAATGAACAGCCTCATTCGATATTCACTTGCCTTCATTGTCCTGATTGCACTCCAGTTGTTGATTTTTAATAATATAGAGTTCAGCGGCTATATCAATCCCTATGTCTACGTAATGTTCATCCTGATACTGCCGGTAGCCATGCCCTCATGGATCCTTCTTTTATTATCATTCCTGGCAGGATTTGTCATTGACCTTTTTTCCGGCACCATAGGGGTGCATGTATTCGCCTCCGTCATGGCCGGTTTCGTTCGCCCGTGGGTGCTGTCACTCAACGTGACAGGTGAGGCCTCCGAGCCTGACATGTCGCCCTCCGCATACAGGAACGGGTTACGATGGTTCCTGATCTATTCACTGACGGTTGTGCTGGTACATCATCTGGCACTTTTTTATATTGAGCTTTTCACCCTGAGGAACTTTTTCCATACCCTGCTGAGAGTGTTGCTCAGTACTGCAGCAACAACATTCTTTGTTGTCCTCTTCGACTTCATCAGACCCCGCAGATGAGGAGACAGTCATGAAGGACCGCTACGCAAACAGGAAATACTTCATAATGGCACTGGTAGTGATTGCTGCTATAATACTTATTACCAGGCTTTTCTACATTCAGATCATTGACAAGACCTACCGTGTGTCTGCGGCGAACAATGCGCTCAGGCCAGTTACGCAGTATCCGGCCCGCGGGTTGATTTATGACCGGAACGGGGAGCTTATCGTCTATAACCAGGCTGCTTATGACCTTCTTGTGATTCCGGTGCAGACCAGTGCTTTTGATACGGCAAGGTTTAACCAGATACTAGGCATTACAGATGAGGATTTCAGGAGCCGCATGAGGACAGCAATGTCATACTCACGCAGGGCTCCTTCGGTATTCATGAAGATGATCTCATCGGAGACCTATGCCCTGCTTCAGGAGGAGCTCTACAGGTTCCCGGGCTTCTACGTCCAGTCGAGGACACTCAGAAAATACACCCGTCCGGTTGCATCACACCTGCTCGGGTATGTGGGTGAGGTTGACAACAAACTCATTACGCGCGACAGGTATTACAGATCAGGCGATTACATTGGCATCAGCGGCATTGAGAAATCGTATGAGGAGCAACTGAGGGGCCGCAAGGGAGTGACGATATTCCTTGTTGATGTTCATAACAATATCAAAGGCTCATATGCTGACGGCCGCTATGACACTGTTGCAGTGCCGGGGGCAAACCTGAAGTCTACCATCGACCTTAATCTTCAGGAGTTCGGTGAAAAGCTGATGCACAACAAGACAGGCTCAATCGTTGCCATTGAGCCTGCCACAGGAGAGATACTGGCTCTGGTCTCATCGCCATCATATGACCCCGGGCTGCTTGTTGGCAGGGTCAGGTCGGAGAATTTTTCGATGTTACAGGCTGACACGATCAAACCTCTCTTTGACCGGGCGCTGATGGCATCCTATCCTCCCGGTTCTACCTTCAAGATCATGAACGGCCTCATCGGGCTGCAGGAGGGTGTCATCGCTCCCTCATCGCTGTTCAGCTGCAGCATGGGTTATCATGCAGGCTCGCTGACCGTGGGGTGTCACTCGCACAGATCCCCGCTGAACCTGATCGAGGCAGTGTCACAGTCGTGCAACTCATGGTTCTGCAACGCCTTCAGAAACATTCTCGAGAATAAGGAATATGGATCGTTGCAGGATGCCTTTGATCAGTGGAGGGAGTATCTTGTTGCTTTCGGTTTTGGCAATAAGCTGGGCATAGACCTGCCCAACGAGCTCGCCGGCAACATCCCCACGCGGTCATATTACGACAGGTATTATGGCAAGGACCGGTGGAAGGCTCTGACAGTAATATCGCTTGCCATTGGACAGGGAGAGATAGGTGCAACGCCCCTCCAGATGGCAAACATGGCTGCCGTTATTGCCAACAGGGGATCATTCTTTATCCCGCATGTGGTGAAGCAAATAGGTAATGATGGCTCCCCTTCGCCACTTTATCTGCAGAAGTACATAACCGGAATTTCGCCTGAGAACTTTGAACCGGTGATAGAGGGTATGGAGGGGGCCGTGAACGGTGGTCCGGGATCAACAGCAAGGGGTGCGAGGCTCGACAGCATTATCATCTGCGGCAAGACCGGCACAGCACAGAACCCGCACGGCAAAGATCATTCGATCTTCGTAGCCTTTGCCCCGAAGGACAATCCACAGATAGCCATAGCAGTATATGTTGAGAATGCCGGGTTTGGGTCTACCTTTGCAGCGCCTATCGCCAGCCTGCTGATAGAGGAGTATCTTACCGGGGAGATAAAAAGAAAATACCTTGAGGATTATGTCCTGAAGATGGTAATCAAACCGGATGCAAAAGAATAGCAATATACTTGGAAGGTTAGACTGGGTCACGGTGATGCTGTGGCTGGTGATGATGGTCATGGGTTGGCTGAATATCTACGCCGCCGTCTACAATGAGCAGCATACCAGCATCTTTGATCTCTCACAGCGGTACGGCAAGCAGCTTCTTTTTATCATAGCGGCGCTGGTGCTTGCCGTCCTTGTCATGGTTACAGACAACAAGTTCTGGTTCTTCTTCGCATGGTTCATATACGGCTTTTCTCTCCTGCTCCTTCTTCTGGTGCTCATCATCGGAAAGGAGATAAACGGGGCAAGGGCATGGTTTGAACTTGGATCATTCAGCCTCCAGCCTTCAGAGTTTGGCAAGTTTGCCACGGGGCTTGCACTGGCCTCCTTCCTGAACTCCCAGAGAGATGCGTCCGGGTTCCGGGTTATGGCATCCGCCACGGCGATCATCATTGCTCCCGTGCTGCTGATAGCGCTCCAGCCCGATATGGGTTCGGTAATCACATACTTCGCCTTTTTTATCGTTCTCTACCGCGAGGGGATGAGCATCTATGTATTTATTTCCGCTGTTCTGGCAGTGGTCCTGTTCCTTCTTACACTGATTCTTGGTGTTGTGCCGGTGGCAACAGGACTGATCGTACTGGCAATAATAGTGCTGGCTGCGACCTCCGGAACATCTCTGACCTTCAGAGCGGCGGGAGTGATGGCTGCAACCGGTGGCGTCGCTTTTATTGTGGGCCGGTACCTTCTGGATCTTGACACGGCAGGGATAATTCTTGCTGCAGTGGTGATGGCGGGTGTTGTTTATCTATGGTTTATCTACAGGATGAAGTTAAACATGCCCGCAGTCATTTATGCCTTTCTTATCAGCGGCATATTGTACCTGTTTACGGTTGACTACGCCTTCCACAACATACTCCAACCCCACCAGGAGACGAGGATAAACATCATGCTGGGATTGGAGGCTGACCCTTACGGAGAAGGCTATAACCTGAATCAGTCTCTTATCTCGATTGGGTCCGGCGGGTTTTCAGGCAAGGGATATCTTAACGGTACCCAGACTAAGTTCAAGTTCGTCCCGGCACAGAGTACTGACTTCATCTTCTGCACCGTGGGCGAAGAGTGGGGATTCGTCGGTTCAGTAGTGGTAACAGGGTTGTTTGTATGGCTTCTGCTGAGGCTTCTCATGATGGCTGAAAGGCAGCGGACAACCTTTATAAGGGCTTACGGGTATGGCGTTTTCGGACTGTTCCTTGTGCATTTTTTTGTAAACATCGGGATGACCATCGGTGTGATGCCGGTGATTGGTATACCCCTGCCATTCTTCAGCTATGGAGGAAGCTCACTCTGGGGCTTTACTCTTCTGCTGTTCGTTTTCCTGAGACTTGACGCCGGAAGGTCAGAATACCTGGGATGATCATTTGATGATATGTGTGCCCGGAGGTCAGCTTTCCCCGGTTGTTCAGAACGGGATGCTGATGCCCGCTAGTCATTGTGACCTGGACTGTCAGAACGGGATGCTGATGCCCGGGGAGAGGACTATTCCGAACTCGGTCTCGACATAATTGATCAGCTGGGGAAAGAATTCCATGAAGTCCTCCTCAATTGAATAATACTGCTTCTTCCAAACCCTCATTGCCCACCGCGTCTCCTTTGGAAGCGAGGTCATGGAGCTTAGCGTCTTGAGTACCCTCCTGATACCGCTGCGGGTCTGGTAGGTCTCCAGCCAGTTGTCGATTATGAAGAAGGGCATTTTTTCACGCACATTCTCAGGCAGTATCTCGAAGTTGTTCACCATGGCCCTGTAAAAATTGTAGGTGACACTCTCCAGGGGACGCCTCGAGAAGAGATCCCACTCGCGGGTCAGGTAGTGATCATAGAGGATGTCTGTAATAACCCCGGCATACTTGCGGTACTTGCCGGTGAAGTGAAGCTTGCTGCGGTGGACAACAGGATGCCTGTCGGTGAAGGCATCAATATGACGATGGATGATAATCCCCTTGCGGATCCCTTCAGGATACTTCAGATAATCGCGCCCCTTCACATAATCGCCGATGTAGTTCCCGATAATGATGTTATCTGAGTCGCCTGAGAGATATATATGTGCCAGGACATTCATCCGGTGAAAGTTACTGCAAAGATTCTGCCAATAGGCTGTGGTATAAAATATTAAGCATGATTTTATTCAACAAAACCCTATGATTTATTAACTTGCATATTATCAAAATATTATGAGCTTCACAAAGATTGCTTTAAACTGACTAATATCACCTCCGATTTCAGTTACAAATTATAAATTTGCCGGATACGGTTAGAGATATTCTTAAAAAAATAACTATAATTTAACAAGGAGGTTTTATGTTAAAAAGGAATGTAATCATTATTGGAGCCGCTGGCAGGGATTTCCACAACTTCAATACCTATTTCCGCGACAACGAGCTGTATAATGTGGTAGCGTTCACTGCAGCCCAGATTCCGGATATCGATGGCAGAAAATACCCGGCCGAGCTGGCTGGCAAGCTTTATCCTGGAGGCATACCGATTTATTCCGAGAATGATCTGGTCCGCCTGATACAGGAGATGAAGGTTGTTGACTGTGTCTTTGCCTACAGCGATGTGACCTATCAGAAGGTCATGTCAATGAGCGCCATCGTCAATGCGGCAGGCGCCAACTTCATCCTTCTGGGATGGAGGGAGACCATGGTTAAAAGCTTCAAGCCGGTAATTGCCGTGGGAGCAATCCGCACCGGGTGCGGCAAGAGCCAGACCTCGCGCAGGGTCATTGAGCTGCTGATGAAAAAAGGACTGAAGGTTGTGGCCGTGCGTCACCCGATGCCTTACGGCAACCTCGTTGAACAGAAGGTTCAGCGTTTTGCTGTTGTAGCAGACCTTGAAAAGCATAAGTGCACCCTGGAGGAGATGGAAGAGTACGAACCTCATGTAGTACGCGGAAACGTCATCTATGCTGGCGTTGATTACGAGGCTATCCTTCGTGCTGCCGAGAATGATCCCGACGGCTGCGATGTAGTGCTGTGGGACGGAGGCAATAACGACTTCCCCTTCTATAACCCTGACCTGATGATCACTGTCACCGACCCGCACCGTGCAGGACACGAGCTCAAGTATTATCCGGGCGAGGTGACCCTGCGTATTGCTGACGTGGTTGTCATCAACAAGATGGACAGTGCAGCCCCGGGCGACATTCAGACGGTTCGCGAGAGCATAGAGAAGGTGGCGCCAAACGCAATTGTGGTTGACGGAGCTTCACCCATCAGGGTTGATGATCCATCGATCATCAAAGGCAAACGCGTTCTCGTTGTTGAGGATGGCCCGACACTCACCCACGGCGAGATGAAGATCGGAGCAGGTGTGGTTGCCGCACGCAAGTTCGGCGCTGCTGAGCTGGTTGACCCACGGCCATTCACAGTTGGCAAGCTTACCGAGACCTTCGAGAAATATCCGAATATTGGTACTCTTCTTCCCGCAATGGGTTACGGCAAAGAGCAGTTGAAGGACCTGGAGACAACCATTAACAACACCGACTGTGATGCTGTTGTTATAGGCACGCCTATAGACCTGAACCGCATCATCAATATCAAGCGGCCTTCAACAAGGGTATGGTATGACCTGCAGGAGATAGGCTATCCCAACCTGGAAGAGGTCATTGACGAGTTCGTGAAGAAGCATAAGCTGGCCTAGGTCCAGTCTTCAGTCTTCAGTCTCTTCAGGCAGTAGGCAATAGGCAGTAGGCAGTAGTCGTATTTCACTGACTAGCTGGTGAATATGGACAGTTGACTCCTATTGTCCCCCTGCAAGCCGGCTCCTTCTATCCCGACAACCAAGTAGGGACTTTATGCTCGGCCCTCTATTGCCTACTGCCTACAGACCAGAGAAGAGTCGAATCAGTCAGTAAAGGGATAACCGTTGTTGGCTCAGGAAGCTGGGCAACAGCAATGACCATGGTGCTCACAGCCAACGGCCACCGGGTTACATGGTATATTGACAGGCCGGAAATATACAGGCATGTCAGGCGTTACAGCAGGAATCCCTACTATCTTCCCGCAATTGAGTTTGATCCCACGCTGATAAACCCCACGGACAACATACATACAGCTACTGAATCCTCAGAGGTTATAATACTGGTTACACCCGCCGCCTATCTGAAGGCCGCACTCGAGGGGTTAGCTGATGATGACCTGGACGGAAAAACAGTCTGTTCGGGCATAAAGGGGATTATCCCCGGCGACAATTGCGTTACAGGTGAATATCTGATCCGCCGGTATCTGGTCCCGGATGAGCACATTGTAATTATTACAGGGCCAAGTCATGCCGAAGAGGTTTCTTCTGAGAAGCTGACCTATCTTACTTTTGCTTCCCGGAACAGCGAAAGGGCAGCAGGGGTGGCGTTACTCTTCTCCAACAGGTGGATAAGAACTTTAATCTCAGAAGATTTTATCGGAATGGAATACGCGGCGGTTATGAAAAATATATATGCCATCGCTGCGGGCATAGCCAACGGCCTGGCCTACGGAGACAATTTTATCGCAGTGCTTCTGGCAAATGCCGCAGGCGAGATGAGCCGGTTTGTAAATGCGGTGTCACCTCTTCCGCGTGATATAACTGAATCACCTTACCTGGGCGACCTGCTCGTCACAGGATATTCTCAGTTCAGCCGTAACAGGAACCTGGGCTTTATGATAGGCAAAGGTTATACTGTAAGGAACGCACTTATGGAGATGAACCAGGTGGCTGAAGGGTACTTTGCATCGTCCTGTATACATGAGGTCAATGAAAAACTAAAAGCAGATATACCCATCGCAGAAACAGTTTACAGAATTCTTTACACGACTGCGAATCCCGTTCAGGAAATGAAAAGTCTGTCAAAAAAACTAAAGTAGAAATGAAAAATAACATCTCTGTCAGCATTAAAAGCATCGGGTCATTTGTCAAAGCAGATGAACTTAAGACCTACATGGAAAGTGCAACGACCAACCTCATCGCATTGAGGGAGGGCAAGGGTCGGGGGAGTGAATTCACCGGCTGGCTTCACCTGCCTGACAAAACAGTCTCAAAGACAGGAGACATTAAGAAATGTGCCTCGCGCCTGCGTTCCCAGGCTCCCGTGACGGTTATCGTAGGCATAGGGGGCTCTTACCTCGGTGCAAAAGCCCTGACTGAAGCACTGAGAGACCCGTTCGGAAATCAGGAGCATACGCTTGTTTTTGCGGGCCACACGCTCAGCGAGGATTATCATGCTTCACTGCTCCGATTTCTTGATACCACACTTTACAATATTGTTGTCATATCCAAGAGCGGCACCACAACCGAGCCTGCCATTGCTTTCCGGGTTCTTCGTGATCACCTGAGGGATAAAATCGGGGATAAAGGTATGAAAGCACACATCGTAGCCATCACCGATGCTAAACGCGGCGCACTACATAGCCTGGCCGTCAGCGAGGGCTATGAGACTTTTGTCATACCTGATGACGTGGGTGGGCGTTATTCTGTTTTGACCCCGGTGGGACTGCTTCCGTTGGCACTGGCAGGGTTTGATATTGATGCATTCGCAACCGGGATGAGAGACATGGCGCTCTCGATAAGGGATGGGAATGACACGGCCTCAAACATTGCCCTGGCTTATGCCGCCGCAAGGAATACGCTTTATCATAAAGGATATTCCACGGAGATACTGATCAGCTATGAGCCTTCGCTGGTATACCTGGCGGAGTGGTGGAAACAGCTTTACGGTGAGAGCGAGGGGAAGGAGAGTAAAGGGATATTCCCTTCTGCAGTAACATTCACAACCGATCTGCACTCTATGGGTCAGTATATTCAGCAGGGCGAGCGCAAGCTGTTCGAAACTGTCATCCACGTGGATGAACCCCGTCAAAGCCTTGTTGTTCCGGGTGCAACTGACGACTCTGACGGGATAGGGTTTATCGCGGGTAAAAGCCTGACAGAGGTAAACCACAAGGCAGAGGCCGGAACTCGTATCGCCCATATCGAGGGCGGAGTGCCTGTCATCACGATCAGTATTCCACGGATTGATGAGTATTATCTTGGCCAGCTGATGTACTTCTTTGAGCTGGCATGTGCCATCAGCGGCTATGTCCTGGGAGTCAATCCATTTGACCAACCGGGGGTCGAGTCATACAAGAAGAATATGTTCGCCTTGCTGGGGAAGAAGGGCTATGAGGCTGAGCGGGAGAGGCTGGAGGGGTTGCTGAAGGCACAAGGTTAAAGGATAAAGGTTAAAGGATAAAGGGGGGACTAGGCGGGTTTGAACAGTCCGTCAATATCTGCACCGGCAAAGCCGGCATCGTAAAGGTATTTCGGGACGTTGTTCAGTGACAGGATCTGCTTTTTTGTGAGCAGGGGATAGTGCCTTACGGTATATGTATAATCGCCGATGAATTCCAGGTCATCTTCGGTTGTTTCCCAGTTCATGTTATCAAAACGAGACAGGTCAATCGTGCGCGAATAGCTTCTGAGACTTTTATCGCCATTTAGATTATAGTACATCTCGAAGTATGACATCGCCAGCTCACGCAGGGAGCGGTATACCGGTTCGCGGAACCTAAGGACCGTTGTGTTTGATTTGGCGATGGCACCCCAGCATTTGCCTTCACGGAATACTGCTATAATATGATCATCATCATTCTCGGCTGACAGGTCAACAATCAGGGGAGGGTATCCCAGCCGGCGGAGCGCTGATGCCGCGAGTAGCCCGCCATCCATGCAGTGCGCCATTCTTTCCTTCAATACCAGCAGGGGTGACAGAGTCCGTTTGGTAGTGTTGTAGGGAACAGAATCCAGAAACTCCTGTATCTTAACCGGAGAACCAAGAGGTTCCAATAGTTCCCGTAATTCCGTATTTCTGTCTTTATCCATTTCACTATTGCTTACTGATCAGTCCTCAGTCTTCAGTCATTAACTTATTGATTGAATGACTATTGCCTATTGCCTATTGCCTGCTGCCTGAAAAGACTGCCGACTGATCTGTCCTCAGTCTTCAGTCATTAACTTATTGATTGAATGACTATTGCCTATTGCCTACTGCCTGCTGCCTGAAAAGACTGCCGACTGTGGACTGCCTAAACCTCAGGCTTCATCTGCGGGAAGAAGAGCACATCCTGGATCGACGGCTGGTTGGTCATGAACATCGTGAGCCTGTCGATGCCCATACCCATCCCGGAGGTTGGGGGCATACCATACTCCAGTGCCCTGACGAAATCCATATCGATGAACATAGCTTCATCATCACCCTTCTCCGATAGGCGGAGCTGCTCCTGGAACCGATCGAGCTGGTCTATCGGGTCATTGAGCTCAGAATAGGCGTTTGCCAATTCCTTTCCGTTGACCATCAGCTCAAAACGTTCAGTGAGACCTTGTGTATTGCGGTGCTTCTTAGTCAGCGGAGAGGTCTCCTGCGGGTAGTCGATGATGAAAGTCGGTTGTATGAAGTTATGCTCGCACTTCTCGCCGAAGATCTGGTCAATAAGCTTGCCTTTACCCATGGTGGGTGAGTGTCCTATCTCCATCCTGTCGCACTCCTTCCTCAGATCATCCTCACTCATTTCAGAAATATCGATGCCGGCATGTTCCCTGATGGCATCGGTCATCGTGAGGCGGCGGTAAGGTGCTGCGTAATCAATAATTTTGTCTCCCAGAGGGACTTTGGTCGTTCCGTGGAGATCCATCGCAACCTTCTCAAGTATCTTCTCTGTAAACTCCATCATCCAGTTGTAGTCCTTATAGGCTACATAGATCTCCATCACAGTGAACTCAGGGTTATGCGTCCGGTCCATCCCCTCATTGCGGAAGTCCTTTGCAAATTCATACACCCCGTCATACCCGCCTACTATCAGCCTTTTCAGGTACAGTTCGTCAGCAATCCTGAGGTACAGCGGAATATCAAGTGCGTTATGATGAGTCTTAAAGGGTCTGGCAGCGGCACCGCCCGGGATAGGCTGTAACACAGGGGTCTCCACTTCAAGATACCCGTTGGAGTCAAAAAGCTCTCGCATCGACTTCATTATCTGTGTGCGCTTGCGGAATACCTCCCTCACTTCGGGATTGATTATCAGGTCGACGTAACGTTGGCGGTAACGCATCTCCGGATCAGTCACAGCATCATACAGGACACCATCCTTTTCTTTGACGATTGGCAGCGGACGCAACGACTTGCTGAGCAGGGTGAGCTCCTTCACATGGACTGTAATCTCTCCCATCTGGGTCCTGAAGGCAAAACCCTTAACCCCGATGATATCACCAATATCAAGCAGTTTCTTAAAGAGCGTATTATATAAGGTCTTATCTTCTCCGGGGCACAGGTCATCACGCCGCACATAGATCTGTATTCTCCCTGATGAATCCATCAGCTCCGCAAATGAGGCGTTGCCCATTATGCGCCGGCTCATGATACGACCTGCAAGGCATACCTCGGGGAAGTTGTTTTCCCCGTCCTTAAATCCGTCGAGAATCTCTACGGCAGATACATTGACCGGGTACATTGCTGCCGGGTAGGGATCAATGCCGAGTTTACGGATTTCTTCAAGCGATTGCCTGCGAACCTGTTCCTGTTCGCTGAGGTGGGAAGTGGTCATATTTTAAGATTTGTGCAAAGGTATAATTTGAAAGCCAATAGGCAATAGGCATTAGAAGGGCGATCCGCCAGCTGGCGGAGAAGGAGCCAGTTTGCAGGGAGTATTATAGCACAGGTGTATCCAGATTACCAGCTGTATTGCATACCCAGGCTGGCGTTCAGGGAGGAGACCGCTCTATATATCCCCATTGCGCTGACATTGAGATGCACCCTCCAGTTCTCGCCGGTTCTGGCATTGATTCTAAATCCTGCAATTCCTCCGAAAAAGGTGCCTTCCCGGACTTTATTAACGTATACAATGTTAGTCATTCTTCCAATGTAAGGCGAAGAGTCCAATAACTCGTAACGATTCCGGTCAAACACATTTGACTGATAGTTAACAACGGGTCCGGCAAAGAGATCGAGTGATATGGCCCTGTTGCCACCGATTTTTAGCACGGGAGCAGCATAAAAATGATATCCGGCATGATGATAGTTGAGGTCCAAAAGCCGTACATTGTTAATGATCTCATCCCTTTTTATCGTGCGGGAGGTGACTATGTAGCCTGCTCCTGCCTCCAGGCTGAACAGTCTGGACACCCGATGCTGAAATGAGACCGTATAACCTGCACCCTGCATCCCATACTGAGGCATGTTTACATAGGAACCTGAAAGAAGCAGCGATTCCTTCCCCTGTGACCAGAGTGTGCCGGCAGAGGTCAGCATTACGAGTGCTATAATGAGTCTTTTCATGATATCCGGATTAATTGGCGAACTGGTAGAATTCCGTCATAAGCCTCACCGAGGCCATGCTGGATTTATCAATTGTAACAAACTCGGCCTCATCACTGCCGGAGGATATCTTCAGAGCCCAGGCCGAATCTTCATCAGCCTCATCGCCGGTCCAATAGTACCCAAAGGTGCCGGTTTCCCGGAGCTGGTCGTTGATCACTATGCCCGGGCAGCTTAACTGTAATCCGTGCTCTGCTGTCACCTGAAGGTTGAATCCTGCCAGTGCTGTTCCGCCACAGTAATCGATCATCTCCTGCCATTCGGCTTTTGAAGGCAGCCGGTAGTTTTCATCCAGAGTATCGGCCACACTCCAGGGGACAAGGGAGCCGTATTCTGCCCGTTCAGCCGAAGTGGGGAAGTTATACAAATGTTCCGAGCCCGGAAGTTGTATGTTGTCATAGGCCCATACCCAGGTCCGGTAATAATCAGCATATGAAAAATGATAGTCTATCCTGCGGAAATCAATCTCAAGATCAGACCAGGCTTTTTGGATCCTGTAGTCTTCATCGGTATATAAGGCCTGGTAAAGCTCGGTGATATTCCCGTCGCTGTTCCTCACCTGAAGGCCAATATAGCCATTGTATCTATACGGAAACTGCACAGTCAGAACAGGATATGAAAGCCAATCGGTTTCCCATTCCAGATGGTCCCCGTTCAGGTCCCACCGGTATTCCAGGTTGCCGCCGTCCTTATCTGCGAAGGATCCTGAGGCGTCCAGGTTCACCTTAAACAGGTGTCTCGGGGCAGTCTGCATATCAAAGACCGCAACAGGTGATGTAAGCTCCTCAGGGTCGCATGATGCCACTAAAAGCGTTGTCAGCAAAAGTGCAAGTATTGGTTGTGTTTTCATGTCAGTTCATCTATTTGGTATAACTGAAGAGCACTCCGAAGAGGAAGCTGATCTGAAATCCGAAGTCGTTCTCAAGGATGTTATAGTTGCATGCAACAGCCGAGTCGAAGTAAAGATGATAGTCGAGCCGCTGCTGAAAGCCGATTCCTATTTCAGGTGTGAGGGAGCCCTGTAATACACGAAAGAGGTCAGCCTGATGCTCCAGAGGGCCGGCGGTGGGATCGTCGGACCTGATAGTTACCAGTGAGAGCAGGTCGCTCATCTTCAGAAGGCCGTATACTCCCTGACAGTTGTTGCCGCTACGGCCCTGCTCAATATCCTTTTTCTTGAGGAAATAATAACGGGCGCCGAGCGACAGCCCCTGCTGGTGGAAAGCATCGCCGTCCGACCAGGTCATAACGGAGTTTAACTCAGTGACGGCCGACAACGAGGTGTTTATTTTCTGTTCAAATCCTCCGTGAACGGTGAACACCAGGAAATTAAAATTGTCACCGGGCTTGAAGGGCTGAATACCTATTTTCAGCAGCCTGTCTTCATCACTCAGCCGTACATCAAGGTAGCGGTATTTGTTCCGGTAATAGAAATCCTGGTCCTGTGTCCGTTCGGTTTCTATCATAACGGTATCTTTCTGGGCGAAGCATATTGTGCCCGGGAGTGCAACCGCAAACATCAGTAGTATCAGTGCCGCATTCTTCATTTCCTTTTATTGTTTAAAGAGTTCGCGGGCATCAAATCCGAGCCCGACAGTAATCATTGATATTGCTGACCCTGTCCTGAAATATGTCCTGAAATCGGCCCTGGCGTTCAGGTACAGGATGGGAGAAAACTGACGGTGGTAGTTTACTCCGAAGGTCATCCCGAGATCAAGGTCCCTGTTCAGTTCCTGCTCAAAATATTGCATATAGCTGTATTCGCCTGTGATGGGGTCATATGACATCCATGTCCCGCCACCGGTTGCATCCGTGTTGACCATGAATGCTCCGCAGACGCCGCCGTGAATACTAAAGAATCGTTCTCCCATCCTGAAAGGTGATATGCCAAGTTCGGTGCTGAGGTCGATAGCAGTCTGATTTTCGAAAGCCCCTTCGATCCAGCTCTCACCATTGATGATCCATGAAGTGACATTCTGCCTGATGTAGAATCGCTTTCCGATGGTCTTCAGGTGAGACAGCGAGGTGCCGATTCCCCAGCAGTCGCCATCACCGGAAAAGACCGCGCCTGTATTTGCGCTGAAGATACGCTTGTTATAAAGGCTCTCCCTGAAACTCTGGGCATCCGCTCCCTGGCATATGACAAGTGCCAGGAGGAGGGAGAGGGGATAAATAATTATATGCCTTTTACCGGGCCCCGGTTTTGTCAGACTGTGCTTCCTTTTCATTGACACATTATTTTGTTGAGATAGTTAGATCACAATAAGAGGTTGTTAAGTCAATCAGTCCCGCAGTGCCGGGATGATTGATTTCCAAAGGTCCGCTTCCGGTCTGCCGGCTTCCGGGCAGTATGACCTTACCCTGCCGTGCTTCCAGGCGGTACATGTGCTTTTCGAATTCATCAACCGAGACTGTCACTGTAGTACGGTATCCCCTTACGAGCAGCAGCCCGGTTCCGGTAAACTCCAGATCCGCTGTTCCGTAGGAGCAGTCAATAGTAGTGGTTGCACTGAGCGCCCGGGCCCGGATATCCGATTTTTCCGATTTGATATCAATATTTCCTCCTGCAGAGGTGAGTTCGATATTTGAGTAACGGGCGGTGATACTGCACATTGAACTCACATCTGTGACGGAAAGAGAGCCAAATGAGACATTGGCGGTGACTCCTGCAATGCTGCTGATCACCACCGGGCCGTATAAATTGGTGACTTCCGCCGGAACAGATGCCGGCATGAAAACCTCGATCTCCATGCTCAGGTTGCTTGTGATCTGTTCCAGTTTTCCCTTGAAGGAATTTTTTATTACGAGTCTGTCGCCCTCCTTTTCAGCATAATATTGAATGTATTTAAGATCTTCTTTGGCCTGTTCCTTATCCAGGTTACGGGAAACGGGTCTAAGCAGGACCTTCACCTCGGTGCCGCTCCAGCCTTTTACTGAGACCGAAGCCTTTTCACCGTAAACACTCACCCTGCTAATCCCCTTCGCGAAGGTCTTCTCCTCCGCCCTCGATGCCTTATTCACCGTACCCTGTCCTGCAACATTACCGGTTGAAAGCAGAATCAGACAGAGCGATATGTACCGGAGAATTGTCATGAATGAATCATTTGAATCATTTCCTGAAGTGTGCTTGATTTTAGATTTTCGATCCGTATTACTGACTGTATGATTTCTGGCGAATCACCAACCCGGTCGATGACAGTCTCAAGTTGACTGAGTTCCTCCGAAAGCTGCTGATAGAGCTGCAATTTTTCCCTGAAGAGCTCATTCTGACAAACGGGGGTGCCTGTCCGGCAGAGGTCTTCTATCATCTCCATAGGGTCTTCAGTTTCCCCGTTCTGTATCCCTGCGGAATGCCAATCTTCGCTCAGAACCTTCTCGCTTTCCACGACTGTGCCCGGCCCTGTACCTATAAGCCGTGGAAGTGTGAACAGAATCAGTGCAGCTGCCGCCACGGCAGCAGCCGTGTACAGGAACTTTCTGCGCTGTGCCCTCTTATTCTGGGAAGGTAGTCCGGCTTCGATGGCTTCCCATAGTCCCGGCGAGGGATTGTGTATGGGAAGACCGGCCAGTCTGCGGCTAATGGCATCCTCCGCATCGAGTGAGGCTTCAATGCTTTTCCAGAGGATGTCTCCGGGAGCGTGGGAAGGAAGCTCCTTCAACTTTTCGGCCAGTATGTCATCGAACCTTTTATTCATCCTGTGGTTTTGTCAGTCTGTCACGTAACAGCTTCTTTGCATAATTCAACTGGGACTTTGATGTCCCTTCACTGATATTCATTATCGTGGCCACTTCCCGGTGTTTGTAACCCTCGACTTCCACCAGAACAAACACGCTTCGTGTCTGAGCGGGAAGGGAGAATATGGCTTGCTCCAGGTGTTCCGCAGTGAAATCAAACGAGCTATCCGACGGCTTGTCGGGTATCTCATCAGTCACCACCTGTAACCGGGAGTTTTTGGTCAGGTAGCTCACCGCATTCCTGGTTGTTATTGTGCGCATCCAGGTGTAAAGCGATGACTCAAACCTGAAGGTTGCCATTGACCTGAATATCTCAAGGAACGCATCCTGAAGAATGTCATTGCTGGTTTCGCGGTCGCCGGTCAGCCTGTATATCAGGGTGAAAAGGGGGGTGCTAAACCTTTCGTAGAGTGCGTACTGGACCAACCTGCTATTCTCCAGGCATCCCCGGACAAGCTCCCTGTCGGATTGGTTAAGTTCACTCTGCTGCATTGTCATCTTCTATATGTATAGTGTGGAATTGATGGCAAATGGTTGGAAAGGAATCAGGATTTTTTGCAATTCTTTATCGCCTACGGCGAATAATTGTTCGTTGGGTTAACAGCAACGTAGCTTGCAAGGCATTCCCGTATAATTGCGCGTAGCCGTGCCCACGAGGGCCGTCAGGCTGTCGCGGGCATAAAGCCTTGTAGGACAGGATCATCATGACGGAAATTGGTCAGAGACCATCAAGTATTGTACCCCGGCTGCACCAAGCAACCGCATCTTACCGCGCCGGGCCAGCGGCCTGAACCCATGTTCTGAACAGCCTGTAGATTTTTCTGGTTACCGGTCCGGGGCTGCCCTCGCCGATGACCTGGTCTGTTATCTTCAGTACCGGAACAATCTCTCCTGTAGTGTTGCAGATAAAAGCTTCCTGCATATACGGTATCATGTCTGCGGCAACCGCCTCAGTGACCAAAGGAATTCCGTGTTCCGCAGCAAGGGCAATGACTATCTTTCTCGTAATACCTGAAAGGATGTCATTTGATTCAGGGTGTGTATACAGCGTTCCCTCCCTGACGAAAAAGATATTTGAATGTGCTCCCTCGGTGACAACTCCGTTCCTGACAAAGCACACCTCTGCAAAGCCTTTTTCCTGTGCCTCCTGGTAGGGCAGTATATTGGCTATCAGGGCGGTCGTCTTGATATCACAGCGGTTCCAGCGCGGGTCGGGTGTAAGCCATAAATTGACACCACGCTCACAAGCGAGCGTATCAATACTGAGACTGCGTGCAAAGCCATAGACCGTCGGTTTTACAGGGGGGCTGGGGAAGGCGTGGCTGCGCCGTGCCGCTCCGCGTGTGACCTGGAAGTAAACTATTGCACAATCACCACCGAGGCTGTTCCGGTGTATCAGCTCTTCCAAGATCTCCTCGATACTGCCAGCTTCATCCCACTCAATCCTGGTCTCTTTCAGGCTTCGCCGAAGCCGGGCTGCATGGCCGGGGAGATCCAGAAAATATCCCCCGTACCACCGTGCTACTTCATAAACACTGTCTCCGAAGAGAAAGCCCCTGTCATCAGGACTGATAGTTGCTTTGTCGGCGGGGACAAATTGTCCGTTAAGATAAACTGTATTCATCTGGTTAGAATTTGATTTTACTTAGTTCTGCAAGCTGGCTCCCGGTAAGTCCCTCAGGGTCATATCCCGCCGAACGGCATAGAAACCATATCGATGCTGATTTGGCAAGGAGGTCGATCATATCAAATGTCTCCCCGGGTGTGCGTCCGGTGGCAAATATGCCGTGCTTTTCCCAGAGAGCTGCATCATGTTTCTCCAGCACTTTTACGGTTAATTCCCCAATGGTTGTAGTACCTGGTAGGAGATATGGGACGAATCCTACACCGGCAGGTATGAAGATAATGGTTTCGGGATGCATACCCAGCAGTATCTTATTGATTTTATGTGCGTCACACAGTTCCTTTATATGTGTCAACGCAATAAGCTCTGTGACATGAGTATGCATTACAACCCTCTGTGAAGGTCTATTTCTGACCATCATATCATGGATGCAAAGATGTGTTGACAGTTCACTGGTAGGTCTGAGTGTCGTTTTGCCTGGGGGTGACAGGATTTGATATCCTGTTCCCGCGCCGTCAATTTTTATCAGCAGTATATTTTCAACAGGCCTGGCGGCTACATCACGCATCCTGGTGTTGGTTCCTGTCACCAGGAACAATTTATCAGCCAGTCCGGGGAATGATTTTTGCAGCGGTATTTCCTGCTGCGCCGGCGATGCATTCGGCTTCTGCGGATTTGCCGCATCTATTCGAACTGAAATATTCCCCGCATTTCTTTCCGCCCAGCCTCTCTGCCAAAGCCAACCGGCCACAGAAGCAATCTCAAGTGTTGCTTCTGTCATCAATGACTCCAGTTCTGGTCCCATGGCAGCGCCTGCAAAAAACATCATTCAAAGATACTATTTCATTGTTTCGCGCGCGCAAAATTCCTCCCGGGGCTATAGCATTTATTTATACCTTTGCATATTAATTCAATTCAGAGGACAAATCGGGTATGTCAGGCAACAGGAGACTGCCATCATGGCTTAGAATGGAGAGGGCAAGCGGGGAGAGCTACACCATGGTCAAGCGCCTTGTGGAGGATAATCACTTGCACACTATTTGCACTTCCGGCAACTGCCCGAACATAGGGGAGTGCTGGAATGCCGGCACGGCCACCCTGATGATACTGGGAGACATTTGCACCCGATCATGCCGGTTCTGCGGCACCCGCAGCGGCAAACCCATGCCACCGGACGGCAATGAGCCTGAGCGGGTGGCACAGGCTGTCAGGACTATGAGACTAAGGCACTGTGTCATCACCTCTGTGGACCGTGATGACCTCCACGACGGCGGTGCAGAACACTGGGCGCAGACAATCAAAAGGATAAAAGAGGTGAATCCGGGTGTGACAATAGAGACACTGATACCGGATTTCCGCGGAAATCTTTCAGATATTGATAAGGTCATTGATGCCGGAGCGGATGTCATATCACACAACATCGAAACAGTCAGACGGCTTACCCCGCAGATAAGATCGGTGGCCAGGTACGAGTTGAGCCTCGCAGTGCTGAGCCATATAGTATCAAGAGGAGTGAGGGCCAAGTCAGGATTGATGCTTGGCCTCGGCGAGACGGAGGAGGAGGTGCTGGAAGCACTGCATGACCTCTATGCAACCGGTTGCAGAATAGTGACTATCGGACAGTATCTCGCTCCCAGCCTTGCGCATATACCTGTTGTTGAATATGTTACTCCGGAGAAATTCGCGGAGTACCACCAAAGAGGATTGGAGATGGGGTTTGAGTTTGTGGAGAGCTCACCGCTGGTCAGGAGCTCCTTCCATGCGGAGAAACACATCAGGTCAGGTCAGGGAACAGAGAGAGAAGAGCCTGGAGCACCGGCCGGGGAGAAAGATTTAGCTTCCCCTGCCACAGGTGCCTTCACTTCAGCCTCTGGCACCGTGCCCACAAAACGGGTCATATTTGATGATCTGGGGCGCAAAGACTATAAGCAGACCTGGGAATACCAGGAACGGTTCTTCAATGCCAGGCTCGCGGAGAAGGCCAATCCGGATAAGGACCAAAAGAGGACCTCTGACCGGCTTATTTTTGTTGAGCATAACCACGTGTACACACTTGGGAAAAGCGGTTCGGACCAGAACCTGCTGCTCGATTATATTCAGCTTCAGGCACGCGATGCCGAGTTCTACCGGATAGACAGAGGAGGCGACATTACCTACCACGGTCCCGGCCAACTGGTCGGTTATCCAATCTTCGACCTTGAAGGGATGAAGATAGGACTGCGTGATTATATACATCTGCTTGAAGAAGCAATTATCAGGTGCATCGCCCGTTTCGGTATTGAAGGAGGGCGCCTGAATGGAGCCACGGGAGTCTGGATTGATCCGGAAAACAGTACCCGGGCAAGAAAAATTTGTGCAATAGGCGTCAGAGCATCAAGATTCGTGACAATGCACGGTTTTGCCCTCAACGTCAGCACTGACCTCTCATATTTTAACCATATCAACCCCTGCGGCTTCACCGATAAAGGTGTGACAAGCTTAGAGAAAGAGACGGGAAGAAAGGTAAGTATGGATGATGTGAAAAATGAATTGCGAAACACAATGGGGGAGGTCTTCGGATATGAATATTACTAAAATAACATATAATGGAAAAAAGGTGGCTCTTGAAAGAGAGGGGCGACGAGCGTGTCGCCACGATCCTGGCGACAGAGATGGCGGTGCCTGCCGCTGTCGCCAACCTGATGGTTCAGCGCGGCATCACAACACCAAAACAGGCTGAGGATTTCTTTCACCCTTCCCTGAGTTCGCTGCATGACCCTTTCCTGATGAAGGACATGAACAGGGCTGTGGACCGTATCAGCACTGCAATATCGAGGAACGAAAAGATACTTGTGTACGGCGACTATGATGTTGACGGCACAACGTCAGTAGCATTGCTTTACGCATTCCTTCGCGAGAGGCACTCGAGCCTTGATTATTATATTCCTGACAGGTACCATGAGGGTTATGGCCTATCAATCAAGGGTATAGATTATGCAGCCGACACTAATTGTCGCCTGATTATTGCGCTTGACTGCGGTATCAAGGCCGTGGACAGGGTTAAGTACGCACGGTCAAAGGGAATTGACATCATCATCTGTGATCACCATCTGCCGGGCGACGAGATACCAGACGCCACAGCGGTGCTCGACCCTAAACAGCCGGGATGCAACTACCCATACAAGGAGCTCTCGGGATGCGGTGTGGGTTTCAAACTGATGCAGGCTATATGCCGTGTACAAAACATTCCTTTTGAAAAGATAGTCCCCTACCTTGACCTGGTAGCTGTGAGCATTGGGTCAGACATAGTCCCCATGACCGGAGAGAACAGAATCCTTGCATATTTCGGACTGCAGCAAATTAACCGATCTCCACGCCTGGGCTTTCAGAAGATCATTGAGAAAGCAAAGATACGCATGCCACTGGCAATTGAAGATGTTGTCTTCCGGATTGGTCCGCGCATCAACGCTGCAGGACGCATGGAGTCGGGCAGCAAGGCGGTGGAGCTCCTCGTCTCCCAGAATCCTGATGAAGCCCTTACCATATGCGATGGCATTGACCGAAGCAATGACGACAGACGGAAGAAGGACACTGAGATAACTTCAGAGGCCCGCCGGATGGTTAGTGATGATAGCAGGGCAGGCAATGCAAGAACTACCGTGCTCTTCCGCCAGGGTTGGCACAAGGGCGTGATAGGCATAGTTGCATCACGCCTCATTGAGACCTATTACAGGCCCACAGTAATACTGACCGAATCAAAGGACGGATTCGCTACCGGATCAGCACGCAGCGTTCCCGGTTATGACCTTTACCAGGCCATCGAATCATGTTCAGACCTGCTGGAGAGCTTCGGAGGGCATATGTTTGCTGCAGGGCTTACCCTTAAGCAGGAAAACCTGAAGGAGTTCCGTGAGCGGTTTGAGAAGTTTGTCAGTGAAACCATAAAGGAGGAGCACCTTGTCCCTTCACTGAACGTTGATGAAGAGATCCCTCTGGAAGATGTCACCCCTGAACTCTTCAGATACCTCGAACGTTTTCAGCCTTTCGGGCCGGATAACGTGGCTCCGGTCTTTGTATCACGGAAGGTAAAGACACTGGGATGCCAGCCTGTAGGCAACAACGGGATGCACCTCAAGCTGAGCTTTGCCCGTCACAACGCAGAGCCTCTGGGTGCCATCGCCTTTGGCCAGGCAGACATGACCGACCTCTTCAGGGAAAACGGAGGCGTGGTTGACATTGCATATTCCATCGAGATGAATGAATTCAGGGGTAAAACCTCGGTGCAGCTCAATATAAAGGATATCAAGGCGTGATCAGGCAGTAGGCAATAGGCAATAGGCAATAGTCTGATAATATGCACATTATCAAAACCACTACTGCCTACTGCCTAACCCCTATTGCCTTTTTTTTTCATCCCCCCCTTGACTTTCTCCGCTTCCTGTCATAACTTTGATACAGTAATTGTGTCTCACTATGATGCTGCGGTGGAATGCGGTATTATTGTCGTTTTTTATTTCTGCAACCGGACTTAATGCCGGTGAACCGCTTTTTATGCCCCACAGTGCTGAAGCCATGGGGATGGCTTTCGCCGTGACGGCCACCCCCGGCCACTGGAACTGCTTCAATAACCAGGCGCTGCTGTCCGCAGCTACCGCAACAAGCTTCTCCGCATCCCTGGAGAACCGCTTTATGATGCCTGCCCTCTCGTCGAAGGCGGTAAGCGCCGTTATAGCAATCAAAACTTCACCAATTGGTCTCGTGGCAACTCATTACGGTAACGCCGATTACTACCGGATGTTTACGGGACTGGGTAGCTCCGTGAAGATCACTGACGGCATTGCCGTGGGTGTCCAGGTTGATTATATCTCAGAGCATAGCTTCGGCGAGTACCGTGATGTGTCACATGTGACTTTCGAGACCGGGATGACCTGTAGTCTTTCACCAACACTGAACCTCGGATTGCATCTTTTTAATCCGGTAGCACCGCTCAATACTCTGCCATCATCAATTGAGGCCGGATTGCAGTGGAGGCAGTCAGACGACTTCCTGCTGGCCATAGGTAGCTCGAAGGTTAGTGATGAACCCCTGTCGGTTCAGTGCGGATTTAGCTGGAATATCCTTGACAGGTTGATTCTAAGGTCAGGTTACATGAGCTCGCCGTCAGCCTTTGCCTTCGGCATCGGATTCCATACAGGTTCGCTGCAGGCGGATGCCGGATTTCTTCTTAACAGCATGACAGGCGTGACATCCTCCATATCAATTACATGGACAATCAGATGATCAGCATGGGCTCCATTATCAGGACTAAATGAGAAACCAGATAACCCTCATTCCAATTATATGCTAATTATCAAGGCTATATGTACCATCAGTTAAAACGAAGGGCTGCCTTGGTGCTTATAATCCCGGCTCTCCTCCTCAGTCCCCTGTTGTGCCAGGAGGAAATCCAGGCTTTCAGGGAATCTGTAGAAGAGATAATGGCTCTGTCGGAAGACGTTGACCTGTCTACCCTTCTTGAGGAGCTTGCTGAGCTGAAAGAGTCTCCGGTGAATCTTAACAGCGGCGAGATGAAAGAGATCGCCAGACTCTTTTTCCTGACGGAGTTCCAGGTGATGGTACTGGTTGATCATGTAAGAAAGAACGGGAATATGGTGACTCTCTATGAGCTGGCCCTTCTGCCCGCCTTTGATCGCAGTACGGTGATGTTGATGGCCCCGTATGTCTCTCTTGATCCCAAAACGGAATTAAGCTACATGGCCTTTGGCCGGACATCTGTGACCCTGACGGCCTCAACCCGTCTAATGGCAGGTGACAGTGAAACGGAGGGAGTCCGGTCATTATTAAGGCTGAAACATGAACAGGGTCGTTTCGGCCTCGGTCTGACCGCCGAAAATGATCCGGGAGAGCCATTCACCTTCAGAAACGGTGCCGGTCCTGATTTCCTCTCAGGATACATTGAATATGAAGGTAAAAGACTGATAAACAGAGTTATATTGGGGGATTTTGCCCTTAGGACGGGAGAAGGACTGGTCTTCAACAGCAGCCAGTGGATGGGTTCATGGCTAAGCTCGCCATCTTTTATGTCAGGCAGAAGCACTACAGCACCGTATACCTCTGCAGAAGAAAACAGCTTCTTCCGCGGTGTGAGTGTGGTGCTGGGCAGCATGAATTCCGGGGCGGTGCTTTTTGCATCATCAAACAAAATCGATGCACGACTGCTCATCGATGAAGACAGTGTTGCCACCGGGGTGAGCAATCTTGTCAGGGGCGGTCTTCATATCACGGAGTCGCAACTCGGGGCGCGCAACAGCCTCACGGAGACAGTTGCCGGCCTCCACCTCACCGCAGGGGCAGAGAAGGTCAGGGGAGGCGTGACCGCATTGGCAACATGGTTCTCCCTGCCTCTCCGGCCTGACATGAGCAAGCCGGAGAACCTCCAGGCCTTTGAAGGGAGCCGGCTGCTGAATCTTGCAGCTGACTTCAGGGCCGGCACCGGACCGGTTCTGCTATTTGCAGAGGCGGGTATGAGCTTTCCGGGTTCATGGGCCGCAACGGCAGGACTACGGGCAAAACCGTCGGGGAGGGTCACATTCAACCTCCTCGCCAGACACTTCTCTCCGGATTACTATGCCTTCCATTCAGGCGCCTTTAAAGCCGGTTCAGGGTCCGGGAACGAGACAGGAGTTGCAGCCTCAGTGCACCTTGAGGCAGCAAGGCATCTTTTTGTGACGGCAGCAGCGGATCACTACCGGATACCCTGGCTCCGGTACCGGTCCTCTGCACCTTCATACGGCAACAGGATGGAGATAAAGGGCGAATACCTGCCTCGTGATGACATCTCTCTTCGATTGTCATATACATCCTCATCACGCGAATATGACTCTGCCTCTGAAACAGGCACAGCCCTGTCTGTTATACACACCAGGCAACAGGTCTCGTTTGTACTCAACTGCAATCCTGCGGAAGGTCTACATCTTACCACCCGGGCATCCTCATCTTTCATCTCCCCTACCGAAGAGAAGGGTTATCTGCTATGCCAGGATTTCTCATATACATTTCGTAAGGTCCCGCTACGGTTGTGGTTCAGGTATGCCCTCTGCTCCTCCGACGGATGGGACAGTCGCCTGTATGCCTGGGAAGCTGATCTGCTCTCCTCATTCAGTGTGCCGGCACTCTATGGCGAGATGACCCGCTCATTCATAATGCTCTCCTGGAAGCCGGCGGAAAGTGTGGAAGCAAGGTTGAAATATGCTTTTACGGACCCCGCGCTGGATGCCGGAACCGGGTTGAAGCATGAGTTGAAGGGGCAAGTACGGATTGTGTTTCAGGCAGTAGGCAATAGGCAGTAGGCAATAGGGTAAAATTATAAAAATGGAAAGTTTCAGGGAGTTAATTGTATGGCAGAGAGGTATTCAGCTGGTCTCGTCTATTTATGAGAGAACCAAAGGATTCCCGAAAGAAGAAATATTTGGACTGACACTGCAGATGAGACGATGTGCGATTTCTGTTCCCTCAAATATTGCTGAGGGTTATGGACGCCATCATACTAATGAATATATACGGTTCCTGCAGATCGCCAGGGGCTCTCTAAACGAGTTGATTACTCAGCTCGAGATTGCTGAAAGACCGGGTTACCTGCAAGATATAGGGGATATATTAAAAGATTGCGATGATATCGGCAAAATGCTTAACGTCCTCATTAGGAGAATTTCAGAACATACCAACAATAGATAATCACATCCGATTCTTATACAGTAAGTCCTTGACCCACTGCTGTCTACTGCCTACTGCCTATTGCCTACTGCCTATTGCCTTGTACCTGAACCTCAATCCACTACTGCCTACTGCCTACTGCCTACTGCCTGATAATCAATTAGTCCGGTGCCGAAACTTCACCGCACCAAGCTCCTCGTTGGCCTTCACTATCTTCTGCTTCAGGCTCTCCTTGTAGGCTATCAGCTTCTCCATCAGGGCCGGATCACCGGTGGCGATCATCTGGGCCGCCAGGATGCCGGCATTCAGGGCGCCGTCAATGGCTACCGTGGCAACAGGTATTCCGGGAGGCATCTGTACTATGGCAAGCAAGGCATCCATGCCGTCAAGAGAGGCCCTGACCGGCACACCGATGACCGGCACCGGTGTCATCGCCGCTATCACCCCGGGAAGATGAGCTGCCATGCCTGCCCCCGCAATGATGACCTTTATTCCCCTGCCGGCAGCGCCACGGGCAAACTTCTCAACCTCGTCAGGCGTTCGGTGTGCCGAGAGGGCATTGATCTCAAAGGGTATCTCCATGCTGTCGAGAAACTCCGCAGCTTTCTCCATCACCTTGAGATCGGAAGTGCTGCCCATAATAATGCTAACTGACGGATTCATATGCTCTTTTTTAATGTTACACCATTTTCAGGGGCAAAAATACGCTATAAATTTATAATTTAGCGGCATCAATCACCTGCACCATGAATGAGATAACAGTCCTTGACAGAGAGTTCTCGGTTTATATTACCGAAAATGAGATCCAGAGCCGGATAACAGCCCTGGCAGAAAAGATCAATGAAGACCTGAAAGGAAAGGATGTGCTTTTCTTCGGCATCCTCAACGGCGCCTTCCTCTTCGCCGCCGATCTCTTCAGGCAGATCACCCTCCATTCCCAGATCTCCTTCATCAAACTGGCTTCATATGAAGGCACCAGCAGCTCAGGCAAGATCAAGGAATTGATTGGCTGGAATGAGGATATTTCAGGAAAGACTGTCATAGTACTCGAGGATATAGTAGATACCGGCAGTACCCTTGAACGCATCATAGGCGAGCTGACACTGAGGAAAGCGGTGGAGGTCAGAATATGCACTCTCCTTTTCAAACCGGAAGCTTACACCAGGGACATACCGATAGATTATATCGGTTTTGAGATTCCCAACAACTTTGTAGTAGGGTATGGCCTTGACTATGACGGTTACGGCCGGAATCTGAAGTCGATTTATAAACTCTCAAAATAACTTTAGAATGATTAATGTGCTTATGTTCGGCCCTCCCGGATCAGGGAAGGGAACGCAGTCGGTAACCCTGGCAGAAAAATATAATCTTCTTCATCTTTCAACCGGTGATATGCTAAGGGCTGAGCTGGCTGCAGCAACGGAACTGGGTAAGAAAATGGAGGCCATCATGGCTTCGGGTGAACTGGTGCCTGACGATGTTGTTATTGCGATGATAGCCCATAAGATCGATGCCACCACCGGAAAGGCGGGGTTCGTCTTCGACGGCTTCCCTCGTACCGTTGAGCAGGCCGAGGCATTGGAGAAGATGCTGGAGAAGCGGGGTATGGAGATTAACCTAATGCTTGTTCTGGAGGTCCATGACACTGAGCTCGCAGAGCGTATGAAGAAGAGAGCCCTGGTATCAGGCAGGGCTGACGATGCCGACGAGGCGGTCATAAACAATCGCATTGCCGTCTATCGCGCCAAGACTGAACCTGTCATTGAGTACGGGAGAAAAACGGGAGTGTCGCGGATAGTTGACGGTGTTGGAACGATAGATGACATCTTCGCCAGGCTCTGCAGACACATTGAAACAGTAATATAACTGATGAGTGATACCAACTTTGTTGACTATGTAAAGATCTTCGGACGCTCGGGCAAAGGCGGCCCTGGCTCAACACACCTCCGTCGTGAGAAATCCAATCCCAAGGGCGGACCTGACGGGGGCGACGGGGGAAGGGGAGGAGACGTAATCCTCAGGGGAGACTCACAACTCTGGACTCTCCTGCACCTTAAATTCCGGAAACATATCTTTGCTGGTCACGGAGGATCGGGATCATCTAATCAGAAGACGGGCGCCGACGGCGAGGATGTCATTATTGACGTGCCCCTCGGAACGGTGGCAAGGAACGAGGAGACAAACGATATCCTCTTCGAAATCACCAGTCATGGCGAACAGAAGATTCTCGTAAAAGGCGGCCGCGGCGGCCAGGGCAACACCCACTTCAAGTCGGCAACATTCCAGACACCCCGCTTTGCACAGCCCGGCGAACCATCCATAGAAGGCTGGTTCATCCTTGAGCTGAAGGTGCTGGCTGACGTAGGACTGGTGGGCTTTCCCAACGCCGGGAAGTCAACTCTTCTCTCCGTTGTAAGCGCCGCCAAGCCAAAAATTGACAACTACCCCTTCACAACCCTCACCCCTAACCTCGGCATAGTGAGTTACCGTGAGGATAAGTCGTTCGTTATGGCAGACATACCCGGAATCATCGAGGGAGCAGCCGAAGGCAAGGGGCTGGGACACAGATTCCTCAGGCATATTGAACGGAACGCGGTACTGCTCTTCATGATACCGGCAGACTGTAATGACATAAAACAAGAGTATCATATCCTCGTTGAGGAGCTCCGCAAATACAATCCTGAGCTGCTCGACAAACCAAGGGTGATGGCAATCTCCAAAAGCGACCTGCTTGATGATGAACTGAGAGATGCCATAAGGCCGCTGCTGCCTGATGAAATACCGGCAGTATTTATCTCTTCTATAAGCGGGACAGGCATCACCACCCTCAAAGACCTTCTCTGGCGTGCAATAAACAGCTGATCATGGTTGAGCTCGATCAAGAAATATTCCTCTTTCTGAATTCACTTCACTCGCCTTTCTTTGACACGGTGATGTGGATACTCAGCCTGAAGACAGTTTGGATCCCGCTCTACCTGGTTATCATCTGGATGGTTATAAACAAGTATGGAAAGAGAGCATGGACCCCTCTGCTGATGGTTCCCCTGCTGGTGCTGATTGATGACCAGGGCTCAAGGTTCCTGAAAAACATTACAGAGCGGCCCAGACCATGTCATGAGCCTGACCTTGCAGGGATGGTACATACCGTCAAGGGCCATTGCGGAGGCATGTACAGTTTTATCTCAGGGCATGCCTCCAACAGCTTTGGTATCGCAGCCTACTCGGCATCACTGCTTGGGAAGAAATGGTACACCTGGTCTATCTTTATCTGGGCGGCACTGGTATCTTATTCAAGGGTGTACCTCGGGGTGCACTATCCCGGTGATATCATCGCCGGAGCCCTTCTCGGCCTGCTTGCCGGCTTCGGGTTAGCATGGGCTGCAAAAGAAATTAATAAAAGACTTAATCAATGAATATCATAAAGTCACTCTGGGTATGGTTTTCGAGCATCCTCTTCGTCATTCTCGCTTTTCCCGTTGCATTGATTCTCTGGCTGGTGTCACTGGCATTCGACAGCCGGCGCCTGATGAACAACAGGTGGATGGTCATCCAGGGGATAGTACTGACGAAGATGAGCCCCTTCTGGAAAGTGATTACTGAAGGCCGTGAGAAGATAGACCAGAACCAGGCTTATATCATTATTCCAACGCACCAGTCGATGCTTGACATTGTCTTTTTCAACATGCTTCGCCACAGGCTGAGATGGGTATCCAAGGTTGAGGTCTTCCGGATGCCGCTGGTGGGATGGGAGATGAGGATGGTGAAGTACATCGAGCTTGTCAGAGGCAATAAGTCGAGCGTCATCAAGATGATGGAGAAGTGTGTGGAATCACTTCATGATGGCATCTCCATCGTTATATTTCCGGAGGGGACCAGGTCGCTCACCGGAGCTGTTGGCAAGTTCAAGACCGGCGCTTTTCAGCTGGCAGTGAAGACTGATAAGCCGCTGCTACCGGTACTGATCGACGGTACCGGCGAGATACTCCCCAAGAAGGGTATCATTTTCGGGAGACGAAGAGTTGTGAGAATCAGGGTCCTTGACCCTATATTTCCCGGACAATTCGGAACAGGTGACCCGGATGAACTGGCTGTCCGGGTACATTCGCTCATGGTAACCGCCATGGATGAGATGAGAAGCGAATCGGGCTACCCCAGGTAACAGCTGCAGAGCGCGGAAATATCACATTTTAAGGTAATAATTCACCGGTGTTGTTGATAAATCGGAAGAGACCGCCTTCCCTAAATCTTTATATTTGCCCAAATTTTGGATGATGGACGGAAACTATTCTGAAGAGAACATCAGAACCCTTGAGTGGAAGGAGCATATCAGGCTGAGGCCAGGTATGTACATCGGCAAGCTGGGTGACGGCTCGTCTCTTGATGACGGAATATACGTCATGCTCAAGGAGGTAATGGACAATGCGGTTGATGAGTACATGATGGGTTACGGCCGCAAGATTGACGTAAGCATCACAGGCAGGGAGGTAAAGGTTCGCGATTTCGGTCGCGGCATTCCCCTGGGCAAGGTGCTTGACGTTACCTCCCGCATGAATACCGGGGCCAAGTATGACTCCAAGGCCTTTAAAAAATCCGTTGGTCTGAACGGTGTGGGTATCAAAGCAGTCAATGCCCTTTCGTCATTATTCATCCTCAGGTCAGTGCGTGAAGGTCAGCTGAAGGAGATAGAGTTCAAGGCAGGTGAGGTGGTCAGAGACGAGCCTCTCAGGCCCACCGGTGAGGAGAACGGCACGGAGGTGATATTCGTTCCTGACGAGCTCATGTTTGGTAACTGCCATTATATCTCGGAGTACGTTGAGAGTATGTTGAAGAACTACTCATACCTCAATGCGGGCATGGTCATCAACTTCAACGGCAGCAAGATCGTATCTCGCAACGGCCTGGTTGATCTTCTTAATGACAATATGAGCCAGGAGGGACTCTATCCGATCATACATCTTAAGGGTGATGACATAGAGGTGGCCATAACCCACGGCGAACAGTACGGTGAAGATTATTACAGCTTCGTCAACGGCCAGCACACATCGCAGGGCGGCACCCATCTCATCGCTTTCCGAGAGGCGTTGACCAGAACGGTGAAAGAATTTTATAAAAAGGATTTCGACGCGTCGGACATACGGTCATCAATCATAGCCGCCATCTCGGTCAAGATCGAAGAGCCCATCTTTGAGTCCCAGACGAAGACCAAACTCGGCTCGAAGGACATGGGTCCTGAAGGCCCCAGCGTACGCAACTTCATCGTGGAATTCGTGCGCAAGCACCTTGACGATTACCTTCACAAGAACAGTGAGACGGCACGAATACTGCTGAAGAAGATTCAGGATTCAGAGAAGGAGCGCAAGGCCATCAGCTCAATCCAGAAACTAGCCCGAGACAGGGCGAAAAAGGTGAGCCTGCATAACCGCAAGCTGCGCGATTGCCGGATACACTATAATTCGAATGATGAGAGGAGACTCGATTCAACCCTCTTCATTACAGAAGGAGACTCCGCCAGCGGCTCCATTACCAAGTCGCGCAGCGTTGAGACACAGGCTGTATTCAGCCTCAGGGGCAAACCGCTCAACTGCTACGGGCTGACAAAGAAGATCGTCTATGAGAATGAAGAGTTCAACCTGCTGCAGGCAGCCCTCAATATTGAGGAGTCAATAGAAGACCTCCGTTACAATAACGTGGTGATAGCCACTGACGCTGATGTTGACGGGATGCACATACGCCTTCTCCTGCTGACATTCTTCCTGACATTCTTCCCTGACCTGGTAAGAAAGGGCCACGTATACATCCTTCAGACACCGCTCTTCAGGGTGAGGAACAAGAAGGAGACACGCTATTGCTACAGTGACGAAGAGAGACAGAAGGCAATTAAAGCCCTGGGTCCCGAGCCGGAAATAACCCGCTTCAAGGGCCTCGGGGAGATATCACCTGACGAGTTCATACATTTTATTGGCAAAGACATGAGGCTTGAGCCTGTCATAATGAAGAAAGCCGATTCATATATCCAGTTCCTTGAGTTCTTTATGGGTAAGAACACCCCTGAACGGCAGGATTTTATTATTGACAACCTGAGAGTGGAGGAGGAGATCCCCGAGGCTCTTAAGGTTTGAGAGGATATTGTTGCAGAAGATGAAAGAGAGTAATCCTTTGGAAGGGACTCCCGCCGGTGAGGGCGAGGAGATAAAAGCGACGACGAACGGTCACCTGCCCGAGGCCCTGCATACCGTCACGGCGCTGTCAGGCATGTACCAGGACTGGTTCCTCGATTATGCGTCATACGTTATCCTTGAGCGTGCAGTGCCCCATATGTCTGACGGCCTCAAACCCGTCCAGCGCAGGATATTGTACTCCATGAAACGTATGGATGACGGCCGGTTCAACAAGGTGGCAAACATTATCGGCCATACAATGCAGTTCCACCCTCACGGTGATGCATCGATAGGTGATGCCCTGGTTCAGCTTGGGCAGAAAGATCTGTTGGTGGAAACACAGGGTAACTGGGGTAACATTCTGACAGGTGACGGCTCTGCAGCACCGAGGTATATTGAGGCCAGGCTCTCCAAATTTGCACTCGAGGTAACCTTCAACAGCAAGACCACTGAGTGGATGAGCTCCTACGACGGACGCAACAGGGAGCCCGTAACTCTCCCGGTCAAGTTCCCGTTACTGCTGGCAATGGGCGTGGAGGGTATCGCCGTGGGACTGGCATCAAAGATACTCCCCCATAACTTCAACGAACTGATTGATGCGTCTATAAGCTACCTTCAGGACAAGCCCTTCGTGCTCTACCCCGATTTCCCGACAGCAGGGATGATAGACATTTCAAGGTACAATGACGGTGCCAGGGGCGGGGCCGTGAAGGTGAGAGCAAGGATTGAAAAGGTTGACAGGAAGGGCCTGGTGATAACAGAGATACCCTTCGGCCGCACAACCTCTTCTCTTATTGAGTCGATTGTCAAAGCCAATGACAGGGGCAAGATAAAGATCAAAAAGATTGACGACAATACTGCAGGAGGCGTGGAGATCGTCATCCAGCTCCAGTCAGGGATCTCCCCTGACAAAACTATCGATGCACTCTATGCATTTACCGACTGCGAGCTGTCAATCTCACCCAACGCCTGCGTCATAACAGACGAAAACAAGCCTGCTTTCGTGGGTGTAAGCGACATACTCAGACACTCTGCTGACCAGACCGTGAAGCTACTTACCCGCGAGCTGGAGATACGAAAGGCGGAACTCGAGGAAGAGTGGCATTTCTCTTCCCTGGAAAAGATTTTTATTGAAAAGAGAATCTATCGTGACATTGAGGAGAGCGAGACCTGGGAGGCCGTTATCAGTGCCATAGACAAGGGCCTGAAACCTTACAAAAAGCTCTTCAGGAGAGATATAACACGCGATGACATCATCAGGCTGACGGAGATAAAGATCAAGCGTATTTCAAAGTATGACTCTTCACGTGCAGACGAACACATCAAAGGCATCGAGGGTGAACTTCAGGAGGTAATCAACCACCTGGGCAACATAATAGCCTATACAATAAATTATTACCGTCAGATAAAAAAGAAATATGGCAAGAACTCTGAACGTAAGACCGAGATAAGAAGCTTTGAGACCATAGAGGCCTCGAAAGTAGTTGCCGTCAATGCCAAGCTCTATGTCAACCGCCAGGAGGGATTTGTAGGTACAGGACTCAAAAAGGACGAGTACATATGTGACTGTTCAGACCTCGATGATATAATAGTTATCAGGAAAGATGGCACTTATCTCATCGCCAGGGTGGCAGAGAAGATTTTTGTGGGAAAGGATGTGATACATATCCAGGTCTTCCTCAGAAACGACACCCGGACCATTTATAACACCGTTTACCAGGATGGCCGTGAAGGGCCATACTATGTCAAGCGCTGTGCCCTGACCGGTCTTACCCGCGACAAGGAATACAGCCTGGGGCGAGGTACAAACGGCACACGTATCCTCTATCTCAGTGCAAATCCCAACGGCGAGGCGGAGGTCATACGCGTATACCATAAGCCTCGCGCAAGGCTTAAGAAACTCACATTCGACTTCGATTTCGGGGAACTGGCAATCAAGGGTCGTGCCTCAATGGGTAATATCCTGACAAAGAACCCTGTACATAAGATAACACTCAAGGAGAAAGGTCTCTCCACGCTGGGTGGGCGCAAGTTGTGGTTTGACGAGGCGGTGATGAGGCTGAATGTAGACGGCAGGGGCAGGTTCCTGGGCGAGTTCGCATCGGAGGATACCCTGCTTGTTGTCACGAAGGGGGGATGGTACAGGACCTCCGGCACCGACCTGTCGCTTCACTTTGAGGATGATCTGCTCTTGCTTGAAAAGTTCAGGGAGTCAAAGATTTTCTCTGTTGTTTATTGGGATCAGGAGCAAGGCTTCTACTATGTCAAGCGTTTCATCTTTGAAGAGTCGGAGAGGCTGCAGTGCCTGATCTCTGACAGCGAGGGGTCAAAACTCATCAGCCTGACAGAGGTGGAGTATCCGCGTCTTGAGATCAGCTTTGGCGGCAAGAATGAGGGCCGCAGGCAGGAGATCATTGAGGTTGCAGAATTTATTGGAGTTAAAAGCTTCCGTGCAAAGGGGAAAAGGCTTTCAAATTACAGCGTCACAGATATACGTGAGCTTGAGCCTGTGGTGAAGAGTGAAGCGGCACCATCACTACCTGCACCGGAGGAGGAGGAAGACGCCGGCCAGGCGCCTCACGGCCCCCTGCCGGATGACCCGGCACAGATGAAACTGGATCTGTAGACCTGCATGAACATCTACCTGATAGGGTTTATGGGGAGCGGCAAGAGCTCAAACGGAAGGAAGATAGCATCTTCCCTCCGCTGGACTTTCGCAGATACGGATAAGGTTGTGGAACAAAATGAGGGTCTGTCAGTGCCCGAACTCTTTGCACAAAAGGGAGAGGAGTATTTCAGGAAGGCCGAGAGCCGGGCTCTGCAAACTGTGTCTGGCAGGACCAAAACAGTAGTTGCATGCGGTGGAGGTACACCCTGCTCACAAGACAATATTGAAATTATGAAGACAACGGGAGTGGTAGTCTACCTGAAACTGCCTGTTGAAGCCCTGGCATCACGCCTGAAGAAATCAAGGTCTGTGCGGCCACTCCTGCTGGATGCTGCAGAGGCGGAGCTGGCCACCAGGGTAGAGACTCTGCTGGCGCCCCGGGCAAAATGGTACGAAATGGCTGACCTGATCATTGACGCCGACAATGAATCAACGGAGGAGATGACATCCCGTATTGCCAGCCTGGTAAGGTCAAAAGGCAGCTATTTGTAACTTCTGGATTTTTATCGTATATTGTCTAAGTGAGTCTGTGAATATTCCGGGATATGTCAATACCTTTCGGGCCATGAAAACCGGTTATATGTGGGCCTTCTGGTCAGCCCTGGCACTGCTGGTGATTACCACAGTCACCATGATAACGGTAATTACGGATCTCTCACTGTTCAGAGCCACTCCCCTCGTCTATACAGCTATACTCGTTATAACAGGTATCGGTCTGGGGCTGATAATGCAGAACCGGTATTACCTGCCCATTCTAAGAAATATGAGGTTTCAGGGCAAGCTGCTGCTCTCCCCGCTTTCACTCCTGGTACTGTCCGTGCCTGCGGCACTTGTCTACATCTATTATGATCTCAACGGCAAGGAGTCACTGAGCCTGCTCTCAGCTCTCTTCACCTCTCTGGCAGCCGTTTTCTTCCTGGCATTCATGTTTATAGTCACCCTGCCCTCGATGGCAACATTGCTTCACCTGTTTAAAGAAGTGTGCGGAGTCCGGGAAAAGTCATGCAGCCTGCCGGCCAGAACCTCCGGAGCAATCCTGTTATTATCCTTCATATTGTTGTCAGTCAGATGGCTTACAGGGTTTGATGCCTCCGGGCTGGTACTGTTACTGCCTCTGTATGCCCTTTTATTGATTATTTTGGGTATCGTCCTTTCAGCTGACTATAGAAATGGGTTATCGGCAAAAATTGCTTCCGTACCCGGTGTTGTAATTTATTCAGATATGCCTGCTGCAGGCCAGGAGCCGGTAAGGGGATTCAGAAGTACTCTCCTGGTTGCCGATCATTATCTTGATCTTATCAGCGGCAGGCTTGATTACCTGGCCAACCATGCTGATGGAAGCTATGCCTCTGAAGTTGTTTCCACCGCGGTAAATACCTTTGATCCTGCACTCCTGCCAGCATTGAAATTGATTGCTTCGGGAAACCGTTTCGGGGAGCATCTTTCACGGGAAGCTGCAGGCATCATTGCCGTAATCGAAAAATATTACTCTGATCCGTTGAGAAACTCTGATCTTCTTAGACTTTCCGGCATTTCAGACAAGACCGCTGCTGCACGCAGCATCATGCTAAACAGGAGGGAGCCACAGGTACAGGAGATAGTCAAGCTGCTGGCAGATGCAAACATTGAGATCAAGAGGACAGGGATCATCGCTGCCGGAAGGTACGGAACAATGGAATTGCGTGAAGAGGTTATGCAGGCCGTTACATATCCCGAAACAGCCCGGGAAGCTTATTACGTACTGCGGCACTTCGGTCCCGGGCAGTATGGTGATATTATTGGTATGGCCATCAGGTCAACCACCAGCGAGAAAGAAAACCTGATGATAATGAGTCTTCTGGGCATGATGCCCCTGTCAGCAGCATTACCCTACCTGAACCGTTTCATCGACGGCGGCCATATCAATGTTCGCCGGAAGGCAGCCACCCATCTGTGCATGCAGGGTTTTGTGCCGCAAGGGAAACAGAGGCATAGGATTGAGATGGCGCTGAACGAGACCCTGCATACTATTGCCAGGCTGATAGCCCTGCAGCTTGAGGCAAAAAGAAACAGGTCTTTTATCCTGGCAGCGGCTCTTGACTATGAGAGGGATATAAACTATGGGTTCATGTTCTCTCTTCTTACCCTCCTTGTCGGCAGGTCAGCGGCAGAGGTGATCATCTCATGCTCAGGTGACGATACTGCATGCGGTGCAGCAATTGCTGCAGAGACAATTGACACGGTCACTTCCGATTCAATCAGCAGGCCGCTGAAAGCGTTGCTGGGAAACCATGACGACACTCACAGGTTGGCAGAACTCTCTCTCTGCTTTCCGTTAAGAGAGATAAACGGACGGTCGGTGGCCTCGTTCATTCTGGCATCCGAACTGAATATCACAGGAACCTGGACAAAGGCGTGCGCCCTTCACAGGGTGGCAGCCGATGGCCGTGGACTTGACAGGGAGTTGGCGGTTTCATTCCTCTTCAGCAACAGCCAGCTGCTGCAGGAAGAGAGTGCGAGAGCCATAAGGACGATGAACCCTGAATGGTATGGTGAGGCGGAGTCACGATTGCCCGAAACAGCCAGACAAAGAATCGCCGCGGTGGTCAGCGGAAACGTGCCGGATGCAGCACTGCTCTTTGAAAAAGCGAGATTCCTTAGCCTCTGCTTTAGCGGGATCCCTGAAGAAAAAATGCTACTCCTGGCATCATCCTTACGATACTCAGAGAGCTATGACGCCGGATCAATTCCAGGTATCATCTCCTGGGTGGTGCCTTCGCAAAATGGCAAAAGCGGACTTTATTCACTGCCGGTGTACGATATTGCCACCTTTGTTTTTTACTATTCCGAATACACTGATATCTTTGTAAACTATATGGATAACCAGGGGGATATGGCTGTCCGCTAAATCAGTTTTCTATGTCTGACAAAAATATAATTATCAGGCCTAACCCGTTTCCGGGTCTCAGGGCATTCAGGCCGGATGAAGGACATTTGTTCTTTGGCCGGGTTGAAAGCACACAGAAGGTTGTTAACAAACTTAAGGAGAACAGGTTCGTTGCTGTAATTGGAGCATCTGGCAGCGGTAAGTCATCATTGGTTATGTCGGGTGTCATCCCGGCTCTCCTGAAAGAAAATTCTGAAGGCAGGAAATCTTGGTCATATCTGGTCTTCAGACCTGACCAGAACCCTGTAGATCACCTTGCAGCAGAATTGTCAGCGTTTTCTGCAAGTGCAGGTTTTACCCAGCTCACACAGGCCGGCGTAGCGGCATCACTCCACAACAGGACCGAAGGACTAACCGAGGTAATCAACAGGTTAAGAAAGAACCTGAGACAGCAAATTGTCATTGTCATAGACCAGTTTGAGGAGATATTCAGGTTCAGTCCTGCTACAGCACGCGGTACCCTGGGCGATGATGCCACCGAATTTATTGATCTGATAGTTGCTGCAATACAGAATCCTGACCATGGTCTGCATATAATTCTGACTCTTCGCTCTGAGTACGTGTCTGATTGCGCACGTTTTCACTCACTGACCAGCCTGATGAACAGCAGCAGCTACCTTTTGCCGCAGATTCCCAATGATCTTCTCGGTTCGGTCATTGAAGATCCTGTCAAGGCCGCCGGAGCATCTATTGACCGCTCACTGATCAAGCTGATAATGAGTGAACTGACTGACAGGCCTGGACAGCTCCCGGTTCTGCAGCATCTCATGATGCGACTCTGGAACCAGTGGAGCAGGGCCGGGGATATGAGCCGTCCTATGGGTATGGCTGACTATGATGCAGTGGGTCAGATTCAGGAAGCAATATCACAGCACGCCGGCCAGGCACTGGAGTCACTTGATGAGAGACACCGGTATGTCTGCTCGCGCCTCTTCAGAACAATAACTACCAGAACAGATAACGGCAGAGAACTGCGCAAGCCTGAACGCATCTCCACAATAGCAGCACAGACGGGATGCACTGAGAATGAGATAATCAGTGTTGCAGAAGTGTTCAGGGCTCCTGAGTATTCATTTATTACCCCGTCAAAGGAGGTGCTGCTCAGCAGGGAGAGCATTGTGGACCTGACCCACGAAAGCATTATCAGACTGTGGAGCACGCTGCGCAAGTGGATGGATGATGAGGAGGCCTCAGAAAAACTCTACCTGAAGCTTGCCGCTTCAGCTGAACAGTACCAGGAGGGGAACGGCAGACTTTGGACTGCTCCTGACCTCCTCGTGGCCCTCAGGTGGAGGGAGGAGAATAAACCTACCCTCGCCTGGGCGGAGAAACTCGACCCGGCATTTGAACGTACCATGCTTTTCCTTAGAAACTCTGAGGAGGAATATTTTGTACAGGAGGAATACATCAAAAAGACCGGAACCGAAAGTATAAAGCGTTCCCGCCTGATTGCAGGTCTGCTGGGCCTCGTTGCACTGGTGGCCCTGATAGCGTTCGGGGCAGCATATTCACTCAGAACCAGGGCAGAGAAACAGAAATCAGTTGCGGTGCAGATGAAAAACGAAGCCGTAGCCTATAGCGACAGGCTGAGTGACAGCCTGAGTTACCTGGCAGGCTCAATCAGGACAGCCTCTGTGCAGGCAGGCAATGAAAGAGTGAATGCCGAAGCAGCAGCCGGAATGGCCGATGAGGCAATGGAGCGGCCGTCCGCATCTGAGAGCAGGATGAAGGAAATTATTGCCGATAAGACGGCTGCAGTTAACAGAGCAAATGAGGAAAACAGAAACCGGATGCTATCACTGGCCAGGTCACTGGCGTTGAGATCTCTCAACCACGGCGGAGATAAGGATTTGCAGATCCTACTGGCATGGCAGGCCTGTATCTTCAATAACAGGCACTCAGGGTTCACTGAAGATGCCGACGTGTTTTCAGCTCTTTACGAGGTGAGCAAGAAGTATGGCAACCGATTCTATACCCGTTTCAGTCCAGACGGTGCTGATTTCACTGCAATGACCGACCTGCCGGACGGACACTATTTTTATACCGCTGATACCAGGGGCAGGGTCTTGCGCTGGCAGAGCGACTATCCGGCCAGGGGTTATAAGCTGATATGGTCCGGAGATAAGGTTATCAGTACCATGACCCTTAGTCCGGATGCCTCCTGGCTCGCCTGTGGCACGGAGTCATCAGAGATAGTCATGATACCCATCGGTGATGATACTATCGGATACAGGCTGCAGGACTCGTCGGGAACCATCACCGCCCTCAGGTTTTCAGCCACCGGAGAACGGCTCTATTCATCGGCTATCGAAGGAGGAGTGAATGAATGGGATCTCAATGCCAGGAAGGGAAAACTGATGATTGATGGGGTAAACGGCATAACCGCAATGGAGATATCGCAGGATAATACTATGCTTGCAGCCCTGACAAATAAGGGAACAGTGATCTGCTTTAATATGCAGTCGCCGGATATACAGGCTTCACTTGAGACCGGAGACAGGTTCATTACGGCTCATAAATTCATCCCCGGAGGAGACCGTCTGGCGACAGGTGATGATTCAGGCATAATAGATATCTGGAATACATCCACAAAATCTGTGGAAGAAAATATTGACGGACACATGTCAGCCATAATATCAATTGCTTTTGACAGCTCCGACGGTCAGATGCTTACGGCAGATGATACAGGAGAGATCAAGCTCTGGACCATGGCGAACCTGAAACAACCGCCTGTGGTATTTTCCGATAGCGAAAAGGATGTGGTCCGGCTTGCGTTTTGTGATAATGGCGATGCCTTTCTCTCTGCAACAGGGCATGAAGTGATCCGGCGTCCGGCACATGTCAGATGCATGACCACCGGCCTCTGTGACAAGGTGTCACGAAACCTGTCGGAGGCGGAGTGGTCTGCCTGGGTAGGGAGTGACATTGAATATGAATCTACCTGCCCTGAGAAGGAATACCGTATAAAGGTCAGTGAAATACGGGGAGCACGGTAAATCAAACTTTTAAGCCGCTCTTTTGTTATTTAGCAGGGCAGAATACCGTTACGGAGTAATTGGTTATTTTTGTCCATTGCATATTTTAAGATAATTTACTATTGAATGAAAGAAAACAGAGTATTGCTGATGATCCTCGATGGGTGGGGAATAGGTGACGGATCAAAGAGTGATGCCATCAGCTCAACCGGTACACCCAATATTGATGCACTGAAAAAAATATATCCATCTTCATACCTGCTTACCTCCGGTGAGGATGTCGGACTGCCTGAGGGTCAGATGGGCAACTCAGAGGTCGGACACCTTAACATTGGGGCCGGTCGGGTTGTATACCAGGATCTTGTAAAGATCAACAAAGCCTGCCGGACAGGTGAGATACGCTCGAATGAGGTCCTCAGGGAGGCTTTTGCCTATGCCCGTGACAGGGGAGTGAAGGTGCATTTTATAGGACTGCTCTCTGACGGAGGTGTGCACTCGCTCGACACGCATCTGTATGCCCTGTGTGATATGACAATGGAATACGGGCTTAAGGAGGTTTACATTCACGCCTTCGGTGACGGACGCGACACTGACCCGAGGAGTGGCAAAGGATACATGACGAACCTTCTTGACCACCTGAAGCATAGCAATGGCTCGGTGGCATCGTTCATTGGCAGGTACTATGCTATGGACCGTGACAAGAGGTGGGAGAGGATCAGGCAGGCTTATGACATGCTGGTGCACGGCCTCGGAACCAGGACAACAGATATTCTTCAGTCTATGCAAGCCTCATATGACGAGGGTGTCACTGACGAATTCATGAAACCACTTGTTGTCACCGGCGCTGACGGAAGCCCTGTAGCAACCCTTGCCCCTGATGATGTTGTTGTGTTCATTAACTTCAGAAATGACAGGGCACGTGAACTGACAATTGTACTGACCCAGCAGGATATGCCGGAGGCCGGCATGAAGACCATCCCCCTTCATTACCTGACCATGACGCCATATGATGATAAATTCAAGGGAATGCATGTCATCTTTCCGAAGGATAATGTAGACAGAACTCTCGGGGAGATTTTGGGAGAACTGGGCAAGAAACAATTGCGGATTGCCGAGACGGAAAAATATGCCCATGTTACTTTTTTCTTCTCCGGCGGGAGAGAGAAAGAGTTTCCAGGGGAAGAGAGGATACTAATACCATCACCCAGGGTCGCTACCTATGACCTTCAGCCCGAGATGAGCGCATTCAAGGTCAGGGATGCCATGGTTGAAGAACTTGGCAAGCGGAAGCACGATTTTATATGTCTCAATTTTGCAAACGGTGATATGGTTGGTCATACCGGAGTTTATGAAGCGATACAAAAGGCTGTTAGAACGGTTGACGAGTGTGCCGGTGATGTTGTCAGGGCGGCACGGGCCAATGACTATGAGGTGCTGATGATTGCCGATCACGGTAATGCCGACTATGTTCTCAATGCAGATGGTTCACCCAACACTGCCCACTCACTGAACCCCGTTCCCATTTATCTCATCAGCACCAGGTTCAAGAGTGTCAGACACGGTATTCTGGCTGACGTGGCACCCACAGTGCTGACACTCATGGGTCTGCCCGTGCCGCCGGAGATGACCGGAAAATCACTTGTCTGATGCACAATGCTGCAGATAGATGACACAATAGTATCACTCGCCCTCATAGAAAAGAAATTTTCCTGTGATCTCAGTGTTTGCAAGGGTAGCTGTTGCCGTTATGGCGATACCGGTGCACCGCTGACGGCAGAGGAGGCTGAGACACTCGGGCGCATCAAACCTCTACTTTTACCCTTTCTTCGCCAGGAAGGTATAGCGGCTATCGAATCGGCTGGTACCAGCATGAAGGATATCGAGGGTGAACTGGTGACGCCGCTGATAAACAATGAGGAGTGTGCTTATACAGTCATGGATGGCGACGTCTATAAATGCGGCATTGAGACCGCTTTCAATGCCGGGGCAGTTGACTTCAGGAAGCCGCTTTCATGTCATCTCTTCCCTGTAAGGGTAAAGCAATACCGTGATTTCAGGGCAGTCAATTACGAAGAGTGGCCGATATGCAAGCCCGGAGTTACAGCCGGCGAGGAGCAGGATACAGAATTATGCATCTTCCTCAGCGAACCCCTGGAAAGGGCTTTTGGCAAAGAGTGGTATGCAAAGCTGCTTTGGGCGGCTGGTGAATATGGAAAATACAAATGACCATGGAAAAATTAAGAAGCTACATCGAATCAAACAGAGAGAGATTTATTGAGGAACTATTTAGCCTCATACGAATTCCTTCCATCAGCGCCTCGGAATCATACAGGCCCGAGATGCTAAAGGCTGCCGGATACATTCGTGACATGCTTGTAAGCAATGGCGCAGACCGGGCAGAAGTCTATCCCACCGAAGGAAACCCGATAGTCTACGGTGAGAAGATCATTGACCCCTCTCTGCCGACGATACTCGTTTATGGCCATTATGACGTGATGCCTGCCGAGCCCCTGGATAAGTGGCTGTCGCCTCCCTTTGAGCCTGAGATACGCGACGGAAAGATTTACGCCCGAGGCGCTGATGACGATAAGGGACAACTATTCATGCACCTGAAGGCCTTTGAGATGATGATGGCCACCGGCACCCTGCCATGCAACGTCAAATTCATGATTGAAGGAGAAGAGGAGGCAGGATCTGTAAGTATCGGCGGGTTCTGTTCACAGTATAAGGATATGCTGCGCTCAGACGTCATACTGGTCTCAGATACAACCATGATCTCATCAGATACACCATCCGTCACCTCCGGTCTCAGGGGTCTGTCATACATACAGGTTGAGGTGGAGGGGCCGGACCGCGACCTTCACTCCGGGATCTACGGTGGCGCAGTGGTCAACCCCTGCAATGTACTGTGTGATATCATCTCCGGCCTGAAGGACAGCGACGGGCGTGTGACAATACCGGGTTTCTATGATGCAGTCTCTGTACCCTCTGATGCTGAACGCGCCAAGATGGCTGAGAGACCTTACGATGAGGAGAAATATAAGAAAGCCGTAGGTGTTCAGGCGCTGGCAGGGGAGAAGGGATTCTCAACCCTGGAGAGAGTAGGTATCAGGCCCACTCTAGATGTTAACGGCATATGGGGCGGATATACCGGCGAAGGGACAAAGACTATTCTCCCGTCTAAGGCCTCTGCAAAGATATCGATGAGACTTGTGCCTTTCCAGAAGGCAGAAGAGATTGCTGAACTCGCTATGAAGCACATCAAGGCTGTTGCTCCGGCCGGAGTGACGGTAAAGACAGAATACCTGCATGGAGGCGAGGCATACGTCAGCCCGCTCAATACACCTGAGTACCTGGCGGCCGAGAGAGCCTATGAGGAGATCTTCGGTAAAAAACCAATCCCGGTACGCAGCGGAGGCAGTATACCAATCATCTCAACGTTTGAAAAGATACTTGGTGTCAAATCAATACTCATGGGCTTCGGTCTTGAGGCTGATTCAATCCATTCACCCAATGAGAATTATCCCCTGGAGAACCTCTTTGCAGGAATGACTGCAATACCCTTGTATTTCAAGTACTATGCGGAGATGAAGAGGCCCGGAGAAAAGAGGGGCAATTAGTCTATTTTCAGCTTCAGAAGCTCGACTTTGGTTGTTGAGCTTCTCAGCACCGTAAAGAGGTTACGGCCTACACGGATCTTCTCCTGCTGACGCGGGATGTTACCGTGAGCGAACAGGATAAGTCCTGCAAGGGTTGTGTATTCATCGTCTTCCGGCAGACCAAGGTCGTACTCCTCGTTCAGATAATCTATATCAAGCCTGCCGGATAGAACGTATTCCTTTTCATTTAACTTCTTTTCCACCAGGTCACTTATATCATGCTCATCTTCTATGTCGCCCACGATCTCCTCAAGCACATCCTCGATTGTTATCACGCCGGCAGTGCCTCCGAATTCGTCTACTACAAGGGCGATGCTCTTCTTTGCATCAGAAAGCATCCTGAGTATCTTGTTGGCAGTCATGGTCTCCGGAACAACAGGCAGTTTTCTCATTCCCGTAACAATGTCAGCCGGCCCGTGCAGAATATCCTTCAATTCATAATAGCCAACCATGTTGTCAATATTTTCCCGGTACAAAAGGATCTTTGAATGCCCTGACTCAATGAACTGTTGCCTCAGTTCATCGGTAGTAGAGTCCACGGGAAGGGCAACTATCTCAGTCCTGGGTACCATGCACTCGCGCGCCTTAACCGAGGAGAAGTCCAGTACATTCTGAAAAATCTTCAGACTGCTGTTCTCTTCCTCCTTCTCCTCTTCCGTTTCCACCAGGTCATTGATGAAATGATCAAGGTCAATCCGGGTGAAAATCTTGTTTTCCTGCTCCTTGCCTTCCGGCTTGATTCCGAAAAAGATCCTCATCATCAGGTTGGCCAGCCATAGGGTGAACTTACTGACGGGGTAGAACAGGTAATAGAAGATGGCAACGGGTATGGCAAATATATTCAGGAAGAAGTTCGGGCTGATTCTGACGACAGACTTCGGCAGGAAGTCGGCAAAGACCAGTATAATAAAAGTAGTAATAATAGTCTGGATGATGAAGATGATGATCTCTGACGGGATCAGGTTCGCCAGCCAGCTCTCGAGGAGGTCAGCCGCAAGCATACTGAAGATGACCGTGGCAACGTTGACGCCGATGAGCATAGTGGAGATGTAGAGCCCGGGATTACGGGTGTAGATTGAGACAATGCCGGAACCAAACTGGCCCTGTTTGCGGTCAAGCTCAATGCGAAGCTTGTTTGAAGCAATGAATGAGAGTTCCATTGCCGAAAAGAAAGCGGCAAGGAGGATGGCAAACGGAATGACAACAAGAGGGTTCATAACCCAAAGTTACAGTTTTTTCCGCTGTGAGTCACGCACCCAGGCCAGGGCGAAAGCGCCCGCTGCCATGACTAGATAGAGCAGGCCGCCGGTAAAACCGTTGGTGGTGATCTCCCTTATAGCAATGCCCAGGCAAATCAACCCGAGGATGATCCAGATTATTTCAATCAACAGGAGCGACTTTTTGTTCATCTTCGATGTATATGGTTCCGGTAACGTTTTTAATAAACCAGTTGGAAAAGCGGGTATCAGATTCAAAGCCTGTACCCATTATTATCTGGTCATTATGAGTGAACCTTACAAACCTGTCTGACCAGATCCTCTGCCTGGGCTCACTCCAGTACAGCAGTTCCGTCTCCAGGATGTCACCTTCGGTGTTTACTGCCACAACACTGTCACGCAGTTCCCACACCTCATCCTTTTCTGTATAACGTGCATATTGAGCGGTGATGCTGGCCTGGGGTTCACTCTTTTTTTCGTAGAAGAGAACTGTCAGTCCCTCAGGAAACAGTGTATAGGGCTCCTCCACTTCTGTATACTGCTGTATCAGGGGGCTCCGTACAAGCAGGGTGACCTTACCCGAATCGGAATACATTGTCTCAACATCCCTTGCCGAGAGCGAAGGCATTCCTTTTATCTGGAGATCCTTCACCACTATCTCCTTCTTCTCACAGGATGAAAGTAAAGCAGTCCCGGCAACCAGGACTGCTATTATTAGATTATATGGTCTGCAGCATCGCACTGCGGCTATTCTTTTTTGAACCTTATGGTAGTGGATTCATTGACCCATCCGCCTACCTGGTAAGCAGCACCCTCATCCACAAGGCTCCTGAAAAAGGCCTCTTCCTTCGTCGGGTAAAGCCTTGAATAAATGGCTATACGCTCATCAACCTGGTCTTTGAGGGTGGGATCAGTGTTTTTAGCACGTATAAGGTAATCAACTACAACCCAATAAACGGTCTGATTTTCAAATTGCTCTCCGATTCTGGCGCCTGCGTATGACTCTGCTATGATATACAGGGCATTGCCGTTTGTTGGATCAAGTGAATAGGCTGCCCTGGCAAAGTCACGTGCAGCCTGCTTGCTGTCGGAAGCCAGTTCAAGGGTGGCAAGTTTGGTCAGCAGACCGGATTTAACTACAAGGTTTGTCTCAAGCTCGATGGCTTCAGTATAATACTTTTCGGCCTCGTTGTATTGCTTTCGTGCTACGTTCATCTCAGCGAGCTGAGCTGCCGATGATGCGCTTGGCTCGGAACGGTAGAGGTTGGTGGCTGCCTTGAAATAAAGCTCTGACTCCTTGCATCCTGACTCGCTAAGAAGGGAAAGGACCTTCCTGAGCATAGCGGTATCGGATGGGTTCTGGTCAACACCTGCGGTAAACAGTTCCTCGATATTGGAACATGAGGCTGCCCCGCTTGATCTGAAGACGGCGTCTATGTTTTTCCTGGCCTCCTGGTAGCGTGCATCATCAGGCTTGCGTGTGAGTTGGCTGTCAACTACCTTCATGGACTGTGAGTAGGCTGTGATCACCGCAGGGGCTTCCAGGACCTTCAGGGCGAAGCATTTGGCAGAGATGGCCATATAGAGGCTTGAATAGGTATAATCAAAACTCTGCGGCGAGGTCTCCATTACCCCCTTGATGAGGTCATAGCACTGTTTGGCATAGTCAGGGTCATTACCACCGAACTCATACAGTGCGAAAGCCTTGCGAAGGGAGTTGGCAGGTGCCTCGTTAAAGTATTTAGTCCGCTGGTCAATGATCATGAGTACAGTGTCAATATAGGCCTTGTTGCCTGACTTGCGGAAGAATTCCTTGAACATGGCCTCACCCTTGATATAGGTGTTCTTAGATGACCCCGGGCACTCAAAGAATACCGGTCTCCAGAACTGCAGGGCCATGTTGTAGTCCTTGTTCTCGTAATAGGTTGAATAAAGCGATGTGTTGCGCAGACACCTGGTGCTGTCTTCGCCACTGCCGAACGGTGTGCCCGTTTCAACACCCTTCTGTCCCTGCAGGCTGATAGAAAGCACTGTCAGAAGTGTACCGGTTAAAATCGTGCTTAATGTTCTTTTCATCTCTCTCGTTAACTAAGTTATTCATACTGTCGTTTAAGGAACCAGTAATCATAAAGATTGAGACTGGCTCCGATCGATATCCTTGTCTCCTGTGGAAGGCCTGCATCAGGATTTCCCCTTCTTGACAGGTCTACAACCAGTGAGATTCTTGATCTCGATTTTCTCAACGGTATACCTGTTCCAAAAGTTATGCCGTACTCTTTGACATTGTCACCCTCATACAGCGCATAACTCTCACCATAACGCCCTCCTATGCGGTATTCCATACGGTCAAAAAAATTGTAGTTTGAGAATTTATCAGGGATATATTCGGCTCCGGCATGGAGTGATATCACGTCTGTGTAAGTGCCGTAAGTCCCCGGTAATGTTGCGTCCGACCAGGCTGACCATACAATGTCGCCACCAATGGTGAACTTATCATTCTGCCCGAAAGCGATGCCTCCCCTTATGGACCTGGGGATACGACTGGTGGTTGCGTCAGTCTCATTATAGAGGGTGTCAAAAGCAAGCAGTGTAGTCTGAATATTTGAATACCTGAAAATAATGTCCTGGTTGGTTGTCTTCAAACTGAAGCCGGGGGTAATTGTCAGACCGGCATTGAAGAACCTGTTTTTTTGCAGCGGAAGCATGAACTGCATAGATGCCTCCCAGCCGATGCCACTCATTGCTGAACTTCCGAATTTCCTTGTGTTGAAATAGTTATTGTCTTCAGTAAAAATAAAGTCATTGGTCCGGGTAATCTCACCGAATACCAAGAACATATTAACCCCGGCAGAGAAGTATTTTCCAGGGCTGAATCCGGTGCCGATGAGTGCCTTCTGGTAACCGCCTGAACCGGTGTGGTGCTCCAGCAACTCTTCAGTTCCGCCTGTTTCCGATTCCTCATTGAGCATGTTGTAGGATCCGTTGGAATAGGGAACTAATGCCGCTGCCACCCCCCATCCTTTCATGATCGGAAACCCCAGCATGAGGTGGGAAAAGTTCAGGTCCTGGGAATAGAAGGAGTTGTCATCTTCCTCCAGCCTAATGACACCGTAGTCAAGTCCGAAGTCAAAGATGAATGATGCAGTGTCAATGCTGCTGTATGATGCCGGAGTCAGAAAGTTAAGGGTAAGGCTGTTCCTTATCCCGCTGCTGATGCCCCCCATTGCCCTTGTCCGGAAAGTTCCCTGCTGTTCAATGTTGCCTATACCGTATCTGGCAAACGGGGAATAGATGGTCTTCTGGCCCGCCGCTCCTGCAGTCAGGAGTGCCAGCAGACATATCAGACTAAGTCTTTTGGTTCTGTACATTAGTGTCTAATAAATAATTTAAACCCTCAGTTACAAGGTCCGGGTAATGAAGTATTCGCCTTTCAATATGTCGGGCTAATACCCCGCTGTCGCCACCCGTGATGACCGTAACGAGTTTACTGTGCCTCTCTTCGAATGTGCGAATATACTCATTTATTTCATATACCAGACCCGTTACTACTCCTGCTGTGATAGCATCTTCCGTTGTTCTGGCGGGAAAGGCAAAGTTGTCATTTAAAGTTACCAGGGGGAGTCTGCCGGTGTATTCATGTAACGAACGGAACCTCATTGCCAGTCCCGGTGAGATGCTTCCTCCCCGGTAAGTACCTCCGGAGACCAGGTCAATTGTTACGGCGCTGCCGGCGTCAATGACCAGCAGATCTGACCCGGGATGATGAAGAAAAGCCCCGGCTGCCGCAGCCAGACGGTCTGCACCAAGCGTCTCCGGGGTATCGTAGTCTATGACGAAAGGGTACTTCGACCGCCAGGTCAGATGATGCACCCTGTTGATGCGTCCACGGAGGAAATCCAGCAGCACTTTGGGATCATGACTGACACTGGATACAATGGCCGCTTCCGGGGTAGGCTCGCCAATAAACCCGGCGATGACTTCCGGTTCTGCCGAGGGGAACCGCTCCTTCCTGACTATGATGCCATCCTCTGTCAGCGCTGCCTTGGTGGTGGTGTTGCCTATGTCTATGATGAGATTCATTTGACTGCCTGTGGCTTAACGGTTGATTCATGATAAGAGATTATCTTGACGAAGAGCGCAATGGCCTGGCTTACGGAGGTAACCTCCCTGACGGTGAGACTGAGTTTGCTGTTGTTCTGCTTTATGGTCATGTTGCCCTGCTTGCGGTTCACGAAATTCATCACCGACACAAAAAGAGGAGTGCGGTAATACTGCGACGACTGGTCTGTCACAAAGTTAGCAATCAGAGTGTTATTTTTCAGTATAACCTTTTCAATTCCTGTCTGCGAGGCAATCCATTTAAGTTTTACCAGTTCCAGCAGAGCACGGGCCGGAGCGGGGAGAGGGCCGAATCTGTCAGCCAGGTGTGATTCATAAGCTTTCAAACCGGTCTCATCCCTTATATCGTTGAGTTCTTTGTATAACCTGATACGTTCGGGAATGTTTGAGACATATTCGTCGGGGAACATGATCTCCAGGTCTGTCTCCACTGAGACATCGGGGACATACTGTTTCGATATATCTTCATCTTCCTTCTCCCTGGTTTTTTCCGTGCCCGGGAAGAGGTCTCCGAATTCCTCCTCCTTCAGTTCTTTTACTGCTTCGTTGAGTATCTTCTGATATGTCTCGTAGCCCACGTCGGTGATGAATCCGCTCTGTTCACCACCCAGCAGGTTCCCCGCGCCGCGGATGTCAAGGTCCTGCAGTGCGATGTTGAACCCGCTTCCCAGCTCATAATTCTCCTCAATGGCCTTCAGCCGTCTTCTTGCATCACCGGTCAGTGAAGATAGTGGCGGGGTAAGCAGGTAGCAGAAGGCCTTCTTATTTGAGCGGCCCACCCTTCCGCGGAGCTGATGGAGCTCTGAGAGACCGAATGCATGAGCGTCATTGATGAAAATAGTGTTGGCGTTGGGGATGTCGAGCCCTGATTCAATAATGGTTGTTGCCAGCAACACGTCATAATCACCACGGATAAAATCGAACATCACGTTCTCAATCTCTTCCCCCTCCATTCGCCCGTGTACTACGGCAATCTTTACCTCAGGGCATATCCGTGAAATACTTGCCTTGACTTCAAGTATATTCTCAATCCTGTTGTTGATGAAGAATACCTGTCCGTTGCGGCTGACCTCATATACAATACCCTCACGGACAATGTCTTCATTGAAGCCGTGCAGCTCGGTGATGATTGGCATCCTGTTTGGTGGAGGGGTCGATATTACCGAGAGATCGCGTGCCCCCATGAGCGAGAACTGAAGTGTGCGGGGTATGGGTGTAGCTGTCAGTGTGAGGGTGTCAACGCCTGCCTTCAGGCTCTTCAGCCTCTCCTTCACGGCCACGCCGAAACGCTGCTCCTCGTCTATGACAAGCAGCCCCAGATCCTTGAACCTGATCTCTTTGCCTGTTATCTTGTGTGTGCCAACAATAATATCTATCTCTCCTTCAGCCAGTTGTTTAAGTATTTTCTTCTGCTCGGCGGGTTTTCTGTGCCTGCTGATATAGTCAACCTTGCAGGGGAAGTTCTCCAGGCGGGCAGTGAAAGTCCGGTAGTGCTGCAATGCCAGGATGGTTGTAGGTACAAGTACTGCGGTCTGCTTTCCGTCGGTGGCAGCCTTAAAGGCAGCCCTTATGGCCACCTCCGTCTTGCCGAATCCGACGTCGCCGCATATCAGGCGGTCCATCGGAGTGGACGCCTCCATATCCTCCTTAACGGCTATAGTGCTGGCAAGCTGGTCCGGAGTATCCTCCCATATGAATGAGGCTTCGAGCTCACGCTGAAGATATGAGTCAGGAGAGTAGGCAAAGCCTCCCGAGGCTTTTCGCTGTGCGTAGAGCTTTATGAGATCACGGGCTATATCCTTGACCTTCTTCTTGGTAGACTGCTTCACCTTCTGCCATGCGCCGGTTCCAAGCTTGTTAATACGTGGGGGCGAGTCATCCTTCCCCTTGTATTTTGAGATACGGTGAAGGGCATGGATGCCTACATACAGCAGGTCGTTATCCTTGAAGACCAGCTTAATGGCTTCCTGCATATGTCCGTTGACCTCCACCTTTTCGAGTCCTCCGAAACGGCCTATCCCATGGTCCACATGTACAATATAATCGCCCGGATTGAGGTCGGTCAGCTCTCTCACGGTCATGCTGTCACGACGCGTGAAGAAGCCTTTGATCCTGAACTTATGGTACCTGTCAAATATCTGATGATCAGTATATACCGCTATTTTCAGGTCATGATCGGTGAAACCCTGGTGCAGGTTGAGCAGGAGAGGGGTGAAGTCGGCCGATGGGTCTGTCTCTGCAAAGATCTCCTTAAGACGTTGCTCCTGCGCTTCACTCTCGGAGATGATGAAGTTATGGTACCCCTCTTTCCCGTTGGTTACTAGCCTTGATGTAAGAAGGGCAAAGTTCTTATTGAATGAGGGCTGGGGCTCTGTGCGAAACTCAATATTTATTGTTCCCTCTGCCTGCCTTCCCCTGCCAAAGAAAACCTGGCGGTGCTGTGAGCATAGCTCCTCCAGATGACGGCCTGTAATGATGATGTCACGGCGGTCTGATATCTCACCACGTGTACTGCGGGAGCGAGCCTGTGACCAGATGTTGTCGGTCTTTTCAATTATAAAATCGAAGTTGTCACTCCAGATGATCGATGAGGGTGGTATAAAATCGATGAAGCTGTCAGTGCTCTCCTGGAGGGCAAGTTCCTGGATGTCAGGGATGACCTGTATCTCATCATGGAGACGGAGTGACAGCTGGTCGTCGGGATTGAATGAACGGATGGAGTCGACCTCCTCTCCGAAGAAATCGATGCGGTAGGGCTTGTCAGCAGCATAGGAGAAGAGGTCAGTGATGCTTCCCCTGATTGAATACTGGCCGGGCTCATAGACGAAATCGGTCCTCCTGAAATTGTACATGCGGAGCACCTCCTCAAGGAATTCGATGGAGAGTTTTGCTCCCTTCTTTATTGAGAAGGTGTTTTTCTTAAGGTTGCTCTTGCTGACAACCTTCTCCATGACCGATTCCGGGTAGGTGACTATGATGCATTTTCTTTTCCCCGAGGTCAGGAAGTTCAGCACTTCGGCCCTGAGTATGATGTTGGCCGGCTCGGTCTGGTCATACATCACCGATCTTTTGTATGTCCCCGGGAAGAAAAAGATGTTTTCGTCGCCCAGCAGGGAGGTAAGGTCATTGTAGAAATAGGCTGCATCCTCCTTCTCAGGGAGCAGGACCACGTGTGTGGTGGGCTGCTGTGACAGGGCTCCGGCCATCACCACCGTGCGAGATGATCCGGTCAGACCATGGATCATTACCGGCTCATTGCCGTTACCGGCGAGAAGAGCCTCAAGCCTGGTGAAGGAGGGGTGTTGCCTGTAAAGGTCTCTGAAAACGGTGCTGGCCATTGCTTGTGTCTGAGGGTGCAAAATTAACAAAGCCGGCGGTCACCGCAAAAGAAAAGATGGCTTCAATAAGCGGATATCTATGACAACGAGTATACTCAGGCAGGGTTTCTGTCCTGGATTTACGGTGATGTCCCTTTCAGCAGCACATCGAAACGAGCTTCCTGATCATATCAGGGGAGCCGCAATAGAATGGAGTTCTCTGGTGCAGCGACACTGGCTGGAGAGAGAGTATTCTATTAGTGCCGTCAGTGGCAACTCCTCCAGCCTGTTCGATCAGGAAGGCTATAGGGTTGCATTCATAGACCAGCCTCAGCTTCCCTGAGGTATAGCTGCTTGAGGGCGGGTATAGGAAAATTCCTCCCGTGAGCATATTGCGGTGCACATCCGAGACCAGTGAGCCAATATACCTCGAGATATAGGGTCGTCCGGTGGAAAGGTCAATCTCCTGGCAATACTTGATATATTTCTTCACCCCATCAGGGAACTTGATATAGTTACCTTCATTGATTGAATAAATCCTGCCGGTCTCCGGCGTTTTGATATTGGGATGCGAAAGGCAGAACTCGCCGATGGTCGGATCAAGGGTGAAGCCGTTGACCCCGTTTCCGGTGGTGTAGACCAGCATAGTGGATGAGCCGTAGATCACATACCCGGCCGCCACCTGCCTGCTTCCCTCCTGAAGAAAATCGGCTATGGTGGCCTCGGCATCCCGCTCGCTGACGCGACGGTAAATTGAGAAGACAGACCCCACCGACACGTTGACATCGATATTGGAAGAGCCGTCAAGAGGATCCATACATACAATATATTTGCCCTTGCCAGCAAATTCCCCGGTGAAGATCACCTCGTTCTGGTTCTCTTCGGAGGCAACACCGGCACATTGGCCTGACGACTTAAGTGCATCAATGAATACATCGTCAGAATAGCGGTCGAGCTTCTGCTGTTCTTCGCCCTGGGGATTCTCAGATCCTGCTTTTCCCAGAATCTCTACCAGGCCTGCCTTGCGTATTTTGGCGTTGACCATCTTGGCGGCTGTACCGATGTGGTGAAGAAGGCTGGAGAGATCTCCGGTAGCGTAGGGAAAATCTTTCTGTTGCCTGATTATAAAGTCATTCAGACTTATAATATCATAATTGGACATACTGAAAATGATATGATTGTGACTATAATCCTCTGCTAAATTGTCAAATTACGGCTAAGTTATAAATTTGTGCAAACAATTCCTGTTATGAGAGTTTTTAAATTCGGTGGAGCATCTGTCAGAGATGCGGAGGGCATTATTAACCTGCATAATATTGTGAACAACGAGAATGACAGGCTCGTAATTATCGTCTCCGCTTTTGGGAAAACAACCAATGCTCTTGAAAGACTTCATCTCGCGTGGCGGTGCGGTGATCCCGGATTTCAATCCCTCCTCGGTGAGATCATGTCGTACCATCTTCAGGTAACAGAAAAACTCTTCGGGAACATTTCCCCGGTTTTTGAAATGATCAATGCTGTTTTCCGGGAATTCGCTGATAACATGCAGAGTGGAAAACCGGATGATTTTGATCATGACTATGATATGATTGTGTCTAATGGTGAGGTGTGGTCAACAATGATTGTTGAGGCTTATCTGCGTTCGCGTGTAATGAACTCAAAATGGGTTGATGCAAGGGAACTGATTATTACAGATAAGAGACACCGTGATGCCGGAGTACTATGGGAAGCATCACAGCATGCAGTAAAAGAGAGAATAACTTTCAACGAAGTAGATTTATATGTTACCCAGGGCTTTATCGGTGCCACAGCAGAAGGGGAAGCCACCACGCTGGGACGGGAAGGTTCTGACTATTCAGCCGCCTTATTTGCCAACATGCTTGATGCCACGGATGTTGTGGTCTGGAAGGATGTGCCGGGTATAATGAACGCTGACCCTGACTGGATGCCTTCAGCAGTCGTTCTTCCTCATATCTCTTACCTCGAGGCTGTTGAGATGACCTATTCAGGCGCAAAGATCATTCATCCCAAGACCATCAAGCCGCTGCATAACAAGAAGATACCTATGCTTGTAAAGTCTTTTACTGATCCGGGTGGCGCCGGAACAATCATCTCAGATGACGCCCCTCAAGGGGATATGTGCCCGGTATATGTAAAAAAAGAGGGACAGATACTGATCTCTCTTATACCTAAGGACCTCTCTTTTGTCATGGGTGACAATCTTTCCCGGCTTTTTTATATGGTAGCACAGAGCGGATTAAAGGTTAACCTGGTGCAGACCGGCGCTGTAAGCATCAATATCTGCGTTGACCATGAAGAGCCAAAAATAAGTGAGGTAATGGAAGAAATGAAGCAAGATTATTCAATCCTCTACAATGACGGGGTTGAGATGCTGACTGTCCGGCACTGCACTGATGAGGCAGCTAAGACGGTGGCAGGAACAAGGGAAGTGTTCCTCTCACAGAGGACACGCAATACTGTAAGGCTGGTAGTGAGATAAAAAAGCTTGTTACTGAAGGTCAGCCCTGAAGGCCGCCCTGTATGCATATACTTTTCCAAGGTTATTGTAAAGTTCATAGCCGAAGGTGACCGACTTCGCCTTTTTCTCCACCCTGTTCTCTGACGGGTAGTAGTACCAGTCCTCAGTGAATGAGAGCTTACCGATTTTGTCCCTGTCATTTTTGAACTCGCCCTCAATCTTCTTCACATCAGCCGTTGTCAGTGGCTCGCCGCTGTGATAGTCATACACTGTCAGCCTGCCATCATAGATACGGCTGAATATGCTCTCAATCATCACATCGCCCTTATAACCTGCAACTTTCTCAGTTTCCCAGGGGTCGCCCTCCGGATCAGGCCTGATAATCACCTCGGTGACAATGTCGGTTGCGATGAGCAAGACACCGGCGGGGAGTTCAGAGCCGGAGTTCAGAGCCTCTTCAGTTACAGGTTGTGTACCGGCGGGTCCCTCTTTGCCGGTAACATCCTCTTTGCCGGCTGGCAATTCTTTCCCGTTTGTGTTTTCCCTGCCCTCCGCCGGAGAGTCTCCATTTCTGTCCCTTACGCCTCCCCCGCATGAGGTAGCGAGTGCGACCAGAATCATTAGCAAGATAAAAATTCTCATATTACCTCTTCTTTATCTATTGAAGCGGAGCATCTCCGGAGCTTTGCGGCCTGTCAGTCGGCCATCTTCAAACACCCTGATGCCATTGACGATGGTGGTCATCACGCGGCTGCGGAAGGTTGTACCCTCAAGGGGCGACCAGCCGCATTTATATAGAATATTTTCTGTTCTGACAGTCCATGGTGCGGAGGGGTCTACGAGTACCAGGTCTGCCTTGTATCCCTCCCTGATGAAGCCTCTCTCTCCGATGCTGAAGATGATGGCAGGGTTATGGCACATCTTTGTAACCACCAGCTCGGGGGTGAGTTCACCACGGTGGCAGAGCTCGAGCATCATCACCAGCGAGTGTTGTACCATCGGTCCGCCCGACGGAGCGCTGAAGTATGGAGCTCTCTTCTCTTCCAGGGTATGAGGGGCGTGATCGGTGGCAATGATATCAATAAGGTTATTCCTGACCGCCGTCAGCAGCGCCTCCCTGTCGGTTGACTTTCGTATCGGGGGGTTCCATTTGATAAGGTTTCCCTTGTCAGCGTAGGAGGAGTCGTCAAACCACAGATGGTGCACGCAGCCTTCGCCGATGATCTGTTTGACGGAGGGGTCGTTGCCGGGGGTAAGCAATCCTGTCTCTTCTGCTGTGGAGAGGTGCAGCAGGTGCAGCCTTGTGCCTGCCCTGCGAGCCCGTTCAATGGCCGCAGTAGAGGATGAGAGACAGGCCTCGCGGCTACGGATGAGAGGATGGAAGGAGGGATCGATATCATCACCGTAGGCTTCACGGAAGGCGGCGCTGTTGGCCCTGATGATCTTCTCATCTTCACAGTGACAGGCAACGGGCAGGCTCTTTATTTTGAAGATGCTTTCCAGGGCTTCCTCCCTGCTGACGAGCATATTGCCGGTTGATGCTCCCATGAACAATTTTACTGCAGGGACCAGTCCGGGGTCGGCACTGAGTAGCTCACTGATATTGCTGTCTGTACCGCCGATGTAGAAGGAATAGTTTATTACCGATGCTTCCGCGGCCAGAATGTTCTTTTGGTGCCACGCCTCCAGGCTGGTTGTCTGAGGGACGGTGTTGGGCATCTCCATGAAAGAGGTCACTCCTCCGGCAGCGGCAGCGGCGCTCTCGCTTGAGATATCGCCTTTGTGTGTCAGTCCCGGTTCACGGAAATGGACATGGTCGTCAATGATACCGGGGAGGAGCCACAGGCCTGTGGCATCTATTACCCGGGTATCCTGATCTGTTTCTCCATCGAAGGCGGGCATTACAGATATTATACGGTCACCTGAGATGGCGACATCCGCGTATCTTCTGCTCCCTTCGTTGATGAGCAGAGCATTGCGGATCAGAGTGTTGTTTTCTTTTTCTTGATGCATCATGAAACGGTCAGGTAACTATCCTGCGGGGCTTCCTGAAGATGCTTACAATCTTCATGCGGAGTACACCCCACAAGGCTTCACTGAAGATACCGCCTGACATCTTTGAGGTACCTGCCCTGCGGTCAGTGAAGATAATTGGCACTTCAATTATCCTGTAGCCCAGTTTCCATGCCGTAAACTTCATCTCTATCTGGAAGCCGTAACCTACGAGGCGGATATGTCCGGGGTTGATGTTCTGAAGTACCTCACGGCGGTAGCATTTGAAACCGGCGGTAGTGTCCATAATTTTCATGCCGGTTATGAGTCGCACGTACATTGATGCTATGTATGACATCAGCACCCGTCCCATCGGCCAGTTGACCACGTTCACTCCGGAGATGTATCTTGAGCCTATGGCCAGGTCGGCACCGTCGCGGTCGCAGGCCGCATGCAGCTTCACCAGGTCTGCCGGGTCATGGGAGAAGTCGGCGTCCATCTCGCAGATGTACTGATAGTCTCTCTGCAGTGCCCAGTCGAACCCCGCAATATATGCCCTTCCCAGGCCTGCCTTTTCGGGTCTCTCAAGGAGGTGCAGGTTGGGGTATAAACGCATCAGGTCTTTTGCAATGGTGCCGGTGCCGTCGGGTGAGTTATCGTCAATGATAAGTATGTCAAAAGCTACGCTTAGAGAGGAGATGGCATGTACCAGTCCGTGGATGTTCTCCGCCTCGTTGTATGTTGGTATCAATACCAGGTTTGACATAGAGGTTCCGCTGAATTTGCGAATTTAACTATTTTTCTCACTCCGGCCTGTCATTTTTGAGCGAACCTCTTTTGTTACCGCCGATTTCACTTACTGATTCACTGCCGGATGGTTTTTATGGACCTGCAGTAAATTTTTTTTCAAAAATATTTTGCATGTTTGAGATGAAGCGTTACTTTTGTCACCCCAATTGGTCGCGAATCATGGGGTGTTCTTTATAGTGTGCGCTTATCAGTCCCATAGCTCAGTTGGTTAGAGCGCTACACTGATAATGTAGAGGTCCCCAGTTCAACTCTGGGTGGGACTACGGAATTTCCGATTTCCGATTTTCGATTGGCGATTTAAATCGCGAATCGCACATCGACAATCGACAATACCTGATTTGAGATTACCGATTTAATCGTAAATCGCACATCGCAAATCGACAATATGACGGGGGATTTAGCTCAGTTGGTCAGAGCATCCCGACTTTCAGTCGGGAGGGTCAAGGGAGTTCGATTCTTGTTCTTTTATA
>JFJP01036974.1_pt1 | contig 109485 bp, 78 predicted proteins | sample 431651 | NCBI WGS metagenome assembly JFJP01 (sample SAMN02602958, study PRJNA72255) | Microbial mat metagenome, whole genome shotgun sequencing project. | biome: fresh water; feature: sink hole; material: water; isolation source: purple microbial (photo- and chemosynthetic) mats found in...
CCCACGGCCACCATCAGCGGGTCAACGGAGATGTGCGCCGGAGGTTCGGCAGTACTGACTATCACTCTTACCGGTGCAATGCCGTATGATTTTGTCTATACTGATGGCGCAACATCGGTTACAGTTACCAATCATGCAGCAATGGTTTATACTGCCACCGTCACACCGGCAGTGCCGACAACGTATACTATTACGTCTATGAATGACAACAACGGCTGTCTTGGTACACTCCTTGGACCGGCCGTTGTCACCATCAACCCGACACCGACTCTGACCCTGGCCGGAACGAACCTGTTGTGCTTCGGCGACAACAGTGGGGCAGTAGCTCTTACGGTTAATTCCGGAACGGCTCCGTTCAGCTATGCATGGTCCGGTCCCGGCGGGTACACTGCCGGAACTGAGGATATTTCAGGTCTCCAGGCAGGGTATTATGCCGTCACAGTCACCGACAGCAAGGGGTGCACTGCTTCCGGCAATATTACGCTTACGCAGCCTACCGTGCTCACCCTTTCAAAGTCAGGTGATATTTTACTGCAATGTAACGGCTTAGCAAACGGCGCAGGCAGCTTCACAGCTGCAGGCGGCACAGTGCCTTATAATTTCATCGAGGTAACCACATCCGGTGCCACGCTGACTAATGCTCCTTCATCAGTTGCGGTTACCAACGCATCTGCCGGAACAATAACCGTCAGGGTGACCGATGCAAACGGATGTACTGCCGAGTCTACCATACTGGTAACAGAACCGCCCGCTCTAAGCCTTACTGCCACCACTGCCAACATACTCTGTTTCGGTGGCAATAACGGAACGATTATCACTACCGTCACCGGCGGTACCCCGCCATATATTTATGCCTGGACCGCCTCCGCAGGAGGCAGCGGCATCACTGCCGGTGCTTTGAACCAGAGCGGACTGACGGCAGGCACCTATGACCTCACTGTCACCGACGCCAACGGATGCCAGATCACCGGCTCATGGACACTCACCCAGCCGACAGTTCTGGCGGTCACTGTGACCACCGATGACAACCTCATCGGTACCTGCTCCGACGCACAGCTCAATGCTGCCGTGACCGGAGGCGTCATGCCGGCCGGAGGTTATCTCTACAGCTGGTCGCCCGCTGCCGGCCTCAGCGCAGCCAATATTGCCAATCCTGTTGCGGCACCTGCCTCAACAACAACCTATACTGTCACCGTCACCGATGCCAATGGTTGTACCAAAACCGGTTCGGTGACCGTCAATGTGGCTCCGGTGCTTACTGCCGTGGCCTTTGCTGACGATAACCTTATAGGTACATGCCCGGGATCCGATGCGCAGCTTGATGTGACCGTCAACGGCGGCGAGGCTCCTTACAGCTTCAGCTGGCTGCCTGTTGCAGGACTGACGCCTGCGAACATTCAGAATCCTGTAGCCAAACCGGTTGCTACCACCGCTTATACCGTCACTGTTACCGATGCCAACGGATGCATAGCCACGGCAAGTGTCACCGTCAATGTCGCACCGGTACTGGACGTAACCGTTACCGTCGATGACAACCTGATCGGACTCTGTCCGACCTCTGTTGCGCACCTCAGCGCCACTGCCACCGGCGGTGAAGGCGGCTACACCTACCTGTGGGACAACGCAGCCTCGCTCAGCGATGCCACCAGCGCCAGTCCCACTGCCAAGCCACTCGTCACTACGACATATACCGTCACGGTGACCGACGCCAACGGATGCACTGACCAGGCCAGCATCGTTGTGAACGTAGCGCCTGCCCTCAGTGTCGTCGCCAGCGCTGACGACCTGTTTATCGGCACCTGCCCCACCTCGGTATCGCATCTCGATGCAACCGTTACAGGTGGCGAAGCACCTTATATATATAAATGGACACCTCTCACCGGTCTTGATGACAGCAATATCCAGACCCCGACAGCCAAGCCGGCCGTCACGACGACCTATACCGTCACCGTGACCGATGCCAACGGATGCCAGGCCACCAATACAATAACTATCACTGTCAGGCCGGCCCTTACGCTCAGCCTGGCCGTTGATGACAGCTCTATAGGAACCTGCCCGGGCTCGGAGGCACACATAACCTCCACTGCCGGCGGCGGCGAACCGGGTTATACCTACCTGTGGACTCCCGCGGCAGGCCTTAGCAGCGCCATAGTTGCCAACCCGACAGCCAAACCGGCTGCAACCACAACCTACACCCTGACGGTGACAGACCTGAACGGCTGCACCATCTCAAGGGATATCACCATCACGGTTGTTCCGGTACTTACCGTCACAACTTCGGCTACGGATCTGCTTATAGGCACCTGTCCTTCATCAAACACCACCCTTAGTGCGGTTGCCATTGGCGGTGAGCCGGGATATACCTACAGCTGGCTGCCTCTGGCAGGTCTTGACAATCCTGCAGGCCAGTCGACTCTCGCCAAACCGGTGGTCACAACCACCTATACCGTTACCGTGACCGACAACAACGGTTGCACGGCAACGTCAGATGTCACCATCACTGTGGCCCCTGACCTCACGGCCACGGCCACGGCTGATGACCTTACCATAGGCACCTGCCCGACCTCAGTATCTCATCTTGACGTCACCGCCGGCGGCGGTGAGCCGGGATACACATACCTCTGGTCGCCCGTCGCGGGACTGAGTGATCCGAACAGCAAGACACCCACCGCGAAGCCGGCGGTGACAACAACCTATACCGTCACCGTGACTGACGCCAACGGCTGCCAGACCACTGACAACGTAATAATAGTTGTTGCACCGTTACTTACCGTTACTGTCTCTGCGGATGACTATAATATAGGTACCTGCCCGTTGTCCGATGCACAGCTCACAGCAGTGGCCGGCGGTGGAGAACCGGGATATACCTACCTGTGGTCACCTGCCACCGGGCTTACAAATGCCAACATTGCCAATCCGGTTGCAAAACCGGCGGTAACCACATCCTATACCGTCCTTGTCACTGACATCAACGGATGCACGGCTACAGCCTCACTTACAATAACAGTTGCACCGGATCTGGCAGCCACAGCCTCGGCCAGTGACCCGAACATAGGTACATGCCCCGGATCAACGAGCACCCTTGATGTCATAGTCACGGGCGGAGAGCCGGGTTACACCTACAGCTGGGCACCTGCCGCAAGCCTTACCGGCGCTGGAACCAAAAATCCTGTTGCCAAGCCGGCTGTCACAACCACCTATACTGTGACGGTGACTGACAACAACGGCTGCCAGACCACCGCACCGGTAACTGTCACCGTTCTTCCTGACCTTATCGCCACGGCAACTGCTGATGACCTGATCATTGGCACATGCCCCACCTCCAGATCCAATCTCGGGGTGACTGTCACCGGCGGTGAACCGTTATATACTTACAGTTGGGCACCGGCACTGGGGCTCAACAACCCGAATGTGAGCAATCCCGTTGCCAAGCCTGCCGTTACAACCACTTATACTGTGACGGTGACTGACGCCAACGGCTGCCAGGCTACAGATGACATTACAATTACCGTTCAGCCTGACCTCTCTGTCTCAGCCGTGGCTGATGATTACATAATCAGCACCTGTATTACCTCAGTGTCCAACATAACGGCCACTGCCATTGGCGGCGAGGAGCTTGCCGGCGGCGGTTATATATGGAGCTGGGCTCCTGCGTCAGGACTGAGTGCCACGAACATACCCGATCCAATTGCCAAGCCGGCATCGACGACGACATATACTGTCACCGTAACTGATGCCAACGGATGTACGGCCGTCAATACAATTACAATCGAAGTTCGTCCTCCGCTTGCAGCCATAGCAACTGCAACAGATTATCTTATAGGAGATTGTCCGGGTTCCACCACAACCCTTGACGTGAGCGTCACCGGGGGAGAGCTACCCTATATTTATAGCTGGACTCCTGTCGCAGGCCTTACCGGTCCAACAACCAAAAATCCTGTTGCGAAACCGGCGGTCAACACAACCTATACTGTCCTGGTAACGGATGCCAATGGTTGTACCGTCACTGCTGATGTCACCATCAACATCGCTCCGCCGCTGACAGCGACGGCAGCTGTTGATGATGACCCGATAGGCGCATGCCCGACCTCTGTGGCTCACCTGAGCACCACCGTCAGCGGCGGCGAAGGCGGGTACGCATACCTCTGGGACAATGCGGCAACGCTTGATGATGCCACAAAGGCCAACCCGACAGCCAAGCCGGCCGTCTCAACCCTCTATACTGTCACGGTAACAGATTCAAACGGATGTACGACAACTGCCCAGGTGCAGGTCAACGTGGCTCCCGATCTGACCGTCACAGCCACAGCTGATGATGATATCATCGGAGCCTGCCCGTCGTCTCTGGCCACACTTACAGCCACAGGCGCTGGCGGTGAACTGCTTCTCTCAGGCGACTACACTTACAACTGGTCTCCCGCAGCAGGTCTCAACTATACCAATGTCAAGAGTCCTGTTGCCAAGCCGGCCGTGACAACCACCTACACCGTTATTATCACTGACAGGAACGGCTGTACTGCCTCTGACCAGGTCACCATTACGGTGATGCCGGCGATAGTACTGACAACCACCCCGGTGGTCTATGCAGGAGGGTATAACATAACCTGCAACGGAGCATCCGACGGCGCCATTGATCTTGGTGTTGCAGGCGGCGAGCTGCCATATGTATATGCATGGAGCGGTCCTTCCGCGTACACTTCCACAGCACAGGATATCAGCGGCCTGGTTGCCGGCACCTACAGTGTGACCGTCACCGATGCTAACAACTGCACATCGACGACCACTGTTGTTCTTCTTCAGCCGGCAGTCCTGACCCTTGGCAGCACTCCTGATGTACTTGTGGCATGCTACGGCGATGCCACTGCCACCGGATCGTTCTCCGTATCAGGAGGCACGGCACCATATATCCTGAGTGTTTTGAGCGACGATACCGGAGCATCGGTTACAATCACCGGCACGTCCCTCTCCTTTACCGGCGCTGGTGCCGGAACCATAACGGCGGGCGTCATTGACGCCAACGGCTGCGCAGCACAGGCTACAATCACCGTCACCGAGCCTCCGGAGCTTCTTCCAGGCACTGTTGACGGTACACAGGAGGTCTGTTACCTTGGCAACCCGACGCCGCTCAATGAGGTGACGGCACCTGCCGGCGGTCCGGCCTTGATACTGTTCCAGTGGGAGAGCAGCACTGACCTCGGCGTTAGCTGGGGCAACGTACCCGGAGCTACCATGGCTTCATATGATCCTCCTGCCGGCATACTGCAGACGACACACTTCCGTCGCCGCGTCAACTCGGCAGCATGTGATCCGGCCTACAGTGATACAGTCATCGTCACCGTCAATCCTCTGCCGGTGGCATCAATAGCCGGCACCGGATTCGTCTGTCCGGGTGATGCCGCAACACTGACAGTAACCGTCACTACCGGTGAGTCGCCATTCACAGTGGTGCTCAGCGATGGCACGACGGCAGCAAATTATCTCAGCGGAAGCCCGATAACGGTTAACCCGATGGCTACAACAACCTATGCCATCACCTCGGTGACGGATAATAACGGTTGTATAGTTTCGGCACCGCATGCCAATCTTACGGGGTCTGCCACCATTGATGTAAAGGTTGTTCCGGAGATCGTTTTACAGCCGGTCAATGCAACCGTCTGCGAGGACGACGTTGCCACCTTCACCACCGATGCAGGCATGACAACAAACCCGTTGTACCAGTGGTATGTTGATACCGGGTCAGGCATGACGCTTATGCCCGGCGAGATTGCCTCCACTCTCATAGTGACGGCAGTGAGTGCCATGAATGGCAACCAGTACCAGGTTGTAATCTCGGGCGACTGTCCTCTTCCGGTTACATCGACGGCAGTCACGCTTACCGTAAATGAGAAGCCTGAGATTATCGCCCAGCCAACAGATGTCACCCTTTGCTCGGGTGAGGATGCAATCTTCACCGTTGATGCAGGTGTCACCACCAGCCCGATCTACCAGTGGTTTGTAGACGGCGGCAGCGGCTGGACTCCTGCAACCGGATCGCGTTACCAGGGAGCCAACACCGCCACACTGACGGTGGTAAGCGCACTGGAGATGATGTCGGGATATCAGTATATGGTAAGGGTGTCAGGCATTTGTACGCCTTATGTCGAATCCCTGCCGGTCACTCTCACCGTGACCCGCCAGGCAGAGATCACCCAGCACCCGGCCAGCCTCACTCTCTGTGAGGGTCAGCCTGCGGTCTTTACAGTGAATGCCGGACTCACAACCAATCCCTCATATGTGTGGGAGATCAGCAGTGACGGAGGCATGACCTGGACAATAATCCCGGGGGCCATAACTGCAACATATACAATAGCTGCGGTGGCTACAGCGGATAACAGCACGGCATACCGTGCCACTGTCAGCAGCAGCTGCGGATCGGCTATAACATCGCTGCCCGCATTCCTTACCGTCAATGAGCTGCCGGAGATTACCGACCAGCCTGATGATGTGATCATATGTGAGTATGCCATAGCCGACTTCATTGTTGACGCAGGCGTCACCACGGGCGCATCATACAGCTGGCATCGCAGCATCGACGGAGGCACATCGTGGACCCCTCTGACGGAGACGGCCACTTACTTCGGGGTATCAACCATGAACCTGAAGGTGAACGGTACTAACAGGATGATGAACGGCGACATGTTCCGGGTGATTGTATCCGGCACATGTACACCGCCAATCTCCTCCACTCCGGCTCTTCTGACGGTCAATACCGCACCTGAGATCCTTGCGCAGCCTGTAGCCGCGGCTATATGTGAGAACACCAACACATCATTCACTGTAACGGCACAGGGCACGGCCATCACATACCAGTGGTTCGTTGATACCGGCACCGGGTTCACTGCCCTCAGTAACGGGGGAGTTTACTCAGGCGCCCTCTCGAACACGCTGGTTCTGACAAACGTTCCCAGGACCTACGATAACTACCGTTACCGTGTTGAGGTGGAGGGAACGTGTCTTCCGAAGGCCATCTCACAGACGGTACAGCTTGATGTATCTATTGAGACGATCATCAACACGCAGCCTGCTGATTCAGCCATCTGCGAGTTCATGACTGCAAGCTTCAGCGCACTTGCCGAGGGAGCAAACCTGAGTTACCAGTGGCAGACCTTTGACGGAACCAACTGGGTCAATCTCTCGAATACGGGTCTCTACCTCGGCGTACAGACACCTACCCTGATGGTCTTCGGTCCGGCACGCACCATGGATGGCACTCGTTACAGGGTGATCATCGGCGGTGACTGCTCGGCAGACCTGACCTCCGGTGAGGCTCTCCTCACCGTTTACACAGCACCGGAGCTTTCAGACCATCCCGATGAGTTCAGGGGTTGTCCGGCCGGCAACGCTACTTTCAGTGTTGTTGCTGCAGGAACGAACCTGGTCTACCAATGGCAGGTCAACAGCGGGGCAGGGTTCGTCAATGTGACGGATAACGCCACCTATTCGGGAACCAACACGCCTGACCTCACCATCAGTAATCTCAATCTGACGATGAACGGTTACCTGGTAAGGGCGGTAGTGTCAGGGACCTGTCTGCCTCCTGTCACCAGCTCGTTTGCACCACTGAGGGTTTATATGGAACCGTCGGTCATTACCGAGCCTGATGATGCAGAGGTATGTGATCTGTCAGGCGCCATCTTCTTCTCACAGGTATTCAATACCGGTGCGGGAGAGACCACGGTATGGCAGGTTAACGAAGGCTCAGGGTGGAATAACCTGGTTGACGGAGCACTGTACCAGGGTACCCAGACGCCGCAGCTCGTCATCATGAGCGCCACCACTCCGATGAACGGATGGCATTACAGGCTTGAGATCACCGGCCCGTGCGGACTCTACTACACCCGCGAGGCCCTGCTGACGGTCAACCCGTGGCCAACGGCACAGATAGCGCCTGTTGACACACTGCTCGTCTGCGGTGGCGTGCCCACCCAGCTGCACGGCAACCCGGCAGGAGGGTCACTTTCATACTCCACCCACAGGTGGTTCGGTGACATCGGTCCGCTGAGTCAGTACAACATCGAGAATCCCGTATTCAACACCTCAATGGCCGGCTATTACAGGCTGATCTACCAGGTGACTGACAGCAAGGGCTGCGTAGGGCTCGATACACTGGTGGTTGAGGTTGAAAAACCGGTAGCAATGTTCACCGTTGACACTCCTTCAGGATGTCAGCCTCTGACCGTCAACTTCACCAACGGATCATCCGGTTATGTGTCTGTGCTGTGGAACTTCGGAGATACAAACACATCAACGGATATCAACCCGACGCATACATATCCCAATACAGAACCTTCGCTGGCCTATTTCACTGTCAGGCTGGAGGTCACCTCTGCCAACGGGTGTGTCTCGTCGATGGAGAACAACATAACAGTCTATCCGGAGATACTCTCTGATTTCACCATCAGCAATGACACCATCTGTTCCGGCGAGAGCATCATGTTCTCGACTATGCCGTCGGCATTCCGTTATTACTGGACTTACGGCGACGGCAACAATGAGACAGGGTCGAATGTCATCAATCATGCATACTTCAATGCCACAACTGCACCGGTGACTTATAATGTCACGCTGAGGACCGAATCATTCTTCGGCTGCATCAGTGAGACAACGATGCCGGTGGTGGTATACCCGACGCCATTGCCTGCATTCATTGGCACTCCCGCCTCACAGGTCTTCCCGGCAGCTACCGTGACCTTCACGAACAACACCAATGCCGGCACATGGAACTGGCTGTGGGACTTCGCCGACGGCAACACGTCGACGGATATGTCTCCCGTGCATACCTATGCATGGGTGGGCGACTACGATGTCAGCCTGACGGTAAGCAACGGTGTCTGTTCGGAGTCGGTACGGCATATGGTAAGGATTATGCCCACGCCTCCTATTGCGGAGTTTGATGAGATACCTTCAGGATGTATGCCGTGGAGCATTACACCAAACAACACTTCGCTCTATGCCACAACATACTACTGGGACTTTGGCGACGGTTACACATCTAATGCCGCGAATCCGACCTACACCTATGTACAGCCCGGCACCTACCAGATAACGCTTACCGTTACCGGTCCGGGTGGAAATGACACGAGGTCAAGGATAGTCAGTGTCTATCCCTCGCCCAGGGCATATTTTGATGTCTCCCCGCCGAAGGTCTATGTCAATGATGAGGAGGTGAGGATGTTCAACCTCACTGACGGTGGTGACAGCTTCATCTGGGAGTTTGGTGACGGTGATACATCGCATCTGCGTGATCCGTTCCACAGGTACACCACCGAGGGTATCTATGACATCACTTTGCACGCCTATTCGGCCAACGGTTGCTACGACACCTATACCAAGTCGCCCGGCGTCACTGTTGAGCCTTTCGGCGACCTGGTCTTCGCCACGGTCTTCAAGCCCAATGCTGACGGCCCGATAGAGATAGATGAGCTGCCGAACAGCGGTGAAGCCATGGACCAGTTCTTCTTCCCGCCGATCAGGGAGACTGTGCTTGATTATCATATGCAGATCTTCAACAGGTGGGGTACGCTCATCTTCGAAACCTTTGAGATCAACAGGCCGTGGAACGGTTATTACAAGGGCAAGCTCTGCCAGCAGGGGGTCTATGTATGGCTCGTGGAGGGCAAGTATGCCAACGGCAGGCCGTTCAAGAAGGCTGGGGATATCACGCTGCTCCACTGATAGTTTCGCAGAGCGATAGCCATATATTACAGTCACAGAGACAGGTCACGCGACCTGTCTCTGTTGTTATACACGAAGGCTGCCGGGGGTTTATCAAAAGCGAAGAGAGGCGCAGGGCCTCTCTTTTATAGTATCAGTTGAACGGTTTGTCAGAGAATGGAGACGAGGAGGGGTTGTCAGGCTGGCTGTCACCCGTGCCTCTCTTTTATAGTATCAGTTGAACGGTTTGTCAGAGAATGGAGACGAGAAAGGACTGTCAGGCGCGCTGTCACCCGTGCCTCTCCTTCTTGGAGGATGAGGTGGAGCGGCTGTCATCATAACAAGGGAAACAGAGTTGTCAAGCTCTATGCGGATCACCGCCGGCCTGACGTATCTTCTCTTCTTCCCCCTCATCGATTCTTTTCTATTGCGGCTCAAATATAATCTGTTTGATCTTTACCCACTTAAACACTTATCAACCGTGAATGTTTCGTTTTCCACATTAGCGGTCATTTTGCCAGCATCACTTTCTGGAGATATCTCCCTGTGCCTGCCGTAACCTCAACAATCAGGAGGCCCCCCGCATCACCGGGGTAGTACTCCATAAGTTCGCCGGAGTTGAAACGTTCATCGTTTGAGGCGATGATCATTCTTCCGGTAATATCAAATATCCTGACCTTCCCGGTGATCCCGTCCCAGTCGCTTCCCTGCGGAAGGATGCATACCTTCCCGGAAGCGGAATATATCTCAAGTGAGTTTTCTATTGCCTGTTCTGGTTTCTCTTCTTCGGTCACCGCTACTGTCTTCTTCTCTGCAGGGATAATATTGAGGGTGAAGCGGCCGGCGATTGTTCCCGGGGTCGCTGAGAAGGGATATTCTGCCGTTGTTTCCAGGTCAGTCTTTCTGCCTGTCAGTTTGTCGTTAAGGATGATCCTGCTCCCTCCTGTAGCCTGCAACTGGCTGCGGGTGATCCTGTATGTTCCTGCCTCGGGTATTTCGAGGGTGATGGGTATAGCGCTGTTTTTGGATGGCAGGGGGATGGCATTGATGGAGTAGTTCTCGCCCCTAAGCACCGAATAGATCTTCAGTTGTCCCGTGAGATGGCTGAAGGGTTTGCCGGCATCAAAAAGACCGTCGAAATCATATGTGGCCTCCGGTTCAAACCTGACGACCATCTCATCCTTTGCCGTAGCCGAGTAGAGGGTGAGTCTGACCAGTGGTATCTGTTCGGCCGACTTGAATCTCGGGGCTGCGTTGTGTTCGCGGGCGTTGTCGGGGATGGTGATGTATGTGTCTGTTGCCCTTGTGCGTACGAAGAATCCCTGCAAGGGAGCAATATGTGCTGTTGCACCGTTCGTTCCGACACCGTCAACATATGAAGCCTCTTCCCCGGAATTTGTCCTGATGTAGTAGGCATGCCTGAGGAGTTCATGGTCGTGTGAATAGGTCACCAGGTCCCAGTTTATTCCGCATGTGAGCGAGTTGCCGAGGAGCGAATAGCCGTAGATTGTGGTATCGCCGCCGGAACCGCTGAAGGGGAGGTCAATCCGGCCCATAGAGGTAGTGAGCGACTTGAGGTTGCTGAAGGTCATGGTCACGTCAGAGGCGACGCTAACGTCATAACCCTCTTTTGCAGTAAGATCATTGAAGGATGTAGTTCCGCCGTATCCGTCATGATACTGCCATCCGTCAACAACATCGGTCAGGACTTTGGTCTCGTCATAACGTGCCAGCAGGTCGGGCTCGATATTGGTAAAAACAGTTTTAGAAACCGTTGCCGGGGATGCGATATAGTGCCACCATTCTCCCGTCGGTCCGGACGTAAGGTAGAGGTCGACGTTTATATTGCCCGCGGCCCCTGAATAGCTGCCCGTAAGCAGTGATGAGATGCCCGTTGCATCAGAGCGAAGGTCGATGGTGCCGTTATTGGTGAGGGATGTGAATGTTGCCTGTGCACCGGGATGTAGAATCATAAACAGACCTGTGTTCAGGGTGAAGGCCGGTCCGGGTGCAGCGGTGGGATATGTTGGTGCGCCTGACGGGATGATGACAATGGTGTTGGCGGGGACAAATCCCGCGTCCCAGTTTCCGGCAGCAGACCATTGGTCTGTACCGCCGTGCCATAGGCTGTAGATCATCTCATAGGCTCCCCTGTCAGTCACGCCTACTCGTCCTGAGCCAATCAGGTCAAAGGGAGGGATGGTGATGCCCGGATAGCTGTCGGCGCCGCTGTCGCGCAGCGGGGATACATATGTAAGTCTGAAGTCGTCACCGGCCGGATCCGTAAAGTTGGGCCCGTCAGCGGCGGTGTTGGAGCTATTAAGGTTAAGGCAGCCGGTAAAGGATTCGCCTTCAATGGCGCAGAAATCGAATACCGAAGAGGGCGTGCCGTTGAGCCCGATGAGTGATGATCCGCCCCAGATAACAGTATTGACAATAATGGAGGCCGGGGAGTTCTCGAGATAGATTGCTTTGCCGTCGGCTGCCGGCGAGTCATTATATGCAAAGGTTGAGTTTACAATGACGGGGGAGGCGGAGAGCATCGCAATGGCACCACCCCTGAGCAGGGTGGACACCGATGAATTATTCCTGAAGAGGCAAGAGGAGACGACAGGAGCTGACCCTGCTGCCATGAAGATCGCGCCGCCGTGATCAGTAGCCCTGTTATTGATAAACTGTGTGCTTGAAACTGTCAGGGAGGCTCCTGCCTCCACATATATCCCCCCTCCCATTTTAGCAATGGAGTTCCTGATGATGCTGTTATTTATTGTGACCGTTCCGGAGCTGACCTTGAGAGCGCCTCCAAGGAACTGGAAACGGGTGCGGTTACCATTCTCAATGGTGCAGTAGTCGAGGTTGCTGGTACCGGTGGAGGTAATTAATATGTTACCCCATAAGTCGGTACTTTCTCCCACAATGTTGTCGGCGTCAATATCAGCAGTGATGAGGATGTGTCTTGTTTCGGTGCCGGGGGCGTTCAACTGGCCCGTACCGCTGATGAGTATGCAGGCATATCTGCCTCTCGAGATCAGCCTGGTCCCTGGCATAAGTGTCAGGGTTCCCGATGATACCCCGATATTATTGTTGAAGTACTTTGTGCCGCTGATGACGAAGTCACCTGCGTTGATCCCCCGGTACGGATCAGCAGCTGTGCCGGTACCCAGGATCTGTCCCATTAGATCAGGCACAATGAGCAACAGCACTGTTAATAGCAGAAGGGTCCTCTTCATGACAGGCATTTAGATTACTATAACGTTACCGACGGTCAAAAATTTCAGTAAATTACTATTTGAGCAGACGGAACTCGTTATTTATCACAAAAGTAAGAAATACAACCATTCAGCCAAGTAATATATTGTAATTATAAGTGAAAGCCTTCCCGGGCATTGAATGGCTCTTCTTGCTATCTTTGTGAATATCACTGTGGAAATGCACATCCGCCAAAGGATAATAACCCGGGCTCTGAGGCTCCTGGCGGACAGCGCCCGGAGGGAGACGGCAATAAGTATCATAATACTTGTTGTCAGGTCATTGCTTCCGCTGGTTGCACTGTTGCTGATCAGGTATTTTGTTGACCTGTTAACCGGTGCGGGAGGAGACCCTGCAGTCTCATCGCCCGGCTCGTGGCTTTCTTCAGTACCTCTCACTGTCACCGGCCTCATACTGGCCCTGGCTCTAACCCTGCTCACAGACGATCTGTTATCATATGCCGGCAACTATTTCTCCAGAAGGCATTCCAGCCTGGTTGAAGGCCATATCTCATCGCTGATACACAGCCATGCTTCCGGGCTCGGGCTCAGGTTCTTCGAGGATCCGGTCTTTCACGACAGGCTGGCGAGGGCTGCGAGTGACATCTCGTGGAGGCCTGCAGCGATGATCACTGACGCTGTTCTCCTGATGCGTGGCGTGATCTCCTTAATTGCCGTAGGTTATGTGTTGAGGACCTTTGGCCTCATCCCTCTGGCGGTGCTGGCAGCTGTGTTCATTCCCGTTCTCTGGATCAGGTCACGCAATTCTGCCAGGCTCTACCGTGCAAGAAAGGACGCCACAGAGGATACCCGCCAGGCTGCATATTTCAGCTGGCTGATGACGGGAGAGAAGCCTGCAAGGGAGGTTAAGCTCTTTGATCTCGGGGGTTATTTCGAAGAGCTTTTTCGCAGGCACTTCAACGCCTCGAAAGAGCCTGAGACTGAAGCTGTGAGAAAGAATGCGATCGCCGAGAGCGTTGCTGCGGTAGCCAGGACAGCTGCATTTGCAGGGGTGCTGGTATATGCAACGGCCTCATATATGAGATCAGACATCACCGCGGGTGAACTGGCAATGTATGTTGTTGCCTTCAGGCAGGTAATAGTGTGTCTGCGCGATGTAGTCTCAGGCTATTCGGGACTGGCAGAGAACAGGCTGTTCCTGCAGGACCTGTTTCAGTTTCTTGACCTGAAAAGCGACATGGCAGGCGGTGAGAGGACCGCGGAACCCGCGTTGTTCAGTAATATTGCCGGGGAGAAGGCCGCGGAACCCGGGTCTTTCAGTGATATAACCGTGGAGAAGATGACATTCACCTATCCTGGTGCCAGTGTGCCGGCACTGCACGATATTGACCTGAAGATCAGCCGGGGCGAAAAAATAGCTGTTGTGGGGCCAAACGGATCAGGCAAGACCACCCTGGTCAAGCTCCTTTGCAGGTTATATGATCCGGACAGTGGCTGCATAATGCTCAATGGAAGGAATATTGACACCATTGATCCTGCCGGATACCGGAAGCTCTTCTCGGTGGTGTTTCAGAATTTCATGCTCTATTACCTTAGCGCAGGGGACAACATACGCCTGGGAGAAGCACAGGGTGATGCAGATGTGGGCAGAGTCAGGAGTGCGGCGGCACTGACAGGCCTGGATGAGCTACTCGCGAGCCTGCCACAGGGCTATGACACACTCCTCGGCCATCATACGGAGGGCGGCCGCGAGCTAAGCTGGGGCGAGTGGCAGAAGATCGCCATAGCCAGAGCTGTTTACCGCGAGGCCCCCGTGCTGATCTTAGATGAGCCGTCGTCGTCGCTTGATGCCGACTCTGAATATGAGATCTTCTCTGACCTTCGCAGGATAACCGGGGGTAGAACATGCATCTTCATCAGCCACCGGCTCTCAAACGTGAGGGATGCCGACCGGATCATAGTGCTGGATGAGGGCCGCATTGCTGAATCAGGGACTCATGATGAGCTGATGGCAGCCGGTGGCAGATACTTTTCTATGTTCACCAGGCAGAAATCGATGTACAGGTGATGAACGGAATTGATGACCGAGAGAGGGCTGCCCGTCTGCTACTGATGCTGAGCCGGGTTGAATTCACGGATGAAGAGAAGGAAAAGATCAGGGAGGAGTGTGCTTCTTTTGGCCCATGGAAGCTCTTCACCGACATGGCAATAAGGCATGGCGTTGCCGCCCTCGTCTGGCAGAATTTCTCCGACCTGTCGCTTGAGGCTCATATGCCGGAGCCGGAGCGGGCCATTCTGGAAGGCTTAAGGTTCAAATCGATAGCCAGGGTGACCTGGATCACCGGTGTTGCTGCTACAGCTGTGGCTGCTCTTGAGAAAGAGGGCATAAAGGTCCTGCTGCTGAAGGGCCTGGCACTGGAGCATACCGTTTACGGGTCGCGGGGACTGCGGCAGATGAGCGACGCCGACCTGCTTGTTGCGCCACAGGATGCGCTCTGGGCAAGAGACCTTCTCATCAGTGCCGGCTTCACCTCCATGCCCCTTAAGTCGTGGTTATACAAGTATATTATTCTTGACCTGGGCAACCACCTGCCTGAGCTTCACCGCGGCGGCATGTCCGTTGACCTGCATTACAGACTCTTCGGACCGGAGGGTGGCGAGATGGTCAGCAGGGCCATAGAGGAGGCTGACATGATCACCACCGGGGGCAACACCTTCCATGTGCTGCCTCCCCTGACCGCCTTCCTGGCACTGGTGAGCCATATCTACAAGCACCGGATCAAGGGTGAGTTCCAGCTGAGACTCTATGCAGACATCTATCTCCTCCTGAAAAAGCACCCGGGCATAATTATCAGTGATGCCCTGCCTGCCGCTGCGGCGCAGGCCGGCATCTCCGGTGAGGTACGCGTTGTGCTTACAGTAATGGAGCAGGCGTGGCGATTGACTATTCCTCCGTGGATGAGAGCCCTGCCCGGAGAAGAGCAGATGAGAGCCGCCAGGTTCATGAGTGACCTCATACATCCGCAACTGGTGAGGCATGAGAGCCAGTATGAAATGTTCCGGAGGAACCTCGGGACACTAAAGGGGTTCAGGAAGAAACTGGTTTTTATTACGGGCGATATCTTCCCTTCGGTTAAATTCATGAGACATAGGTACGGATGCCGTTCAGGGCTGTCGGCCATGCTATTTTATCCACACAGACTCGGTAAACTTTATTGGGTTTTAGGTCTCTCAAAGGCCAAAAAACAGGATAAATAGCGCCAAAACGAAATATTTACTAAAAATCTTCAGTTTTTCTTGCTTTTTAAGAAGATTATTTCTTAATTTTACTTTAGTCATTTATCAATTTTTAGTCAATGTCATGTGAGGCTTATTTTTAGGTGTTTCTTAAAACGCGACGGAATGGAACCTACTTGTCTGAAGTCATCGGTTGAATAGCGTCCATAAAAGGGGCAAAAGGCGCTTCATTGGCGCGTCTCGCTGCATGATTCGTCTCTTCCGACGAGATAAGCTGCATTAAATCGTCGCTTTGCTGCCCCGGGCTGAAAAGTCCGGGGCAGTTTTCGTGCCTCCCTTTTCCACGGCTTTAGCGCAAAAGCATTACTTTTGCATAAAGAGCCGATGAGATGAAAAGTGCACTTTATCTGTATAACACCCTTAGCCGCAGGAAAGAACTGTTTGAGCCCCTTGCCCCGCCATTTGTAGGAATGTATGTCTGCGGTCCTACCGTTTACAGCGAGTCGCACCTCGGCCATGCCCGTCCGGCTGTCACTTTTGACCTGCTTTACAGGTACCTTATGCATCTCGGTTACCAGGTACGCTACGTGAGAAATATCACCGATGTGGGGCATCTCGAGAATGAGATTGAGGATTCAGGGGAGGACAAGATCAGCCGCAGGGCACGGCAGGAGCATCTTGAGCCCATGGAGATTGTGCAGAAGTACATGAACAGCTATCATGCGGCCATGGATAAGCTCAACACCCTGCAGCCCTCTATTGAGCCTCGTGCCACCGGGCATATCATAGAACAGCAGCAGCTGGTTGAGGAACTGATCAAAAGCGGCTATGCTTACGAGTCCAACGGATCGGTTTATTTTGATGTTGAGAAGTATGACAGCAACCACTCCTACGGGATCCTATCGGGAAGGGTGCTGGAGGATATGCGATCAAACAGCCGTACTCTTGAAGGGCAGGACGAGAAGCGCGGACAGTTCGACTTCGCCCTGTGGAAGAAGGCTTCACCCGGTCATATCATGCGCTGGCCCTCCAGGTGGAGCGACGGCTTCCCGGGATGGCACCTCGAGTGCTCGGTGATGAGCACCAAGTATCTCGGTGATACCTTCGACATACACGGCGGAGGCATGGACCTTATCTTCCCACATCATGAGTGCGAGATCGCCCAGAGCACTGCCTCTCATGGCCACGCTCCGGTACGCTACTGGGTGCATAACAACATGGTAACCATCAACGGCCAGAAGATGGCGAGATCACTCGGCAACTTCATCACCCTGGAGGAGCTCTTCACCGGTACGCACAAGCTGCTTGTTCAGTCCTACTCACCCATGACCATTCGTTTCTTCATGCTCCAGGCACACTACCGCAGCACGCTCGACTTTAGCAATGAGGCGCTGCTGGCAGCCTCACTGGGGTTGCAGAAGCTGCTCACGGCAGAGAAGACGCTGTCAAACCTGAAGCCATCCGCCGAATCAACCGTTGACATCAGCGGCATCTCCGCAAAATGCTATGAGGCCATGAGTGACGACATGAATACCCCGGTGGCCATAGCACAGCTGTTTGATACCGTCAGGATAATCAACCTGGTGAGTGACGGGAAGGAGAAGCTGACCCCGGCAGATATCAGTTCGCTCAGGGAACTATTCAGCCTGTTCGTGCATGATATCTTCGGTCTCAGGGCTGAGGAGTCAGTGGGGAACGACAAGCTGGCGGGTGTACTGGAATTGTTGCTTGACATGAGGCAGGAGGCCAAGACGAGGAAGGAGTGGAGCGTCTCAGACCGCATACGCGACAGGCTTAATGAGCTCGGCATCACGGTGAGAGACCGTAAGGACGGCTATGACTGGGAGATAACCGCGTGACAGTGCTCAGCTACAAATCAGATATAATAACTATTGGCCGCCTGAGCCTGGGAGGAGACCTCCCGGTGCGTGTGCAGAGTATGACCAACACCGATACGCTTGACACTGCTGCAAGCGTCAGGCAGAGCATACGCATCATCGAGGCCGGCGGTGAACTGGTCAGGCTGACGGCCCAGGGTGTCAGGGAGGCTGAGAACCTTGCCGTAATTAAAAGTGCACTGCGCAAGGCGGGTTTTGACACTCCTCTCTGCGCCGACATACACTTCAATCCGGCAGCTGCCGAGGTGGCTGCCCGTATTGTTGAGAAGGTACGTATCAACCCGGGCAACTATGCTGACAAGAGGGCTTCCTTTATCAAACAGGAGTTATCTGACAGTGAGTATCTGGCTGAGCTGGAACGCATCAGGGAGCGCCTTCTCCCGCTGATACGGATATGCGTTGAGCATGGTACCGCTGTGCGCATAGGCGTAAACCACGGCTCGCTCTCTGACCGCATCATGACACGTTACGGCAACACGCCGGAGGGGATGGCAGTGTCAGCCATTGAGTTTCTGAAGATATTCATGGGTGAAGGCTTCCGCAACCTTGTTGTCTCAATGAAGTCGTCCGACACCCGCGTGATGGTTGAGTCAAACCGTCTGCTGGTGACTTTGATGGCAGAAGAGGGAATGCATTTCCCGGTGCATCTTGGCATCACCGAGGCTGGCGAGGGTGAAGATGGTCGGATCATCTCGGCAGCCGGCATCGGCACCCTGCTCTCGGAAGGCATCGGTGACACCGTGAGAGTCTCACTTTCGGAGGCTCCGGAGAAGGAGATACCCGTTGCCAGGGAGATCATCAGCGCTGTGGCCGGTCAGACAGGAAGGGTGAAGGAGCCCTGTGCCCCGCTTTCAGCCAGGCAGAGTGGTGAGCGTTATTTTCCGCAGGTTTATACCGATCAGGGAGGCAGCTTCCGCGATGAAAAGGGAGGCATGCATGAGGCTGAGGTGCTGATACTTGAAGCAGATGAGCTGAAACGCTGCGGCCAGCTGCAGGCTTACAATACGATCATGAACCCGGTCTTCAGCGAGGATGATCCCGGCAAGCTTGCCATCACGGCAGCATCGCTGCTGGGAAGGTTTTTCATTGCACGGCAGCCTGCCGGGCTGTGCATCACAAACACCGGGATGGTTCAGGGCGAAGTACTTCGCAGGCTTGCTTTTTCCATCTTGCAGGCTACCGAGGCGCGCATAACACGTACACGGTACATATCATGCCCCACCTGCGGCCGCACCAAATTCAACCTTGAGGAGGCCGTTCGCCGGGTGAAGGCAGGCACAGCACACCTGACGGGAATGAAGATAGCTGTCATGGGATGCATTGTCAACGGTCCCGGCGAGATGGCCGGATCCGACTATGGCTATGTGGGCGCTGCCGAGGGCAAGGTCCATATATACCGCGGCACCGAAGCTGTCCTTAAGAACATCCCCGAGGCCGAGGCGCTGGCCAAGCTCCTTGAGCTGATTGAGAGTGATCAGGCAAGCCGGTAGTCGAGCTGCCTCTTCTTCAGGTCAGCCCTGGCCACCTCCACATTGATCTTGTCGCCAAGCATGTAAACCTTGCCCGACTGCCTGCCTTTGATGCTGTAGTTCTCCTCATCGTACTCGAAGTAATCATCCTGCAACTCCCTGATGGCGATCATCCCCTCGCACTGGTTCTCAATGATCTCTACATAGATGCCCCATTCGGTGACACCTGATATGACACCCTCGAACACCTTCCCTATCTTGTCACTCATGAACTCAACCTGCTTGTATTTTATCGATGCCCTTTCGGCGTCGGTGGCCAGGCGTTCCATCTTCGACGAGTACTCGCACATCTTTGAATACTTGTCCTTGTCGCGTGCCGGCTGTCCCTCAAGGTATTTCGTCAGGAGGCGGTGAACCATCATATCCGGATAGCGCCTGATTGGGGAGGTGAAGTGTGTGTAGTGGCTGAAGGCGAGGCCGTAGTGGCCGATGTTGTCAGTAGAATAGACGGCCTTGGCCATTGAGCGCAGAGCGAGGGTCTCAATGATATTCTGTTCCTTCTTTCCCGAGACATCATCCATGAGTTTGTTCATGGCAGCGGGCAGCCCCTTCACATTTGCAGTGTCTATCTGATAGCCGAACCGCTTGATGAAATAGCTGAATGAGCTCAGCTTCTCAGGATCGGGCTTGTCATGGATACGGTAGACGAAGGTCTTTCCTCCGAGTTTCTTCCCGACATGCTCCGCAACGCGTTTGTTTGCCAGGAGCATGAACTCTTCAATGAGCTGGTTTGAGGTGCCGAATTCGCGGAAGTGTATCCCTATGGGCACACCCTTCTCACTCAGGTTGAACTTGACCTCAAGCCGCTCAAAGGCGAAGGATCCGGTCGCAAAGCGACGGCTGCGAAGGGTCTGGGCAAGGCTGTTCAGCGTCATGAGCTGCTCTTTCATATCACCGTCGCCGGTGTCAATGACCTTCTGGGCCTCGGAATAGGAGAACCGTTTGTCTGACCTGATGATTGTCCGGCCGAACCACTCCTTCACCACGTTCGCTTTGCTGTCGAGCTCGAAGACGGCTGCATATGTTAGTTTATCCTCATTGGGATTAAGTGAGCAGATATGGTTGGAAAGCCGTTCCGGGAGCATCGGTATGGTCCTGTCAACCAGGTAGACCGAAGTTGCGCGCTCCTGGGCCACCTTTTCAATCAGCGAGCCGGTTTTGACATAATGAGTGACATCGGCAATATGCACACCTACCTCCATATTTCCGTCAGGAAGGCGCCTGAATGACAGTGCATCGTCAAAGTCCTTGGCGTCTTCGGGGTCAATGGTGAAGGTGGCCACATCACGGAAGTCGCGCCTCTCGGCAATGTCTTCCGGGGTGATAGCAGCCGGTATCTTCTCCGCAGCAGCCTCCACCTCAGGTTCAAACCTGTTGGGAAGGCCGAACTCTGCGAGGATGGCATGCATCTCAGTGTCATTCTCGCCGGGATTGCCAAGCACCTCAATGATCTCGCCCACCGGGTTGCGCGAGCGCTGGTCCCACTCAACGAGTTTTGCCACCGCCTTCTGTCCCTGTTGAGCCCCTTTAAGCTTCGCCAGGGGAATAAAGATATCGAAGGGCATATTTTTATTGTCAGGCATAAGGAATGCAAACTGCTTTGTCAGTTCGATTGTGCCCACGAATGTTGCACGTGACCGTTTGATGATCTCCACCACCTCGCCCTCAGGTCTTTTCCCCTTGTGGCGGGCATAGAGGAGCACCTTGACCTGGTCGCCGTGGAGGGCCGTGTTGAGGTTGCGGGCGGCAACGAAGACATCGTCTTCCGACTCTTCGGATATAACAAATGCATATCCGAATTTGGTGAGGTCTATTGTACCGGTGACATAGCCGCCGACGGATTTAAGTACGTATTTGCCGTGGTTTCTCTCCTCGGTTATTCCATCCTTTTTCATTCTGAGCAGCGCCTCCGTGAGAGCTCTCTTTTCCTCTTTTTCAATTAGCTGCAGCCGTGCGGCTATCTGTTTGTAGTTTTGGGGCAGTTTCGGGTTTTTGGCCATCGCCTTTGTGATGAGCTCAATTAATTGCTTCTGGTCTATGCCGGAGCTTTTACCCTGATTTTTTCTTGACATTTTAAGCTTGATTTTACTTCTGCAAAGATAGGTTGATATTGGCTATCTTTGAGTTGATTATTAATTTATGATATCACTCTCCTCAATACCTTCACATTCATCTGCAGTGGTCTATCGCAGGATCAATGACGAATTTCTTCTGATCCCGTTGACTGACGATATTGCCGATATGGATTCACTTTACAGGCTGACCGAAACCGGTGCTTTTATATGGGAGCTGATAGACGGCAAGGTTGCCATCAGTGATATAACGTCAAAGGTAGCAGAAGAGTTCGATGTTGAGCGTGAAGTAGCAGAAAAAGACATACTTGCTTTTTTTGAGGAGGTACAGGAGTTCCTGCAATTCAGAGAGAGGTGACAGTTGATCTTATCATAGCCGGCAGGAGGATACGCCTGCAGTCGGAGGATGGTATCACTATCCGGCCCGATGAGCGCTTCAGAGCTTTCATTGCTGCTTCGCCGGCCGCGAGGATGGATGTGGCGGAGAAAGGGACGTCGGAGGTAGTTACGTCGCCTGAATACCAGCCGGATCTGACAGTGGATGTACTGTCAGGCAAGGCGATGATTCCATCGGATGCTGTGAAAGTGTTTGACGCCCGCCTGATGGAGGAGACCCCCGATGGAGTGCGCGACTCAGGTGAGCCGTTCTGGGAGGTGCTGACCGGTGAAGGTGTGACCTTTGCCCGCGCCTGGCTCAGGGATACCGCCCGCAATCCTGTTATAGTTATGCCGCACGGGAAGATGCACTGGCAGATTTTTGCTGACAGCGAAAGAGACAGGATTGATCCATTACCCTATCCTGTTGACGGCCTGTTGCTCTATTTCCTATCATCCGCCATGGGAGACATAATGCTACATGGATCAGGGGTGACAAGCAGAGGCCGAGGATGGATATTCACGGGGCGGTCAGGCAGCGGGAAGACAACCATCGCAGGGATTTTTGACCGGGCAGGAGACAGGGTGATACATGACGACAGGCTGATCCTGAGGAAGGAGGCCGGGGGCTGGGTGATGCACAGCACCCCTGTCTACCGCAATGACGAGCCACGGAGTGCAGCCATTGATCACCTGTGGGAGATCACCCACGGCAGTACAAATGTGTCTGTGCCTGTTACCGGGGCCGAAGCTGTTGCGATGGTGATGTCAAACTGCGTTCAGCAGAACTGGGACAGGAAGGCTGCGTTGCGACTGGTAGAATCGGCAGGTGAGCTGGCGGGTTCAGTGAGGATAAGCAGGCTGGCGTTCAGACCTGACAATAGCATCCGCGATTATCTTATGGCAAGGGAATCAGATAGTTATGTCACTGCAGCCGATGCAGCATCTGCCATACTTGCAGAGGAGAGACCTGTGACAATTACCGCCGGCGGATACAGTATGTGGCCTGCCATTAGGCCGGGCGACAGGGTGGTGATAGATCCGCTAAGGGGGTATTCGCCGGTGCAGGGCGACATTGTTGCACTGCGCCGCGACGGTGGATATGTTGTACACCGGGTAAGGAAGGTACTCGTCAGCGGCAGCCGGCAGCAGTACCGAACCCAGGGCGATGCCGTCATTCGCAGTGACACCCCTTCTGATATTACAGCGATAGCCGGCATCGTGAAAAAGATCAGCAGAAGCGGCAGCGAGATCGATCCACCTCCGCGCCGGCTGACGGTGTGGGTGAACAGAGTTTGGTCGCTGATTGCCGGTTGGGTCAGCGACAAGCCGCACATCTACAATTATTAATCGCGTACGTCGAAAGGTCAGGTGATGCCATTGCATTTTGCTAATACCACTATTGCCTATTGCCTTCCCGATCCGCCAGCCGGCGGATGCGGGATTGATCCTCCTCCTAGTGTCGGAGGCTCAAACTGCCTACTGCCTGATTTGATTTTCATTTATCATCGCTTTGAGGTACTTTTGCTTACCTGAAAAACATAAACAAATTGAAGATATCTGTCAGAGAGGCTTTGACCGAAAGGATACTCGTCCTGGACGGCGCCATGGGCACCATGATTCAGCGCCACAGGCTGACCGAGGAGCAGTATCGAGGTACTCAGTTCGTCACCCACCCGAAGTCGCTCAGGGGAAACAACGACCTGCTGTCGGTGACACAGCCGGAGATCATCCGTAACATCCATCTCGATTACCTGAGGGCCGGTGCTGACATCATCAGTACCAACACCTTCAATGCCAACAGGATCTCCATGGCGGATTACGGTATGGAGCCACTGGTTCATGATATGAATGTTGCTGCCGCAAAGCTTGCGTGTGAAGCAGTTGCAGCATACAGGGCAGAGACCGGTCGCGTGGCATGGGTGGCAGGCTCGGTGGGTCCCACCAACCGCACCGCCTCAATGTCTCCTGATGTGAGCGATCCCGGAGCGCGTACCGTCACATTCGCAGGACTGGCAGAGGCCTACGGCGAACAGGTACGTGGACTGATAGAAGGCGGGGCTGACATTCTTCTTGTTGAGACGGTCTTTGACGGTCTGAATGCCAAGGCGGCTCTCTTTGCCATCAGCGGAGTTTTGGAGGAGAAGGGTATCGACCTGCCCGTGATGGTCTCCGGAACGATCACCGATGCCAGCGGACGGACACTTACGGGTCAGACCCTCGAGGCGTTCATCATCACTATGGCACACTACCCGCTCCTCAGCATAGGGCTGAACTGCGCCCTGGGGGCAGAACAGTTAAGGCCATTCATCGAGGAGCTGTCGGCAAAGGCACCTTTCTTTGTATCGGCGCATCCCAACGCCGGCCTCCCTAACCAGTTCGCCGAGTATGATCAGTCGGCCGAATATATGGGCAATATCATCAGTACTTTTCTGCAGAACGGATGGGTGAACATCATTGGCGGATGCTGCGGCACAACGCCTGACCACATCAGGGTAATAGCATCACTGGCAGAGGGTCGGGTGCCAAGGGCGCTTCCTGAAAGAAAGCATATCACGGCACTGGCAGGGCTGGAGCCGCTGGTGCTCAGGCCAGACACAAACTTCGTCAACATAGGCGAGCGCACCAATGTCGCCGGCTCAATCAAGTTCGCACGGCTGATACGCGACGGCAACTTCGCGGCTGCGCTTGACGTGGCACGTGACCAGGTGGAGGGCGGAGCACAGGTGATAGACATATGCATGGACGATGCCATGATCGATGGCGCCGCTGCCATGACCCGGTTCGTCAACCTGCTTATGAGCGAGCCAGACATAGCAAAACTTCCCATTATGGTCGACTCGTCGAAGTGGGAGGTGCTGGAGGCAGGGCTCAGATGCATCCAGGGCAAGCCGGTGGTTAACTCTATAAGCCTCAAGGAGGGTGAGGAGGATTTTCTGAAGAAGGCACGACTGGTACGCCGGTACGGTGCGGCAGCCGTGGTGATGCTCTTCGATGAGCGTGGTCAGGCTGACACTTTCGAGAGGAGAAAAGAGGTTGCTGACCGCTCTTACAGGCTGCTGACGGAAAAGGCCGGATTTCCACCGGAAGATATCTTCATTGATCCTAACATCCTGGCCATCGCCACAGGTATTGAGGAGCATAATAACTACGCTGTTGATTATATTAAAGCCACAGAGTACATCAAGGCCAGCCTGCCGTTTGCCAGGGTGAGCGGAGGGGTGAGCAACCTGTCGTTCTCTTTCCGGGGCAATGACCCTGTCAGGGAGGCGATGCATGCGGTATTCCTCTATCATGCAATCAGGTCTGGCATGGACATGGGAATAGTCAATCCCGGACTGCTGAAAGTATATACCTCCATCGAGCCTGACCTTCTTCGCCTGACGGAGGATGTGGTTCTGAACAGGAGGAAGGACGGCACCGACAGGCTCCTGCAGTACGCATCAGGTATCAAGGGCGGGAAGCAGGAGGAGAGCACAAAACACCTGGAGTGGCGTGACGCCGATGTGGTCAGTCGTATAAAACATGCGCTGGTGAACGGCATTGACACCTTTATTGAGGACGATGTAGAGGAAGCACGGCCGCAGTATGAGAGGGCGCTGAGGGTAATAGAGGGACCGCTGATGGACGGCATGAACGAGGTTGGCGACCTGTTCGGGTCGGGACGCATGTTCCTGCCACAGGTGGTGAAGAGCGCCAGGGTGATGAAGAAAGCCGTGGCACGTCTCACCCCGTTCATTGAGGCGGAGATGAAGACGGGCGAGGCATCATCGGCAGGCAAGGTGCTGCTGGCCACAGTAAAGGGCGATGTTCATGATATAGGAAAGAATATCGTAGGGGTTATACTGTCATGCAATAATTACGAGGTCATTGACCTGGGAGTAATGGTTCCCGCCGCAACAATACTTGACACTGCCGACAGAGAGAAGGTTGACTTTATCGGGTTGTCAGGACTGATCACCCCATCGCTGGAAGAGATGGTTCATATCGCCTCACTCATGGAGGAGCGCGGCATGAAGACCCCCCTGCTGATAGGCGGGGCAACCACCTCGGAGATACATACTGCTGTAAGGATAGCTCCTGTATATTCATTCAGTGCGGTATATGTAAAGGATGCCTCCAGGGCTGTTCCTGTCATGTCCGGACTGATGGCTGCAGACGGGTCGCTGGCGGTAGCGCTGAAGGAGAAATATGAGAAGCTCCGCAAGGAGCATGAAGCCTCACGGAGGGTGAAGAGGCTTGTCACGCTTGAGGCTGCAAGAAAGAATGGCTTCAAAAGTATTGCACCGTCACCGTCACCGGTAATGGCGGGAGTGATCAACTCCGGCCCGGTAAGCATCAGGGAGCTTGTTGATTATATCGACTGGACCTTCTTCTTCTTCGCATGGAAGATTAACGGCAAATATCCAGACATATTCAATGACCCGCTCAAGGGCACCGAAGCCAGGAAGCTTTATGATGATGCTCTGGCTATGATTGAAAGGATAATCGCTGAGGAGCTGATGGTTGCGGAGGCGCTCTCGGGCCTCTTCCCGGCAGAGCGTCACGGCGATGATGTGAAACTGCTTCCCGGTAACGGAAGTAAAGAGGCATGGTTCCGCTTCCTCCGTAACCAGGAGGAGAAGGAGCCCGGACAGCGAAATCTCTGTCTCTCGGACTTTATAGCCGAAAAAGGGGATCATGCCGGGGCGTTTGTGGTGACGGTAAGGCCGGTGGAGCAGCTGCCAGACGGAATCGCAGGGGACGATTATCACACCATTATGTTCAGGATTCTGGCCGACCGTTTTGCCGAGGCTGCCGCCGAATGGCTGCACCGGGAGATACGGGTGAAGCACTGGGGCTATGCTGCTGGCGAGCAGCTCACAGCAGCGGAGCTGTTCAAGGTAAGATACCAGGGCATCAGGCCCGCGCCGGGGTATCCGGCATGCCCTGACCATACGGGCAAGCAGGTGATCTTCGACCTGCTCAGGGCCCCGGAGACCATTGGCGTCAACCTGACCGAGAGCTTTGTAATGATACCTGTGTCATCGGTCTGCGGTTATATCTTTGCATCACCCGGTTCATCATATTTCAATGTGGGTACCATTGGCCGTGACCAGCTTGAGGATTATGCCGCACGGTGCGGGATCACAGTTGAGGAGGCCGCAAGATGGCTGGCCCCGAATCTTTAAAAATCAATTGTTTCACAGATGAAAAGAGCTACTGTAATTGATCTTATAAATGGTTCCAGGAAACCGCTTTTCACGTTTGAGCTGCTGCCGCCACTGAAGGGGCACAGCATTGAGCGTATCTACAACACCATTGAGGGGTTGTTGGAATATGAGCCGGCGTATATCAACTTCACCTCGCATCGCAATGAGATGGTGCTGACGGAGAGGCCTGACGGGCTGCTGGAGAGGCACACCACCCGCAAACGTCCGGGCACCATTGCCCTGGCTGCCGCCGTGAAGTACAAGTATAATGTGAATGTGGTACCTCATATCCTCTGCGGGGGCTTCTCAAAGGAGGAGACGGAGAATGCGCTGATTGAGATGAACTTCCTGGGGATAAATGATGTGCTTGCTCTTCGCGGTGATCCGCCCAGGGGAAGCCGCGTCTTTCTCCCGGACCCGGCAGGACATAGGAACACCAATGAGCTTGTGGAGCAGATAACTGGTATGAACCGGGGGCACTATCTCGATCCGGAGCTGAAGAACACCGCTGCAACATCATTCTGCATCGGCGTGGCCGGTTATCCCGAGAAGCACTTCGAGGCTCCCAACCTGAAGAGTGACATGGTCAACCTGAAGCGCAAGGTTGATGCAGGAGCCAGTTATATTGTCACCCAGATGTTTTTCGACAACGGGAAGTTCTATGCGTTCCGCGATGCTCTGCGGGCTATGGGAGTAACCGTGCCGGTGATCCCCGGTGTCAAGCCGGTTTCAGCGATGACGGATGTGACCCTGCTGCCGCAGACGTTTCATATTGACCTGCCCGAGGAGCTGGTGCATGAGCTCTCTAAGTGTCCCACCGATGAGGAGGCGAGGGAGGTTGGCATCGAGTGGTCCATCGTGCAGAGCCGTGATCTCCTTAAAAACGAAGTGCCGGGGATACATTACTATACCCTCGGCAGATCGGATAACATTGCCCGTATTGTCAAAGCCTCGTTCTAGAGGCCAAAAGCCTTTTTAATAGCATTAACCTTGTTCAGCTCCTCCCACTTGAAGAGGCTGACGGTGATCTTTTTGTCAGGCTTACCGTTGAATGAGCGGAAGGTTTTTTCCACGGTCCTGGGTTCACGGCCCATATGCCCGTAGGCGGCAGTCTCACTGTATATAGGTTTACGCAGACCGTATTCCTTCTCTATCATTGCCGGACGCAGATCGAACATCTTGTCGATCATCTTCGCGATCTCACCGTCCTTCATCTTCACATTTGATGTGCCGAAGGTATTGACGAAGATACCGACCGGTTCAGCCACGCCGATGGCGTATGATACCTGAACAAGCATCTCGCGTGCCACACCGGCGGCGACCATATTCTTGGCTATATGGCGGGCGGCGTATGCTGCCGAGCGGTCTACCTTCGAGGGGTCCTTGCCCGAGAAGGCGCCGCCGCCGTGAGCACCGCGGCCGCCGTAGGTGTCGACGATGATCTTGCGTCCCGTGAGGCCGCTGTCGCCGTGAGGACCACCGATAACGAACTTGCCGGTCGGGTTGACATGGTATTTTATCTTGCCGTCAAACAGTTTCTGCACCTGTTCGCCGAATTTGGCCTTCACCCTGGGTACAAGGATGCTGATGACATCCTTATTGATCGTCTCCAGCATCTTCTTCTCATCCTTGTCGAAGTCGTCATGCTGTGTTGAGACAACAATTGTGTGTACCCTCTTCGGTGTACCGTCATCATTGTATTCGATTGTAACCTGCGACTTGGAGTCGGGTCTGAGGTATTTCATCACCTTGCCCTCGCGGCGTATCTCTGCGAGCTGGTAAACCAGTTCGTGGGCCAGGTCAAGTGAGAGCGGGAGAAAGTTCTCGGTCTCATTGACGGCATAGCCGAACATCATCCCCTGGTCGCCTGCGCCCTGGTCCTCTTTTTTCTTGCGGACGACACCCTGGTTGATATCGGGTGATTGCTCATGAATGGCTGAGAAGATACCGCAGGAGTTGCCGTCGAACATATACTCGGCCCTGGTGTAGCCGATCCTGTTGATGACCTCGCGGATAATGTTCTGTACGTCAATGTAGGTTTTTGTCCTGACCTCGCCAGCCACCACCACCTGTCCGGTAGTGACGAGGGTCTCGCATGCGACTTTTGATTCGGGGTCCCATGCAAGGAAGTTGTCGAGAAGTGCGTCGGAGATCTGGTCGGCTACCTTGTCAGGGTGGCCTTCGGATACCGATTCAGAAGTAAATAAATAGCTCATCTGTTAATTTTTTAAGTTTAACAAAGGCAGGGACGGATTGTTGAAAAGCAGCGGCGTGAAAACCGTTTTAGCATTTTTTTCCGTGGTTGCAATCAGCACAAATCTGTCCACCGTCGAAATAGAGCACAAAGGTAATATTAAAAAGGCAATAGGCAATGGGCAGTAGAGGGGCGAGCGTTAAGTCCCGACATGTTATGTCGGGACAGCGAGCAGCCAGACTGCAGGGGAGGAATAGTCCAGTCCTCAGTCGGCAGTTCGGGACAACAGCCGGCAGTCCTCAGTCGTAAAATTCATCCAACAAAATGTATGATACAAAATGTATGATACAAAATGTATTAAAATTGCTTATATTTGGAAAGAAAATGAGTTGTCATGAAACCAAATAATCCTTTTCCGGTGGTCGGATATCATGGACCAGATATGTTTTGCGACAGAGAGAAAGAAACAGAAAGGCTTTCGAAGAATCTGATGGGAGGTTTAAACATAACCCTTATTTCTCTTCGGAGAATGGGAAAAACCGCTCTGATTCATCATGTTTTTAATGAAATATCAAGTAAAAAGCAATCGGTTTGCCTGTATATAGACCTCTATCCTACCCGAAGCATTAAGGACCTTACCAGGCAACTGGCAACAGCCTCGATGAATGTGCTCCCGAGGAAAAAGAGGACAGGCAACCGTTTTCTTTCATTCCTTAAGGGATTAAGACCGGTAATAACATATGATCCTCTGACAGGAGCTCCAGGGGTCAGGTTTGAATACTCCGACGTTGCGGAATATGAGGTAACTCTCGCAGCTCTGCTGAAGTTTCTGGGTGAGATGGGAACCGATGTCTATCTTGCCTTTGATGAGTTCCAGGTAATTTCTTCATATGAGGATGGAAATGCGGAAGCCATGCTCAGGACTATGATTCAGCCACTGACCAATATCCATTTTATCTTCAGCGGAAGCAACAGGCATATGATGAATGAGATTTTTCACAGCACAAAGAGACCCTTTTTTGCAAGTACCAGGATTATGAGCCTGCCGGTGATATCCACAGAAAGTTACAGCCGGTTTATTGCGGAGAAGTTTGCAGAAAATAAAAGAAAGATATCTCCGGAGGCGATTGCTTTTGTTCTCGAGTGGACCCGCAGGCATACCTATTATACACAGTCAGTATGCAATACCCTGTTTAGTTACGGAGGCAGGGAGATTGATATTCAATCTGCAAGAGCTATCTGCGGTGAAATTCTTGAAGAGCAGGAGAAGACTTTTCTGCAGTACCGCCATCTGCTAACGGTAAATCAGTGGCAGGTCCTGATGGCTGTGGCAAAGGAGGGTAAGGTTTACAGAGCTCAGTCGGGTGAATTCCTGAGCAGGTATTCCCTTGGCACGCCGGCAGGAACAAAGAGAGCGATTGATGCACTGCTGGCCAAGGAGATGATTTATGAGGAGAGTGATAGCACCGGGACATATAATTCCGTTTATGATCTCTTTCTGTCGAGGTGGTTGGAGAGGCAGTAAACTGAGCCGGCAAAAGGTAACTCAAGGTCTGAAGGTCTTATATTTGAAGAATTTGCAATTTGCGATTTGCGATTGCAGATTTTGAATAATCGACAATCGAAAATCTGGAATCGAAAATTCCACTACTGCCTACTGCCTATTGCCTACTGCCTTTGAAGACTGAAGACTGAAGATTGTGGACTGAAGCTTTTCAACAGCCAGGTACTCAACGGTTGCCGGTGAGCTGTCGGAAGGTCTCCTCGAGGCGGGCGCCGGCGAGGGAGGAGATCTCATCAATGGGGCCATCGGCAACGATGTGCCCGTGGTCGATGATGATCACCCTGCTGCAGATGGCCTCCACCTCCTGCATGATATGTGTTGAGAGCATCACGGTCTTTTCGCGGCCGGCCTCGGAGATGAGACTGCGTATCTCTACTATCTGGTTGGGATCGAGCCCGGTGGTTGCCTCGTCGAGGATCAGCACCTGCGGGTCATGGATCAGCGCCTGAGCCAGTCCCACCCGCTGCCGGTATCCCTTGGAAAGGGCGCCGATCTTCTTGCCCTGCTCGGGGGTCAGTCCCGTGCGCTCAATGACCGAGTTCACCGCTTCACGGCTCCTGTTGCCCATCCGGTACAAGTCAGCAACATATCCGAGGTACTCCCTGACATACATATCGGGGTAAAGTGGATTGTTCTCAGGCAGGTATCCAATCAGTCGCTTCATCTCCGTGGCGCCCGGTCCGGACGGGAGACCGCATACTGACACATTACCCGAATCGGCAGAGAAAAAACCGGTTATGATCTTCATCATAGTCGATTTACCGGCGCCGTTGGGGCCTATGAAACCGACTATCTCACCGGCAGGAATGGTAAATGATACATCATCCAGGGCCTTCTGGTGGCCATAGCTCTTCGTTACGTTACTGACTATGATGGACATTTAGAGATTGTCGATTGTCGATTTGCGATTGTCGAATGGGATTGGCGATTAGAATTGTCGATTGTCGATTTGCGATTGTCGACGATTGCCGATGTGCGATTGTCTAAATGCAACTCTAAATCGAAAATCGAAAATCACAAAATCGAAAATTCTATCCGTACATGAACTGCCCGAGGTTGGCAAATGCCGAGGCCGGGTTTACACAGCAGACCGGTATCTTGGAGCTGTTGGCAATGATCTCCTGCTCCTTCGCTCCTATGACATAATCTGCAAATGTGATATCCTTGGTGGTCATGATAAGGATGAGATCCGCCTTTAGTTCCTGGGCTATCTCAATGGTCTTCTCGGCCAGCTTGTCTGAGGGCACCTCCTTTATGTCATATTCTATATTATTCTGTATGAGCATCCTCACTGTATAGTTGAGGTTCAGGTTGGCCTTTTTGGCAAGCGACTCATCCTTCCTGGTTGCCTTCAGTACATGGACCTTTGAATCAAAGTATTTGCCCATGAAAATTGCCATTGAGAGCTTCTCCTTCTCCTCGGCGCGCCAGTCGATGGGGCAGACGATATTATGATACCTCTCCTGGTCTGCCGGAGGCGCCTGTACCACTATGTAAGGAACCTTCGATTTGGCTATTACCTTCAAAGCCCAGCTGCCGGTCAGTTTCTGCATACCGCTCATGCCGTGCGTCCCCATCACTACCAGTGATGCACCCCGGTCATTGACGAACTCAGGTATATTCTTGAATATGGTGCCGCGCTGCACGTGTGTCTTGACCTTGACGCCGAAGTTGCGCTCAACCTCGTTACCCTTATTGGTCATGGCTGCCTGCTTGGCCTTGATGCCACCCTCGGTGGTGATCTTCTCAACTATGTGCAGAAGGCAGATATCATTGTGCGTCATGCGTGATATCTTAATAGCATGCTGCAATGCATAATCCGTGACCGGAGTAAAATCCCATGGCACTACAATTATCTTGCTGTCGACTTCCATAATGTACCCGTTTTCAGTTTGAAAGGTAAATTTACCCTTTTTACGTGATAATTCAAATTATCCTGATCTCTTATGAGAAACGCTCTCACCCCCGGGAAAATTGCTTTTGTGCACAAAAACAGTGCCATTTTTTACCACACCATCACGGCAAGAGGAACAAAATGCTATTTTTGTGGACATAACGGCTTGATTAATTATGAAGAGGAAAAGAGTAAAGGAACTGCTTGCGAATCCGGTCACCGGGGAGAAAGTACTGGTCAAGGGATGGGTCAGGACCAAGAGAGAGATCAAGAATGTGGCCTTCGTTGCGCTCAATGACGGATCAACTATAAATAACATACAGATAGTCATGGAGTTGAGCGCCTTCCCGGCCGATCTCCTGAAGGATATTACCACTGGCGCCAGCATTGGGGTTACCGGTATCCTGGAGCCGTCGCAGGGCAAGGGACAGAGTGTGGAGATACAAGCTGCCGAGGTGATCCTGTACGGCAGATGTGATCCTGAGACTTACCCGCTTCAGAAAAAGGGGCACTCAATGGAGTTCCTCAGGGAGATAGCTCATCTTCGTTTTCGCACCAATACATTTGGCGCGGTGATGCGCATAAGGCATGCCATGGCCTTTGGCATACACAAATATTATAATGACAGGGGATTCTTTTACCTGCATACTCCCATCATCACAGGCAGTGACGCCGAGGGAGCCGGCGAGATGTTTCACGTCACCACCCTCGACCTGAATGATCTTCCCCACACAAAGGAGGGCGGGGTAAATTTTGAGGACGACTTCTTCGGCAAACCCACCAACCTGACCGTCAGCGGACAGTTGAACGGTGAGCTGGGAGCACTGGCGCTGGGAGAGATCTATACCTTCGGGCCCACGTTCCGTGCGGAGAACTCTAACACCCCGCGTCACCTTGCCGAGTTCTGGATGATTGAGCCTGAGATGGCCTTCTGGGATCTAAATGACAACATGGACCTGGCGGAGGATTTCCTCAAGTATCTTATTAAATATGCCCTTGACAACTGCAGGGAGGATCTTGAGTTCCTCAACAAGATGATTGACACCGCTCTCATTGAGAGGCTGGAGTTCGTTTTGGCCAACAGTTTTGTGAGGTTGCCCTATACCGAAGCCATCAAAATCCTCGAGGCTGTGGACCGCAAGTGGGAATATGCCGTAGGCTGGGGGCGCGATCTCCAGGCTGAACATGAGCGTTATCTCGTGGAGACCCACTTCAAGCGTCCCGTTATACTCACTGACTATCCCAAGGCTATCAAGGCCTTCTACATGAAACAGAATGACGACGGCCTGACGGTAAGGGCAATGGATGTGCTGTTCCCCGGGATAGGGGAGATAATTGGCGGCTCACAGAGGGAGGAGGAGCTTGATAAACTTACAGCCAGGATTGAAGAGCTAAAGCTGCCCCTGAAGGATCTCTGGTGGTACCTTGACACCAGGAAGTTCGGCACGGCCCCCCACTCAGGCTTCGGCCTTGGGTTTGAGAGGCTCATCCTCTTCATGACAGGGATGTCGAATATACGTGATGTGATACCATTCCCCCGCACGCCGCGTAACGCGGAGTTTTAGCAACCTGAACGGCAGGCATTATGCTCGACCAGAGACTACAACAGAAACTGCTCCAGAAGCTTTCACCACAGCAGATCCAGATGATCAAGCTGCTGGAGGTGCCTGCCATGCAGATGGAGCAGCGTATCAAGAAGGAACTGGAAGAGAATCCCGCCCTGGAGGAGGGGCCTGATGATGACGAGGTGCAGGGTGAAGAAGAGGAGGATATCGATGTTGAACAGGATGAGCGCGACCAGGAAGAGTTTGCCCTTGACGATTACCTCAATGATGAGGATATCCCTGATTACCGCCTCCAGGTAAACAATACCTCCAAGGATGAGGAGAGACGGGATGAGATCCCCTATGCCTCCGGGTCATCATTCCATGAGAACCTCACCTCCCAGTTCAACCTCAGGTCTGATACCGAGAGGGAAGATATCCTGGGTGAGTATATTATAGGTAACATCGATGACGACGGCTATCTGCGCCGTGAGGTTGAGAATATGGTTGATGATCTTGCTTTTTTACAGAACATAACCACGGACACAGAGGAGCTGAACGCGATACTCAAGATAATACAGGACCTGGAGCCGGCGGGGGTTGGAGCCCGTGATCTCCGCGAGTGCCTGCTGCTGCAGATAGAGCGAAAGGACATTTCGGTACGCTCCGTAGCACTCACAAAGACCGTACTGAGCGATTACTTCGAAGAGTTTTCGAGGAGGCACTATGAGAAGATCATGGCAAAGCTGATGATTGGCGAGGAGGAGATGAAGAGCATCATTGACGAGGTGCTGAAGCTAAACCCCAAGCCGGGTGGTGTTGTCAGTGATCCCTACAGCAGGTCAGCACAGCATATCATACCGGACTTTCTCCTTGACCAGACGGACAACGGGTTCGAACTGAGCCTGAACAACCGTAACATCCCTGAGCTGAAGGTCAATCGCGGTTACAGCGAGATGCTTGAGTCATACAGTCGCGATAAGGCAGCGGGTAAGCAGAACCGTGACGCAATAATGTTCGTGAAGCAGAAGCTTGATGCCGCCAAATGGTTTATTGATGCCATCCGGCAGCGTCAGAACACTCTCCTGCTGACCATGAATGCCATACTGGAATACCAGAAGGAGTACTTCGTGGAAGGTGATGACACCAAACTCAGACCCATGATTCTGAAGGATGTGGCTGAGATGACTGGGCTCGATATCTCCACCGTGTCACGCGTGGCCAACAGCAAGTATATACAGACTCACTTCGGGATCTATCCGCTGAAGTTCTTCTTTTCCGAGGGGATGCAGACTGATGGCGGAGATGAGGTCTCGACACGCGAGATTAAGAGGATCCTTCAGGAGTGCCTTGGCAATGAAGACAAGCGCCGGCCGCTCACGGATGAGAAACTTACTGAGATACTCCAGGAGAAGGGTTACCAGATTGCACGGCGCACGGTTGCCAAATACCGTGAACAGTTGAATATTCCTGTTGCCAGGATGAGGAAGGAGATAAAATGAACCCCGTGGAAAAGAGCCGGCTGACGAAAGCAGCAGAGGTGCTCTCAGTGATATTCCATCCCATTTTCATTCCACTGTACGGACTGCTGATTATTTACAGTTCCCCGACCCTGCTCTCCTTCATTCCCTCCCAGCTGAAGAGGATGATATTTATCCTGGTGCTTACTAATAATGTCATCCTGCCTCTGGCGCTGGCTACGATACTCTATGTCAGGGGAGCCATAACCACCTTCAATGCGCGTGACCGAAATGAGAGGGTCATACTGCTCACCTTCGCGCTTATGATGTACACGCTCACTGCTTACCTTCTTCTCCGGATGCAGGTACCGAATCTGTTCAGGGCTTACTTCATCTCTGTTGCCGTAGTCACTCTCATCACCCTGCTTATCACCACCTTCTACCGGATTTCGCTGCACGCCGCCGGAATAGGGGGACTGCTGGTGCTTATAATCTTCATGATTGTGCTTTATGACATCAGTACGGTATGGCAGCTGACATCGGTGCTCATCGTAGGCGGGTCGGTGATGTCATCAAGGATCTGGCTCGATGATCATACCCCGTCTGAGGTCTGGACCGGACTGGCAGCAGGGGCTGCGGTCATGGCGCTGTCACTCTTTTTTCTGCTCAGGTAGGGGATTTACGGCCGCTGTCACTCTTTTTTCTGCTCAAGAATGAGATTTAATGCCTCTGCAAACAGCGGGGTACTGTCAGGCAATTGCGGCAAGGCCGAGTCAATGGATGGTGTCTGTTTATTCTTCTGTGGCACGGCTGAGTCAATGGTTTGTGCCTGCTCATTATTTGGCGGCTCGGCGGATACTACAATCCGGGAAATGTCACGCACAGGAGCCACACCATTTACCATCCATTCTTCAACCAGCCTGCCCAGTCTGCCGGTATCATTTTGATTCACGGCTATGAAACCGTGCCGTCCGTTGAGATATTCACCAAGGTACTCCTGCTCCGTCTGTCCGGGTGTAGGTATCAGTACTGCACCTTTCCCCAGTGAGACCAGTTCCATGACGGAGGTATACCCTGCTCTTGTAATGACCATCGTGCTGCGCAATACCAGGTCTCTCATTGTGCCGGAGTCAGGCTTAATAATACAGGTAACCTCGTGATTACTGCTGGCAGTAACCTGCACCGGGGTTGCACTCAGCACGTATAGCTGAAAGCCCCGGAGTGCAACTGTCACCCTCTCAAGAAGCAGGGAGCGTTGCGGCTCCGGCCCGGAGAGGATGAGAGAGCAACAGCGATGGCCCGGTGTGATGTAGTCATCCGGTGTAGCGGGCCGCCTTAAAGGCGAGAGCGGTTCCGCGGCGGCGAGAACCCTTAACTCCGGCGATGGTTCCGCTGCCGCGGGGATCCTCAACCCTGGCGATGGTTCCGCGGCCGCGGCCGCCCTGAACCTCGACAGCGGTCCCATATAATGCAAGTTTTCAGGAAGCCTGAGGTCATGTGACAGTCTGCCAGAGAGATTCACCTCACCCGGGTAATCAGGCACCAGGCAAAGATCGTACTTGCTTATGATCCTCCTGTGGACCCATGCTGCAAAAGGCTCCATAAACCTAAGTAGCCGCGGAAAGGGTATCCGGAGCTGATGGGTTACATAGACCGAGAAGATCTCACGGTGCCAGAAACCGAAACGGTTATCGGATATTATAACTGAGGGTTTTATCTCCTTTGCCAGGCGCTCTAATAGATAATGTTCACGGACCGCGGAGCAAATCATCTTAGGCATCTGCAGAAAAATGCAGACATACTGCGGCACCAGCCTGGAGTACCTGATATGTAACCCGGGAATCTCAATCAGTTTTATACCCGGAAGCTCGCTTTCAAGCAGCGGGAGGAGTCGTGCATCCGCTCCGAAGAGCACCTTATTGCCTCTCCTCTGCAGCTCCCGGGCCAGGGGTATCATTCGTCCGGCATGGCCGAAGCCCCAGTTCAGCGGGCTTATGAGGATCGTCGTGCCGCTCATGACGGTTACCCTGACACCGATGTCTTGATCCCCAGCGCCTCCACCCTGCCGGCGATTGCCCTGAGCTCTTCGGCGGGCACCTTTCTCAGGTTGCTCCCCACAGGTGTATCACGGTCGATAGTATATATCATAACCGACTGTGGCCTGAGCCGGGCGATTGCCTCAAGCCAGGCTTCAAGCTCCTCCGGTGTGGTGTTGTCAATGGTCTCACCCCTGTATTCGCCTCTGACAAAGAGGGTCTGGATGATGAACCGGCCTTCAAAATCCTTCACCTGCTTCTCAAACCTCGCAAGGTCAATGGTGCCGCGGGGCTGGTTCAGTCGTCTTACCGTGGCGGGGATGACGGAATCAAGCTTAAGGATATTCATATCAACCTTCTTCAAGGCCTCGCGTATGTTCCTGTGGTGCAATGTTGATCCGTTGGACAGCACAGATATCTTTGCTTTCGGGAAAAACTCATTGCGCAGTATCAAGGAGTCATCAATGATTGAAGCGAAATCAGGGTGCAGCGTTGGCTCGCCGTTACCGGCATAGGTTATGACATCAGGAGGGTTACCCTGCTCCTTCATCTCTGAGAGTTTCTTTTTCAGAGCCTCATACACCGAAGAGCGTGATGGCAGCGCCGTTGAAATGTCCCCGCCCAGGGATGTCCATCCGCATTCACAGTAGATGCAATTGAAGGAGCAGACCTTCCGGCTAAGGGGGAGAAGGTTGATGCCCAGTGAGACTCCCAGCCTGCGGCTGCGTACCGGTCCGAATACTATACTATTGAAGAGGAATGTTGGCATTTAACTGGTTTTAGGCATTAAATCTACAATAATTTGCGCACCCTGCTGTGCGGCAGTAGGCGCAGGTTCAACAGGTCGACAGGCTCCAGCAGGAGGAGGCCGGGTTTTTTCCCTGGCTCAATTGATCCCAGGCTCTCCGACATCTTCAGAGCCTCTGCCCCGTTGATGGTCCCCCACCTGATCACCTCCTCAAGAGCTGTTTCGGGTGAAGCTTCATGAAGCAGTCTCAGCTCGGTGAGCATATCAAGCCGGTCGTTCGAGGCGAGGCTGTCAGTGCCTGCCACGATCCGGTCAGTTGTTTCCCGGAGTAGAGTCACCGGTGGCATGGTACCGGAGATACGCATGTTGGAAGAGGGGCAGAGGCAGAACCATGTGTTTCCCGCAGTGGAGAGCCTCTCCGCCTCTCCGCGTGTGATGACAGTATTATGTACCAGTATCAGCCCTGATGAGAGAGATGCCAGGGTGAGAGCCCTCTCCAGATGTCCGCCGGACATCTTCCGCTCGTCATCTGACTCGAGGAAGTGCAGCGAGATGACTGAATCACGATTGATATGCTGTTTGATAAGTGTAAAGAGCGGTTCCGAGACGGAATAGACGGCATGCGGTGTGATATTACCAGGCAGTCCGGCCTCCGCGGCAGCGGCTGCCACCTTCAGGGCCTCACTCATACGGCTGCCGGCAATAAGGGGGTCTGAGCCAAAGATCTCGGTGAAGGTAAGGTAACGGATTGAACTCCTCCTCTTCACGTCAAACGACGCCGTGGTGTTACTGATGTCGCCGCAGGCCACAACGCCTCCGTCGCGCATCTCGCGGTCAGCTCTCTCCGCGGCTGCGGTCACAACATCCTGTTCCGCCTCGCGGCGGTCACGTACCGAGAGAATGAACTCCTGCAGCCCGCCGCCGCCGGCGATGAGGTCACGCATGTGTGAGAGCTCAAGATGCGAGTGGCAGTTAACCAGGCCCGGGATTATTATCCCGTTGTAGAACTCAGTTCCGGCCCTTTCAACCAGCTCTCCCCCGGTGTCTTCGACGGCCAGTATGGTGCCATCGGCGTCAGCGGTCACCACACCTCTCCGGAGAGGCTTGCCAGCCGAGGTAAATACATATTGGGCCGAGATACTTCTCATTATTATTTTCTCACGGAAGTGGTGTCAACCCGCAGGTTGATATTTGCTATCCGCGCATGTTTCTCCCATTTGCCGGCCTGGTTGTCATGGTTCAGCAGCCAGCCCCTGATGCGTGCGTTGGGTATGGTGTCAAGTGTCTGTCTGATAAGCACTTTCTGAAACTCGCCGTCCTTGCTCAGTCCTACCTCCTCCCAGTAATCCCGCTTTTCCTCCCCCGATTCGTCGAGATAGCTGAAAAAGACAGTCACCCTGGGATTAAGGCTTTTATCATCCTCAAACAGCCGTATGTCGGCATGCAGGATGTATTCTCCGGGCATTTCGACAGGAATGTCAAACCATACGGGGTCGCGGGTGAAGTCCTCCGGGAAACTGTAGCTGGCATTACCTGTCCACAGGTTTTCTTCCGAATCGGCGTCCACGGAAACGTTCTCCGTCATCACCACTGCCTCGAGCTCGAGGAGGTTGCCTGTGACCTTGTCATAGATTCTTGACAGCTTCTTGGGTTTATCAGTGAAATAGTACCTGATGGTTGCGTCGAATTGTTCATAGGTATAGCCATGGCTGCGAATGACATCGATATAGTTAAGGATAGAGTCACGCTGCGCCCACGACTCTCTCATCGGTTGTAGGTCGGTCATTCCGGAGGTGAGATAGGTGTCAGTAAGGATTGAGACCAGCTTTTCATCAGGAATGAGCATCTTATGTGAGGGTTTGTTGCCTCCCGGATCGCCGCATGATGCCAGCATGAGGGCAGCTGCAGCAAGGATTATTATCGTTCTTGTGCTCATTTCTTTTCCTTGTTGTTCTCATTCAGATACCTGCGGGAGAGATAGTGGACAGGGTACCATGCGGCAGCGTAACCGATGACAGTCACGGTTGCAGCCACAACGATAAAGTCTGCAACCTGCATCCTGACGGGATAGGCATCTATCAGAAGTGATTCGCCGGCCAGTCTTACGATGCCGAAGTGCTGCTGGGCGGCACAGAGCAGGAATCCCAGTATCAGACCGAGGAGAGTGCCTATGATGGATATCATCCATCCCTCGTAGATGAAGATGCGTTTGATAAGACGGTTATTTGCTCCCAGGCTCTTAAGGATGTTTATGTCTCTCTCCTTTTCAATTATCAGCATTGTCAGTGAACCGATAATATTGAATGATGCAATTATCAGGATAAAGGTCAGGATAACGTAAATGGCAAGACGTTCGGCCTTCATCACTTTATAGAACATCTCCTGCTGTTCATACCTGTTCTGTACCAGGAACTCATCGCCCATAACCTCCCTGATGGCGTTCCGGGTCTTTTTTGCGTCTGCCCCGGCTCTCAGTCTGACCTCAACAGAGCTTACCTCGGTGGTATAGTCGAGCAGCTCCCGCGCGAATTCGAGGGGCAGGAAGACATATTTCGAGTCAAACTCCTGTTCAACAGCAAATATACCTGATAGATAGATGAATCTCCGGGTGAACTCGCTCCCGGGATTGGCTCTTATTTTGGCCTTGCGGTCAGGGATATATATTGAAAGAGGTGATACGAAATTGAGTCTCATGCCCAGGTGGTTTGCCACTCCGAGGCCGGCAATGGCATAAGGTCTTCCGTTCTCGCCCTGCAGCGTGAATTCGCCGTCCCACATGGCAGTGTCAAGATCGGTGACATCGGTATAGTTAAGTGAGACGCCCTTTACCGTGGCTATAAACTGCTGTTCGTCATAACGCAGCAGGGCGTTCTCTTCCAGGGTTTCAGCATATACCTCCACGCCGTCAATGGCTGCCAGCCGCTTAAGCATCACAGAATCAGGGGTGAACACCTTCCCCATTAAAGGTGATATTTTTATCTCCGGGTCGGATGTGCTGAAGATCGCTTTCACCATCTCTTCCAGGCCGTTGAATACTGACAGGATGGTTATAAGGGCCATTGTCCCCACCATCACACCGGCAACGGAGATGGCAGAGATCACGTTGATGGCGTTACGCGATTTCTTCGCGAAGAGGTATCTCTTTGCTATGTAGAGAGGTAGTTTCATCTGCTGTTACGGGCTATCACCAGCAACCCTGTTCCTTTGGTGTGTCTTTTATGCAGGTCGATGCAGTTCAGAACCAGCACGAAAGGCATTACGGCAAGATACCATATTGGCAGGAGAATGAAGAAGAGTTTTGACGCCGAAAGCATGATGACGGGATATTTCATTGAGAGTCTCCAGGCGATACTTCCCGGGGTACCGTAGGTATATTCAACAGAGACCTCCCCAAAGCCTGCGGTATGCAGTTTTTCGGTGATCTCCTCCCGGCCGTAGCCGTCGCGCACATGTTCTTCAATGAAGGAGGTGTCATCATCCGAGTGCACGTCAGAGCCGCCCATGTCGGAAGGTGTTGAGATGACCAGGTACCCGCCCGGGTTCATCATTGACCGGAATGCTGCAAATACTGTCCGGTCTTCCTCTATATGCTCCATCACATCAACGCAGAGGGTCAGATCATATCTGTCATCACTCTGCCACGTCACCAGGTCTGCCTCAAAGGCATGCACTCTGTCTCCCAGTCCTGTTTTTTTGAAGAAGGCGTTGCAGTCAGCCACCTGTTCACTCTTGATGTCGGCGGCAGTGATCTTCCAGTCCGGGAACCTGGTGGCCATCCACCATGAGTACTGTCCGAAACCCATACCGGCATCCAGTACAGTGGCTGACGGGCTTATGGACCTGCTCAGTCTCACAAGGGCTTTTCTGACATGCCAGGAGCGCAGCAGAAGTATATTGAGAAGACGGTAAAAGAGCTTTCGCAACAGGGGATGGCGGTTGAACTGTCTCCCGAGGAGCTCTTTTATGGGGTCATAGTGCATCGGGCTTAATCCTTGAGCAGGTTGGAAATCTTATCAATATAGTCATTGCTGTCATCAACGAAGAAGGCAATCTCAGGAACAATGCGCAACTGATTGCGTACCTTCTGCCCGAGCTCGTATCTCAGCCGCGGGACGCTGTTGCGCAATACCTCAACCACCTCAGCGGAGCCCTCTGACGGGAAGATGCTGATGTATGTCTTTGCAAGTGAGAGGTCAGGACTGACGCGTACCGTAGTCACGGAGATCATCTTTCCGGGCGCGAGTTCACCACCGTGATGCATTATTATCTCTGCAAGCTCCTTCTGCACCAGTCTTGCAACTTTCTTCTGCCGTGTCGATTCCATTATTGATAAATTACCCGGTAAAAATACAAAAATTGTTGCAGTACGGGGATTTTGGCGCTGTTGTCGGCTACGGAAGACAGATTGCCGTTCCTCCGGGGTGCTCAGCCGCTGGCAGGGAGATCGCCATCCATCTGGATACCTCAATCGCGCCCCGGCAACCAGTCTGCCGCCCCGCCCCGGCAACCAAACCGCCGCCCCTGACCTCCAGCCTGATTGCAGAACTGCAGGAATTAGTTTCGTTAATTATCCCTATTTTTACAGCGGATAAAATCTTTTTGATGGATACTGTAGTAAGCGGCATAAGGTCAACGGGCAATCTTCACCTGGGAAACTATTTCGGGGCTTTGAAAAATTTCCTCAGGATGCAGGAGGAGAACAACTGTTATTTCTTTGTGGCAGACTATCACTCGCTCACCACCCATCCCCATCCGGATGACATTCATGCGAACATCAGGCAGGTGCTGGCTGAATACCTGGCTGCAGGCATTGATCCGGAGAAGGCTACCGTATATGTACAGAGCGACGTACCCGAGGTTGCCGAACTCTATCTGCTGATGAACATGAACGCCTATGTTGGGGAGCTGGAGCGCACCACCTCGTTCAAGGAAAAGATCAGGAAGCATCCTGACAATATCAATGCCGGCCTTCTGACCTATCCGGTACTTATGGCTGCCGACATCATCATTCACAAGGCCCACAAGGTACCCGTTGGCAAGGACCAGGAGCAGCACCTGGAGATGACACGGCGCTTTGCACGCCGTTTCAATACCATGTACGGGGTTGATTATTTTCCTGAGCCTGACGCTTACAACTTCGGGAAACAGCTTATGAAAATTCCAGGACTGGATGGTTCAGGCAAGATGGGCAAGAGCGAAGGCAACGGCATCTTCCTGGCAGACACTTCTGCCGAGATACGCAAGAAGGTGATGAGGGCGGTTACCGATACCGGCCCGGAAAAACAGGATTCTGAGCCGTCCGAGGCTGTCAGGAATCTTTTTACCATCATGGAGGTTGTCTCAGAGCCCTCAACTGTGAAATTTTTCCGTGAGCAGCATGCATCATGCGTTATCAGGTATGGCGATATGAAAAAGCAGCTTGCCGAAGACATCATAAAGGTCACAGAACCTATACGGATCCGCATCAACGAGATCATCAGCGACCCGGTCTACCTGGGCAAGGTAGTGTCCAGGGGCGCTGAAAAGGCGAGGGCGAGCGCCTCCGCCACCATCAGAGAGGTGAGAGAGATAATAGGCTACAGGCCCTTCTGACCACGGACTTTTTCAGGCATTAACAATGGAAGCCCTCTCGAAGGGGGCGTTCCTGTCAAAGAGATAACGGTAGGTAATATGTGTCTTGATGATTTTAGCGCCTATCTGGTCAAGCAGGTGCATCATTGATGGATTGAAATCGCCTATCCAATTGAATTCAAGCTCTTTATAAGGAAAATTCTCAGACATAGCAAGCTTGGCGAATGACATTATAAGAGCTCCTTCCACCCCTTTCCGCTGGTGTTCGGGAACGATCCCGAAGATAAGGCCGAAGGCTTTCGTCAGCTCTTTTCTGACATACCTGTACCACAGGAATTTAAGTCTGCCAACATGATTAAGCTTGCCGTTCAGATGTCTGACTATCTGGTTGACTTCGGGAAGCATGATGAAAAAGCACACCGGTTCATCCTTGTAGAATCCGAACCAGAGCAGCTTCTCGTCATGTATCTGCCGGAAACTTTTCAAGATGAGCCTGGCATGCCGTTCACTTATTGTCTTGACTCCCGGGAATCTCGCCCATCCCTTGTTATAGACGATCATAAAGTTACGGGCAATCTCCTTCGCTTCAGTGGTTTTCATATATCTGAAGGAGTAATCGGGGTTGTTGAAAATCCTCCCGGCCTTTTCCTTTATCACCTCACTGAGGTTACTATCAGTGACGGGAGAGTAGTAGGTGTACTGTTCAAAATAGTTCCTGAAACCGTAATTTTCAAAGAGCTCCCTGTAGTAGGGAGGATTGTAGGGCATGCAGTAGTTTGGAGGAGAGAAGCCCTCTACCAGCACTCCCCACCAGCGGTCGCGGTCCCCGAAGTTCTCGGGTCCTTCCATGGCCGTCAAACCGTTCTCCGACAGCCAGTTGCGACAGGCATCAAAAAGTATGGCGGCCGCATCATGGTTGTTGATGCATTCAAAAAAACCCATGCCCCCGACACGTTTCTGGTCTGCATTGGCGATCTTCCGGCTGTAAAAGGAAGCTACCCTGCCGATGCATCTGCCAGAGCCATCACGGAGGAGCCATCTTACGGCATCACCGTTACGGAAGAGGCTGTTTGAGGAGGGATTGAACACTGACTCCACATCTTTGAAGAGCGGTTTTATCCAGTTCCTGTCGCCTTTATTTATAAATGCGGGAAGGTTATGAAACTCCCTTATGTCTTTTTTGCTTTTTACCTCAGCAAGATGAAAATCACCGGCCATTACCCTCGGAATATCCAAATATGGTTGAAATTTAGTCAATCATTTTGGAAAAGCAATGGCCCTGCCAGGAGACCGTCAGACCCTGATCCTTGCCGAGAAGATGAAGTTTCTTCCCGGTGCAGCGATACCTGATGAATAGGGCCTGTAGCGGAGATCAAGAATATTTTCCACCCCCGCTGACAGATCAACCCGGTTGCTGATATTGAAATATGTCTTGAAATTCAGTGTGAACCAGCCCGGTGACCACGGGTTGCCGTTATCGTCTGATGCGTACATGTAGGCTTTTTCTCTCTCACTCAGTGCGAGCCTGTCATACGTTATGCTGCCGTTATATACTGCGTATAAGTCAGCCTTGATGAATGATCTTTCAAAGATCATGTGTGTGGCTCCGAATACCGGCGGTATATGCCGTAACGGCTCCTTTTCATTGTCATGGCCGCCGGTGAGTGTCAGTGATGACTTTATCCTGATAAATGGTGCAGGCCGCAGTTCGGCCTTCAACTGGGTGCCATAGACTATGGCATATCCTGTGTTGACCATGGCAAATACCATACTCTCCTCGCCCTGGTATTCAAAGGTTGGTGACCCATTAAAGAGAAACTCCCGGCGCACCATGGCATTGTCAAGGAAAGAGTAAAACAGAGACGCCTCCGCAAGAACCATATTACCTATCTCCCTTGAGGCACCTATGTCGGCGTTGTAGAGATATTCCGGCCTGAGGTCGGGGTTAGGCACAACGAGGACACCCGGGGCGGATTCAAACACTTTTCCCAGATCATCAAGGTTCGGGGCCCTGAAACCTGTAGAGAGGTTAAAAGTCAGCTCTGTCCTGCCGTCGGGCCTCCAGACGGCTCCGGCAGCACCTGTAACCGCGCTGTTGGCCGACTCAATTGTGGTGAAGGGGAAATTATAAAATGAATTGTCAGCTATCTCCGAATTCAGGGAGACGAAATTGTACCTTGCCCCCGTGCTGAGGGTCAACTGGCTGTTCAGGTTGAACTTATATCCGCCGTAAACAGAGAAGCTGTTATAGATGTTTTCCCCGTTGGGATACCGCGATCCGGCCGGGACGGTCACTCCGGTGGTAATGTCTTTTATGTCAGCTGTGCTCACTATGTTATTCCTGACATATTCAGCCCCGTAGTAGATGAGGTTTTGGTTATTCTCCGGACTCTTGTCGAAGTCGAGGTTCACTGACCATATGCCCACCTTCTCCTCCTGTCGGTTAAGGCTGACATCATTAATCTTACGGTCATTGCGGCTCTCCTGGTAGTCCTGCCGTGCCACTGTCAGGCGTGCCTCGTCGAAGGCAGCTGAGGCTTTATTATAGCTGACTGTGGAGTTTGTCATCATCCATACCTGCGGACCGTAATACCAGTCGCCGTACCTCAGCGTATTGTTCTTTACCTGTACCAGCCTGTCATAACGTGGCACATCAGAGAGCCTTGAGTAATGGTGGGCGATATCGATGTCGAAGTTCCTGCCGGCCTTGAAGCGCAGCTTGTTCATGGTGTTGAGCTGTGTGTAGCCGGAGGCTACCTGTCTCTGGGGGTTATCATTGAGGACCACCGTATCGCGTCCGTTGATGCGGGTCTGATATACATTGCGAAGATATTCGGGGTGGGATCTTGACCCCATCTGCAGATCGCCGAAGCGGGACCATGTCACCGAGGTGAGGAAAGCCACCCTGCGGCCGCCGGCGTTGAGATCAGCGTGGTATGTCTGTTCACCGGCGGCGGTGGAGTAACGTGCCAGTGCCTCTGCCTTGTAGTAGACGGAGTCCCCGGTTGAGAAGAGCGCTCTCCTGGTATGGAAATCCATCACCCCACCCAGGGCATCGCTGCCGTACATGGTGGCTCCGGGACCGAAGATTATCTCAGTGCGCTCTATTACTGTGGGGTCTAGAGAGATGACGTTCTGTATGTTTCCTTCACGGTAGATGGCATTGTTCAGCCTGACACCGTCAATATTTATCAGCACCCTGTTTGTGGCAAACCCCCTGAGCATCGGGCTGCCGCCGCCCTGCTGGCTTTTCTGAACAAACACATCACCGCTGAGAGAGACAAGGTCAGCCGTTGTCTGGGGGTTCTGGATCCTTATGGAGGGCAGTGCTATGGTAGTTATATAATTAGGCACCTCATCCGACTTCTGCTCCCACCTGTTTGCCGAGACAATAAATTCCTCAACCTCAAAAGTCTTGGTCTCAAGCCTGACAACCCATCCGGCATCCTTCAGCTGTTCAGGCGTGAAAGAGACTCTTTCAAATGAGAAGTGCTGGAAATAGATGGGTTGGCCGGAACGGAACCCGGAGAGGCTGGCTTTACCTGTAGGGCTGGTGTAACAAAACTGCGTCCGGGCCTCATTGTACACGGCAACGTCGGACACAGGCTTGCCGTCATCGGCAGCCAGCACGGTAACAGTCTGCGCCTTCAACATAATTAGAGGCAACAGAAAAAGAATGAGAAAAAGATATTTCTTCATTAGTAAAGTAGCTATGAACGGTGACAGATGCACAAAAAGCATTCCACAAATTTCAGGATAGAGTATGTTTAGCGGCATATCCTCTGAAATAGGAGGCAAAACTCTTTTGCCAAAGCAAATTAATATTTTATATTTTTGGAATTGGATATCAAGTGGAAAAATTGTGCGTAAGAAAACAGGGATCATATTTGTGGGTGTGTTTGCTGCAGCGCTTGCTGTGGCTGCTTTTTTCATCAGGAAAGACAAGCAGGTGGTTGTTGTTGACCCGTGGGTGGCTGTTCCGTCTGATGCTTTTTTCATTGTTGAGACGCACGATTTCCCTGAGATGATGACCCGCACGACTGATCCTGCCGGAATGATGTCAGGGCTCTCGGGCATGAAATGGGCAGCATCCCTTGTGAGTGCAGCCTCGGCCATTGACAGTATCACGGGTGTTCCTGAGGTTCGCGCCATGATAAGTAACAGGAGGGTTATCATCTCTTTTCATGTCACCGGCCAGGGACGCGTCACGCCACTGGCAGTAATGAACAGCGGACCCTCACTCACTCCCAGGCGTTTGACAAGCCTCGTCACCCAGTCAGGAGCCACGGTGACGGATAAGAGAGAGCTGGGGGGAACCAGAACATTCACAGTTACTTACGGAAAGGGGAACAGGCAGAAGCCGGTATACATAGCACTCACCTCGGGAATCCTGATCATCACTACTTCCGGGGAGCAGTTGTCATCTGCGCTGGACAATAAGGGAGCAGGATCGGACATCCGTCATCAGCAGGGGTTTGCGCCTGTGGTCAGCGCAGCCGGGAAGGATGCAGACAATGTATATGTCCTCTTCAGGAACCTCTCCGGTTTCATTAAGCCTTTTGTTGATCCGGTTGATATACCTGCTGTGACCCTGGCGGCGATAGCCGGTGGGGGCGATCTCAAGTCGACTGAAGAGGGGCTGTTTATCAGCGGTTTTCTTTCCACTGCCGGATCCGGGACAGGAGCCGACAGGCTGAAGAATGTCGCACCCGCAGAGTGTGGCGTGCATGAGCTGCTCCCCCAGGGGACGCTCAGCTACAGGACCGTGATGCAAAGGGCAGCGCTTGCCGGCGAGACGGTGACAGACCCTGCATCAATAAACGCCACTGACCTGGCACTTATACTGAGTCCCTTTACCGGTGAAGAGGTTACTGAGGCACGCGTCATAGCCGGAGGAGCAGAGGCCAGAGTCATAGCCTTCAGGATGACTGACCGGCAGTCGGCTGAGAATGTTCTCAGGGAGAGACTTACTGCCAAATACCGGTCAATGGGACTGAAGGAGAGCCATTTTGTGGCATCAGCCCCTGTAGCAGGCGGCGAAGAGGCCGTTCTCTACAAGATGCCCTTCACAGGTGTGGCAGCAATCCTCTCCGGGGAGAGCGGTAGCAACCCAAGTGACGGATGGGTAACCTTTGCAAGATCATACATGGTCTTTTCTTCATCGCCCGAAGCACTGGCGATGTTAAGAAGTGAGTCAGAAAATGAAAATACACTGATCAACGACCCGGAATTCAGGGAGATGGAGAAGACGATGCCGACGAAAAGTTCATGGCTCTTTTATTCATCAGGCAGCATGCTAAGCTCACTCATCGGTGATATCCTTACACCGGAAGCAAAGGCCGTATTGACTGTCGGATCACTTTCGGGCATTGGAGGGGTGGCCCTGAGTCTCACTCCGAGTAACGGTATGGTCTATACGAGTCTTTCAGTTCGGTACGGCACCGTGGAGTCTCAGCCAGGCCTGGCGCAGGCCGGAGACGAAATCACAGCCACAGCCACTACCGGTGACGGCACTGGCACGGCAGCCACAGCCACCACCGGTGCCGGCGCAGTTACTACAGCAGCCGGCACCCAGGAATCATCAGCCCTGAAACTGCTCTGGAGGGTGAAGCTCGATGCTGAACCCGCAGTCAGACCCTTCTTTTTTATTAACCACAACACCAGGGCTACTGAGATTTTCATACAGGACCAGAATAACAATGTTTACCTGATAAGCTCAACCGGGAAGATCCTGTGGAAGGCACCGATAAGGGAGAGGATAGCAGGTGACATCTTCATGATAGACTATTACAGGAACGGCAAGTACCAGCTTCTCTTCGCGGGGAAGAATTATTTGCATCTGATAGACCGTAACGGCAACTATGTTGACAGGTTCCCTGTCAAGATGAGATCACCGGCATCAAGTTCCCTTGCCGTGTTTGATTATGAGAATAATATGGATTACCGCCTGTTCATTGCAGGTGAAGACAAAAAGATATATGCCTATGACCGTTCGGGTACACCGGTGAAGGGATGGAACATGTTTGCCACACGCGGCAGGGTCACTGATCCCGTGGAGTTCTTCAGGGTCAGGGGCAAGGACTATCTCTTTATTGCTGATGACCAGGCAATATATGTACTTGACCGTACCGGCAATATCAGGGTTGCTCACCAGGAGCCTCTGAGAAAGGCGACAGGATCAGCCGCAAGGCTTATGTCAGGCGACGAGCCCGCCATAGTCTTCTCGGCCCCTGACGGTACGGCGGTACGCCTTCTTTTTGACGGTTCGGTGAAAAAAGATACAATCAGCATCTTTTCTTCAGGTCACAGGTCGGACTTTGCAGATCTGGACGGCGATGACAGCATTGACTATCTGTATCTTGACCATGGGATGCTCCGGACATATGATAGCAAGGGGAGCGAGAGATACTCTTATACATTTGAATCTGAGCAGCTTACCGGCCCGGTAATCTTCACTACAGGCCCAACGGAGAGGAGAACGGCGGTTTATGAGACAGGCAGGAAGGTGCTGCATCTGATAGGAAGGAGCGGAGGCTCCATGCCGGGATTCCCCATGAAGGCCGGGCAGCACTACAATATCGGGAGGGTTTCAAACAAAAGTGTCTGGAACCTGATAATCAATCAAAATGACTTGTATCTTTACAATTACGAACTCAGTTCCTCGTCAAAATAGTTCATATTATGAAAATGAGATTCAAGATGCTGCTATTGTTGCTGACATCGGCAATTACCGGCAATTCAGTTGCGCAAACAAGTCAGGCTCTCTACTTTATGAACCTGCCACAGAGAAACACGCTCAATCCTGCTCTCCAGTACACAGGAAGAACATATGTCGGACTTCCGGGAATTTCTGACATTTCGGTCAGGGTTGACAATAACTTCCTGAGTATTTCTGACATGTTCACCAACGGGGTCATCTCAGACTCCACATTTGTCTTCCTTGAGCAAGGAGAGGATCTTGACAACTTCCTTGCCGGGCTCGGTACCAATAACTCTCTCGAGCCGCAGGCAGGGGTTCAGCTTTTCGGTCTGGCATTCACTGTCGGTGATGACCTGAGGATAACGCTGAATGTCACAGAACGCTTTGACGCCAATTTCGTGTTGCCCGGCGAGCTGCTGAGGCTTAGCATCGGGGGCAATGAAAGTTACCTGGGTCAGAACATAGATCTCTCTTCGCTGAGGGCGGATGCGAAGTATTATCATGAGTTCGGCATAGGGGCATCCAAAAATGTCACGGAGAAGCTGAGAGTAGGAGCAAGGGTGATGGTTCTCTCCGGAGTGGCATCAGCCTATCTGACCAACAATGGTATTTCGCTTACCGTCAATGATGACTTCACCTATACAGCAGATGCGAATGTGTCGCTGAACGTGAGCGCACCAGTCACCTTCCTGAAGGATGAAGAGGGAATCATTGACAATGTCAGGTTTGATGAAGACCGGTTTGAGGAGACCAATGATGCGATTGCCTATTTTTCCGCCATGGCCAATCCCGGCCTGGGTTTTGAGGCCGGAGCAGAGTACAGGTTCAATGATATGTTCGCAGTCTCAGCTGCCATAACGGACCTTGGCTTCATCAAATGGAAGAGAGACAGGTCTGAGATCTATACAACCACAACCATCCAGTTCAACGGTCTGACCATCGAGGATGTGCGTGATGAGAGCGTTACGTTTGACGATCTCATGAATTGGGCTGCAGATTCGATCCAGAAATCAATAGAGCTTTCCGAAACCCCCGGCGTTTACAAAACATACCTGCCTTTAACCTTCACTGCCGGTTTCAGCTTCACCCCGGTGAAATTTTTCACTGCAGGGGTGCTCTCCCAGTCGCGGTTCATCGGCAAGCAGGTTCATGAGGCTCTCACCCTCTCCGGCAATCTCAACCTTGGGAACGTATTATCCACTACCGTGGCCTATACTGCAGTCAACAGGCGTTATGACAACCTTGGATTTGGTATTGCACTGAGAGGCGGCTGCTTCCAGCTCTTTGCACTTATTGACAACGTGCCTGTTAAATGGACTGATATGACGGTTGGCGGCGACGACATCCGGCTTCCCGAGAACATTAATACCATTCACGCCAGGCTGGGCTTTAATCTTGTCTTCGGCAACAGGGAGAAAGAGCGGATACTTCCCGCTATGTGACTACTATTTTAGTGAGTCTTTCAGCTGTTTGGCGAGGGCGTTGGCAAAGACGAACTCATTGAGCAGCTTGCAATCGGATTTCAGGATCTCATCCCTGTTTCCTTCCCAGCATTTTTCGCCCTCTTCAATGAAGATGATCTTTTCCCCGTTCTCCATCACGGAGTTCATGTCATGAGTATTGACGATGGTGGTCATATTCAACTCAACGGTTATCTCCCTGATAAGGTCGTCTATTACTATCGATGTTTTTGGGTCAAGACCGGAGTTGGGCTCGTCACAGAACAGGAAGCGCGGTTTGAGGGCAATGGCCCTGGCTATTGCCACGCGTTTCTTCATTCCTCCTGACAGTTCAGACGGGAAGAGGTGGTTTGAGTTGATGATGTCAACCCGCTCGAGGCAGAAATTGACCCGGTCTCTCTTTTCCTCACCAGACATGTTAGTGAACATTTCAAGAGGGAACATAACATTCTCCTCCACGGTCATGGAATCAAATAGGGCGCTTCCCTGGAAGAGCATCCCCATTTCCTTTCTTATCTCCTTCTTTGCTTTAAAGTCGAGGCCGTTAAAAAGAACGTCATTATAAAAAATCTTTCCTTCATCAACATCGAGCAGTCCTACCAGGCATTTCAGGAAGACGGTTTTGCCAGAGCCGCTCTTACCTATTATCAGGTTAGTCTTACCGGGTTCGAACACTGCCGAAATATCCTTCAGAACTTCACGGCCGTCAAAGGACTTGGATATGTGTTCAGCCCTGATCATGAGAGTAGCAGCTGTGTGAGGATGACGTTAAACAGGAGGATGGTGACGCTGCTGTAGACCACTGCTTTGGTGCTTGCGCGTCCCACCTCCAGTGAGCCTCCATCCACGTAGTAACCCTGGTGTGCCGAAACGGTGGTTATTATGAATGCAAAGATGACGGTCTTGATCAGGGCGTATGTTATATAATAAGGTATAAACGCATACTGGATGCCGTAGATATAATCCTCTGAGGTTACAACTCCGGCAGCAGTACCGGCGATCCATCCGCCTCCGATTCCGGTAACTATGCTTATTAATGTGAGGAAAGGGTTGAAAAGGACCGTGGCCACCACCTTGGGGAGGATGATGTATGAAGCCGAGTTGACGCCCATCAGCTCGAGCGCGTCAATCTGCTCCGTTACTCTCATGGTGCCTATCTCCGATGCTATATTGGAGCCTACCTTGCCGGCAAGTATCAGCGCCACAATTGTGGAGGAGAACTCGAGAAGGATTGAGTCCCTGGCACCGAGTCCGATCAGGTAAGTGGGATAGATTGGATTTTCGGTGTTGTATGCGGTCTGAAGGGTGATAACGGCGCCCATGAAGAAGGAGATGATGGTAACTATGCCTATTGACCTGAGCCCGAGACTTACAAATTCCTTTAAAGTCTGCTTGTAGTAAATGGAATGCTTCTCGGGTCTGGCAAAGACCCTGCCCAGTAACATCCAATACGAACCGAAGCCTGACAGGAACCTGAACATTTTTTTAAAGTTTCGTCAAATTTAACAATAATTCACCGCACCCGGAACGGTACCGGTATTCGTCACATGGAATTTATATATTTGTAATAGTGCTTATCAATATCAAAAAATCATGAAAAACCGCTATTTGCTGATCATGGCCGGTGGTATCGGAAGCCGGTTCTGGCCACTGAGCAGGAGGGAGAGAGCGAAGCAGTTCCTCGATATCCTAGGTACGGGCGAGACTCTCATTCAGATAACCTACCGGCGATTTAGCGGGATCTGTCCTGCCGAAAACATTTATGTTGTGACCAGTGAGGACAGCAGTGAGATGGTGATTGAGCAGCTTGGCATTGACAGTGATCATGTGCTGTCCGAGCCCCTGAGGCGTAATACGGCGCCGTGCATTGCCTACGGCGTCTTCAGGATAATGGCTGAGAATCCAGAGGCCGTTATAGCTGTGACGCCGGCGGACCATCTTATCAAGAAGGAGGAGGAGTTCAGGGAGTTAATGAATGAGGCTTTCAGGTTTGCCTCCGGCAATGATGCACTTCTCACCCTCGGCATCCGGCCTGATCGTCCGGAGACAGGTTACGGCTACATACAGGCCAACCTTGATCAGCCGGTAATGGGATTCAGCAGTCTGCACAAGGTGAAGGCATTTACTGAGAAGCCGGAGCTGAAGATGGCAAGGGTCTTCCTGGAGAGCGGTGATTTTTACTGGAACAGCGGTATTTTCATATGGAAGGCTACTTCGGTGCTCTCTGCATTTGAAAAGCATATGCCCGATATGTACCACACATTTGATGAAGGGCGGGAGAGTTTCAGCACCCCGGCTGAGAAGGAGTTCATCAAACAGGCGTATGCCCAGTGCAGCAGCATATCAGTTGACTATGGCCTGATGGAAAAGGCTGATAATGTATATGTCATTTGCACTGACCTGGGGTGGTCTGACCTGGGAACATGGAGTTCACTTTACATGCATTCCGAACATGACAGGAATGACAATGCTGTACTTAACGCCAGGGCCCTGACATACAATTCCGAAGGGAATATCGTGAGCCTTCCGAAGGACAAGATTGCGGTGATCCAGGGGCTCGATGACTATATCATCATTGACAGTGGCGATGTACTGCTGATAGTGTCGAGGGACCAGGAGCAGAATATAAAGAATTATCTCGATGATGTAGGGAAGGCTACCGGAGACCAGTATCTTTAGTCGGCAGTCGGCAATCAGCAGTCGGGACTGAAGGCTGAAGGCTGAAGACTGAGGACTGAACAAAAAAGGGTGCCTCAATTTCTGATTTGAGACACCCTTCATGTTTTCACTCGCTCACCTAGTATTCCCAGAGATCCTGTTCAAAGTTGAAGATCTCATTCTTGATCCTCTCAGCCTCGAAAATCTGGGCGGGGCCCATCTTATACTGGTTGATGGATCTGTCATCATAGACGTTGGATTCGGCAACGATGTAACCGTCAAACTTGCGCTGAAGCATCAGGTCTTCAAAAGAGATTCGCTGTGCGTCATTGTAGGAGTTAAAAGCTTCGCTGCTTGCCAGCGCCTGCCTTACGTCTTCATACCTGATCCAGAAGAGGCGTCTCTTCACGAGCCTGGAGGTGATCTGGTCATAGCCCATGTATATCGGGCATATGCCTATGATGCGCACGTCAAGCCGTGAATGCTTTTTGTCAAAGAACCACTCCTCAAGCAGCATGAGCTGTTTGATGTCAGCGGGGTTCTCCATGTTTGTCACGGTGGAGTCCTGCTCCATACCCTCGGCATTGACCACGGTGATGGTCAGTGTATCGCGGTTCATCTTGGCAGCTATGTCGTTGTATGTTGTGGGCACTGTCATGGCGTCGCCGTCAGTTGCTTCCACCCTGCCTGAGAGGATCTCATTGAGGAGTATTCCGGAAAAATTCATCCTTCCGTCCGACATCTCCGACACGAAGCGGTTAGCGGCGGCATCATACCTGAGTGACGGGTAGAAGAGGTTGAGATTCATCTTCTCCCTCAGGTCAATGATCCGGTAGAGTCTTTTTGACCAGATAACATCTGATTCTCCCAGGTATGTATAATTGATCTTCTGGTTCTGGGGCATCTGTTTGGTGTAGATGTCTCCGAACGACTGGGCCATTGAGGCTGTACAGATCAGGAGGCCCAAGAGGCCTGCCAGAATTCTCCTGTTCATGATTTGTATCTCTAGTATTAGTTAATCTTAAGAATAATAGGGTTGAGGTCCCTGGTTTTGCCGTCGGGTCCCACTGCCTTAATTTTTTCTATTATAAGTTTTTGTCCGGCGCGAAGGTTGCCTATGAGGCCCTTCTGCTTGTCGGTAAGCCTGTTGTTGTTTGATTCAGCCGTGATTTCAAATCCCTTGTCATTGACAGAGACGGTGAATCCGGTGACTGTATAGGTCAGGTCGAACTCGAAGTTTTCAAGCACGGCGGTCACAACCTGCTGGGCTGCTGCCACGCTTCTGAGCACGTTACCTTCTTTCATATTTGCGAATCTTGCCTCGGGGTCAGGAAGTCTTCTTACCCTGAACTCCACGGGAGGGAAGGTCTGCACTTTGCCGTCAATATTTGCAGACACGATGATCTGTGCATTCTGGCCCACGGTACGGGGCTGTGCCACGTATTCGCCGCGGTAGTCCTTGTACTTGCCTCTCTTGATGTCACCGTTGGTCATGCGAACGGTAAGCTTGTCTGATCCCACGCCTGGCACTGATATATCAACCGGGTTCTGAATGCCCTGGTAGAAGACGTTCATGGCGGTGGGTGAGACAACCACGTTTGGCATGCCCACAGAGTACTTCTGATCGAAGTTGAATGTACGGATAGTGCCATCCGGAGCCTTCATCCTGATAACACCTCCCCATGATTTTTCGCCGACAGAGCCGGCTCTTACCCTGTAGACACCCACACCTGATTTGTCTATAGGAAGCTTGGTTGCCTGGCTTGACGGCTCATATAAGGGGGTGCCGTCAGGGTTGGTCTTTGAGGTATAGGGGCCCACGAATATCTCGAGGTCCTGTGTGGTGTCGGTTGCTGCCACGAATACTCTGGCCTCATATTCATTCCCCTGCATTACGTAGGAGGTGTTGGTTGTGACCGTCGGAATAATGTTGTTGAACCTGAATGAGCCGGCGTCAATCTGGGTAAAGAGGAAGTTGAGTGCGTCAGTCTCCGCGTTCCTGACGTCTACCTGCATCTTTGAAAGGATGGTAATCACTGCAACAAGCGGCAGGGTCTGGAAGTTGGCATTCACCCAGTTCTCTGTCCCGGTACCTTCAAGGTTCTGGGGATCGTCAGTGTTCAGTATGTCAAGTATTGAACGCTCTGCAGAGGGGTCCTTACCTTCGAGAGTCTCAACCAGGTAAGAGCGGTAATCTTCAATCAGTGCCTTAAGGTCATTGCCTTTGCCATCCTGGTTTGCTCCTATAAGCACCTCGGAGGGTACGTTGTTCTCGTCTATCTTCTTTACCTTGGTTACATCGATCTGGTTATCGGGAAGGAGAGCTTCCGCTTCAGGACCTTCAGCAGTGGTAATTATCTCGACCTTGAGATCCTGTATGTAGTCATAGAGTTCATTAGCCCGGTCTTTGACCTCGAATGCCTTGGCCCTCCAGGCTTCCGCCTTCTCAGGATTCTCATCTGCTGCTGCCTTAAAAGCTGCATAGGTGATATCATTCTTTTTGATGTAGTTGGCAGTGGTCTTAGTCAGGCTCAGGTCAACCTTCTTAAAAGCCTCGACTGCCTCCTTTGAGACGTTAAGAGCGAGCATAGCGGTCAGTATGAGGTACATCATACCGATCATCTTTTGCCGCGGGGTCTCTTTTCCCTTAGACATTTGCGGATAGTTTAGGTGTTAACAGATATATTGATGTACTTGACATTACTTCACATTCATGGCTGCAAGCATGTTGCCATACACACTGTTGAGTGAGGTGAGGTTTTCATTCAGTTTGGCAACCTGTTCACGGTATTTCTTTGTGTCGTCAGCTGAGCCGGTGAGGTCTTTCATGAGACCTTCCATGCCCTTATAGATCACCTCTGTGCTTTTGACATGGTCATTGGTTCCGCGCAGCTGCAGTTCATAAGCTGCATTGAGTGCCGAGAGGTTTTTGTTGAGGGCTTCCAGTTTCTCATGGTAGCTTTTTCCTCCGGTCTCAATGGTCTTTGATGTTTCTCCGAGAGCATGATAGACAGGGTTGGAGTCAGTCATTGATCTTGCGGTCTGTTTAGCCGACTCAGAGAGGCTCATGATTGACTCATTTGCTTTCCTGATTGTGCTGGCATACTCATTTGTCGTGGCAGCCAGGTCGCCCATGGCATTGAAGTTATTTGTGGTCTCGGTGAGCTTTTTCAGTCCCGAACTGAGCTTATCAAACACGTCGGGAGTGATTCCTGCGTCGGCAAGCATTTTATCGAACTGTGAAAGTCCAGCTCCGCCGCCGTAGCCGCCGCCACCACCGCCTACAGCTGCAAATCCAACATCCTCACCGGAGTAGCTGGGGTCCAACTGCGGGTAGACCAGTTTCCAATCAGGTTCTTCCTTCAACGGCTCAAAGGCAGAGAAGAAGAATATGATAGCCTCTGTGATTAGACCGACAGAGAGCAGAAAACCTGCGTAGGGATAGTGCTGTATTTTGAAAAGAGCGCCGATTATTACGACTGAGGCTCCCCAGCCGTAAAGTTTGGCCATGAATGCTTTCCACTTACTGGTATGAACAAATTCCGAAAGGCCCATATAATTAAAGTTTTAGGTTAAACAGTATTAGTTATTGACTCCAATATAAGTTCTCACATTACGGAACCCGACAAATGACTTTGTTGAGTCCTGGTATTCATAATCCCTGGATGATGTCTGCATAAAGTATGCGATATCCTTCCATGATCCTCCTCTGATGACTTTGCGCTTGAGCACCGGGGGATCCTCGGGACGTGCGTTGTATTCATAGTCGGGGTTCAGGTCATGGGTGAAGACATATGCTGAGGGGTGGTAGGCGCATGAGGTCCATTCGGCCACGTTGCCAGCCATGTCAAACAGTCCGTACTCATTGGGTTCGAAAGATGCGACCTTGATGGTATAAACGGCTCCGTCGTCGATGTAGTTACCGCGCAGGGGCTTGAAGTTGGCCAGGAAGCAACCCTCGTAGTTCCGTGTGTAGGGGCCGCCCCAGGGGTACATCGAAAGATCGAGTCCGCCGCGTGCTGCATATTCCCATTCTGTCTCAAGCGGGAGACGGTAGTTATGCACGTCGGCGATGCCCTGTGCACGAAGATGCTCATTCATGAAGTTGGTACGCCATACGCTGAAGGCACGGGCCTGTATCCATGAGACACCCACAACAGGGTAGTCATCATAACCCGGGTGCCAGAAATAGAGTGTTGCCCAGGGCTCGTTGAATGAGTAGGTGAAGTCCCTGATCCATGCCAGGGTATCAGGATAAATATTGACATTATGGTGCATGATGAACGATGAGCGGTTGACCACATCAGTGGTGTTACCTTCCAGGTCAGTGACCTGTCCTTCGTATTTCTGGTCCTTGTAGTTGTACCTTGCCTTGGCTGCCTGCTTGTAGTCAACCCAGAAGTATGAGTAATTGAGAAGACGGGTGTCCCACTGCTTGTTGGCATTAAACCTCTCTTCAGGAGGATAATACATTGTTTCAAGAACGGGCAATACGTTCTCATCTTCCCAGTCAATCTCCTCTTCCCAGTTCAGGACGTTAGGTTCAAGGACATTGCCCTCCTCGTCTGTTCTGAAGAACTCGTAGCCCTCAATGCCTTCCTCGCCCAGTTTTGTTCTCAGGATAGAGTCACGCACCCAATAGGTAAACTGACGGTATTTGTTATTGGTGATCTCTGTCTGGTCCATCCAGAAAGCTTCTACCGTTACTGTCTTGGAGAGGCTGTTCATGGCACGCAGGGGATCCTGGTCACTTGGCCCCATCAGATAGGAACCTGCAGGAATAAATGCCATCTCAAACGGCTCCGGCTCATAGAATTTCTTCCTTCCCTGAACGCCTGTCAACTCGCCTGTGTCATAGGAGGCACAGCTGCCCAAAATCAGGATCAATGTAAGAGCTAAAAGGGTTACCTTTTTCATGTGCGAAATTTTTATTTTTTTAAGGTCACATGGAACCCTCATGTAAGGATTCTCAGCTTCACCTTTGTTAATGCATGTACAACATGAGGGTTTCATATACTCATAAATTTAAGAATGCAAATTGTTCACTTTTTCCCGTCTCTTATAGGAAACGAATACTTTTATATTTAGTGACGCTTCTTCCCAGGCCGAGGTCAAAACTGTATGAAACCACGAATTCATGAGAGCCGCTGGTTCCTCTTCTGATCTCCGATATCGGGAAGTCGTATCCATATCCAATCTTTAGACCGTTATACAATTCTACTCCTGCAAAACCTGTTATTGCGTCACTTATCCTGTAAGAAACGCCACCCCATATCTTTTTATTGTATCTAACCATGCCCGTTGCTAAATATTGTGTTGCGGCACCGTCATTGACAATAAAGACAGAGGGAATCAGCTCCAGTGAAGGATTAGGCAGCTGGAAATAGTAGCCAGCGGTCAGGTAGTACTCTCTGCTAACATAAGTAGCTGTTTCCGAGTACTTTATTTTTGGCTGGTTAAGGTGGGTCACCGAGATTCCGGCGTAATAATTCAGTCCCTGGTAGTATATGCCGGCAGAGATGTCAGGTGCAAGAAAAGATTCATCATTCTCCGGGATAAGAGGATCTCCTGAAGGAGGAGTATGGCTTGATCCGGAGGGGATGAACCATTCAGGTGCGAGTGTCTTGTTAAGAATCCCTGCGCTGATGCCGGCACCCAGGGTTCCGCTTCCGAGAGAGAAGAGGTATGAATAAGAGAGACTTAATTCGATATCATTGCTGAAGCCATACTTGTCGGCCTCAACCAGCAGTCCTGCCCCGCTCCTCAAACCGAAGAGGCTGAATGGGGTATTCACATTGAAGAGCATGGTTGAGGGTGCTCCGGGGAATCCAACCCACTGTTGTCGAGTAAGGGCTGTGGCTGTGACCATACCGGTCATGCCCGAATAGGCCGGGTTGTAAGTCTGGGTGTTGAACATGTAATAGCTCATCACGGGATCCTGTTGACCAAGAACCACGCTAACCGGGATGATTATTGCGAGGATGACTGTCCTGACTTTCTTCATGTTCAAGAAGCGCCTGTGCGCCCTTAAATATAACGAGTAAAATAAATAAAAAATATGCAAGGTGCCAAATTGCGGCACATTTTATCGGCCGTACCTGAGCATGGCCCTGGTCCAGCGTCCGGGGACCTGGTCACGGTTGGCCGACAGGTAGTCTTCATAGGAGCAGGCGAGAAAATGCGGCTGTCCATCGGTGTCACGGATCTCTATCCACCACCGCTCGGTGATCATGCTCTTGATGAATATGGCCACACCCTCCAGGTCACTAAGGGTCACATGGTAGCGGGTGAACCGGTTGTTAAGCTGGTCTCCAAGGTATGATATCTCATACTGCTTCTGTGAGAAACCCTCAAGGAAGAACCATATCAACTGTGCGGCAAGGTGAGATGTCTGCGAACGGGTGTCAAGCACCGGGTTGACCTCCATGACAGAGAGTATCTTAAGGTTGTCAGATAGTCCGGCGTAGCGTGCAAGCAGGCATATCTCCTCGCCATAGAACCCGTTGGCGGAAGGGAGGAAGGTGCCCGGTGCATCAGACTGACGAACGGCGCCGAGGTCGAACACCGCAGCTGTGGCATCGCGGAAGAGAGGTTCGGTCTCATGCACCGCCGCGCGTACCTCTCCGATGCGCATCATGTCATAGTGCCTCCTGTTGAACCTGTTGACCACCTGTTGATCGGTAAGATAGGTCTGGTGTCCTATTGCTGACAGGTGTGACAGGCGGCTGCCGCTGCGGTAGATCATGTCATTCATCCAGTTAAGGGAGTCCCCCGCTCTTTTCTCTGCCGTAAAATCAAGCCGTGAGTCAACTGACACCAGTGACCAGTCCTCTTTGGCCGATGAGAGACAACGGTCTATTGCCGGCATCAGCGCGCTGGTACCACCGATGACCACCGGAACGATATCCTGTTCCAGCAGCTGAATGAGCACGTCACGCAGTCCGGCAAGTGTATCTTCAAATGAGGCTCCGGGCCTGAGGTTGCCAAGGTCGGTGATCTTCATCTTACCCTGAAGGCGCGAGAAGGAGTAAAGGCTTTTACGGATGGCGTCAGGGGCATGTGATGATCCGGTGTTGGCCGACGAGCGGTCATCAGGAACGCCGATGAGGGCCACTGCGAAACTGCTGAGGTCATCAATGGGCTCGTTGCCGGTATTGACCACCACGTTGTGGGAGAAGGCCGCTGATCCTTTCAGTGGCTCTGACTCCGGCTTGTCGAGACAGACAGGATCAAAATACTGGTTGAGGTCGATCATATTATATAAGGTCACTTCTTCTTACCGCCCCTGGGGCTTTTCGACTTACCGCCTTTTTCAATGATTGCCAGGCATTCTTCCCTGGTCAGCTTCTGCGGATCGGTACCCTTCGGGATACGGTAGTTGTTTTTGTCATGTACTATATAGGGGCCGTATCTCCCGTTAAGCACCCTGATATCGTCGAACTCATTAATCACTTTCTGCTTGTCTCCCTCTCTCTTCTCCCTGATCAGCTCAGCGGCTCTCTCAGTTGTGATGGTATAAGGGTCATCCTCACCCTTTTTCAGGGAGTAGAATTTGCCGTTGTGTTTAACGTATGGTCCGAACTTGCCGAGACCGACGGTCATCTCGCTCTCCTCAAAGGTTCCGACGCTCCTTGGCAATGCAAACAGAGCCAGCGCCTCATCGATGGTGATGGTCTCAAGCAGCTGGTCACGCCTGAGGTTGGCAAACCGGGGCTTGCTATCCGGCGTGGCTTCACCAAGCTGTACCACCGGTCCGAACCTGCTCATCCGTACCAATACAGGCAGTCCCGTGGCCGGATCAGTACCCAGCTGACGGGAGCCGGTCATGCGCGCCCTGGTGGAGAGGGATTCATCAACAGACTGATGGAACGGAGTGTAAAAACCGGCAATCATGTTGTCCCACTCCAGCTCGCCGGCAGCTATCTCATCAAACTCCTTCTCAACGCCGGCGGTGAAGTTGTAGTCGAGTATATCAGGGAAATTTGCAATGAGGAAGTCGGTAACGATCATTCCTATGTCTTTGGGGAAGAGTTTCGACTTCTCCTTCCCTGCAATCTCAATCTTTTCAGTCCTGGCTATCTTACCTTTTGAGAGGGTAAGTTGTGTAAGGGTTCGCTTTTCACCGGGTCTGTCTTCGCGGGCAACATATCCCCGCGACTGTATTGTGGAGATGATGGGTGCGTAAGTTGAGGGCCGTCCTATACCCAGCTCCTCCAGTTTCTTTACCAGGCTGGCCTCGGTATATCTCGGAGGGGGTGAGGTAAAGCGCTGCAGGGCGGAAATAGTTCCGGGAGTGAGCCCCATCCCGTTGTCAACGCGCGGGAGAATCGATTTTTCATCATCGCCGGCGTTGCTGTCAGATGATTCGGTATAGACCTTCAGGAACCCGTCGAAGAGAATCACCTCGCCGACAGCTGTAAAGTTGTTTGGCGACGATGACATGCCGATGGTGATGGTGGTCTTCTCCATCCTGGCATCTGCCATCTGTGATGCAATCGCTCTGCGCCAGATAAGCTCATAGAGTTTTTTCTCATTCGTGCTTCCTGTGGTATCCTTCCGGTCAAAGTAGGTGGGCCTGATGGCTTCATGAGCCTCCTGCGCCCCCTTGGAGTGGGTCTTGAACTGTCTCGTCTTTGAATACCGGGCTCCATATTCCGAGGTGACGACTTCACGGGCAGTGTTGAGTGCCAGTGATGAGAGGTTTGTGGAGTCGGTTCTCATGTAAGTTATCTTTCCGGCCTCATAGAGCTTCTGTGCAACGGACATTGTCTGAGCAACCGAGAAGCTGAGCTTGCGGTAGGCTTCCTGTTGCAGGGTGGAGGTGGTGAAAGGAGGGGCTGGTGATCGCGTGCCAGGCTTTACTACCACATTCTCGACGGTGAAGGTTGATTCGTCACACTTCTCCAGGAAATTTTTAGCTTCAGCCTCTGTACCGAATTTTTTAGGACACTCAGCCTTGAGAATAACTTCTGAACCTTCACTGTTCTGTCCGCTGAATGAACCTGTCACCCTGAAAGCGGAGTCAGTGACGAAGCTGATAATCTCTCTCTCACGGTCGACAAGCAGGCGAACTGCCACCGACTGTACCCTTCCTGCAGAGAGGGAGGGCTGCACTTTTTTCCAGAGGACGGGAGAGATCTCGAAGCCCACCAGCCTGTCAAGGATCCTGCGTGCCTGCTGGGCATTGACAAGATGCATGTCTACCTGACGCGGAGAGGCCACCGCACTGTTAATGGCTTCCTTGGTTATCTCATGGAACACGATGCGCTTTGTTGAAGAGGGGTCAAGCCCCAGGACCGATATCAGGTGCCATGCAATAGCCTCACCCTCACGGTCCTCATCGGAGGCTATCCATACTGTCTTTGCCTGCGAAGCCAGCTTGCGTAGTTCGTTCACTACCTTCTTCTTGTCCTCGGGAACCTCGTAGACGGGGTTGAAACCTTTTTCAACTTCCACCCCGAGATTGTTCTTCGCCAGGTCACGGATATGACCGAAGCTTGATACTACGGTGAAGTCCTTCCCGAGGAATTTTTCTATAGTTTTTGCTTTTGCGGGTGATTCAACTATAACCAGATTTTCTGTCATCCGAGATTTTTTTAAAACAGGGCAAAGTAAGCGATTAACGGCACTAACTTCAAAATTATTGGATAAGATTCTGTATAAATCATTAAATTAGCGCCCATATTATGAGGGTATCATGAAGGATAAAAAGTTCCGGAAAAATCTGATATGGTTCTGGGTGATAATATCTTTGCCGGCGGTTCTTCTGCTCACGCTGTTCATCCTGATATCAGCTAACAAGCTTGGTCCCATTCCCTCATTCGAGGAGTTGGAGAACCCTGACAACAGCCTTGCTGCGGAGATATACTCTGAAGACAATGTACTGCTCGGGAAGTTTTATATTCAGAACCGTACATGGACTGATTATGAAGAGATTTCACCTTATGTTGTTGATGCGCTGATAGCCACGGAGGACATCCGGTTCTACAGGCACTCGGGCATAGACTTCAGGGGGTTGGCCAGGGTGCTGGTCAAGACGATTCTTTTAGGACAGGAGACCGGCGGCGGCAGCACCATCACGCAGCAGCTGGCAAAGAATCTCTTCCTTCCCAGGGATCTGTCAAATGACCCTGCAATTGTACGCGCCTCAAAGCTCACCGTGGCCAAGTTCAAGGAGTGGCAGACGGCCGTCAAGCTCGAGAAGAGCTATACCAAGGAAGAGATCATCACCATGTATCTCAACGTATTCGACTTTATATATAATGCCGTGGGCATCAACTCGGCATCGCGCATCTACTTCAACACCACTCCGGACTCACTAAACATAGAGCAGTCAGCCATGCTGGTAGGCATGCTCAAGAATTCCGTGGCCTACAATCCCCTTCGTAATGAGGAGAGCGCCGTCAGGAGACGCAATGTGGTGATCTCGCAGATGGAGCGTTACGGGTATCTCTCACGCGAGGTGGCAGACTCGGTAAAAGAGCTGCCGCTTGTGCTTGACCTGCGGGAGGACAGTCACAACACCGGGCTGGCAACATACTTCAGGGAGTACATAAGAACAACAATGAACAGCAAGGAGCCGGAGAGGAAAAACTTCTGGTCTGAGGATCAGTATAATGATGCCCTCTGGCGCTGGCAGAATGACCCGCTGTACGGATGGTGCAGGAAGAACACCAAACCCGACGGATCATACTATAACCTTTACCGCGACGGGTTGAGGATCTACACAACCCTGAACTCAAAGATGCAGGGTTATGCCGAAGAGGCTCTTGTTGAGCATCTTACCAAAAACCTGCAACCGGTCTTCAACAAGAAGGCCAGGACATACAGGAACCCGCCCTATTCCAATGATCTCAACGCTGCCGAGATAAAACAGATAATGGACAGATCTGTGAGGCAGAGCGACAGGTATCAAAGCATGAGGCGTGCAGGTGTGCCTGAGGATTCCATCACCCTGGCCTTCAATACTCCTGTTCCGATGAAACTGTTTTCATGGGAGGGAGAGAGAGATACGCTGATGACGCCGCTTGATTCAATCAGGTACTACAAGTTCTTTGTCAGGTCGTCATTCATGGCAATGGATCCGCACACCGGTCATGTTAAGGCCTATGTGGGGGGCCCCGACTTCAGGTATTTCAAGTATGATGCCGTGACCCAGCAGAAGAAACAGGTAGGCTCCACCATCAAGCCCTTCCTTTACACTCTTGCGATGCAGGATGGTTATACGCCATGCTTCGAGGTGGAGAATATAGCACGTTCGTTTGACCTTCCGGGAGATTCGGTACCATGGATCCCCAGGAGCTCAGGGCCCGAAGAATACCATGGACGCATGGTGACACTCAAGTGGGGGCTGGCGCAGTCAGAGAATTATATATCTGCCTGGCTGATGAAGCAGTTTTCGCCGCAGGCAGTTGTTGACCTGATGCACCGTATGGGCATAAGAAGTTTTATTGACCCGGTATATTCGATCTTCCTCGGTACCTCTGACCTCTCTCTTGAGGAGATGGTAGGGGCTTATGGCACTTTTACCAACAAGGGGGTCTATACGCGGCCGCTCTATGTTACGCGTATCGAAGACCGCAACGGCAATGTGATCTCAACCTTTACCCCATTCATTGACGAAGTGATCAGTGAAGATGATGCCTTTCTTATGGCAACACTGCTGCAGGGGGTTGTTAACACTGGTACGGGGCTGAGGCTCCGGGGCACCTATAGGCTTACCAACCAGATGGGAGGCAAGACGGGCACCACGCAGAACCACTCCAACGGGTGGTACATGGGTGTGTTACCCGACCTGGTTGCCGGTGTGTGGACCGGGTGGGAGGATCAGGCTATCCACTTTGAGGATCTCTCCCTGGGGCAGGGGTCAAATATGGCTCTGCCTGTCTTCGGCCTGTTCATACAGAAGCTTCTTGCCGACAGTGTGTTTACCCACCTGGGAGCGGCGCAGTTCGAGGCCCCTGCCAACTTCAATGTTCAGCTTGACTGTGAGAACATAAAGAAACAGCTGGAAAACAGTCCTGACAGGCAACGCGAGTACTAGAAAGGTCGGTCGCTTCGCTCCGTCTTGCTGTCCTGCAGCCTAAAAGATTTGCGATTGTCGATTGTCGATTGTCGAATGGGATTTGCGATTTAAATTGAAGATAGAGAATTTCACTATTTCCAATTGCAACATGAATGTGCGAAATTGTTTAAATCAACAATCGAAAATCTGAAATCGAAAATTCCTCACTACTGCCTGAACAGACTGCCGACAGCTTTCTCACGAGAATAGCATCCTGACGAGTCCCTCGACCTTATAGACCTTTGATATCTTTATTCCGGGCTGTTCCCTGATGCTTCTGTGATAACCAGAGACCACTATCTGTTCAAAGCCCATCCTTGAGGCTTCCATGATACGCTGTTCGAGTCTTGCCACCGGTCGTATCTCCCCTGACAATCCCACCTCTCCGGCGAAGGTTGTATGCTGGTCTACAGGTGCGTCAAGATTCGATGACATTACCGCGCTCACCACGGCAAGGTCAATGGCCGGGTCACTTACTTTCAGTCCGCCGGCGATGTTAAGAAAGACGTCCTTCACTCCCAGCCGGAAGCCTGCCCTCTTTTCCAGCACTGCGAGCAGCATGTTCAGCCTGCGAGTGTCAAAGCCGGTGGAGCTCCGCTGGGGGGTGCCGTAGACGGCGCTGCTCACCAGCGCCTGTGTCTCAATCATGAAGGGTCTCAGGCCGTCAACCGTTGCCGCAATGGTTACGCCGCTGGCGGGGTCACGGTCGCGGCGGATGAAAAGCTCCGACGGATCTGTCACCTCGCGCAGGCCGTTGGAGGCCATCTCGAAGATGCCTATCTCAGCCGTTGACCCGAAGCGGTTCTTGACAGGCCTGAGGATACGGAAGACATAGTTCCCGTCACCCTCGAACTGGAGGACCACGTCAACGATATGCTCCAGCACTTTGGGCCCGGCAAGCGTGCCGTCCTTGGTTATGTGTCCTATAAGTATCACCGGCACGCCAGACTCTTTGGCATAACGGAGCATCATGGCGGCACATTCCCTGACCTGCGACACTGAACCTGCAGAGGACTCCAGCACCGAGGAGCTGAGGGTCTGTATAGAGTCTATTATCACGAGGCCCGGATTCATAGCTCCTGCCTGTGCTATGACGTTCTCAAGCTCAGTCTCGTTGTATATGAAGCAGTTGTCATTGGTTCCCTCGAGACGCTTTGCCCTGAGCTTGACCTGCCCTTCGCTCTCTTCCCCGGATACATAGAGCACCTTTCTTCCTTCACTGGCCAGCGCTATCTGCAGTGCGAGGGTAGACTTGCCTATGCCGGGCTCTCCGCCCATGAGTATCAGAGATCCTTTAACCATCCCTCCTCCCAGGATACGGTCTGCCTCACCTATCCCGGTAGAGATTCGGTCATTCTCATTCACCTCTATCCCCGAGAGAAGCTCAGGCTTCCTCCGCGGGGCATCTTTCGCAATCCCCGGTGATGACGAATGGGTTACCAGCTCCTCGCGATAGGTGTTCCACTCCCTGCAAGCAGGACAATGGCCAATCCATTTGGGTGACTCAGCGCCGCAGTTCTGGCACACATAAACACTCTTGTTCTTTGCCATGGGGGAAAGGATTATGCAACAGGCAAATTTACCAAAAGAACGCTATCACGACTCTTTTTCAGCAACGGCAGAGGATAAAACCTTTCCTCCCTTTTTCCCGAAGAGCGCATACAGCGAGATTGCGCCGGTGAGGGCTATCAGCAGGAACTGTGACTCATGGGTAAGGGTGGCATATGCCAGCCCCTCCTCGAGGGGTATGGCGTAGGCTACCAGCAGGCCTCGTGACACGATCCAGTGATATGCTCCCAGTCCGCTCTGTACCGGCGCTGCCATCCCGAAGCTGCCGATCACCAGGATGAATATGGCGGCTCCCGGACCCAGGTCCGAGGTTGCGTCAAGACATAAGAGCGGAAAGAATGACATCAGAAGGTAAGAGATCCAGAGCAGTACTGTAAGCAGGATGAACTCCCACCTCCTTTTCAGCCTGGCGATAGACTTCAGTCCGTCAATTATACCGTCTGTGAAGGTGTAGACCCTGGCGAAAAGTGGTTTAGCCGATAGCTTCGGCCTGAGCCTGAACCAGAGTACAATGGCAAGTATGACCAGGGCAACGAGGACCAGGATGATGGCAGTGAGTGAGCCTGCGGATGATGAAAGTTTCGCTTCGGCCGGGGTGATGACATTCTCGGAGAGAAAGCTTCCGGTGACGGAGCTGCCGGCTACGAGTGTAAGACCGAGAAGCACCAGAACCGTCAGAATGTCAATAGTGCGCTCTACAAGCATGGTGCCCACGAGCCTGTCAAAAGGTATCTTTTCCTTCTTGCCGAGGGCGGCACACTTGGTGACCTCACCCAGCCTCGGGAAGATTATATTGGCGAAGTATCCGGTAACCACCGCATGGTAGGCGTTTGTCAAACTGGCTTTGTATCCGAGAGGCTCTATGAGTAGCGTCCAGCGTCGTGCCCTTATCAGGAAACTCAGGAGGGAGACAATTATGGCAGGCACCAGCCACCAGTAATGGGCCGTGCGCAACACAGTCCAGAGATCCCTGAAGTCGATGCCCCGGAATGAGAGCCACAGGAGCAGCACGGCCAGAGCAAGGAACAGCACGGCCTGAAAAGTTTGCTTCAGCCCCTTTTTCAATTTCAGATAAGTTTGTTTGTGGCTGTATCGGGTATTATGATTCGCGGAGTGAATGTCCGCGCCTCGGCGAAATCGACCATGGCATATGACATGATAATCACCACATCACCAATGGCGGCACGCCTGGCTGCCGGGCCGTTCAGACAAATCTCGCCCGAGCCTCTTCGGCCCGTGATGACATAAGTCTCAAGCCTGTCGCCGTTGTTCCTGTTAAGCACCTGGACCTTCTCATGCTCAACAAGGTTGGCTGCATCCATCAGGTCTTCGTCAATGGTGACGCTTCCCACGTAGTTCAGATCTGCACCGGTGACGGTGACATTGTGTATTTTCGATTTAAGTACTTCTATCATCATTATTCTGCAGGGATGAGTCCATTTTATGCTGCAAAGATAAATATCCTTTTCGTCAGCGCAACTTCATCTCGATATTGTCAATAAGCCTGACGTTGCCGGCATAGAGAGCTATGCAGCCGTAATAGGTTTTGTCAGGAGACATCTCAATGGCTGACCTGACGGGAACAAGCGTCACATCCTCAACGATTTCAAAGTATTCAAGCCTGAAGTCCGGGATCATGTTTATCCTGTCGGCGACGAACTCCTTTATCTCTCCCGTTTCATAATCGGGGGTCATGGCTGCTGCCGCGATAAGGGTCCGGTAGATCTCGCCGGCTCTCTCGCGATGGCGGGGAAGCAGGCGCCTGTTCCGGCTGCTCATAGCCAGACCGTCGGCTTCCCTTACTATTGGACAGGCGATTATTGCTGTATCGGGGAAATCGCGGCGTGCCAGCTCCTTTATTATTGTGAGTTGCTGGTAGTCTTTCTGCCCGAAGAATGCAGAGGAGGGCCTGATAATTTCAAAGAGTCGCGATACTACCTGTGCCACCCCGTTGAAGTGGCCGGGCCTGAAGGGTCCCTCCATCACCCGTTCGATCGCCCCAAAATCGAAGGTGCGTGTATCGGGTTCAGGATATATCTCTTCCGCTGCCGGGGCAAAGACAAAATCGTTTTCCCTCATGACGCCGGAGAGCAACGCCAGGTCAGCCTCAAGTGTTCTCGGGTATTTCAGGAGGTCATCCGGATCATTGAACTGGGTTGGGTTGACGAAGATGGAGACGGCAACCATCCGGCAGCTCTTCACTGCCGCTTCTGCCAGCGAGAGATGTCCCTCATGCAGTGCTCCCATGGTGGGTACAAGACCGGGATGCCTCAACACGCATACCCTGTAATGCTCCCTTACCTCTTTGGCCGTTGTAAGTACCTTCATTGCTCTGAATTATAAGTGACGAGCCGGGCCAGGCACCGGAGTGTTACCGGCCCGGCAATACAAAAATAACACCATTTTACGGGTAACCCGTTGTATTTAAGCTTGGAAATTAATTGTATTTTTTTTATTATCTTTGCACTTTGATTTAATTAAGGTATACCGGGAGGTTTTAATGGAGAGCAGAAGGGTTTTGTTTGTTTCACAGGAGATCATGCCTTATCTTGGTGAGACAAAGCTTTCAAAGATCAGCCGTGATCTGCCGCAGGGCATACAGGAAAGGGGGAAAGAGATCCGTACATTCATGCCCCGTTATGGTTCTATCAATGAGAGAAGGAACCAGCTTCACGAAGTCATTCGCCTTTCGGGAATGAACCTGATCATTGATGACACCGATCATCCGCTCATTATCAAGGTAGCCTCCATCCAGTCGGCCCGCATGCAGGTCTATTTCATTGACAATGATGATTACTTCCAGCGTAAGCATACTGTTGCTGATGCAGCAGGCAATGAGTACGAGGATAACGACGAAAGGGCAATCTTCTTTGCCAGGGGTGTCATAGAGACCGTGAGGAAGCTGAGGTGGAGTCCTGACATTGTGCATTGTCACGGATGGCTTGCCTCGCTGGTGCCCCTTTATCTGCGGAAGATCTACTCTGATGACCCGGTGTTCAGCAAGGTCAAGTCGGTATATTCCGTTTACAATAACGGTTTTAAGAAGCCGTTAAGATCTTCACTGGCTGATAAGCTTATGACTGATGGTATTGCCAGTGATTCACTGAAGGCAATAAAGAACGGCGTTGACTTTCAGGGCCTGACGCAACTGGCGACCGAGAACTCTGACGGAATTATACTCGGGAGTGATTCTATTGATGAGCAGGTTAAGAAACAGGTTGCCGGCATGGGCAAACCTCTCCTGGAATACCAGGGTGAGGAGAATTATATTGATGCATACAACGATTTTTATGACAAGCTTCTACTTGAACAAAAGAAATAAGAACCATAGCGGCCTACGGACCGGATTGCTAAAATCCATATTTCCACTTTTCTCCCTGCTGGCCCTTACCATGGCCTCGTGCGATCAGGATCCGATGAATATCGGCATCGGCCTGCTGCCTGATGGAGATTTCATAGCGATCAAATCAACGGATACCGTAACCATCAGGGCCTATACCATGTACGATGAACAATCCCTGTCGTCTGACAGCACGAAAATGATCGCAGGCGGTGTCTATGACGAGTATTTCGGGGACACTTACTGTGACTTCGTGACTCAGCTCAGGCTGCTTGATTCCTTGCGCAAATCGGTCATAAACATAGACTCGGTTAAACTGGGCTTCGTACCCTCTTCAATCTCCGGAGACACTGCTGCCATACATTATATAAGGCTTTACGAGACCGGGACGGAGTTGACAGATCCGGATGTTTACTATGCGGGACAGGATCCTGATACGATCAAATTCCTTGGAGAGTATCCGATGCCTGTTCTGAAAGCAGATTCAACCTATTCTGTAAGACTTGACAACTCGGTTGCTGAATACCTGTTCAGGGATACCGCCATGTTCAGACCTGCCTCCAATTTCTACAAGGAGTTTTTCAAGGGTCTCTATTTTGGCATCCGGAGTGAGACCAATCCGGTGCTGATGACCCTGACCGCGGCTGAGAATCCACTGGCTATCACCATATATTACCATGCCGCTGATACTGTTGTCCGCAGTTATTCCTTCGTAGCCACTGAACGGGCCGTGAACTATAACAGGTTCACCCATGACCGGACTACGGCTGACCCGGGGAAACAGATTATGCATGTAAATGATCTGGTCGCGGACACTGCAGCCTTCCTGCAGACATACCACGGTGTGTATGTTAAGCTTGACCTGCCGTCACTTGAAGCCTTCAGGGGTATCGACAGAATTGCGGTCAATAAGGCACGAATTATTGCTCCGGTACATATCGACGGAGAGACCTATCTCGAGAAAAACTTGCCCCTCCAGATCTATGTACGGTACCGCAACAGCGAGGGGGAGGAGCAGGTAGTTCCTGACCTGATTCATGACGTAAGCTTCATGGACGGAACCTACAATACTGATAAAGATAGCTACCAGTTCAACATAACAACCTTTGTCCAGCAGTACCTTGACGGAGAGATAGACACTACGTCAGTGGAGCTCTTCTTTCCCCTGTCAGCAACGCAAAACGTAATCTTCCGGGCTAACGGGAATGATCCTGCCTTCAGATTTGAGTTTGCATACACAATATATTGATTAGCTATAAGTTAATATTGATTAGCTAACGGTTAATAATCATTTATGTGTGGAATTGTAGGATATATAGGGTCCCGCCCTGCCCGTGATATAGTCATCAACGGACTCAAGAGGCTGGAATACAGGGGATATGACTCTGCAGGTATCGCCATAAGCGACGGTGAGAGGACGGAGATCTTCAAGTGTGCCGGCAGGGTCCGCGATCTTGAGGAGATGGTTGCAGGCAAGGATTTTGACGGGTCCATAGCCATGGGTCACACACGCTGGGCAACCCATGGGGAACCCAACGAGATTAACGCCCATCCGCAGGTCTCATGCAGGGGACATTTTATAGTGGTGCATAATGGTATCATTGAGAACTACGCCCGCATAAAAAAACATCTTGAGAGCCGTGATGTGAAATTCACGAGCCAGACAGACACAGAGGTTCTGGCCAACCTCATGGAACATCTCTATCTTGAGGGCGATCTTTCTGCGGAACAGGCTATCATAATGGCACTGAACAAGGTGGAAGGTACCTATGGTATAGCTGTGTATTGCCGTGACGAGCCGGACAGGCTCTTTGCCGCACGCCTCGGTTCACCGCTGGTGATTGGCGTAGGCGACGGCGAGAACTTCATAGCATCTGACGCAACACCTATAGTTGAACATACCCAGCGTGTCATCTACCTCAATGACGACGACCTCGCAGTCATACGCAAGGATGAGATGGTGTTAAAGGCTATCAGGAACAAGAGGGTGGAGCCCGAGGTGAAAGAGGTTGACCTGAAGATCGGAGAGATAGACAAGGAGGGTTATCCTCATTTCATGCTCAAGGAGATCTTTGAACAGCCCCGGGCCATTCATGACACCTTCAGGGGAAGGATTCTTCCCAACCAGGCAGGGCTGATGCTCGGAGGCCTGCACAATGTGTTTGACACAATGACTTCGGCAGACAGGATACTGATTGTAGCATGCGGCACATCATGGCATGCAGGTCTGGTGGGCGAATACATCATTGAGGAGTACTGCCGCATACCTGTGGAGGTTGAATATGCTTCAGAGTTCCGGTACCGCGACCCGGTGATCAAGAAGGGCGACGTAGTCCTTGCAATCAGCCAGAGCGGCGAGACCGCCGACACGCTGGCGGCCATACGCATGGCAAAGGAACGTGGCGCCATGGTGCTGGGCATATGCAACGTTGTGGGATCATCCATATCACGTGAGACCAATGCCGGTGTCTTCACGCACGCAGGACCCGAGATAGGGGTGGCGTCAACAAAGGCATTCACCACGCAGGTGGTGGCACTGGCCATGATAGCCTTCGAGATAGGTTACCGCAAGGGCCTTCTTGACGAGTCACGCTACCGCGGGCTGATAGGCGAACTGGTATCGCTCCCCGGCAAGGTTGAAGAGGCACTGAAGGTTAATGACCAGGCACTTGCACTGGCCAAAATATACAAGGATTCAACCAACGCCCTCTACCTGGGCAGGGGACTGCTCTACCCGGTGGCAATGGAAGGGGCGCTGAAACTCAAGGAGATCTCATATATACACGCAGAAGGCTACCCGGCGGCGGAGATGAAGCACGGCCCTATAGCCCTGATAGATGAGCATATGCCGGTGGTGGTAGTGGCCACAAAGGAAAACTCCTATGACAAGATAGTCAGCAATATACAGGAGGTCAAGGCACGAAAGGGACAGGTGATAGCCGTTGTTACGGAGGGTGACCAGGTGATAAGCGCGATGGCAGATCATGTGTTGGAAGTGCCTGATACCATATCGGTCTTTGCTCCGGTGCTGGCAGTGATTCCGCTGCAGCTTCTCTCTTATCATATTGCCGTTCTTCGCGGATGTGACGTCGATCAGCCACGGAACCTGGCAAAATCAGTCACTGTGGAATAAATTAAAGCTGAGCATTATGGCTGAGGGTTACAGAAGTCTGAGTATAGGAGAAATCCGCGGCCTTGAGGCTGCGGGCTGCCGGAGCAATTCCTGGGAGAGCGTATTTGTGAAAGACCCGTTCAATGCCGAGAGGATCCAGAACGTTACCTTCTCAGGTATAGTCAGGCTGGGGTTCTTCAACGGCGTGGCGCGTGAGAGATGCGGCCTTCCCCTGTTGCACGGGATCAGGAACGCTCATATACATAATTGCACCATAGCCGACAATGTCACAATCACTGACATCACCGGCTTTATCGCCAATTACGACATCGGTGAAGGTGTAGTGATAAGGAACTGCGGTCACATCTCCACTGAGGGCCGCACATCATTCGGCAACGGCACACGCGTGGCGGTACTTAACGAGACTGGCGGCAGGGAGGTGCCGATTTGGGACCGCCTGTCATCACACATGGCCTACATCATCACCCTCTACAGGCACAGGCCTGCTGTCATAGGGGTGATAGAGAAGCTGATAGACGATTACGCCGAAAGCGTAAAGTCGGATCGCGGCGAGATAGGCTCCGGATCATATATTGCCGGGTGCGGAACCATTAAAAACGTGAAGATAGGATACGGCGCGGTGATAGAAGACGTCTCGAGGCTGGCTGAAGGATCAGTGAACAGCTCTTACAAAGACCCGGTCTACATCGGTAATGATGTGATCATGGATCACTTCATCATCTGCTCCGGATCAAAGGTGAACGACGCCGCCGTGATTGACAAATGCTTCATCGGACAGGGGTGCACCCTTTCAAAACAGTATTCGGCAGAGAATTCACTTTTCTTCTCAAACTGCGGAGGATACCACGGCGAAGCCTGCTCCATCTTCGCAGGCCCTTACACCGTAACCCACCACAAATCAACTCTCCTCATCGCCGGCATCTTCTCATTCATGAACGCCGGCAGCGGATCAAACCAGAGCAATCACATGTACAAGCTGGGTCCGATCCATCAGGGAATAATGGAGCGAGGATCAAAAACCACCTCTGACTCCTACGTGCTGTGGCCTTCGCGCATCGGGCCATTCACCCTGGTAGTCGGGAGGCATTACCATAACGTTGATACCACACAGTTTCCATTCTCATATCTTACCGAGGTGAACTATGAGTCTCAGCTTATCCCTGGAATAAACCTCAGGAGCGTGGGAACAATCCGTGATGCCCAGAAGTGGCCGAAACGTGATATGCGCAAGGACCCGAAGAAGATTGACCAGATCAACTACAACCTTCTGAGCCCGTTCACTGTCGGTAAGATGATGAACGGCAGAGAGCTGCTGCATAAACTGCTCAGCGATAACCCCGGCGAGCCTTTCATCGCCTTTGACAGGATGAAGATGAAAAGCTCGGCAGCCGAGCGTGGCATCACTCTGTACCAGATGGGAATAGATAAATTCATCGGTAACTCCGTGATCAAAAGACTGGAAGGAATGGAGTTCAGCTCGGATGCCGATATCAGGAGGAGGATGAAACCGGAATCTGATAAGGGAGCCGGCGACTGGATTGACATGGCAGGACTGATTGCGCCGCTCAGATCGATAGAGGAGTTGCTTGTCTCAATAGAGAATAAGGAGATGAAGAACGCCGATGCCATCAACAGAAGCTTTGAACAGATCCACAAACATTATTATGATATGGAGTGGAGCTGGATCTACGAGCGTCTGCCACGGGAGACCGGTAAGCCGAATGCAAAGCTGACGGCTGCAGATATCATCAACATCGTAGAAAAGTGGAAGAAGAGCGTTGTTGATCTCGACAGGATGCTCTATGAAGATGCCCGCAAGGAGTTCACGCTCTCATCTATGACCGGCTTTGGCATTGACGGTGATGATGAGGTCAAAAAGCGCGATTTCGAGCAGGTGAGGGGCGATTTTGAGAAGAACAGCGTGGTCCTGGCCATCCTTGATCATATAAAGACCAAGTCCGAGTTGGGGGATGAACTGATCAGACGGTTGAAACTATACAGGCAATAGGCAGTAGGCAGTAGGCAGTAGTGTTGGCAATGGCAGGCCGATGACCATAAAGAATTGTATTTCTGCAATATGAGATCTTGCCTGCACGCAGAAACTCTCACTATTGCCTATTGCCTATTCCCTACTGCCTCCTATCTCTGCCCGTACATCTCCTCGTAATACTTCGAGTAGGCGCCGGAGATGATCGTTTCAAGCCATTTCTCATTTGCCAGGTACCAGTCGACGGTCATGGCCAGTCCCTGTTCAAAAGTTACCGACGGCTTCCAGCCGAGTTCCTTCTGCAGTTTGCTGCTGTCAATAGCATACCTCAGGTCATGTCCGGCACGGTCAGTGACGTAGGTTATCAGCTTCTCCGAGCTGCCGACGGCTTTTCCCAGTTTTTCATCCATGATGTGGCACATCAGCCGTACGAGATCAATATTTTTCCACTCGTTGTCGCCGCCCACATTATAAGTCTCTCCCGGCCTTCCCTCGTGGAAGATGAGGTCGATGGCCGAGGCATGATCCTCTACATATAGCCAGTCCCTTATATTCTCACCCTTACCGTAAACGGGGATTGGCCTTCCTGTCTTTATATTATTGATTGTCAATGGTATGAGTTTCTCGGGGAACTGGTTGGGGCCGTAGTTATTTGAACAGTTTGAGATCACCCAGGGCAGGCCGTAGGTATTGCCGAAGGCTCTGACCATGTGGTCCGAGCTTGCCTTTGAGGCTGAATAGGGACTCCGCGGGTCGTATGCCGTCTGCTCGGTGAAGTATCCGCTGTGCTCAAGCGAGCCGTATACCTCGTCAGTTGAGATGTGGTAAAAGAGTCTGCGTACATTCCGGCCGGGGTCAGTATTGCGGAATGCTGTCAGCAGGTTGACCGTGCCGACAATGTTTGTATAGATGAACTCATCGGGTGAGGTGATTGACCTGTCTACATGTGATTCGGCGGCAAGATGTATAACCCCGTCAAACCCGAACTCCCTGAAGAGGGCGTTGACCGACTCCTTGTCAACTATGTCGACCCTGCGGAACTGGTAGTTGGGCGCTTTTTCCAGGCCGGTAAGGTTGCCAAGGTTGCCTGCATAGGTCAGCTTGTCGGCGTTGACGATGGTGTAGTCAGGATACTTGCTGACCATCCGTCTCACGACGTGTGACCCGATAAAACCTGCTCCTCCGGTTATAAGTATTGTCCTCCTCATGATGATTGTTTTTTTATTTTATTTTCCCACCTCCAGGCTGTCTCCATGGCTTCGTCAAGCGATATTTCCGTTTTCCATTTAAGCTCCCTGTTGGCGAGTGAGGGGTCGGCCCATATCTTTTCAATGTCTCCGGCCCTGCGGCCTGTCAGAGTATATTTCAGCTTAACGCCTGTTGCCCTCTCGAAGGCGGCAATGGCCTCCAGTACAGATACGCCTGTACCGGTGCCGAGGTTAAAGACCTCGTAGTTGGTTTTATTCTCACCGAAAAGGAGTCGCTTCAATGCCACCACGTGAGCTTTTGCAAGGTCAACCACATGGAGGTAATCGCGGATGCATGACCCGTCAGGTGTATCATAATCGGTTCCGAAGACCTTCAGCTCATCACGAAGCCCTATAGCAGTCTGGGTTATGTAGGGTACGAGGTTCTCCGGCACGCCTCGCGGCAGTTCTCCTATATGAGCGGTGGGGTGGGCGCCGATGGGATTGAAGTATCTGAGTGACACGGCCTTATGAGAAGGTCTTGATGCCATGGTATCACGGATGATAATCTCTCCTGCCTGTTTCGTATAACCATAGGGCGAGGCTGCTTCCTTCACCGGCGATGCCTCCGTAACGGGCAGCACGTCAGGCTGGCCGTATACGGTGCATGATGAGGAGAATACCAGTACAGGTGTGTCGTGTCGCTCCATCATGCCAAGGAGGTTCATGAGCGAGGTGAGGTTGTTACGGTAATAGTCGAGGGGTTTTCTTACCGATTCGCCCACCGCCTTGAAGGCGGCAAAGTGGATGATGGCATCAACCCTGCCCTCTGCCCTGAATATCTCGCTGAGCCTGGTGCTGTCACAGGTATCGGCATCATAAAATTTCGGGGTTATCCCGGTGATGGCATGTATCCCGTCAAGCACGGTGATCTCTGAGTTACTGAGGTTATCAATTATTATAACCTCAAATCCTTCGGCTATAAGCTCTACAGCTGTATGAGATCCGATGTAACCGGTTCCGCCGGTGACTATTACCTTTTTTTTCATCACAAACTCCAGTATGTCAGCCACTTCATTTTGTTCCTGTAAAGACCTTTGAGGTCTACCAGTATGCCTCTCTCATTGAGGAGGTCAAGGAAATATTTTTCATCGAGGCCAGAATATTCCTTATGGGAAACTGCCACGATGATTGCGTCATATTTTCCTTCCGGGTTCTTCTTCAGGTCAAGGCCGTACTCATGTTTCACCTCCTCGTGCGAGGCACCCGGATCGATCACATCAACCTCAACGCCGAAGTCGCGAAGCTCATGGACAACGTCTATAACCTTGGAGTTACGAATGTCGGTGACATCCTCCTTGAAGGTCATTCCCATCACCAGCACCCGGGCCTTGTCAGGGCTTTTGTGGGCAGCTATGATCTTCTTGACGGTTTCCTTGCCTGCATAGGCGCCCATGCTGTCATTGGTGAATCTGCCGGAGTCAATCATCTGGGGATGATAGCCCATGGCCTTGGCCTTGTATGAGAGGTAATAGGGGTCAACGCCAATACAGTGGCCCCCCACCAGGCCGGGATAGAATTTCAGGAAGTTCCACTTTGTGCCGGCAGCCTCAAGCACCTCGTAGGTGTTGATGCCCATCCGGTTGAAGATGATGGAGAGCTCATTCATGAAGGCGATGTTGATGTCGCGCTGCGTGTTTTCAATGATCTTGGCAGCCTCGGCAACTTTTATTGATGATGCCCGGTGCACTCCCGCACTGATGATGAGTTCATATGTCTTTGCAATGTTTTCTGCCGATTCGGCATCGCAGCCGCTGGTAACCTTAACAATCTTGGTCAGGGTGTGATTTCTGTCCCCGGGGTTGATTCTCTCCGGTGAGAAACCCACCTTGAAATCTGCGGGGCATTTCAGTCCGGAATACCTCTCGAGTACCGGCACGCAGTCCTCTTCGGTGCATCCTGGATATACCGTCGATTCATAGACAACATAATCTCCTTTTTTCAGGATCCTGCCTACCGTCTCCGAGGCCTTCAGCACCGGGGTGAGGTCGGGCAGGTTATGTTTGGTTACGGGTGTTGGGACTGCAATTATATGGAATGAGGCTTCCTTAAGATCTTCCGGATCCGAGGTATATTTAATATCAGTGTCGTTAAATGCTTCGTGTTCAAGCTCATTGCTTGGATCGATACCCTTTTTCATCAGGTCTACGCGGTCAGGCCTGATATCAAAGCCCACGACCTTTATTTTCCGTGCGAATTCAAGTGCGATAGGAAGGCCGACATATCCGAGGCCGATAAGGGAGAGTTTTGTCTCCTTGTTTAAGAGTTTATTGTACATATTATTTTTTGATTAGAGGGTGATATTCTCCTGTTAATACTGAGAGAGCCGAGTTACGGATCTGGTAGACGGTTTCGATGCTTTGTCGTGCATCCTCAAGTCCATAGCCGTTACCCTTCAGTATCTCCTGATAGGTTACGGTATGGAGATCAGTGAATCCTTCAGAGAATTCAAGCTCCTCGCCGTCAACCGTTATGTTCCTGTAGGTCCTTTTTCCTTTTTCTTTTACCTGTGCAGGGAGGTCGTTGGAGTCGATGCTCAGTAACCACCTTACCCGTGCTTTTTCCAGTTCAAGGTACCCGGCGGCCTTGTGATTCTCGAGCAGGTGCACCCTGTTTGATATCACCGGGCCGAAGATCCATCCCAGCATGTCAAAGAAGTGGACGCCGATGTTGGTGGCGATGCCACCCGACTTGTTGATGTCGCCCTTCCACGATATATCGTACCAGTGTCCTCGGCTTGTTATGTATGTCAGATCAATATCGTGCTTTTTGCCCGAATGACTGGCTGCTATCCGGTTGCGCAGTTCCATGATCACCGGGTGGTACCTGAGTTGCAGTATATTATAGATCCTGTGGCCCGTCTCCCTCTCTATCTCCTGAAGTGCTTCAATGTTCCATGGGTTCAGTACCACGGGCTTCTCGCAGATTGCTTCGGCCTGGTGCCTGAGTGCGAACCTGATGTGAGAGTCGTGCAGGTAATTGGGCGAGCATATGCTGACATAATCAAGCTGAACGCCGCCTCTCTTGAGCTTGTCGACATGCCTGTCGAATCTCTCAAACTCAACAAAGAAGTCGCTCTCGGGAAAGTAGTTGTCAATTTTGCCCACGCTGTCGAACTTGTCGAGGCTTGCCAGCAGGCGGTTACCTGTCTCCTTAATGGCTTTGAGGTGCCGCTCGGCAATATAGCCGGCAACTCCTATGAGCCCGAATTTTTTAGGTGTATTATCCATCAGAAGGTGTTGTGAAGGCATAAAGATACTAAATAATTTTCGTCACCGTCTCTCCCTCGAGCCGGTATCTCTGGCCGCTTTCCGGGCACAGCGCCGTGCCGTCGCTGTTGAAGGAGAGCTTGTGGCCGTATTCGGACACCCATCCGGTCTGGCGGCCGGGGTTACCCACTACCAGTGCATAGGGTTTAACATTACGGGTTATCACCGTACCGGCGCCTATGAGACTGTATTCGCCTATCTCATTGCCGCACACGATGGTAGCGTTGGCACCGATGGAGGCTCCGCGCCTGACAACGGTTGTGGCGTACTGGTCGCGCCTGATGACGGCGCTGCGTGGGTTGGTTATGTTTGTGAATACCATTGAGGGTCCCAGAAAAACATCATCTTCACATATAACTCCCGTATATATAGAGACATTGTTCTGTACCTTGACATTATTTCCCAGGATGACACCCGGTGAGACAACGACGTTCTGGCCGATGTTGCAGACTGAACCAATTACGGCATCCTTCATGATATGGCTGAAGTGCCATATTTTTGTTCCTTTGCCTATAGTGCACCCCTGGTCGATCACGGCCGTTTCATGTGCAAAGTATTCTATTTCCATTGTGATTTTCAGTTGAATTTTGACCTTATGCATCCGGTGATATACAAAAGCTGTTCGTCGTCGAGTTCGGTATGCATTGGAAGCGACAGCACCTCCCCGGTGAGCCGGGTGGTGACAGGGAAGTCGTCAGCCCTGTACCCGAGATGGGCATAGGCCTTCTGCATATGAAGCGGTACAGGATAATAAATCATTGCAGGTATCCCTTCGTTCTCAAGACACTCGCGTAGCCTGTTTCTTTCACCGCCGTCGATCCGGAGGGTATACTGATGAAATATATGTGTTGAGTCAGCTGCCCTGACAGGCACTATTATGCCCCGCAGGCCGGACAGCTCCCTGTCATAATGGGCTGCCGCCTTCTGCCGCGCCTCATTGAAGTCGTCAAGATGGCGCAGCTTGACCCGCAGGATGGCAGCCTGGATGGTGTCAAGGCGTGAGTTGACCCCTACAGTGTCATGGTAATACCTGACTTTCATACCATGATTGGTGATGCTGCGGATGAGAGCTGCCAGCTCATCATTATCGGTGAAGAGAGCGCCACCGTCGCCGTAACACCCGAGGTTTTTCGACGGGAAGAATGAGGTGCAGCCTATGGTGCCCATTGTTCCTGCTTTCTTTACCGTGCCATTACTGAACCGGTATTCTGCTCCCGTGGCCTGGGCAACGTCTTCTATGACGTGTATGCCGTGCCGTCCGGCCAGCTCCATGATCGGCTCCATCTCTGCACACTGTCCGAAAAGGTGCACCGGCACAATTGCTTTCGTTCGAGGAGTGATAGCCTTCTCTATTGCCTCTGTGCTGATATTGAATGTACCCGGGTCAGGATCAACAAGAACCGCCTTCAACCCAAGCAGCTCTATGACTTCAACAGTAGCAATGAATGTGAAGTTGGTTGTTATCACCTCATCACCGGCCCTGAGGCCCAGTGCCATCATGGCAATCTGAAGGGCATCAGTGCCGTTGGCGCATGCAATGACATTGCGTACGCCCAGGTAACGCTGCAGCTCCTCCTCAAATAGACGCACATCAGGGCCCTTGATGAAGGCAGTTGAACTGATGACTCCAGCAACCGCACTGTCAATATCTGCCTTAAGCCTCTCATACTGTGACCGGAGGTCAACCATCTCTATCTTCTTCATGTACATCTTTGTCTCTTTATGGCGAAGATAAGTGATTTTATTTAACCCTTTTTTCTGTTCCGAAATCAGCTTTCTTTTTATCTTTGTTCATTATTGCTTTCACATGCCGAAGGATATCAGCGGGTACATCAGGGAATTGCTTTTCAGGCACGATTGTGTCATTATTCCTGGGTTTGGTGCGTTTATCGGGAACTACTTCCCTGCACGTGCAGACCGCAGAGAAGGTCTCTTTATTCCTCCCTCAAGAAAGATAACTTTCAACCGTCATCTGACAGGAAATGACGGACTTCTGATAGGTCATATCTCAGCATGCCTGGGAACGGGTTACGGTGAGGCACGTGATATAGTTCTTGAATGGGCTGACGGACTCAGACGGACTATCATGGCCGGAAGCCCGGTACCAATAGATCATCTGGGAATATTCTCACTCAATTATGAGGGAACGATTGTATTTGAACCTGACACAACTGTCAACTATCTTCTCTCATCTTACGGCCTCAGCGCCTATCACAGGCAGCCTGTGGCAGGGTTTGATGTCAGGAAGAAGGTGCTCGAAAAGCGGCATGCGCTCGCAGTGAGCCAGCCTTCAGTCAGAGGATTGCTGACGAGAGCCGCAGTCATTATTCCCGTGCTGGTAGCGCTGGCACTTGTGCCATTCAATGACCATCTATTCAAAGGAAACCTGGAGGAATCAACCCTTAATCCTCTTGCCAGGGCTGAGCTTGAGTTTAACCGTGAGCAGATTGATGCAGGAAAAACAGCTGTCATATCAGAGGATGATGCCACTGATAAACCGCCTGTGACCGCCATTGTCGTTGACGAAGAGACCCTGTCACCCGCCACGGCAACTGCCGAAGAGCCACCGGTGACCAGCCCGGTCATCCGGGAGCAGACGGCACAACCCACCCCGTCCGGCTCAGGGATAGTATCCCAATCAGCTCCGTCCGGCTCAGAGATGACAGCTCAATCAGCTCCGTCCGCTACAGTGGCTACCGTGCGGCAGACAACCCGTCCCTCACGTGCAGTGGTTGTGGAAGAGTACAGGTACATGATTATAATAGGGAGTTTCCAGGGTGAGGATAATGCCCTTGTGATGGTGGATAAGCTCCGCAAGCTGGGCTATGATCCGGAGGTTGCTGGCGGGCCCGACGGCTTCCTGCGTGTCAGCGCTGAATCATTCGCTACCCTTGATGAGGCTAAAGCTGGACTCGGGAGAATAGTTGCCAAATTCCCCGGTTCATGGGTATACAAGTCAGGCAGTAGAGGGGCGAGCGTTAAGGAATGACCCGGTGGGTCATTCTAGCGAAGCAGCCAGATTGCAGGGAAGGCAATAATGGAGTCTTCAGTCTTCAGTCAGGCAATAGGCAATAGGCAGTAGGCAGTAGTGATCTCAGTCCTCAGTCCTCAGTCTTCAATCATTTGATAAACAAGTAAATAAGACGACTGTCGATTGCCGACAAGTTTGACTACTGACTGCAAACTGCCCACTGGTTTGACTGCCGACTGGTTTGACTGCCGATTGCCGACTGAGTTAAGGACCTTCAGACCTCAGACAGTAGGCAATAGGAGAATTTTCGATTTCAGATTTTCGATTGTCGATTTAATCAATTCACCATTCGCAAATCGCAAATCGCAAATCCTTTGGACTTTACGGACTTTAAGGACTTTCGACTTACTTGACCTGACTTCCGTTTTTTATCTTCTTTTCCGGAACCACAAAGACAAGCTTGCCGCTCTCATCCTCTGCCAGCAGGACCATCCCCCTGGATTCGATGCCTTTGATGGTCCGCGGTGCCAGGTTGACGATGACGGAGATGTTCTTTCCCGGGAGCTCCTCAGCACTGAAATGTTCAGCTATGCCTGAGACGATGGTTCGCACATCAACTCCAGTGTCAACCTTAAGCTTAATGAGCTTGGTGGTCCGGGGGACCTTCTCTGCTTCAAGTATTGTTGCGGTGCGTATATCCATCGTGTTGAACTCCTCGAAACTGACATCCTCCTTCTGAGGTATCACTAAAGCGCTTGCTGCTTCATTGGCTTTTTTGGTATCAAGAAGCTTCTGAACCTGTCTCTCAATCTCGGCATCCTCCACCTTACTGAACATCAGTTCACCGGATGAGACCGTGTGCCCGGGGAGAAGAAGGTCAGACCTGCCTGCTGCATCCCATTTGAGGTCAGCTATCCCCAGCCATCCTCTCAGCTTAGCCATTGAGAAGGGGAGGAACGGTTCCAGCAGAATGGCCAGGTTGGCCGTTATCTGCAATGAGACGTACATGATGGTCTTTACCCTGTCGGGGTCGGTTTTGACAACCTTCCACGGTTCGGTATCAGCCAGGTATTTGTTCCCCAGCCGGGCGAGGTTCATGGCTTCGGCGAGGGCCTGTCGGAATTTGAAGGTGTCGAGGTTGCTCTCCACATTCTCCCGGCATGAGGTGATAGAGCTTATGGTTGCAGTGTCATAGTCAGTCATCGGCCCCGGGGCTGGTACTACACCCTTGTAATAATTTCCCGTCAGTACCAGCGTGCGGTTCACGAAGTTGCCGAGGATGGCAACAAGCTCGTTATTGTTTCGTGCCTGGAACTCCTTCCATGTGAAATCGTTGTCTTTTGTCTCAGGTGCGCTGGCACAGAGGGCATAGCGAAGCGAGTCCTGCTTACCGGGAAAATCCACCAGGTACTCATGGAGCCATACGGCCCAGTTGCGCGATGTGGAGATCTTGTCCGACTCAAGGTTCAGGAACTCGTTGGCAGGCACGTTGTCAGGAAGGATATAGCTTCCCTCGGCCTTAAGCATGGCAGGGAAGATAATGCAATGGAACACTATGTTATCCTTTCCTATGAAATGGATCATTCGCGTCTCCGGGTCTTTCCAGTATTTTTCCCAGTCGGGAGTCAGCTCCCTGGTAGCGGAGATATAGCCTATAGGTGCGTCAAACCATACATACAGCACTTTGCCTTCAGCCCCCTCAACCGGCACAGGTACGCCCCAGTCGAGGTCACGGCTGACGGCTCTGGGCTGCAGTCCCTGGTCGAGCCATGATTTGCACTGGCCGTATACATTGCTTTTCCACTCGGTATGTTCTTCAAGGATCCATTTTCTTATCCAGGGCTCATACTTGTCGAGCGGCAGGTACCAGTGGAGAGTGTCGCGCATCACCGGGGCGCTGCCGCTGATGGTTGAGCGCGGGTTGATGAGGTCGGTCGGACTTAGTGTGGTGCCGCACTTCTCGCACTGGTCGCCGTAGGCATTTTCATTCGCACAGTGCGGACAGGTGCCTGTGATGTACCTGTCTGCCAGGAAGCATCCCGCCTCTTCATCGTAGTACTGGCTTGCGGTCTTCTCAATGAATTCACCCTGGTCATACAGTTTGCGGAAGAACTGTGAAGCTGTCTCGTAGTGTATCTTGTTGGATGTCCGGGAGTAGATGTCAAATGATATCCCGAAATCGCTGAAGGCCTTTTTATTAAGCTCATGATAACGGTCAACCACCTCCTGTGGTGTGATGCCCTCCTTTCGTGCTTTCAGGGTGATGGGTACGCCGTGCTCGTCGGAGCCGCAAATGGAGATAACATCCTCGCCACGCATCCTCAGGTAACGGGTGTAAATGTCCGAGGGCACATATACTCCTGCCAGGTGTCCGATATGAATCGGACCATTGGCATACGGAAGGGCTGATGTGATCAGGTGGCGCTTGTACTTCTTCATCTGTGATAGGCTGTTGCTGAGATTAACCGGGCAAATATAATGAATTTAGAGAACTGCGGAACCGGCAGTCAGCTCTCGTGGCCGAAGGCTGTAAGCACCTCGTGCATATATGTACGTGACACAGGAACGCTGGCCGGAGGGATGCTCTCGAGCTCGAGTGTCAGACCCTCTTTCTCCCTGCGGATGAGTTTGACCTTTTCGATGTTCACAAGGTAGGAGCGGTGGCAGCGTATGACTGCCTCCTGCCTGAGCTCATCCTCCATAGTTCTGAGCGTATTCCGCAGCATGAACTTATTCACCCTGTTCTGTGCCTGGTACCAGACGGTGACGTAGTTGTCGCTGCCCTGCATATAGAGTATGTCAGAGCGTTTGAGCGACAGTCGCAGCACCCCCTTATCGTCCCTGAGGGGAATCATCGGTTTCTGGCCCTGGCCATCAGGCTGTTCCCTGATCTCAGTGAGCCTGAGCTTGCTGTCATGCCACGAGAAATAAAGCCAGAGCATGGTATATGGCAGCAGAAGGGTAAGCGAGGTGTGCAGTACAGACCTCCCGAGGAGCTCGGTGAAGATCCGTGTATCTTCAAGGATCACTATCTCAAAAAGTGTGAAGAAGAGAGCCATGGAAACGATTTCAGCTGCAACCCACACAAGATAGTGCCACAGCCTGGGCTCAAACCCCCTGCGCACGGCCTGGTACATTATTACCCTGCTGATGGCAACAACCAGGATCCCGGCAAGGATCACCCCGCTGGCATAGACGAACAGTGTGGGCTTGGAAACCTCAAACCATGTTGTTACGCCGAAGGGAGTGTAGATGTTCAGAAACAGCAGTGCAAATCCGGCCGTAAACAGGATGGTGGTTACGATATTTCCCTTTTCAGTAAGATACCCGGGGAGTTTTTTGTTAAGGTCGATATTCATTACACGGCTTTCCATTGCAAAAGTAACACTTTTAGCGGTGTCAGGTTTTGGGATGAAAATGTGCGGGCGATTTTCACCCCTGTGGAGCCGTTTTTGTCCCCCGGAGAAGGGTTATGGCCCCACACAGGGAAGGGGGCACCTATTATTTTGAGACCACTGACTATTATGTTTTTTTTGCAGAAAATTCATCATGGGGTACACAGCCACAGAGAGAGACCTGGCAGCATATTTCAGGGGAGGGATGACTGAAGGTCTCATCCCTGGCACCGGTGTACGGCTTACCGCTGAGGTGTTTCATTCTGCCGGGAGCTACAGTGTTTCTGACGGGAAGAGTGCCGGTGACCTTTTCCGGTCTCTCTTCAGGTCAAGGGAGCTTGAGCTGGCAAACCGCGATTTCCTGTACTATATTCTTTCGCCCCGCGACAGTGCAGGCAAGGGTGCCATCATCCTGCTTCACGGCCTTAATGAGCGCAGCTGGAACAAATATATTCAGTGGGGTATGAGGCTGGCTTCCGATACCGGAAGGCCTGTTGTGCTCTTTCCCTTCGCCTACCACATGAACCGTTCGCCCCGCGGCTGGATCGACAGGCATCTGATGGTGCCCCTGGTTGCTGCCCGCACCTCGGCCATTCCTGACACACGCATGGCAACCTTCGTGAACGTGGCACTGAGCACCCGCATGTCAGCCTCGCCGCAGCGCTTTATGCTGTCAGGTTACCAGACGGTAAAAGATCTTGCCGCGCTCATAGGCTCAATAAAAGAGGGGACTCACCCTCAGCTGAAGGGAGGAGGGCCTGTGGATATCTTTGCCTATTCAATAGGGGCTCTGGCAACACAGGTCATGATGATCTCAAAACCCTCACTTCTCCCCGTTGAGAGCCGTGTCATGCTTTTCTGCGGCGGCAGCGCCTTCTGCATGATGAACGGCACATCTAAACTTATCATGGACAGCAAAGCTTTTGAGAGGCTGGTCTCGTATTATCTCGAATGGCCGGTGAAGGATAAGCATACAGAGAGTGACAGACTTATGAAGATAATGAATGACACCCCTGAAGGTGAGGCGTTTTACTCCATGACATCACTGGAGCGGCTGAGTAGCCGTCAGGGCCGACCTTTCAGCCATACGGGGGACAGGTTCAGGGCTGTCACGCTTACCGGTGACCTCGTCATACCGCCCGAGGCTGTGTCAGCAACCCTTCAGGGCGCCGACCTGGAGATATGGTCTCCCCGCTACCAATGCACGCATGAAAACCCGTTCCCCGTGCTTCCCGGGGAACTGTCAGCGGAGGTTGACCGGACTTTTGACCGTCTCTTCACAGCGGCTGCTGCATTTCTCTCATAAAATAGCTACTTTTGGTTTTATCAACCTGACAGACCAATGATGAAAGCTCTTGTTATTCCGCCATACCTGGTTGAGGGTGACCTCATTTCAATTGTCACGCCGGCAAGCCACATAGAACAGGAGGTAGTGCTTCAAGCGGTTAAAATGCTTCAGGAGTCCGGCTTCAGGGTTACACTGGGCGAACATGTATTCACCAGGAGCGGTCCTTTTGCGGGGACCGATGATGAGCGGCTACAGGATATCCAGGGGGCCACCGATAACCCGGAGGTAAAAGCTGTCCTCTGCTCACGCGGCGGATACGGCATGTCAAGAATAGTTGACCGTATCAACTTTTCATCACTGAAGAGCCACCCGAAATGGTATGTGGGCTACAGTGATATCACCTCCCTGCACCTCTGGCTCAATACCGTTTGCGGCATGGTATCACTGCATGCAGAGATGCCGCTGAACTACTCCAACCCCGACTGTTCACCTAAATGCTATGAAACAATGGTCAGGGCGCTCAGGGGTGAGCCGGACCCGGTGATATGGAAAACTGGTTACAAGGCCTCATTTACGGCAACGGGTCCGGTCATTGGCGGCAACATCTCTCTCATCTACAGCCTCAATGGCACGCCTGCGCAGCCTGATACGGAAGGTGCTGTGCTGTTTATAGAGGAGATAGGTGAACAGTTTTACCATCTTGATCGTATGCTCACCTCAATGCGGATGACCGGTATGATGCATAACCTCGCTGCCCTGATTGTGGGAGGCATGGAGAAGATTACCGAGGGGGAGCATGTCTTCAACCAGACCGTTGAGGAGGTGGTGATGAATGTTGCAGGGGGGTTCGGTTACCCGGTGCTCTTCAATTTCCCGGCCGGTCATATCAGTGATAACAGGGCGCTGTACCTCGGCCGCGCAGCGCAGATCCGCCAGTCGGACAAGGAGGCTGTCCTGAGCTGGCAGTAGCCTGCCGCCTGTTGCCATAGCTTATTGTTGAGACCAACATTGCCATGCATATTGCATTCCTCAATACCTTAATTCTTACTGCCCAACTTTGCCAACACTACTGCCTACTGCCTATTGCCTACTGCCTCTTATTCAGAAGGCTGCCAGCAGCAGGTTGATATCCTTTGAGAGTATGCCGAATTTCTGGCCCAGCACCTCATTGGTGAGAATGCCGTTGTAGATATACACACCGTCACGCAGACCATTGTTGAACTTGAGCATGGGTGTTATGCCTCCGGCTTCGGCTATATCCTGCATCAGTGGCCTGAAGACGTTGCTCAGTGCTATTGAAGCTGTCTTGGGGACACGCGAGGGGAGGTTCCATGCCGAATAGTGTATCACCCCGTGTTTCTCATAGATGGGGTCTTTTATCGCCCTGGGTTCAGCCGTCTCCACGCAACCCCCGGTGTCAACGCTCAGGTCAACGATGACCGATCCGCGTTTCATCCCCTGGACCATCTCCTCAGTGACATAGAACCATGGCATGAGAATATCATTTGAGAGAGCGCCTATGAGCACATCAGCCGATTTCAGCGCTTTCTGCAGCACCTGTGGATGGAAGGTGGAGGTATAGAGTCTCTGTCCGAGCAGGTTCTGAAAGTTACGCAGACGGTGGACAGAGGTGTCGAACACCCTTACTATCGCACCCAGGCCCAGGGCTGCACGGGCGGCATATTCACCCGCGGTGTTGGCCCCGATGATTATCACCTCCGTCGGTGTCACTCCCGTGACCCCGCCCAGCATCACCCCTTTGCCTCCCGAGGTGGTGCTGAGGTATTCTGAGGCAAGGAGCACGGAGGTGATACCGCTGATCTCGCTCATCGATTCCACCACCGGGAACATGCCGTCACTGTCTTTGATCCTCTCACTGGCCATCGCCGTCACGCGCTTGCGCATCATCTGTGATACTGTCTCCTCGCCCATGGTGGCGGCATTCATGAAGGAGATGACTATCTGGTTGCCCCGGAGCATCGAAGCCTCCTTCTGGGTGAAGGGGGCGATCTTTATGACTACGTCACACCCGTAAATATGCTGGGAGGTGTCAACCACCACAGCTCCGTTGTCACTGTATTCCCTGTCGGAAAAGCCGGCCTCCTGCCCGGCGCCGGTCTCCATAAAGATCTCGTGGCCGGCATCAGTAAGGATCTTCACTGCCTCAGGTGTGAGGGCAATTCGTTTCTCATCATCATGAACGTCATGGGGCATGCCTACAGACATCTGCCGCCTGTTGACAGCTTTCTCAATAAGTTCTTCCCGCGGCATGTATGCGCTTCTTGACGGTTCACTCATCTGGCTTCGTTTTAAAGGTTACACGGAAGATAAATATCAGCAGATCAAATTTAAGATTTTAATCGCATAGAAAACAGAAGAGAGTAGTTAATTAAGGGGGATCAGCTTACCGGGGGTTGTTTTACGGCCACGGTGTCCCTTGCCCTGTCATCCACTGACCGGGGGCTGGTCTAAGGTCTCAATGACCCTGCTGCCGTCATCCGTGACGGTAATTGATAAACGTAGTGTAGCGGGTGGCAACAGTGGTTCGATGAGCTCCGGCCATTCCATGAAACAGGGGGAGGCTGAGTCAAAGTACTCCTCAATGCCAAAATCGAGTACCTCGGTGATCTTCCTGATCCTGTAAAAATCGAAGTGAAACACAGGAGGGTTGCCCGGCCTCTTGTACTCATTGATGAGGGTGAAGGTGGGGCTGGTGACGGTGTCTGTCACTCCCAGCTCGTTGCAGATGGCCCTGATGAAGGTTGTCTTGCCCGAGCCCATCTGCCCGTAGAAGGCAAAAATATGTCTGCCGGCTGTCTCCCGCAGGAAGTGCCTGGCAGCATCGCGCAACCGGCTTTTGTCAGTGACCACGATCTTCATGCGGCAAAAATAACTATTTATAACGGCTCCAGCGTAATCAGGGGGAGCATCATCTCGTACAGCGAAATGCCACCGTGCTGGAATGAATCACGGTAGTACGAAACAATCTGGTTGTAGTTGTTCGGGTAGACGAGAAAGTCATTGCCGCAGGCGAAGATGTACTTAGAGGTGATGTTTGTCATCGGCAGGCCTACCTTCCCGGGAGAGGTGATCTCAAACAGGTCTCGGGCATTGTAGTCAAGGTTGCGGCCGGTCTTGTAACGCAGGTTCACCGACGTCTGCCTGTCGCCCACTACCCTCACCGGTTTCTGGACCTTTATCGAGCCGTGGTCTGTTGTGATTACCACTCGCGCGCCCCTGGCCGATACCAGCCTGAGCAGTTCCAGCAGGGGCGAGTGAATGAACCATGAGTGGGTGAGTGAGAGCCAGGAGGCTTCATCACCCGTCATGTCACGGATCAGGCCTATCTCCGTTCTGGCATGACTTAGCATGTCGACAAAATTATAAACCACAACATTCAGGTCATTGGCAATGAGCTGGGTGATTTTATCATTCAGAGTCCTTCCATCGGTGTCAGAGCTGATCTTGTTGTAACTCCATTTACATGTAATGCCGGCCCGCTGCAGGTTTTTTCCAAGCAGCTTTTCCTCGTTGATGTTTTTCCCCTCCTCATCGTTTTCGTTTATCCAGTACTCCGGCATCAGTTCATCTATGGCCGCAGGCATTAACCCGGCGAAGAGGGCATTTCGTGAGTACTGTGTTGTGGTAGGCAGGATGCTCAGGTAAAGTTCCTCGGAGACGGTACGCATTATCTGGCTCAGGTCACCGGCCATCGTCAGCCACTGGTCGAGGCGCATGTTGTCAACAACGATGAAGAAGAGCGGTGCGTTTTTCCTGATCAGGGGGAAGATCTTTTTTGACATCACCGCCGGGGAGATTAGCGGTCTGTCTGAGGCGTCGGTGGATATCCAGCGTATGTAATTGTTTGATATGTACTTGCCAAAAGCCCTGTTGGCATCTGAATCCTGCATGCGCAGCACCTCCCTCATGCCGGTGTCTGATGACCTGATCAGCTCTCCCTGCCAGAAGGCCAGCTTGCGGTACAGGTCGCTCCACTGTTCGAAGGTGGAGGCCGATGAGATCATATCGGTTATTGATCCGAACTCTTCCCTGAAGACGGAGGTGGTCTGGCGTGTGACGATATCATCGATATCCAGTATGCGCTTAAGGGAAAGTAGAATCTGCTGCGGCTTGACGGGTTTGATAAGGTAATCGGCTATCTGGGAGCCTATGGCTGCGTCCATGATATCCTCCTCCTCGCTCTTGGTGATCATGACAACAGGGATGGAGGGCCTGATGGCCTTGATGCGCCGGAGGGTCTCTATGCCGCTGAGGCCCGGCATGTACTCGTCAAGGAAGATGATGTCATAGGCCTTTTCCCTGACCATGTTGATGGCGTCATTGCCGGACTGGCATGTGTCGGTCTCGAACCCCTTTTCCTTAAGGTATAGGATATGTGACCTGAGAACCCCCACTTCATCATCGACCCACAAAATTCTTATCTGTCTCATATCTCCCTCAGCACCTCACCTGGTAGTTTTATACTCTTTCCCGTGGAAGATAATGTATCTGTCTATATTCTTGTCTTCCCTGAACTTTGCCAGGTTATCGCGGCTTATGATGTAAGCGGACAGGGACGCGGTAGCAGCATCGCGCACAGTCTCAGAGGGGTTGAATGCACTGAGCCAGATGTCAGCTTCCCTGGCGTTCTCAAAGGGTCCGGTGGTTATCAGGATATAACCCCTGTCAACTGCCGTGCCCTCAGTACGGTAGTTCTTATCGGCATAGTTGTCGAGGTTATAGTTGATGACGTCAAAGACCATCTGGTTCATGTTTGCCTGGAAGTTTCCGGCAATAATAATCACATAATGTGGTTGCAGCGTATCGGCAAAATATAGTTCAGCAGCAATGCGTGTATCCTCGGCAATTTTTATGGCTGGTATCTCTTTTCTCAGGAACTCGTTTATCTCGGCGGCTCTCCTGCCCTCTGCGGTGTTGGGGTACCTGGCAACGAGTGAGTCAAGCCCCTCCTTGTAAGCTATCTCTCCAGACAGGGCGCCGGAGGCCATGGCGTCAAGGAGCATGAATTTGGGAACAAGCTCATCGCCGGGGAAGAGGCTGATTGCCCCGGTGCAGATGGTACGGGTGTCTGCATATCTCTCCTCAGCAAAGGCGTTGTATGCGTCATTGTAGCTCCTGACGGCCCTGTCAGCCATCTCCTGGTGCTTTCTTACATAGTCGGGGTCAGAGAGAATGAGGGCGTATTCTGACAGGGGGAAGGAGGACAGCAGTTCAGCCCGTCGTCTATCTGCCCGTGGCGGGTCGCTTATGCGGAGCAGACGGTAGAGCTCATAGAGCGCCTCTGCCCTGATATTGTCATCATTGCCTGTACGTGCTGCCTCCTCAAACGAGCTGGCAGCAGCCAGAGTGTCGGCGAGGCGTGTTGCAAGAATTTTTCCTTCACCCAGCAGTGCTCCTGCGCTCCTGGCTACGGAGAGTCTCATCAGTGAGTCTGTCAGCGGGAGGTTTCTAAGGTAGTACTCTTTGGTCCTGTCGGCCGCCACCCCGGCGCTGTCGGCCTGCTCATTCTCCTCGCCGTTCTCCGAAGGTGAGCCGTTGCTGAAGGCTGCGCGGGCCTTGTTTGCTCTGCGCCAGTTGTCTTCGAGTCTCCTGTCGCCCCAGCGGCGTCTGAACTCGGTACGGCCGAAGGTGAGGGCCGACTGGTTGTAGAAGTACCATCCTCCTTCGGCGGAGATGGCTCCGCGGGAGCGCTGTTCGTTCTCGTAGTATTGCCCCATGTTGTACCTGTCGCTTCCCTCGCTGCTCCGGTCTTGTGTCTGTTCCTCCTCCACCGAACGGATGATACCTGCGATAAGGGCGTCACGTTCCGAAGCGCTCATGCCGGCCACCCGGCGGAGACTGTCTTCGGTGACCACCACACTGTGGAAACCGGCATACTCACCCAGGTCCGAAGCCCTGCGGCTTATGAGGTCATAACCGGGGAACTTATCATCAATCAGGTAGGTGGCACTGTCATAATAGAGCCATGCATTCATATACTCCGGCTGCGCAAGGTAGTGTCCGCCAAGGGCCAGGTATGAACGCGCCTTCTGGCGGCTGTTCACCGTGCTGCTGGCAGCCGACTGTGACCAGAGCTTCAGGGCCTCGTCAGTGTTGCCCATACGTTTTTCCAGCTCACCGAGGGCAAAGTAAATCTGATCAAGGTAATCCTTGTTCTTGGAGTCGCGAAGCATCCTGCGCAGCGATTTCATGAGATCATCAGCGTCGCCATGCGATATGTCCGCCACCCCGGCGAGATTGATGCCGGCATTGAACTCCAGGTCATAGGAGGGGTTCATCTTTATCACCTGGCTGAAATAACGGGTGGAGAGATTATTGTCTCCTGCCTCCCTGCATACCTGTGCAAGGAGGTAGGTGAGGCGCACCCTGGTGTGCTTGTCACCGGTGAAGTCGACCGCTTTGGTGAGAGGGATGACGGCGTCGCCGAACCGTTTCTGGCGGAGGGCTATATCAGCCTGGGTGGAGTAGTACATTGACATCAGGGCCTTTGACAGGTCATTCGGTTCGCCTGTCTCCTGGAGCAGCCGCGATGCCTCCGCATTGTTACCCTCTTCGGTCTGTATTCGCGCCATCCAAATGCCAGCCTCGGTGACGAGGTCAGGGTCAGTGGCAATACTGACGGCATAGGCGAAGGATGACCTGGCTGCCATGAAATTTTTCTGGTAGAACTGAGCCTTGGCCATGAGTAAATAGGCGTCATCCACCCACTCATTATACTCCCGCCTGTTGTAGAACTCATCGCTCCGCGAATTGTCCCCCCTGCGGCCCTTCTCATCGGGCCGGGCAGTGATGGAGTGGAGAGCGATCACCTTGGAGGCCTTCTGCACGGCCCGTTCCATATCCGCTGAGGCTGCCCTGACCGACTCGGCGGATGAATATTCAAAGACAGGGATGAGGGTGCTGTAATCATCGCGGTGCGATGATCTTACCTTTTCCACCCCTGACTTATAGGCCTCGTTGCCGTTGAACCATATATTGTATTTTGAAATCAGTGAGTTATAGAAACGGCTGGCGCCGGTGTTCTTTTCAACGGAACAACCGGCAAGAATCAGGGTGAACGCGACTATCACCGCTGCAAAGAATTCTTTATGCCGTAATCTCAAATAATGAGGCTTTATACACTATAACTTAACAGGCGTGCCAATAGTATTCAAAGTTACTAAAAAGAGGACAAATAAGGGGTGAAGGTAGCCGGGGCGGCAGCCGGCTCACTTCATCTGCACTTTCGTGGTGGGTTCCATCTCTGCGTTTCGCTTCTCAACATGCCTGACGACAGACTCTGCCAGGGTCATGAAGGCGAGCCCTGTCTCTGTGTCGTTCAGCGCTGCCGGCGTACCTGAGTCGCCGCCAACGCAGATGCTCTCAACGATGGGTATCTGCCCCAGCAGTTCCGTGCCTGTCTCGGCGGCGAGCCTGCTGCCGCCCTCCTTGCCGAAGATATAATACCTTCTTCCCGGCAGTTCAGGAGCCACGAAGTACGACATGTTCTCAACAAGGCCAAGTACCGGAACGTTGATGGATTCGCTGCGGAACATTGCTATCCCTTTGCGGGCATCGGCCAGGGCTACTTCCTGCGGTGTGGTCACAACAATTGCTCCCGTGACGGGCACTTCCTGAACAAGCGTGAGGTGTATGTCGCTTGTCCCGGGAGGCAGATCGAATATGAGGTAATCAAGCTCACCCCAGTCGCCCTGCGTGATCAGCTGCTTCAGGAAGCTGCTTGCCATTGGACCGCGCCAGATGACTGCGTCAGTGCCTTTGACAAAGAAACCGATTGAGAGTATCCTGACGCCGTATTTGGTCATGGGGATAATGAGGTCAGTGCCGCTCTCCTTGCGTACGTCGGGACGATAGGATTCGGCATCGAACATTTTCGGCACCGAGGGCCCGAAGATGTCAGCATCAAGCAGGCCCACCGCATAGCCCTTGCGTGCCATGGCCACTGCCAGGTTGACTGCGACGGTTGATTTGCCAACACCACCCTTACCTGAAGAGACGGCGATGATGTTTTTCACTCCGGGAAGGACATCCCTTTTGGGGGCGGCCATCTTTTCAACCACTATTCTTGGTTTTACCTCTATCGATGTGATGACTGCATCAGGTCCCAGAACCTCCTTGACGGCCCTGACGCAGTTGCTCTTGATTGAGGTGAGGAAGGGGTCATTTGACTTCTCCGGAACAAGCACAATGGTTATCCCTTCTGCCGAGACGGAAATATCGCCCACCATTCCCAGGGTGACGATGTCACTGCCCTTTTCAGGATGGGAAACCATTCTCAATGCTTTGAGAACATCTTCTTTTATATGCATGATTGCTGCTTTTTAGTTTGTCTGTTGATTTACGAACAAGGAATGATGATTTAGGATTTTTGAATTGTAGCTTGCGGCTCCCCGGTACTTCTTAAATCAAAAATCGGTGTTCCTTGTTCGATATTCATCTTTTTTAATACTAATCTTAACAACTAACGTCCTCCATATCACTATAGTTCAGCAGAGGGATCCCAGAATCTCTCCCGGAACTCCAATACAATATCATCTATTACTGTGAAACCCTCGTTTTCAAGTAGTTGTTGCATGGTAGACGAATTGCCGAAATGATGTTTGCCGGTCAGCATCCCGTTCCGGTTGACAACGCGGTGGGCTGGAACGAATCCCGGCACCGTATGTGAAGAGTTCATCGCCCAGCCTACCATCCTTGCCGAGCGGCCGGTACCGAGATACCTCGCTATGGCGCCGTATGACGTAATGCGTCCGCGGGGTATCAGGCGGGCGACTTCGTACACCCGGCTGAAAAAGCCATCGTTGTCAGCCGATGTGACTGATGATCTCTTTGGCATCAGGAAGTCTGAATGAAAGGTATGTGATAGGGACTCCCTGTTTCAGAAAGAGCTCCTCATAATGGGTTCTGATTGAAAGCATCGGGTCACCAGGCATCTCTGCATAGAGGTCGGTTACCGATGTTATTATCTCGAGGTTGTTGGCATGCACCAATGAGAGAGTATAGTCATAGAGCTCCCTGTTGTCAGTCTTAAGGTGGATGATGCCGTCGTTTTTCAGGTAGCTCCTGTAGAGGTTCAGGAAAAAGGGTGCCGGGAGACGTTTTTTCTCTCTCCTTCTCTTTGGCTGGGGATCAGGGAAGGTAAGCCATATCTCATCGATCTCCCCCGGAGCAAAGAATGATTCGGTGAACTCAATGCGGGTACGGAGGAAGCTGGCATTCGGCAGTTTTCTCTGGTGTGAATCCTTTGCTCCCCTCCACATCCTTGCTCCCTTGATGTCTATTCCGATGAAGTTCTTTCCGGGATACACGGCGGCAAGACCGACGGTATATTCACCTTTGCCGCAGCCCAGCTCAAGTACTATGGGATGGTTATTTTCGAACCAGTCACTGTGCCATCTGCCCTTCAGCGGGTGATCCTGCCTGAATGACTCTTCAAATGAGGGCTCAATCACATGGTCGAAGCTTTTCAGTTCAGTCCACCGTGCCAGTTTGTTCTTTCCCAAAGCTTCTCTTATTTGCCCTGATTCTCTTTCAGGGTTACTTTAATGCCCATGTCATAGACTCCCTTCAGCAGGGTATCTCTCATACCGTGTACCACGCGGATATGATATTCACCCTTTTCAGGGAAAAACACATTTGACTTATATGGTATTGTAAGTTCCCTAAGGTCGCCGGCGCCCCTTCCCATCCATTTTCCCTTTTCATCCGCAACCACAGCATGGATGGTGTCTGTGACAGTGGTGCCTGAAGGGAATGCCGTCACCACAAAGAGGTAAAGGTTCCGGTACGGGTATTCAGTTGAGGTTCGCACTGAGAGTGCGATGTTATAGGCGCTGAGTGTATCCCCCACGGTGAAGGCATACCTGGCAGGGTCATACATACTCCACTGCTTGTCTTCAAGCTGGTAGTTGCCGGAGAAGAGAGTGCCTCTGTCGCATGAGAGCGTTATGACTGCCAGCAGCATGCAGGCAATGAGTAAGTTATTGTTTCTTTTTCTCATTTCGTCTTGGGAATGGTTTGTTCCTGCCCCTGCCTTCACGAGGGTTGCTTTTTGTTTCGAACCGGGTGAGTCCGCTGTTTTGCAGCAGCAGGTCGTTGCCCTTGCCGATGGTATTGTTTGCAGGGATTGCCAGCAGGTTGTCCGGTTTAATTCCTTTCCTGTTGAGCTGTATTATCTCGCGTACACGTGCCACCGGCACTGCTGTCATGTTCACAGCCATGCGCTGGTCTGTGGAATACCAGTAGATGCCTGTGTGAACCTCCATCTTCATGAAGTATGCGGTGCCGCTAGCCAGTTCCAGCGGCACCTCCCGTGACGGGTACTCTTTCTGGGCATCTATATAGCAGTCAAGCTCATAGTTAAGGCAGCACTTCAGTTTGCCGCACTGTCCGGCCAGCTTCTGCGGATTGAGCGAGAGGTCCTGGTAGCGGGCGTGCGAGGTGGTCACTGACATGAAATTCGTCACGTGGGTAGAGCAGCACAGCTCGCGGCCGCAGGTGCCAATACCGCCGATACGGCCGGCCTCCTGGCGGGCTCCTATCTGCCTCATCTCTATCCTGATATGAAACTCCTCGGCCAGCACCTTGATCAGCTGGCGGAAGTCGACCCGCTCATCAGCCAGGTAGTAAAATATGGCCTTGGTCTTGTCTCCCTGGTACTCAACGTCGCCAATCTTCATTGCCAGACCAAGGTTCTCGGCTATCTTGCGCGATCTGAGCATGGTGTGATCTTCAAGCTTCTTCGCCTCCTCCCACTTCTGAAGATCGACGGGCCTGGCCTTCCTGTAGACCTTCTTCATCTCGTCGAGGACAGGTCTTATCTTCATCTTCTTGAGCTGTTCCATGACAAGGAAACCGGTCATGGAGACATAACCGATGTCATGTCCAGGGGAGGCCTCCACGGCAACTATATCGTCAACCTCAAGCCTGATCTCGTTTATGTTACGGTAAAAGCCCTTGCGTGTGTTCTTGAACCTGACCTCAACTACCTGGTTGCAGCGTTCATCAAAGGGGAGATCGGCAAGCCAGTTGTACTCATTCAGCTTGTTAGCCCCGATGTTGTATTTTATTTCAGGCAGTGAAGGCTCATCACCTCCGGGTACCTGTATATCTTCGTTTGTCATGACGTCAGGTTATCTCTTCCGGTTGCAGGATTCAAGGATCCGTTTCCCGGAAGGTAAATGCAAAATTAGGAATAAATGCGCTATTTTCAAGCGATTCCCCACTGTTACCTGATAAGTCGCATTGTCTTGAGCGCCAGATCGAGGAAAATCATTTTGGTGTTGCCGTTGCTCTCAACGTGGGCATAGGCAAGGTTGAACTCCCTGTTAAGGGCATGGATGTTCTTCTCGTTTATGAAGGGGTGGAACTTGCCGGAGAAGTTGTCTTCCGGTGCAGTCAGGTATACCAGCCTGTTTTCTTTCCCGTTGAAGTTCATAATAAAGTTCTCGCGTATCATCCTCAGGGCGTAGGAGAGAAAGCCTTTCTGTCTCTCCCTTCCGAGAGCAGCGGTATCTTCGGACCATGTCACAAGGGAGTGTATATCACGGGTATAAGCTGTACGCATCAGTTTGGTAAAGCGGTCGAGGTGCACGGTTGTGTTGTCATCTTCCCGCGCCAGTTCCATGGCCCTGACCATGTTTCCGTTGGCAATGGCTGCAATATCCGATGCGCGCACAGGGTCCATGCCGGCTGCCTGCTCAAGGTGAGCGCTCAGATCGGCGGCGGAGATTGCCGGAATGCGGATATGCTGGCAGCGTGATGTGATGGTTGGCAGCAGCTTGTCATCCTCCTCGGATACAAGGATAAAGAGGGTCCTGGCCGGCGGTTCTTCAATCAATTTCAGGAGCTTGTTTGCCGTCTCGGCGTTCATCTTCTCAGGCAGCCAGATGATCATGATCTTGAAGTCAGATTCGAACGACTTCAGGCTTAGCTTCCTGATGATCTCAGCTGCCTCGGCAACAGGAATAAGCGCCTGTTCATTGGCCACCTCCATCGCCTCGGTCCATGTGCTCAGCGAGAACCACGGTGACCGGAGCACCATTGCCCTCCACTGTGCAATGAAGGTGTCACTCACTGATTCGGTACCCGACTTCTTCTTTATGACCGGAAAAACAAAGTGCAGGTCAGGATGAATGAGTTTATCATATTTGGCGCATGACGGGCAAACGCCACAGGCATCCTCAGCAGTTCGTTTCTCGCAGCTGATATACCGGGCAAAGGCAAGGGCGATGGCAAACTTGCCGCTCCCCTCAGGCCCGTAGAAAAGCAGTGCATGACTGACGCGGTTCTCTGCTACAGAACTTCTCAGCCTGTCAATTACTGCTTTTTGCCCTGGTATCTGTGAAAAATTCATCTCTCCCTGCTACTGCCGGAGAGCAAAAGTAATAAAAAATCAAAGAGAAAGACCCTGATCAGAGTGCAGCAAGAGCGCTGTTATAATCAGGCTCCTGTGCGATCTCCGGGACCATTTCAGTATATGTTACGATTCCCTTCTCGTCAATCACAACAATACTCCGTGCATAGAGTCCGGCGAACCCGCCGTCTACGATTTCTACACCGTACTCTTTTCCGAAGGAGTGGTCACGGAAGCCTGAAAGGGTGGTTGCGTTGGTGATACCTTCGGTTGAACAGAAGCGTCCCATAGCAAAGGGTAGATCTTTTGTAATGGCCAGGACAACTGTATTGTCCATACCTGCCGCCATCTGGTTGAACTTGCGGAGTGCGGTGGCACATATCCCGGTGTCAAGGCTGGGTGAGATATTAAGGATTACTTTTTTGCCTTTGAGCTCTTCAAGCGTAAGTTCCCCGAGATCTGATTTCACAAGCCTGAAGCCGGGAGCCTTGCTGCCTTTAGCAGGAAGCTCGCCACAGGTATTTACCGGATTGCCTTTAAGTGTAATTTTTGCCATTATTATATTATTAATTAGTTACGTAAGAATTTTGCTTTCCTGAGCTTCTCGAAAAGTTCATGCTCGTCTACCCCCTCCCTGAGTCCGTCAAGAATGAAATCAAGGAGCCGCGGGATGACATCATCGGTGAACGATGCTGCAACAGCCAGTTTGCCGAAGAGCTTTTTTTCACCCTCAGAGATGCTGGAGTCTGTATTCATTATAGATACTGCATCATAGAGATGAGCGAATCTCTCTTCAAGATCGTAGGGAGCACTGTAGATATGAGATTGTTCAGAGGCGATCAGCTTGTCTATCTCTGTATCTGTAAGGCTGAAGCGGCGTCCATACCTGTGAAGCAATGCCAGTTCCCTGCTATCTATATTTCCGTCAGCCTGTGCCACCTGGATGAGATGGATGAAGTTTTCCCTGTTTACCTTTCGCCCGTTATCGGCGATGAAATCCGTGAAGCTCATATATATCAATTTAGTCTCCCAATTAACAATCAGGTCGGGCAATTGTTGAATATGAAAATTTAACTCATTTTATTGGATAAATCAATACTGCCAAAGCCTGCAACTTATTATTTTTGCATTACACAAGGAAAATGACATCAGTAAAACAGAAATTTATGAAAATGATTGACAATTTTAATTTCAATGGTCACAAAGCCATTGTCAGGGTCGATTTCAATGTTCCACTTGATAAGAAGACACGTGAGGTAACCGATGATACCCGAATCCGTGGTGCGCTGAAGACCATCAGGAAGATAACAGCTGACGGCGGCTCTGTAATTCTCATGTCGCATCTCGGCCGGCCCGAGGGAGTAATGGAGAAGTATTCCCTCAGACCTGTGCTTCCGGTACTTGAGAAGCTCCTGGGTATGAAGGTCGCATTTGCCCCTGATGCCCTTGGCGATGAGGCGGTTGCCATGGCGGCTGCACTGAAGTCAGGAGAAGTGATGATGCTTGAGAATGTCAGGTTCTATCCTGAGGAGGAGGGCAAGCCGGTACTGCCTGAGACAGCCACCGATGAGGAGAAGAAAGCTGCCAAGGCTGCACTGAAGGTGAAGCAGAAGGAGATGGCGAAGAAACTTTCAACCTATGCCGACATCTATGTCAATGATGCCTTCGGCACGGCTCACAGGGCTCATGCCACAACGGCTGTCATAGCGGACTACTTTCCTGAGGATAAGAGAATGTTCGGGTTCCTTATCAACAGTGAGCTGGCAGCAATGGATAAGGTTCTCAGGAGCTCGGAGAAACCCTTCACGGCTATCATGGGCGGGGCAAAGGTCTCGGACAAGATTCTTATCATCGATAACCTTCTTGACAGGGTTGACAACCTGATCATCGGCGGTGGCATGACCTATACATTCATCAAAGCCAATGGCGGCAAGATAGGGAATTCGCTCTGCGAGGAGGATAAGCTTGACATTGCAAAGGCAGTGATGGAAAAGGCAAAGGCGAATGGAGTGAATCTCCTCTTCCCGGTTGACGGCATCAATGCCGACAAGTTCGACGCCAATGCAAATACTTATTTATCGGCCATTGATGATGTGAAGGATGGCTGGATGGGACTTGACATCGGTCCGAAAAGTATTGAGTTGTTTGAGAAGGTCATCATGGAATCGGAGACCATCCTCTGGAACGGACCGATGGGCGTATTTGAGATGGAAAAGTTTGCAGCAGGGACGACTGCAATAGCCAAGGCTGTTGCAAAAGCCACTGAAAAGGGTGCTTTCTCTCTCATTGGCGGGGGCGACTCCGTGGCGGCCATAAACAAGAACGGGCTGGCAGACAAGGTAAGCTACGTATCAACCGGCGGCGGTGCCATGCTTGAGTATATGGAAGGCAAGAAGCTGCCCGGCATCACGGCAATAAGGGGAGAATAATGAGACTGTGGCTCATACCGGCACTGGCCTTCATGCTTCTGGTTGCAGGGTGTGGAAGGGATGACCAGAAGAGTTCGGGTACAATCACGCTGACCAGTGAACTGTATGACGCAGGTTCTTATTATTATGCCCTCGGGCTCTCCTTCGATGAGGCGGAGGCTGTTCCTACTCTCCCGGACCAGTACAGGGCTGACATAACAGTAAACGCGGGACCAGTCACTACCGGGGGACCGGTAGTGGCTTATCTCACTGTGAATACACTTAAACCGCCGTTTGCACTCATTGGCACCTATGGCTCGGAGAGTGAAGCCGGTAGCGCGTTTGACGGACTGAAGAACGTTGGCACAGTAACTTATATTGATCTGGCGGTTCCACTGGCAGCTAACCAGGTCTGGGTGGTAAAGGCGCGTGACGACAGGTATGCCAAGCTGAGGATCATTGATGTCTCTCTGACACTGACACCCGATTCCAGGGCAACCTGCACTTTTGAATGGGTATACCAGCCTGACGGGTCGGCGACATTCCCGTAGCATGATGAAAACGCCATCAACTGAAGAGATCTTCAGAGTCACCGGTTCTCAGTCGTTTGAGAAGATGGCCCTGGAGATCTTTCGTTTCCAGGCTGCCGGATGTCCCGTCTACAGCAAGTATATTCACCTTCTGGGCATTGACAGTGACGCGGTTGATGATGTTCTCTCGATACCTTTCATGCCGGTATCGTTTTTCAGGGATCACACTGTTTTGACCGGTGGAGGGGAGCCCGAGCGGGTCTTTCTCAGCAGCGGCACGGCCGGGATGAGGCAGAGCCGGCATGCCGTGAAGAGCCTGGCGGTGTATGACGAGAGCCTGGAGAGGGCATTCAGGATCTTCTACGGCGATCCGGCGGGCTATGCAATCATGGGATTGTTGCCTTCATACCTCGAGCGCGAGGGTTCGTCACTCATCTATATGGTCAGAAGGTTGATGGCGATGTCTGGCAATGGCTATGGAGGATTCTTTCTGAACGATTATGAGGGTCTGCCTGGCGCCATTGAAAAATCGCGGGCTGCCGGACTGAAGGTCCTGCTCATAGGGGTGACCTTTGCCCTGCTTGACCTGGCGGAGAGCTCTCCGGGCGATTACAGTGACGTCATCATTATGGAGACAGGCGGCATGAAGGGGAGGAGGCGCGAGATGATCAGGGAGGAGGTACATGAAAGACTCAGGGATGCATTAAAGATAGAAACGGTACACTCGGAGTACGGCATGACGGAGCTGCTGAGCCAGGCCTATTCAAAAGGGAAGGGACTCTTCACTGCGCCGCCGTGGATGAAGGTACTTATACGCGACAGCCACGATCCCATGGCTCACACTGATGAAACCGGTGTTGCCGGCGGCATAAGCATCATAGACCTGGCAAATATCTACTCCTGCTCATTCATTGCAACAGCCGACCTGGGCCGCATGCATCCCGGAGGCCTCTTCGAGGTCCAGGGACGGTTTGATGAGGCCGATGTCAGGGGCTGTAATCTGTTAGTGAATTAGAAAGGTGGCAGTCTTCAGTCCACAGTCTTCAGTCAGGCAATAGGCAGTAGGCAATAGGCAGTAGTGAAGTTTTCAGTCGGCAGTTTGAGTCTCCGACGAGGGAGGAGGCTCAATCCCGCATCCGCCAGCTGGCGGATCGGGAAGGCAGTCTTCAGTAGGTAGTTCACAGTCAATCAGTTGATTACGACCGCAGGACCTTCAGACTATAGACCTTTAGACCTCAGACCTTCCGACCCTCCGACGTCAGAAACCCAGCTTGCTCCGGATAGCGGTCGGAACGGCATCCTTGTGCACCATGATATAGATGGTCTTGGCCCTGACGAAACTCTCCGACATGTTCAGATAGCCGCCGTGAGGATTCCTGTCGGTACCCCATGAATTCTTGGTGACGTAATACTTCGTGCCATTCTGGTCTTTTACAATTCCCGTGAGATGCATCAGGTGATCATCGGTGGTGACGAAGGTCTCATAGCCTTTCTGACGGATCTCCTGAGTGATATTAATCTCCGGGTAAGGTTTGTCAAAACTGAGTCCTGCACGGTCTGAGGCCATCTTTTCAAATCGTGCCCTGTCAGTTAAACCTGAGATGTCAATTTTACTCATGTCAGGGATGATGGCAACGCCGTTGGCATGAGAGAATCCCCTCTCACTCACGTCGCCGTCCCAGTTGACAGTGTAACCCTCGTTCAGTGCGTTATCCATAACCTGGATGAGTTCATCGAGAGGAACATTGTAGAAGCGGTTCATCTCCCAGTTGTCAGGGACCTCAAGAAGCCCTTCGGTATATAACGGGAAATGGGAGAAGGAGGTGATGTGAACGTAATCATCCATTTTTAGCCCGAGGCCGGAGGCAAATGATTTCGGGGTATAGGTCTGACCCTTATAGGTGAATGTCTCAGGCTGCTCGCCAAGGTAAATATCAAGGACTGCATTGACAACTTCATCCGATTCCTTACTCAGTTTTTTCATGCTTACCGGAACGGCAGTGACGGCATCGATATATGCCTGGAGCTCGCGGTGGTTATGTATCGGCGAGTCATAGCTGATTCCGGAATAGACCTCCTGTGGCACGATGCCCTCCTCGTTGAATACCCTGAGCCATGAGGGAGAGAGGCTGCCCTCTCCGAGGTTGCCCTTTCCCTGCCGCAGGTAATTATCCATGATCCTGTTCTCGTAGGTTTCTCTTACGATGAACATCTCGGAGAGGTCATATTCACCCTTGCCAAGACGGAGAAGCTCTGATTCCATGAATGATGTTGTTGCGAAGCACCAGCAGGTGCCCGTGGCTGACTGGTTTTTTACCGGGGTGGCAGGCAGTGAGACCATTGTTGTGAACTTATAACCTTCTGGTTTGGCCTCCTCCTGTTTTTTGCTTTTCTGGGCTTGCAGGGGCGTCAGCACTAAGGAGAGTATAATTAGGGAAAAAATAGTCTTTTTCATATCTGATAGCTTTTATCTACAATATCCGGAAGAACCAAAAATATCTAAAATCCATGAAACAGGAAATGTTATTGAACAGGTCGGCAGGATAGCCGGGCTTTCAGATGGTAGGGTAGTATGCACTCTCAATATGGTCGATCTCACTGCCGGCCGGGCTGAATATTACGGTAATAATGTCGAACCTGGCCTCTTTCACCAGTCCGTTCCGGTTTATGTAGTTGGATGCGGCATTGATAATGGTTCGCTGTTTTGGCACATTGACCGCCTCGGCGGGATGAACCTGGTAGTCGGCCGACCGTGTTTTAACCTCCACGAAGACTATGAATTGGTTGTTTTCGGCGATGATATCGATCTCTGTCCGTCCCGACCTCCAGTTCCTGTCGCGTATTGTGTAGCCATGCTGCCTGAGGTAGCCGGCAGCCAGCTCTTCGCCCCTGGGTCCCAGTGCGGCATTATCGCCCATATCAGACCTCTATGAGCCGGTTTTTAATGGCGTAAAGGATCAGGCTGGCGGTGTTTTTCGACCCGGTTTTTGCCAGCAGGTTTGCACGGTGTTTGTCTACGGTGCGTTTGCTGATATACAGGGCGTCAGCGATTTCGTGGTTCGAGAGGCCTTCACAGATCTTGAGAAGTATCTCCTTCTCCCGCTTCGAGAGGCTTGAGCTCTTCTCCTCCTGTTCCCTGTTTTTTATTCGTCTTATGACATGGTAGAGCAGCTCCTGGGAGAAGTAATTTCCGCCCTTATAAACGGCAATGATGGCGTCGTGCACATCGGAGATATCGGAATCTTTCAGGATGAATCCCTTAGCGCCGGCATTAACCATACGGTAGTAATACTCCTCCTCGCCGTACATTGAGAGGGCTATGACATTGGTGGCAGGCGACTGGCGTGCGAGGCGGGAGGTGGCTTCAGCGCCGTCCATCTCGGGCATGCTTATGTCCATCAGGACTATATCTGCGGGGCAGGCCTCAAGGAGTTTCAGCAGTTCGGCGCCGTTGGAGGCCTCGGCCACCACCTCGAACTCGCCATAGGCGCTGAGGAGGATTTTCAGACCGTTGCGGAAGAGCTGATGATCGTCAGCCAGTGCTATTCTTATTATCTCCATCGTTCTACAATACTTTAAAGTCTTCAGTCTTCAGTCCTCAGTCAATCAATAACTTACACTACTGCCTACTGCCTATTGCCTACTGCCTAAACATGACTGCCTATTGCCTGACCTACTGGTCCACTCTGATCAGTGCGCTTGTTCCCTTTCCCTTTTCACTCTCCAGCACAAAGACCCCGTCAACTGACCGTACCCTGGTTTCGATATTGGGGATGCCCATTCCCACCGTCTCGTCTGATGAAAGCTTCTCCATGTCAAAGCCGCGACCGTTGTCAAGATACTGCAAGGTAATTATTTTTTGGTGTCTGCGGAGGTCCATCTCTATCTTTGAGGCACCCGAGTGTTTCATGCCGTTGTTGATGAGCTCACAGGCAGCCCGGTAGAGCACCACCTCCTTGTCGGTATCGAACCTTTCCCCCTCCATGTTTGTCCTGAACTCGATGCTGACACCCCGCATGGTGTTCACCTTGGCAGAGAAGGTACTGATGGCACTGGCAACGCCCAGGTTGGTGAGGACATGAGGACTCATATTGTTTGATATCTCTTTTATTGTGTTGAGGGCCTCATTGACAACATGGCTGGTGTTACTGAGTATCTCCATACCCACAGGATCGGTGACCCTGGAGTTGAGGGCAGAGAGTGACATCTTGACCGTCGAGAGCAGCGGACCAAGTCCGTCATGCAGATCCTTTGCAAACCTCTTTTTTTCTGTCTCTTCGGTATTGATGATGGCATTGAGTAGTCTCCTCTCTGAGCGGGTCCTGTCTGTCTCGGCCCGTTTGAGCGAGTAAAAGAGTTCCCGGATGAGTACCACTCCTGTGATTATCATAACCGAGATCAGCACATTCATCCATTCATCTGCCATCATCAGCGTGAACGAAGGCTTGCCCTGGAAGTACTCAACAAGCTGTATCAGAGTGCGCACGGCCATCAATACAAAGGAAGCCGAGAGGAGAATCCATGAGAGCCTGTACCTGGTTATCTTCATGAATCTTAAGGCTATGCCGGCTGCAACAATCTGCAGGACAATTGATATGAACAGGGCGATCAGGCGTACCATCGTAACAAAAATTTAATTCATACAAAATTATGAGTTTATTACCTTTGGGGCGCCAAAACGGAGGAATGAAAACCATATACAACGCGATTATTGTTTTTTACAGCTTTGTGGCTGTCGTTGCGGCGCTGTTCGGCGGTAAGGCGCGAAAGTGGGTCAGGGGCAGGCAGGGATGGCTCAGGAAGCTGAAATCTTTCAGCAAGGACGGAAAGAAAGTTGTCTGGATGCATTGTGCATCCCTCGGTGAATTCGAGCA
>JFJP01036950.1_pt1 | contig 109444 bp, 95 predicted proteins | sample 431651 | NCBI WGS metagenome assembly JFJP01 (sample SAMN02602958, study PRJNA72255) | Microbial mat metagenome, whole genome shotgun sequencing project. | biome: fresh water; feature: sink hole; material: water; isolation source: purple microbial (photo- and chemosynthetic) mats found in...
CCGTTGTTCATTATTCCCACAAAAAAATAGTACACTATGAACTTAAAACGAATTTTCGGTGCATTGCTTACTATTCTGGGGATAGCTGGACTTATTTACACCGCGGTATTATTTGCAGGAATTACCAGTGCCACACATGATGTTATGACCGTTGTGATATTTGCTGGTGTTAGTCTGATTTTCTTTATTGCGGGAATCAGCCTGATTCGCACCACCAAAGATGCATCCTGAATCCTCAGACTAACGAATCATGTCTTTCCAAAAAATGGGATTTTCCGAATCAATAGAAGACGTTCTGGAGGCACTTAAAGTAGATCCCGCTCAAGGACTTTCTGAAGAAATAGCCTCAGCCAGAATAAAGGAATTCGGTGCCAACAAATTGCGGGCTGAAAAGAAGAAGAGTATATTCCTATTATTTGTTGAACAGCTTAAAAATTGGCTGATATTTATTTTATTAGGTGCTGTGGTTATAACCCTGTTTATGGGAGAGTATGTGGATGCAGTAATTATTTTGCTGGTAATAAATGTTAATGCAGTTCTTGGGGTTGTTCAGGAAGTGAAGGCTGGAAAGGCCATTGAAGCATTGCAAAAATTAACATTTCCCAAAGCACTCGTTCGCAGGGCTGGAGCAGTAAAGGAGATTGATTCGGAAAATATCGTTCCGGGGGATATCTTAATCCTGGATGCAGGAAGGTATATCTCTGCCGACCTTCGCCTGCTTGAATCCATTAACTTGCAGGTGGATGAGTCCTCCTTAACCGGCGAATCGGTTCCCTCAGAGAAAGATGCTTCCCTTGTTCACGAGGACCCAAAAACCGCATTGGGCGATCGTGCAAACTCTGCTTTTATGTCGAGCATAATTACCAGTGGCAGAGGGATTGGGGTTGTTGTTGGTACAGGTATGAAAACCGAAATCGGCAAAATCGCCGCCATAATTAACTCAGAAGTAAAATCCAAAACACCCCTGGAGATCCGTTTGGACAAACTTGGAAAAACGCTTGGTATTATTGCAGTGTTGATTTGTGTTATCATTTTCATTATTGCCATCCTTCAGGGAAGGAATCTTTCTGAGATGTTCCTTATGTCGGTTTCCCTGGCTGTAGCTGCCATTCCAGAAGGACTTGCCGCCATCGTGGCTGTAGTTCTGGCAATTGGTGTTACCAACCTATCGAAAAAAAACGCAATAATTAAAAAGCTATCCGCTGTTGAAACGCTTGGCTCATTGAATATTATCTGCTCAGATAAAACAGGCACCTTAACCCAAAACAAGATGACGGTAACAAACTGTTTCAATCTGGAGGGGGAGGTACCCGTTATCCGCAGTGGAGAAAATGTTGTTTCTGAGGATATAATGTTCCTTGCCAAAGCAATGCTGCTCTGCTCCGATGCTACCTACGACAATGAAAAGGGTACCGGTGATCCAACGGAGATCGCTCTGCTTTTATTGAGCGATGATTTTGGGATTGATCGGGAAAAAACGCAATCCGGCAGCAAGAGAATCGATGAATTGCCATTTGATTCCGACCGTAAGCTAATGTCGGCACTTATTGAAGAAAGCGGAAAGTATACAGTTTATACCAAGGGAGCAATTGGAAATCTAATTAAAATTTGTACCCATGTTTTGGAAAAGGGTAAAACCATTCCGATTACCGATTCTCATAAAAATAAACACCTTGCCGCAGCCGAAAAGATGTCCGACAAAGCCTTGCGTACTTTGGGATCGGCTTATAAAACAGCGAATATGAATACCAGATCTTCCGAAATGGAAAATGACCTGGTTTTTATTGGTTTTGTAGGAATGATCGATCCACCGAGGGCTGAAGTGAAGGAATCCATTCAAAAAGCAAAAGGAGCAGGTGTGTCAACTCTCATGATTACCGGTGATCACAGAAATACTGCTTTTGCCATTGCCTCTGAGCTGGGAATTGCAGATGCAATTGAGCAGACGATAACGGGGCCGGAGATCGATGAACTTACCGATAAGGAATTCGCAGAAAAGATTCAGGATTATCTTGTTTTTGCCCGCGTCTCCCCCGAACATAAAGTAAAAATTGTTCGTGCGCTGAAATCACAGGGAAACATTGTATCCATGACCGGCGACGGGGTTAACGATGCTCCTTCGTTAAACACTGCCGATATTGGGGTTGCAATGGGCATATCAGGCACCGACGTTGCAAAGGGGGCATCTGATATGATTCTCACAGATGACAATTTCTCTACTATCGTTGCAGCCATAGAACAAGGACGGAATATTTACAATAACATTAAAAAATCGGTAATTTTCCTCATTACTTGTAACCTTGGAGAGGTGATTACCATTTTTGTTGCCCTGTTAATTGGTTGGAAAGCCCCATTGCTTGCTACACAGCTTCTGTGGATAAATCTTATAACCGATTCCCTTCCCGCAATAGCTCTGGGCATGGATCCGGGAAGCCCGGATGTGATGAAAGACAAGCCGCGACCGGCAAAGGAGAGTTTCTTTGCAAACGGAGCCGGTATGCATGTTTTGCTCGGGGGATCTTTAATAGGATTGTTAACAATTGCAGCTTACTTTTTTGGCTATTACGAGCATGGATATTCCCCATTCGATAAAGAAGCAACGCAAAATACAGTTGAATATGCCCGTACGATGGCCTTCATGGTTCTGGTTGTTTGCCAGTTGTTTTACTCTTTGGCTTTGAGAAACGAGAGTAAATCGATATTCAATATTGGGGTGTTCACTAATAAATACCTTGTTGGCGCAATTATAGGGGGAATGGCCCTTCAGCTGGTTGTTGTTGGAATTCCTGCATTGCAAAGGGCATTTCATTTGCAAATGCCTGATATCCGGGCATGGGGGATTATTTTTGCACTTGGGTTAACTCCTTTGGCTTTGAATGAGTTCATCAAGGTATTTGTGAGGGCCTCGAAAAGGAAATAAATTTTTAATCCTTGGGATATGGATCAGCTGCCCTTGAATATGCTATGGCTCAGCTATGCTTGCACTCATATTTTCTATTGAATACAGCCTTTAATTCCTGACATTTTGGACTTTGCCGAATAATTGAACAGAAACCGTTCCGGATCCCTTTCGCAATCAATAAATCCAATATGCCTATCATTTGTATCCCTGACCTCAAGAATAAAATATTGGCCTCGCCAATTTCAGCGATGTAATCGGTATTATTTTCATTGAAGGCAGATTGTATTTTTTGTTTCAACCAGGGCTCAACAAAAGCTACAGTTGCAATCTTTGTCATGACGATTATAATACCTGCCCCGATAAGTATTTTAAAAAAGAGGGTCCTTTTCATTTTAGTAGGGTATTGCAATTAAAGAAAACAAGAAAGGTAAACCAAAATCTATCATGCAACCTTGCACAATTTATTCAAAGAATTACAAGATTCATTGGCTAATGAAATCTCCTTCTGTGAGTACAAATTTGAAATGCAATTCCTTACGAAGGTCAATTATATTCAGAAAATGATAAGCCTGTGAATCGAATAAGATCCCAGCATTCAAGGAACCAGATTATTGGAATTTAATCTGTGAATGATGCAACTCTTTTTGAAATTTATGTAACAACCGAACTAATTCATTCGTGTATTTTTGTATAAATAATTGACATGTGGAAATGCATGACAGAATCGATCATTTTATAATAAATGAGCCTATCAGACAAATAGCAAGCGGATAAACAAAGGGCGAAACCCCAATACACCATGACTTTCATTGACTACTATAAAATATTGGGAATTGATAAGGCAGCAAGCCCGGCAGACATAAAAAAAGCCTACCGGAAATTGGCACGTAAGCATCATCCCGATTTAAATCCGAATGACAAAGAAGCAATTAAGACCTTCCAAAAGATCAATGAGGCAAATGAGGTGTTAAGCGATCCGGAAAAGCGAAAGAAATATGATAAACATGGAGAAAACTGGCAACATGCGGAAGAGTATGAAAAGGCCAGGCAAAATAAGCCGCGTTCTTCTAATACAGGTGGACAAAGGTTTTCAGGGGCACAAGCAGAAGGTGACTTCTCCGATTTCTTTTCTTCTATGTTTGGCGGAGGCGGAGGTTCACGACAGGTGAAATACCGGGGTGAAGACCTGAATGCCGAATTACAGCTTGAACTGATTGAAGCTTATAAAACTCACAAACAAACGCTTACAGTAAACGGGAAATCAATCCGGATAACCATCCCTGCAGGAATTGAAAACGGGCAAACTATTAAAATTCAGGGCCATGGCGGACAAGGAGCAAACGGCGGGCCGAATGGAGATTTGTTTATATCATTTTCCATTGCCAATCACTCAATGTTTAAAAGGCTTGGGAATAATTTGTATGCATTTGTAGATCTGGACTTGTATGTAGCTGTTTTGGGCGGTGAAATCACACTTGAGACCCTCAACGGTAAAGTAAAGCTAAAAGTGAAGCCTGAAACTCAGAATGGAAGCAGAGTCAAGCTGAAAGGAAAAGGATTCCCGGTTTATAAATGCGATGGTCAGTTTGGTGATTTACTGGTCACTTATTCTATTAAAATCCCCACACAATTAAACGAAAAGCAGCGAGAGTTATTTACTGAGTTATCTCTATCGGAACAACAATAACAAAGCCATGTCAAAAGAATATTTAATAGCAGTTGAAGAGTTTTGCAGTATACATGGGGTTGAGATTTCGTTTGTAAGTTCCCTGGAGCAATCCGGTATGTTGGAAATAACTACTATTAAGGAAATCGGGTATATAGATGCAGCGCAGCTTCGGCAACTTGAGCGATTAATTCGATTTTATAATGACATGGATATAAATTTAGAAGGGATCGAGACTGTCAATCATCTGCTGGATAAAATTACCCAACTACAGGTTGAAAATACGGAACTAAAAAACCGTTTATTACTTTATGAGATATGAATTTCAATCACACTAAAAGACCGATGAATACAATGGGAGCAACAAAACAACTTGGCATTTGGATGGACTATTCAAAGGCCGTAATAACCGAAATAACTGATAACATCATTGTGTACAGAAGAATTACACCTGATTTTAACAGTGATGACAAGGAACAAAGTCTGAAAATGAATGAAAGCCGAATGGATGAAAAAGAGCAGCAGCAATCGGGCTATTACAAACGAATCGCAGCGTTTATCAAGGGATTTAAGGAGGTACTACTGTTCGGACCCACTGAGGCTAAAAGCGAATTGATGAATTTTTTGAAAGCCGATCGTCAGTTTGATACTATAAAAATTGAAGTTATATCAGCCGAAAGGATGACAAGCCAACAAATATATGATTATGTAACCAAGTATTTTAAGTAGCTGGTAACCTCGGTTTTCAAACAACAAATTTTAATAGACAGGTGAATTTTATAACAGTTTTAAAAAAACAAAATGAAAAAATCATTCCGCTTCTTTGGGCTTCTTGCCCTGATTCCTGCTCTGATGCTCACATCTTGCGGTTCGGGTAAAAAACTAACCGCTTCAATGGTAAGGGTTGAAAAATTGGAAAAAGACAGTACAAGTACCCATTAACCGGAAACCGATTTTTAACTCTTTTGTTTCAAATTCAGGATTCCCGGATACTTTTTTTATTGAAACACAACCACCCCCGGTTTCCCGATCTCGAAATCCCTGAAGCCAAAATCGTTGCTTCTGGTGGAATTGGCTTTGAAAACATTTTGGCCGTCTTCTGGAACAATAGGGTAGTAGGATATCGAAAATTGAAAAGTATTAATAATAAGGTTTTCGTTTTTTATCAAAACCCCTAGTCCGATCTGCGAATATATTCTGCTGTTACGAAATCCGCTAGAACTGTTCCCCAGCATTCCAAGGGAACAATTAATATAAGGCCCAAACTGGAAGCCGATAATATTCCATGGCGAATAGGATTGCGTTTGCAGTGTAAACATAAGGCGGCTTGAACCCGATAGAATTTCACTTTTAAAACCATCAAGGCCATGACCTTCATTAAGATTTAAACTATCGTTTGAAAACCTGTTTATTCCTAGGGTCATCTGGGGTTTAACAAATTGCCTGAATTTCCATTTCCCAATTTCAAACAGCCTTGAATAGTAGTTTATTCCAATTACAACGGCACCCTGTTCGGTTTGCTTCCCCTTAAAGAACGTGCCATATTCAAAATTGGAACTCAGATATCCCCAGGAATAATACCTGCCGGATGAAACGCGCGCCCCAAGGTAAATCCGGCCAATTTGATTTTTCACCTGATGGCCTCCTGTAAGGCTAAACACCCTTCCCACCGGAACGTCTTCTGTAATTCCGTATTTCAAAAAATAATTATCCTGAACATATTTTCGGGTAGACATACCAATGCTTGTAAGATAAAAGTTCTCGTTAGAATACTTGTATTGTGCGTTAAAAGTCTCTGCCGGTCTTTCGGAATATCTGACCCGAAAATACCGGGCGGAAATTATGAGGTTGGTTGTCCTGTGGCTTCCTGAGATGCCTGCGAAGATTGGAATGGCTTTGCCTGCCCAGTAATCCTGAGTATTGTACTTGAATTTTTCCTGAGCATAAGTCGAATCAGCCTTAAGGACCGAATCCCTGCGAAACTCATTTGAAACGCCAAGGCCTGCAGCCCATTTTGCAAAAGGGGAAAAAAACGGCCGGTCAATAGTTATGTTTTTTGCATAATTCCCAAACTCGTCTTTTGAGTAATTCAGGCTTGAAGAGATAAAGGAATTCCGGATATTGGGAATGAAATAATTCATGTTGTACGCAAAGTTATGCGTGTCGTGAAACCATTCTCCCCCGGTTTTAAAATCGTGGCCCAAGCCTAAAAAATTATTATCTGCCAAATTTAAAGCAAGTTGTGAGGATGACGCAGACATTCCCGGAATTAAGCTCCAACGGTCAAGCGATTGTATGAATATATCAACCGAATCAGAGTTTTTTGAAACCGGTTTAATTGTGAATGAAACATCCCGCACATATCCCCTGCTGCGCACTAACCGTTCCGATTCTTTCACCAAAAGTGTGTCAAACACCTGATTCTGGTGAATCAACAATAAGTTTCTAATGGTTATGTCCTGCGATTTGATGTGCAGATAATTCTCGGATCGGGTTAGAAAGTTCTGTGTTTTAACCGCGTTGTCTGTAATAGAATAGCCAAAAGGATCGAGTGTTTCGATACGTATATTCCTGATGATTTTCCCTTCATAGGCACTGTAAGGCTTCTGCAACAGGCTATTACGGGTTTTCTTGGATCTGTTTCTTTCTGGGGGTACGGCCGGTTCATCCTTGATAATTAAATCGTATAGATATTTTGTGATTTTGCGTTTTTTTGAAATTGATTCAAGATTGTCATAAATATTTCCGGAATCTGTTTTCGGGGGAATTTCCTGTCCATATATAGATTGACTCCACAAAACAGAAACCAATATTAAAAGGATATTTATTCTGAACTGCATCGAATTCAAGTTAATACATCTGATGAGTGTGGAGGTGAAAATTCGCTGATATTGAATTTCATTTTAACCATCCTTTCAAGTCCCAGCCACTATTATTGCCTTGGGGTGTTTTCATCATCCTCCCTTGCCTTGACTTCTGCTTTGGCCTTGTTTTTGAAATATCTCCGCAAAAGGAAATTCTCCTTAAGCGCCTCCATATTTTCATCCAGGCCTTTTGAGCTGTTTTTCAGATTCTCAATTGTCAGTCCGATATCCTGCGCAATAACTGTATCCTGAACCAAGCTGCCAATTGCACCTTGACCCTTGTTGATTTTGGTAACGATCTCTTCAAGCTGTTGAGAAATTACTTCAGCATTCGCGGTGGTGACTTCCAAACTTGTCATGATGTCGAAAACTTTTTGACTGGCACTATCCATGGTCCAATTCAGTCTCTCGCTGCTTTCCCTAAAGTTCGAGACGCTGGCGATAATATCCTGGGCAATCAGAGAGTCGTGTATAACTCTGCCAAGTGTTCCTCTGCCACTGTTAATTTTAAGCATAGTTTCGGCAAGTTGAGCGGTAATAATTTCAACACTCCCTGAAGTTACCTGTAAACTTGCGATAATGGCGTCTGTTTCAACTGGTTCGGAGGAAGTGAGCTGCTGTTTTTCTTTTACCACGGGCGATTCAGAGCTTCCCTGGGAGATTATTAATAGCCTGTCGCCAATTAGTCCTTCTGAACCAATTGCAACCTCGCTGTCGGCTTTAATGAACTTCTGAATTTCTTTCCTAATCAGCATATCTACTTTGACCGTTGTGGCATTTATGATGCTGATTTGATCAACCGTACCGATGGTAATGCCGGAGAATCGTATGTTATTTCCCACCTGCAGACCGCTGACATTATGAAAAGTAGTTGTAAGTTTAATAACCGGATTGAAAAGGTTTTTTTGTTTTCCAATTATAAACACGGCAAGGATAAAGATTGCAAGTCCCCCTGCAATAAAGAGCCCTAGCCGCACCTTGAATTTTTGAGAATGTGTTTCCATTTTTTTAGTTAATGTGCTGGTCTTGAATTCCGGCGTAATTATTTACATGCTGCCAATATCAGTTCATCATGAAAAATGCCCTGATCTCAGGGTCTGTCGACTCTCTATATTCCTTAACACTCCCATCCTTATAGACCTCTCCTTCTTTAAGCATGATGATGCGATCGGCAGTCTTAAGGGCGCAATTGATATCATGGGTAATAATCATGGAGGAGGTTTTATATTTTTCCTGAACGTCATTGATCAATGTGCTGATTTCGTCTGATGTTACAGGATCAAGTCCGGTTGTGGGCTCATCATACAACATAATTTGAGGGTCCAGAACAATTGAGCGCGCCAGGCTTATTCTTTTTCGCATGCCTCCGGATAGTTGTGCTGGCATTTTGTGCAAGGCATCAGCCAGTCCAACATTTGTCAATACCTCCTCAATTTTTTCTTTGATCTGATTTTCAGACAAGTTTTTTTTAACCCTGCGTAAGGGGAATTCCAGGTTCTGTTTCACTGTCATCGAATCGTATAATGCGCCACTTTGAAAAAGGAATCCGATTTTTTGCCTAATCAGGTTCAACTCATTTTCCTTGAGCCCATTGATATCCTTTCCAAATACCTTGATCGAACCTTCGTTTTGTTTTAGTAATCCAACAATGCATTTTATTAGAACAGACTTTCCTGTGCCCGATTTGCCAAGAACCACTAAGTTTTCCCCGGCAAAAAGTTGCAGTGACACGTTTTTAAGTACGGGCTGGCTTCCAAATGATTTTTTCAAGTCATTAATTTCAATAACCGGTTTAACACTTATCGTTCCGGTTAAAGCTTGTTCAATTGCCATTTCCTTTTCGTTGCTCATAATACCATCATATCTGTAATTTGCACAGCAATAACATCTACAATAATTACCAGGAGGGAAGCTAAAACAACTGCGGAATTGGCCGCAATGCCAACGCTTTCGGTTCCCCGTCCGGCATTATAACCTTTATAGCAACCTACCAGCCCGATTACAGCTCCGAAAAAGAATGATTTAATCACGGCTGGCATGAAATCCATGAAGTCGATAACGTGGAAGGCTTGCGACATGAATAGAACGAAAGAAACATCGCCTTGGATATTTGCACCTGCCCAGCTGCCAATTATCCCGAATGCATCTGCATACAGAATCAATAACGGAATCATCAGCGTTGCTGCAAAAACTCTTGTCACCACCAAAAACCTTATCGGATTTGTTGAGGATACCTCCATTGCATCTATCTGCTCACTTACTTTCATTGAACCTAATTCCGCACCCATTCCCGAACCAATTTTTCCGGCGCAAATCAGGGCCGTTATTACCGGACCCATTTCCCTGATAAGCGAAACAGCTACCATGCCCGGAAGCATGGTTACTGCTCCGAAATCCACAAGTACCGGTCGCGACTGTATCGTTAGCACCAGACCCATTATGGCTCCAGTGATGGAGATGAGAGGCAATGATTTATATCCGATCTGAAAACACTGACGGAAAAATTCCCTGAACTCAAAATTGCGTGAAAATGCTTCTTTGAATATTGTCATGATAAACAGGAAAACATCGGCTATATCCGTTAAAAAATTATTTGCAACAGCAGTGCCCTCAAGTGTTTTCTCGGTGAGTTTAACACTTTTCTCATAAGCGAAATTTTTAACTTTTATAACTGGGTTAAACTTTGCCATTTTTTTAAGGTCATTGGTTCTCATCAATAAACTTTTGGTTTGATTTTTAAATTAATTATTAAAAATCAATTCATTCAAAAATTTGGGGTAATCAAATTGAAAGCGTGGGTCTTAAAATCGATAACCAACCGACAAGCCATATCCCGTATTCTTTACTTCCGGATTACTTCGTAAAAACCTGTTGTCCTCAGGAGTAATATTCAGCATACCAAGCTGAGCATTAAACTGGAGAGATAATCCAGAGGCCATCTCATAACCGAAAAATACGTTTCCGCCTGCATCCATCGCCTTGAAATAGCTCGTTAAAGCGGGATCTGAGGCATCTACAACGCTTTTGTACTCAATGTCAACATCAACTGTAACATCATTGTCTTCGTAACTCGCCTTGCCCAGTACCCCATATCCCACATAAGGTCCAAATCCAACCATAACAAATCCATTTCCAAGCAGACCTTTATAAACAAGGTTTAAAGGAACTTCGATATAGGATAGTTTAACAGAACCTGTTCCAATTATACCAATACCTGTGTTTTTTGCTCCCTTAACGGAGAACATAACACCTGGCTGAAAATAGAATTCAGGAGCAATAGGGATAGCAAGATTTACACCGGCGTGATAAGCAATCAGCAAATCATTTTCAATTTTATCACCGTTTTCATATTTCCCGTTAAAGGTTTGGAAATTAACACCACCCAGGACTCCGAATGACATTTTCCCTTTTTCAGTAGTTTGCGCCATTAGTAAACTAGCGGATAACCCCATGATAACTGCAAAAATTATAAATTTTGTTTTCATCTTTTTGTTTTTAGAATTTAGTATTTGGAATTAAGAATTCAGAGTATAGAATTTTGAGTTAGGCCAGAATCCCACCTTTTAATTTGCGGCCTCAGCGTCGGCTTTCATTTTCTCATTAGCTGTAATCAGAAATTCAACCCTGCGGTTCTGGGCCCTACCATCAGCTGTTTCATTGTCGTATTTCGCAGCGGTCTCGCCAAACCCTTTAATATTAACCCTGCTGTTTTTTATTCCTTTGGTATAAAGATAGTTTGACACTTCTGTAGCTCTTCTTTCAGATAAGGTTTGATTGTAGGCCAAGCTTCCTTTGCTATCTGTGTGACCCTGGCACTCAATGTCAGTATCTGCATAGCTGTTCAGAACGGTAACAAGCTTATTGAGATTAACTTTGGCTTCCTCCGACAGAGCCGACTTGTCATAACCAAACAAAACATTGCTGCTGAATTCTACTACAATACCTTCTCCTACGCGCTCAACTTTTGCATCGGGAACTGTTTTTGCAATTTCCTCAGCTTGTTTGTCCATCTGGCGACCAATAACAGCACCCGACGCTCCACCAACGGTAGCTCCAATAATGGCTCCAAGGGCTGTGTTGCCTGAAGCTCTTCCAATTACGACTCCAACAGCCCCCCCTGTGGCAGTTCCAACAACTGCACCCTTTTGGGTTTTATTCCAGGATGCACAGCCTGTAAAGATTAAGGCTGCAGTTGCCAGCATGATAACACTCATTCTTAAATTTTTCATGATCGTTTATATTTAGGTGAAAAAACTCTCTTGGAACAATGCTATTGCAATTGATTTTTGAACCGGATAAAACCGGGTTTAATTCTGTCTCAAAAGTAGTCTCATACCGGCTTAACCATGTTACATAACTTTCTCAAAGACTTACATGATTCACATATGGGATTTGCAGCAAATACCAGAACCCCACCCAGCGGCTTAGGTTCCGGAAAACTGTGAATAATGTAACTCTTTATCAGAGTTGTGTAAGGCTCCGGCTAAATAAGTTCACCACCTTTGCATTGTCTCACGATATTCTAAACTTCTAAAAATGAATAAAGCAACCCATCATTTCAAGCATCTGCAGTTTGCAGCATTTTCTAAATCAATCCTGATTTTTGCTTTTTCTTTCCTCTTTTTTGGGGCTTTTGCAAACCCTCAAATTGCCAACAAACAGCAAATTGGTCTGTTCAAAAACTCAAAAACCTGCGTTGTGCTTGAAACGGGAAGCATTTCATACAATGTCTTAATTACAGACGCTGTACAGAAACACTGGAAATTAACGGAATTCGAATTTATTGATCAGGAGAAATTTGAGTTGAGGCGGCATGATTCTCAATACTCCTTTATAGTTCTTCTGAAGGGAGTTTATGATAAAGACCCTGCTGGAGTTGGTTATTCCTACTTAAGCCTTGTTCTTGGCGACCCTGCTTATGATATTGCTGATATGCCAGAGTTGTGCAGCTTCCCGCTTAGCTATGCAGGCGAGATGGACAAGGAGTTTGGCTATGTGATTCCTTCCATGATTATATTCATGCAAAAGCATGTGAACAACCTTGAAAATCATCGTTTACTCATTTCAATTAACGGGCTCAAATACTATAACAGTATGACCAGTTTTAAAGACAAAGTGCTTTTGCTGGATAAGAATTCCCTTTCATCGGATGCTGATTCCCCCGAAAAAATAAATACTGTTTATCCTTATTATGTTAAGCTTTTGGATGTATCCGAAATACAGAAAGAACTGAACGCAAATCCTGTCAATACAGTTTTCAATTACCATGTTGGGCCAGCGGAAAATTCCGGGTCCGGCAAATGTTTTGAAATGATTTTTGATGCAGATGGTTTCCTGTGGTACTACACTTTTCGAGCGGTTACCAATTTAAATGAGGATGGGATGAGTCTTAAGGATTTTCAACGACTTAGATAATTTTTATTAAGATCAAACCCAATAAACCTTACAATAGCAGTCGAAAATATGATTACTGCCTACAATGTGGCAGCAGGTTTGCCAAACCCTGATTTTGAAGAACTGGGTGCAGGAAACATTGGCGGAAGAACATTAGAATCAGGGCTATATAAATGGAGTAGTACTGTTTCACTTCCTTCGAATGTTACCCTTTCAGGTAAATCTGATGATGTTTGGGTATTCCAGATTGCCTCTTTTCATTATAATTTGTGAGAATCATACAAGTTCTTCGAAGAATTATATAACAGATCCTTCTTTATCAAGACCTATCTTCGCTAAAGTTATTTAATCAATGTAAAAACTATCCAAATGAAAAAGATTATTATCGGTTTATTAGTAGTATTAAGTACAATATCAATAAGTTACGCTCAGGATTACCGCACCGGAATAGGAGTCAGGGGTGGGTATTTCAACGGACTTACAATTAAGCATTTCACATCGCAAAGTACAGCCTTCGAATTTTTGTTGGCGAGTAGATGGAGAGGTTTTGAAATTACTGGATTGTATGAGTTTCACAAACCTGCTTTCCAGGAAGAAAGACTGAATTGGTATTATGGTATTGGTGCCCATGTTGGCTTCTGGAATGGCGATTACACAAAAAAATATTGGGGAGAACCCGGAAATACTTATAATGTTATTGGTTTAGACGGAATACTCGGTATTGAATACAATTTCAGGGAAATTCCATTTAACATCGGACTTGACTGGAAACCTGCGATTAATCTCATTGGATATACCGGGTTTTGGTACGATGGTGGAGCGATTTCTGTTCGGTATATTTTTTAGTCCGGAAATTATAGATCCTGTTTTGGGTTTTAGATGTTATTTCAAATCTTGATTCCCATTACAAGGATGTCGTCTACCTGGGAAAAATCCCTCATCCATTCTGTGATGGTTGAGTGCAGTAGTTGCCCCTGTTTTTTCATGTCATCTTTGTGGATAGACAGGAGCATTTCCTTCATGCGCTTCATCATAAATTTTTTACCATCCGGACCTCCGAATTGGTCGGCGTAGCCATCAGTAAAAGTGTAAAAGACATCCCCTTTTCTAAGTTCGATCTCATGCAGGGTGAAGGGATCATTGCTTCTGCGGTGTATTCCTATTGGCATCTTATCGGCAGGGAAGAGGATAATTTCGAGGTTGCGGATCAGCAATAATGGGTTATTTGCGCCCGCGAACTGGGCTTTCATGTTTCTGAGGTCGTAAATGCAAATGGAAATGTCCATCCCATCCTGATTCTCTCCTTCTTTTCCGGTCTGCCTGAGAGACCTGATCACATAGGCTCTTAATTCATTGAGGATAATGTCGGCAGTCTTTTCTTCGTGCCTTATAACGATTTCATTAAGAAAAGCGGTTCCCAACATACTCATAAATGCCCCGGGTACCCCATGTCCGGTGCAATCGGCGGTAACAATGATCAAGCGTTCGTTTTCGTTGTGCATCCAGTAAAAGTCGCCGCTAACAATATCTCTGGGCATATAAAGTATAAAATAATCACTCAGGATGCTCGATAAATAATCTTCCGGGGGAAGAATGGCCGATTGGATACGGCTCGCGTAATGTATGCTGTCGGTAATCTCCTTGTTGATTATTTCAATCTCATTTTTCTGCCGCACTACCTCTGCCGTTCGCTCATGAATAATGATTCGAAGATTACGGGTGTAAATTTTCACAATCCCCAGAATAAAAAGTGCCAGAAGAACTGCATAGCCCAAATAAGCCAAAGTAGTTCGATACCAGGGTGAAAGGATAGTAAAAGAAAAAGATGCCTGGGTACTTTCACTGCCAAAGATATTTCTGGATTTGATTCTGAGGATATAACTGCCTTCATTCAGGTTGGTGTATTCTTTTGCACTTTGTCCCGACCAGTCGCTCCATTTTTTATCATATCCCTCAAGCAGGTAAGAGAAGGTTTGAAGGGATTCGTTTTCTCCCGAAAGGGATGCGAATTCGAAGCTGATCGAGTTTTGAGAGTAGGGTAGGATCGGTTTAATTCCGGAAGGTTGATGCATGGAGGGATAACCTTCAGGACTGTAATTTGTCCCTCCAAACAAGGTGTCACCATTACTTAGGCTGACCTTACGGATTAAAGCATGAAAAACAGTATTGTAATCTTTTGTATGTTTGGGGTCAAACCTATAGATTCCTTCGGGCCCTCCAAACCAAACAATACCCTCACCTGACTCAAAAATGGAATGCTGAATACTTTCCGAAATCCGGGCAAAAGGTTGTGAAACCCATTGGTATCCCTTGCCCGATTGGTGGAAGAGATAACCGGCCCTGTACTTGTTCTTGCTCTGCTCAAAACTTACCATCCACACCTTTTCATCATTCTGATCGCTGATTCTGTGTATATAATGCGATCCATCCGAGAAATCGACACCGAAGGATGAGTCGGGCTCAAAAATATTATGGACGGAAACAAATTTATAAAGTCCCTTGCTGGTTCCTATAATTAAGCGACCTGAAATTTGAGAGATCAGGGTTGGTCCAGATGGAACGCCCTGATCAATCCCGAATTTGAAGATCTCAACTTCATTGATTCTTTTGTCGCGAAAGGAGCGGATATTCATTTTTATCACACCCTCGTTCAAGGTTCCCATCCATAAGTTGCCTAGGTGATCTTCTGAAATGCTTGAGACGGTTTCTGTGATCCCCTCATAATCCTCCTCTTTTATCCATTTTCCCTTGCTATAGTAGAGGGAGGTCAAACCGTTTTCCAATCCCACATATACCCTGGCCGGGTCCAGTTTGGACTGATATATGTCATATGCAATCCCGTTCATGAGTTTCACTTGTTTATGATCTTCCCGGAACAAGATGATCTTGTCATTAGCCACACAAAGAAGGGCGTTATAACCCTCATGACTAAAGTTTAGCAGGTCCCAGCATTCAATGGTCAGATTGTCTATAGCCCTAAAGATTGGCTCGCTGAATTTGGAATCGATGGAGCTCCTGATTACGTTGTCGAGGTAAAAAACCCCCACATTGCTTGCTGCATAAATTCGATCATTAAAGCTTGCAATGGATTGGACAGTTCCTTCAAGGCCATTTTGGCTATTGAAGAAGCTTACAGGGGAAAGGATTTCGATTCTTGAGATACCTTTGCTGAGAGCCAACCAGATATTTCCGAAGGGGTCGGACATCTGGTCGAGGATAATCTCATCCTGCAAACCATAAGCTTTTTCTATGATATTCTGAATTACCCCCTCCAAATTTATCACCACTATTCCGCCACCCCATGTGCCGATAGAAATGCGATCCGATCCGATTTTTATGGCATTAAAGATGGTATGGCTGCGCAGGTAATTGTCGGCTTCGGTTTTAAAAGGTTTTAATGTTGAAACGGGAGTTTTGACAGAATCTGTGTTTATAATGAACAAGCCTTCATTGTAAGTTGCAATTAGGATTTTTTTTGTATCCAGCTGAATTATCCCATAAACGAGTTTGTTGGCAAAAAAACCTCCTTCAGAGACCAACTTAAAGGTGTTTCCATCAAAACGGGTGAGCCCAATGCCTTCCAGACGGGCGTAGAATGAATTGCCGGCCAGAAAAAATTCATGAATTCGGGATGCTGAGCCGACTATTTTTATTTCACTGCCATTCCAAATAAGAAGGGAATTGTAGGTTTGAAAAACAACAATGCTGTCCTTAGAATAGACATTCCAAACAACTCCGAAGTCTTCGGAACCTTCAGGCAAGTGCGACCCAAGGGAGAGATAACGCATATTCCCTGTCGAATCGGGAGAAAGGTAACCAATCTCGTTCTCTGACCCAACAAATATTCTGCCGTTTTTATCGGTGGTCAGCGAACGGGGAACTCTTTCGTTACTTAGTTTGATGAGCCTCCAGCGTACTCCATCGTATTCAAGAATTCCGGAAGTATTTGCAAAGTACATCAGGCCACGGTTGTCTCTCGCGATGGCCACATTCATTTCCTGAGCGTTGTAGGCCTTGGAAGAAAAGTTATAGAGAGGGAAGTATGCATGACCGGGAGCGTCTTGGCTAAAAAGCAAGGAATGAACAAGGATAGATCCCAGAATGGTTAAAATAATACTTGCTTTTTTCTTTTTCCGCAACATATATAGCTAATTCAAACCGATAGGACTTATATGACTAAAACACCTGACCCTCAATAATTGTTAAATATTCGAAAAAAGAATTGGATCTTCAAATTTGTTGAGGTTTATTTTCGAAAAATGGTTTTCCGGAAGAAGTTATTTCTTTCTTCTTACAAAGATAAAATCCCCTCCCTCATCTCCGGCATTCCCTACCACCCCGTATTGGGGAATGCTCTCTGTGTTGTTAATAACAGCGGGCTTGAAACTGAAGAACAACTGTTCGGACGGCAGATAGGTTTCCTGATTGTCGTACAAACGCTTGACCAGGTATTCAATGAAGACTGATTTGTCGGGCACTTCCGTCAGAGTCCCGCTGGTCATGGCTTTGCGGCTGGTTAGCTCATAAAGTTTCATGGCCGACAATTCCTGGTTTCCGAAAGCCGCTCTGGTCTTGAAAATGGATCCGCTAAAGCAGGCATCGGCAATCAGGAGGGTATGTTTGGAGGGGATGCTCCGGACATAGTCGCTAATGGAGCTGTTGCCTATCCAATTGGCGGTGTTTTGCTTGCTGGCATCCGAGGGCAGCCAAAAACCTTTTTGTGTGGTTTCGTTCCAATAGCCATGACCGGCATAGAAAATAAGAAGATTGTCCGATTTGGTAAGCTCTTTTTCAAGCCGGTCAAGCGTCGAAATAATTTGCTCCCGGTTTGGATTTTTAAGGAAGATAACATTTGTTTTATCAAACATGTAATCGCTGATCAGCACATCGAGCAGCTTCTGTGCATCTTTAACGGGCTTGTCGAGGTCGTTGATCGTGGGGTCGTTGTAGTTTTCAACGGCAATAAGCAAGGCGAAATACTTACCGGTAAAGGAGGGGTCTAAGTTTGGCTGTTGAGTTGAAATTAAAGTAGGTTGGGAGTCCGACCTTCCGATTGCTGCTGAAGCATAGGATTCAGGAATTAAGCGGAGATTGGTAATTGCTTCTGATGCGTATTGGCTTAGATAGTTGTCGAACCTGCTGTTCCCGATCCTCAGCCTGAAATCCTTCAGACTTTCATTTACATTCATGCCTGCGTTGGCAACAAGGTTTTGGTTTATAAAACTTTCAATCAGCTTGTCGGAGTAATCGCGAAAGGAAAAGGCAGAGACATCAAGCTTGTAAGTGCTTCGGCCAGTCCATCCCACTGAAAGAAAGTTGCTGTTGTCGATAGGATGAACCGACTTTATTGAAACGTTCTCCATTTCGAGGGGCTTTACCCACACGGGGTTGAATGCCGCATCCATTTTTATGGCATATTTGTCGGAAAAAACCGTGGGGTCGTCATTTTGTGCTGAAATTAGAATCAGCTGGTCTCTTTCATTGATCGCGTAAGAATTTTTAGCGATATTCAACTGGTGTTTTGTGCTGTAACTGTTTACAAATACCCCAAAGGGATCAACTATCATTTTCGTGATCCCCTGGAAATCACCCGAACTCGAACGATTGTTCATCAGGCAAACGACCAGTCCGTCGGAATTAAGAAAAACCGATGAGGGAACGGCTCCGGCCAGATTGGGGTATGATTTCTCCCAAATTTTGTTTCCCCTGAAATCGAGGTGCATGAGGTTTGGAATCTTTTCGCCGCCGATCTTTTCAGAAGTGTTGCCGGCAACAAAAAAGCCTCCGGTACCGTCTCCGGTGATGGAATGGAATTCGTCGTTAATGTACTTTGCTCCATGCATGGTCTGGGATTCCACGACTCCTTTTTTGCCCAATTTTATAAGCCATCCATCCGTGTCGTTATTTCCTTTAATCTCTTTTGATCCGCATAAAAACAATCCGTTTTCTCCGGTTTCCTGAAGGTCTGAAATAAACTCGACCCCACCTCCCCCGGTAGTATTCTCCCAAACAGGATTTCCGTCCCTGTCGGCCTTCACCACCCATATTAGAGGATTGGAGGAACCCTTGTGTTTTATTCCCAGGATATAAAAGCCGTCGGTTCCGGCTTTGGCAATGGCTTTGAAGCTGCAGTCGGCTGTGCCACCGAAGGTTTTCTGCCAGACCAGGTCTCCGTTGGGGGTTAATTTTATAATGAGGATTTTCTGGCCGGGCATCGATGCCGAACTGGTTTCCCCGGCAAGAAAAAAGTTACCGTCGGACGATTTAAGAATGGAATGTATTTTATCGCTTAGATTGATATCATAGCTCTTTTCCCAATTCATCCTGAAAAACGACTGTGCAGGGGAGGAAAGGTAAATACTCAGGAACAGGGGGATAAGTGCCAAATACTTTTTGCAAACGTTTCTATGGGCTTTCATGATTTTTGGTTTTAAACTCGTTTGACCAAAAACTATTTTTTAATATTGAAGACATAGCGATCCGACTCGCTTCCCGCCTCGTCGATAATTCCTGTGATTTTGATTGCCGGGTAAATTTCTTTCAGATCCCGTGTCCTTATCTTTGTTATGTAAATGTCTCCAACGGCAACCGTGTTGATAAAATCGTTTCGGATGCCGGCTGTATAGGCTGCTTTGGCACTCTGGGCAGTGGCGTTGGCATAATCAAAGCCGTTGAATTTAACAAATTTGGCATCTGCCGGCGAGACCCAGCGGTTCAAAAGCGTTTCGCTGTGGGTGGTGTCGGCAATGTGCATGTCGGACGAGTCGGCCAAATGCAGGAATTGCGGCGTCCCGGCAACAAGGTTATAAGCGTTTTGCTTGCCTGAATTTCCCGAGAACATTTCGTGTCCGGCTGTTTCGGTGAGGAAGATTGTATTATTGATAACTTCAATGATCTTGAAGTTGGCGGTTTTGTCTCCTGACTCGTCCAGAAGGGTAAACTCAAGTGTGATGGTTGTGCTTTCCATTACATCCGGCACCCTGTATTCGTACTGAAAGGAAAAATCTTTACCCGAAAGCATTGAATCAAGTTCCGTAATTGCGAATTCACCCGGCAAACGGCTTTTAATTGTAAGTTGCTTCAACTCGAAGGGAGAGTGGCAAGCCACATCAATAACCACAACCTCAGCGTTGCTTGCGGAAATATAAAGGTCAAGAGGAGAGAGCAGGATTACAGCATTCTCGTTTTTGTCCCGACATGAAAAAAGCAGTAGGGTTAGCAATAACCCTACTGCAAAAAATTGATTGGTCTTCTTGGGAGGCACGTTTAGATTTTTAGTTTGTAAACTTTGATCCTGGCAGTTTTCTTGATTTTTTTGCCGAGGAAAAGGTTCTCCTGTTCTTCAATAACATAGGATGGGATCGTGAAATCAGCATCCGGGTATTCGGCATAAACATCGTAAAGAGCCCTGTACATAACCGGGCTAAGGGGGATGCTTCTCCGGCCGTATACCGACATTGTATTTATATTCCGTCTGCTCACTTCCTTGTTGTTGATTAGCTCGAAGATTCTGATTACACCAAGATATTGGCTGTATTTCACTGAGATGTCCATCTCTCCCACAAACTCGAAATCGGAAGAGGTGAGGTCAAACCTTACCTGATCGGGGTAAAACGACGCGGTTTTTCCTGACCTGGTAGTGCTTGTGCTCACACAGGAACTGAAAGCGACAATTACCAGTATCATCAAAAATCCTTTTACCATTAAGATATGTAGTTTCATAAATGTGGATTTTCGGGGTTAATTATTTTTTGAAGAAATAGGTAATTGTGAGCCTTACATTTCCCTGCAGCTGGTAGTCCCTGCGGCTAAGGGATTCGTAAAGGATGCCTGTACCTGCATCATCAACGGTGTAATATACTTGTTCGGTAGTGGTTGCGCCCACTTTGGTGTTGATTTCGTGTTTGTATTTGTCGAAAAGATGCCCCATTGCAGCAGCGCCAAAATCAATTCCGAATGCCAGGGGAAGATCGGCCACAAAAGCCTGAACGCCGATGAAGGCCTCGAAACCGTAGGTAAGACTGGTGCGGGTGCGCGAATAGTTATTGAAGTTGGATCCTCTGGCCTCTTCATTTACATACTTTTCGCGATCCCAACCAATTGGAACAAGCGCACCCATGTAAACATCCATAATATTGGAACTTGTGAAATGATGCTCCAGGCCGGGGTAGAAGGTTAGTCTTGAAGTGTTGTCGATGAGTTTTTTCTCAGTCAGTGTAGATCCGTTAACGGTGGGGTCAACGGTACCTTTGAGAATCTCGTTTGTTGTGGAGGTTTGAAAGCCGATTCTCCAAACGCTGTTGTCGGTTCGGTAATACTTTAAACTCACAATAGGCAAGCCATTATACTCAAGGTCGTGATCAAACCAATATTCTAGCTCGTTATAAGCAAGGCCCAGAAATAAGCCGTAATTGCCCATTACCGGGCGGGTACCTACTTTAAAGGTGCTTGGGCTGTTAACCCTGTCGGACAACTGGGAAAAGGCGTTTGTACTGCCAAGAGCGAGAATGAACAGTACAGCATACTGTAGTTTCTTCATAGTTTTGGTTTTGGTGGTTAATATGATGGTTAAAAATATGAATTATTTGTATATGCTGGCTTTATAATCAAAAGTATTTCGGGTGTTCATTCATTTTTTCGGTTAATAGCTTACCCTAAGCTATTCCATCCCTCTCATTTTTCCTGGTTTTTTGCTTTATCTGATGCTTGCTCCTTATTTAGAATTAGAATAGATTTGGGTTGATATACAAATAGTTTAATTGGAGCAATTCAGAGATATTTAAAAATTTATTTAGTGTAAGTTGTTGTTAAATAACATAGTATAGATGATTTTAGGTGTCGGTGATTTATGCGTCTTTAATGTTTTACGATAAATATGCTGCGTTTTCGTTTTCCGGGAGTTTGATATTGAAGAACTATTTTGCATATCTTTAGCCCTTCAAAAATAAACCGTAAGATTTGAAGGTACTTAGCTTTATATCTGACACTTATTTCTCCGGGATACTCCCGATTGCATTAGCTTATTCCTTTTTATATATTAATTTATAAATTTAATTTAAAGATAAATAGTATGAATTCAGACGCATTATTTTGGTTAGTGCCCGCGACCTCGGTTGCTGCGCTGGTATTTGCCTGGTACTTCTATCAGGATATGATGAAGAACTCCGAAGGCACAGACAGGATGAAGGAAATTGCCCAGTACGTCAGAGAGGGAGCTATGGCTTACCTTGCGAGCCAGTACAAGGTGGTTGGAAAAATCTTTATTGTTCTGGTTCTTATTTTAACGGGACTTGCTTATATGGGTGTTCAGAACCCATTTGTTCCGATTGCGTTCCTAACCGGTGGTTTTTTCTCCGGGCTTTGCGGTTATCTGGGAATGAAAACAGCAACCTACGCTTCAGCAAGAACTGCTCACGGCGCTTCACAGTCGTTGAATAAAGGACTTACCATTGCTTTCAGAAGTGGTGCTGTAATGGGATTGGTTGTGGTTGGCTTTGCCATCCTTGATATTTCCGCATGGTACCTTATTCTCACAAAACTTGTTTACACCCCGGAGCATATGCAAGCCGGAGTTCACCTTCTTGGGTTGGATTTTGTACATGCTGGAACTACTCCCCATGAAAAAATGATTGAAATCACGGCTACCATGTTAACATTTGGTATGGGTGCATCAACTCAGGCTCTTTTTGCGCGTGTTGGTGGAGGTATTTTCACCAAAGCTGCCGATGTGGGTGCTGACCTTGTTGGTAAAGTTGAAGCCGGCATTCCTGAGGACGATCCCAGAAACCCTGCTACCATTGCCGATAATGTTGGCGACAACGTAGGTGATGTTGCCGGAATGGGAGCCGACCTTTACGAATCGTATGCAGGTTCTATTCTTGCAACTGCTGCTCTGGGAGCCGCGTTGAGTTTCAAGAATTCTGCCGACCCTGAATTAGCTCAGACTAATGCCGTTATTGCGCCGATGATTGTGGCCGCAGTGGGTATCATACTATCAATTGTAGGTATTTTCATGGTTCGGACCAAAGAGTCCGCATCACAAAAAGGCCTTCTCAACGCTCTTTTGATTGGTACAGGAGGCAGCTCCCTTTTAATTCTAATAGTATTGGCTGTAATGGCTAATTTCGGAATGATTACTTGGGGAATTTTTGGCGCTGTTGTGTCGGGTCTCGTTGCCGGTGTAATTATCGGTCAGGGAACAGAATACTTCACTTCAGATGAATACAAACCCACAAAAGGAATCGCCGGACAAACTCTTTCCGGTCCTGCAACCACAATTATTGACGGTCTTGCAGTAGGAATGTTTTCCACATGGATTCCTGTTGTTACCATCGTAGCCGGTATTCTTGCAGCTTATGGTTTTGCAGGCGGATTTTCTGATTTTTCACAAGGAGTTTACGGGATTGGTTTTGCTGCTGTTGGAATGCTCTCCACCCTGGGTATAACCCTTGCTACGGATGCCTTTGGACCTATCGCCGACAATGCCGGTGGTAATGCTGAAATGGCTCACCTTCCCAAAGAAGTCAGAGAAAGAACCGATGCTCTCGATATGCTTGGAAACACCACGGCTGCAACCGGTAAAGGTTTTGCCATTGGATCCGCTGCATTGACTGCCCTTGCACTCCTTGCTGCTTATATTGAAGAAGTAAGATTGTGGATTGGGAAATTGGCAAACAATACTGAAGGAGTAAAAGAAGTTGGAAATATTGTATTCTATAATGCAAAAGCGGCAATTATTCCTGTGGCTCAGGAAGGCCAGAGAGTGGTAGAGCTTACAGGTGCCACTATCAAGGACTTTACCGAAGCGTATGATCTTACTATTTTCAACCCAACTCTCTTAGGTGGAATTTTTCTGGGTGCTATGATGGCATTCCTCTTTTCCGCAATGACCATGAAGGCTGTTGGCCGCGCTGCCGGTTCGATGGTTGACGAGGTAAGAAGACAGTTCAGGGATATCCCCGGAATTCTTGAAGGTACGGGTAAGCCTGAATATGCAAAATGCGTAGCAATATCAACTAAAGGAGCTCAGAAGGAAATGATTATTCCTTCCCTTCTTGCAATCGTGGTTCCCATTGCTATCGGTCTTGTTTTAGGTGTTGCGGGAGTTGTTGGTCTGCTGGCTGGTGGGCTTACAACCGGATTCACTCTTGCCTCCATGTTGAACAACTCGGGTGGTGCATGGGACAACGCCAAAAAATACATTGAAAAAGGAAACCATGGCGGCAAAGGCAGCGATGCTCACAAAGCAGCTGTTGTTGGCGATACCGTTGGTGATCCTTTCAAAGACACTTCAGGTCCTTCACTGAATATCCTTATTAAACTTATGACAATGGTTGCGGTTGTTATGGCCGGACTAACTGTTACTCTCAGCATTTTCTAGGGTAACAGCAATTATTTTAAAAAAAGCGGGTGATGAAAATCATCCGCTTTTTTTTTAAAACCATTTCTTGGTCCGCATGTACAACAGCATGATCAGGCTTACCCCTATTATAAGTACCCAAAATAGCGGATATCCCCATTTCCATCCAAGTTCCGGCATTCGGGCAAAATTCATTCCATAAACCCCTGCAAGAAATGTGAGGGGAATAAAGATTGTTGACACTACCGTGAGGGTTTTCATAACCTGGTTCATGCTTTGGCTTACCTGAGCAAGTCTTAGCTCCATGAGATCTGTTAATATGTCGCGAAACGATTCCAGCGAGAAAATGCAACTGTTCAAATGGTCAAGAATATCCTGAAAATAGGTCGACGATAACGAGCTTTCCGATTCAGCAGCATTGTTCTTAACGCGTATAATTTCTTCCCTGAGGGGTTCTACAATCCTTCGGAGTGAACTGATTTTGCGTTTGATTTCCAGAATTTCATGTGTGATATCCGAAGTTTCGCCCTCAACCGTGCTGTCTTCCAGCTCATCAATGGTTCCTCGAATCGTACTTACTGCGCCAATGTATTGGTCTACCATCAGATCAATGATACGATAGAACAGATAATCAGAACCTTTGGTCCTGACGTAGCCTATACTTTCTTCTATACGTGTCTTAATGTCTTCCAATACATGGTTAGTTGTGCTTTCCGTAAAGCACAGCAGGGTGTTTCCCCTCAGAATCAATGAAGTGTGATACAGTTTATAGTCTGGGTTGACCGATTTGTAATCGATAAATTTCAAAGAAAGAAAATAGTAATCCTCAAATATCTCAAACTTGGGGAGATGGGAGGTGTTAAAAAAGTCCTCAATACTGAGGTGGTGAATCCCATAATAATCAGAAATCTCCTTTATGAAGCGATATTCGTCTAACCCGGCAATAATCCACTTAACCTTCGTCTCAGGAACGACTTTCTTTGCCAGCTCTATGTCCGCCTTTTTATGAAACTCCGATTCGTCTTTATTGTAAATAATTATTTCAGCCAAAGGATATCATTTTTGGAAAAAGTTTTCTTGTTTTTTCAGACTCCCAAAGTAAAAAATGAGGTGTGAGTTTTTCAGACCTATTCGATAATGACAGTGCTGCTTTTGGGATATTTCGCCGAGTAGCTCAGAATAAGAACTTTTGACTGTCCTGCCGGAACCTCAATATCCCAGGTAACCAATCCTGTGTTTTGATTCAACTTACCTCCACTCATTTCGAGCGCTTCCACCACGATTTCCTTGTTCTGGGAAATCGGAATCTGGTCGGTAAGCTGAATTTTTATGCTCTCTTTCTTATTGTTCCTAACGGAGATATCCCACGAGCGGACAACTACTTTGTTGGAACCGATAAATTTCTCGCTGGTAAACTCCTTGCGTTTCTCCCTCTTTACAACAATGCCTAAATCCCTTCCTAGCGACAAGTTCAGGGTGTCGGAAATGAATTTCAGATCCAACATCGATTTTCCTACAAATGTGTTTTCGAAGTAAAGGTTTGCCTCACCCTCCAAAAGATCGTATTTCTGCCATTCGCGTATCTGCGCTACCAGAAAGGCAGTCTGGTCAAGTTTTGGGACCGCTTGATATTCAAATCCCGCGGGCAATTCGAGATACAGCATATCGATGCTTTTTGATTTTCCGCCGGTCTCGATGGAGTAGGGTACGTCTACCTTAAATTCAATACTGGTAGTGTTATCGGAGGTGGTGAAACCCACAGGCACTGGAGAATCGAAATCAGCTGAAAAATCTTCAGCCATGGACATTACTTCATTTGCCATTACCGAAGGAGCTGCTTTTTTGTCGCGACTCTGGAAACCATAATTCAGGTTCACGAAATCGAGGTACCAGGGATTCAGCCAAGGCACATTCCCGCTAAGGTTGGGAGTGGCATTGGAGAAGGTCAATTTAACATCTTTCCATTCCACACCAGTGTTCTGATATACATTTGCTTTGTAAATAAGGGTAACGGGTTCGTCTAATTTGTTGATCCGCAGGTCGTAAGAGGGATACCATCCGGCGCCCTGCACAAGGTAATTGATTTCAATAATCCCTGCTGCAGGAGAGTCGGCCTTCAGGGTTACGATTACCTGTCCGGAGGGCATGTTTTCCGCAGTCTGCAATGCACTTAGCTGGTTGTTCAGCTTGGCCAGTTCCTTATCAAGTTCTTTTATTTTTCTTTCTCGGGAGAGGATTTCTGTGCGGATCCGTGTCAGGCTCGATTTGTAGAAATCATAAAGGGTTTTGAAATTCGCTGCGTTGAGGCTTTCGTTTTTTCCCCCTGCATCTTTATTGGTAAGAAGAAAGGATTCTTCTTCTTTCAGGATGCCTGTCTGAAGTCTTTCATCTTCGATTTTTATTGTGAGCTCGGCAATCTGGCTTCTTAAAAGCTCAATTTGCTCTTTCTCCTTTAACTCGGAAATGTAATTTTTTTCCAGACTGGCTGAAAGCACGGTGAATTTGCCTCTGCCCTTTACCTGAATGCTCTGTTCGTCGATATATGGAGATAGTCCCTGAATAGTAACCGTACTTATCCCTGCTGCCAGAGAAACTTCAGAAACACCTGTAACCTGAGCTCCGCTGCCAAAAACCGTAACATGCGTGGTGGTTGAGTTGAGTTTTTTTATGTTGTCTGCTGCGCCTAGTGAGAAAACAGAGAGCAGAAAGGTTGAAGCCAAAACCAAAACAAAACTTGTTTTTTTCATGATGGGTTGTTTTTTAATCTTATGAAGTATTGCGATAGCTAAACAACAAAAGTATAAAAACTAATTTCCACAACCTAACCGCTTGCTGTCTGAGTGGACTCTGAAAGCAAAAATTCCGAAAAGCTTTTGAAAAGTTGTTTTTTACTGGGGCGATACCAAGTTGTTGAATCCCTGAAGGCAGGATATGGTTGACCTCCCCCGTTAACCTGTTTATTCTTGTGGCAAAGAATTTATGCCAAGGGTTATAATTTTTCCATTGGATACGATTTAAGCTCCATTTCTTGCCCGTCGAACACAGCATAGGTGAAATTATAGAACCAGTCGCCAAGGCATATCATTCTGCTGTTTTCACCAATGCCTATGTCAAGGGGGAGGTGCCGGTGCCCGTAAACAAAGAAATGGAAATGTTCTTTTTTAAGGACTTCCTTGGAGTAGAGAATCTGGAATTCCTTGTCCTCACCAAGGAAAGGAAGGAACGCGTCTTTTGAGAGCCGACTGTGCATCGACCATGCATGCGCAAAAGATGCAGATGCATTGGGATGAATCCGGGCATAAAACCACTGGAGGATTCGGCTGGTGAAAATCGACTTGATGATGTTATAACCTTTTTCATACGAGCCTAAGCCATCTCCATGGGCAATGAAAAATTTTTTTCCGTTAATTTCAATCCGGAGAGGTTTGGTAAAAACCTTTATCCCGGTTTCAGTTGGGAGATAATCGAACACCCAAACATCATGGTTTCCTGTAAAAAAATATACCGGGATACCCGAATCTGTTATTTCTGAAATCTTTCCGAGCAAACGGGTAAAGCCCCTTGGAACCACTTTCCTGTATTCGAACCAGTAATCGAAAATGTCTCCCAGCAAATAAATCGAATGCGCATCTTTGCTTACCTCGTTGAGCCAACGCACAAGAAGTTTTTCCCTTTCGAGGCTTTTTTCTAGGGGGGGGAGCCCGAGGTGCGCGTCGGAAAGGAAATAGATTTTTTTGGTATCAGGGATTTTTATCAAATTCGTTAAAGTTTGTTGTCTAACCATCGTTCCAGCTCCGGTCCGTAAAGATCACGGGCAAGTATGTCCCCGTTTCGGTCAAGAAGAAAGTCAGAGGGTATCGATTTAAGGTTGTATGAAACAGAGGCTTCCGACTCGGGAAAATCGGGCCCGAAAACATTGGTGAAGCTGAGGTTCTCGTATTTCACAACTCTGCGCCAGTGCTCAGGGTTTTTATCGAGGCATATCGAATAAATTTCAAAACCCTTATTCTTATACTTGCTATAGGTCTTTTCAAATGAGGGGTTGTGTGTTTTCGATGCGTCAGAATAAAGCGACCAGAAATACACAAGTACCACTTTGCCTTTCAAGGATGAAAGACTCCTCATTGTGCCGGTTGTGTCGGGATAGATTATGTCGGGTAAACCGTATTGGGCTTCATTAATTTTTTTCTGGATACCAATGAGGTTCTTGTACCTTTTTTCAGCCAGACGGGCATCATTCACAAAGCTTGTAACAAATTCAGAGTCAGGGTACTTAACAGAAAGAGTGTCGGCGACAATCTTCATGTACTGTATATCCCGGTTCTCACTCAGAACAAGCTCCTCAGGATTGATTTTCTGATAAAGTGCGTAAATGCTTGCTATCGACGTAAGGTGTTCAATAATGAAGTTGATGGAGAAATCCCTTTGATCCTTAATGATTTCGTTTCTGCGTATCAAAAATTCTGTGGCCTGTTCCTCGGTAAATTCAATATTTCCCTTGTAGGGATCTTCAATCACCTTTATCTGGCTTCGCGTATGGGATAGTTTTTCAACCAACTGCCGGATATACTCTGAGTCGGGAGAGCCCATTACGCTATAGTCAGTATCAAATGACTTGTAATCCCCATCGATATTAATTTGCTCCCCCGGTGAAATCAGGAGGTTAATAATTTTCCCTTCATCGTTTTTCAGAACGTACAGTCCAGGCTGGTCAATGTATAACTTAAAACGGAAATCACCGTTTTTTTTGACCCCAACCGAGTCGATCAGCTCAGTTTTGTTAACATTAAGATATTCCAATTTCAATGAAGACTTTTCCGGGTTTCGGAGTGTGCCTTCCACTATGGTGTTGGGCCGGTCTTTGCATGAAACGGCAAGAATTCCAATTGTCATACAAAGTGCCACAAGGGTTTTATTCACAAGGGTAAGTTTCATTACTAAGTTTAGGTTACGGTCTGTTATTTCAATATCTCCTGCAATTTCTCGCCCAATGCCGGACCCCGAAGGTTGCTTGCAATAACTTTTCCATCTTTGTCGAGCAGATAATTCATTGGGATACCCTTGATGTTAAATTGTGAAACCACCGACGATTCCCAGTACTTCAAGTCGCTTACCTGCGTCCAGTTGAGTTTGTCCTGCTTGATTCCATTTAACCAGTCCTCGCGGGTTCTGTCGAGGGAAACTTGGTAAATCTCAAAACCTTTGCTGTGAAATTTGGCATAATTTTCCACGAGGGTTGGATTTTCATGTCTGCAAGGCTGACACCATGCGGCCCAGAAGTCGAGCAAAACAATTTTTCCGCGCAGGGAGGAGAGCTTGATTATTTTGCCATCGGGGGAGGGGAGAGAAATGTCGGGAACTTCCTCGCCAGGCGCAAAGGTATTGGGAGCCGGTTGCTGCTGAGCTGCAAGCTGGGCCTTGATAGCCGAAACGTACTCGTGCAGGTTTTGAGCCAGAGGAAGATCAGGGTATTTGGCAAAAAGGATAGAGTCAACTTTTTCATAAACGGCTAGGTCATTCACGGGATGGAAGACCATCATTTGCGCTCCAACCTGGCCATAAAGAGCCATCAAGCTGATAAGGGAGCCGGAGTTTTCATCGATGAAATTTTGGGAATAGCCTTTAAGGCCTTCCATCAGTGAAATAAACTCTTCGTTGCTCTGGATGCGCAAGGCTGCATAATTCGGACTGTTGGCACTATCACGTGCCATAAGGTTGAACTGGTCCATCCTTGCGATTACCTTATTGGTTTCGATACTGAGAAGTCTAATTTTCTCCGACTCTTCCGACCCGGAAACCGAATAATCCCCCAGATTATTGTAATCAGCAGTTATGTTAACTTTTTCCCGGCCATTGAGAAGCAGGTTAATATAGGATCCTTCTTCAGTTCTTACAACAAAAAACTCCGGTACCGCTGTGGATTCCCTGAAGGAAAATTCTCCGTTCTCATCTATGGTTGCAGTGTCGAGTGAAATCAGGTTTTCCGTACCGATTTTCTGAAGGGTCAGCATCCTTCCGGTTCCGTTTTCCAGTTTTCCCTGAATAACAAATTTATGTGATTTTCCGGATCCCCGGCCCTTTTCACTGGTTTTCCCGCAGGAGAAAAATATGGTGCTAATGCCTAAAAGGCCAATAAACAGTAGATTTCGCATAGTATTTAATATAATTCGTGTTTAAAAAAACGAGCATGCTAATTTATTCAAAATATTATCATGAAACGAAGGATTATTTTGTATATTGTAAATCGTATTACAGCCTTAATTGCAATTAGCTAATATTCAGTAAAAATTTGTAGTTTTACAGTTGTTTTTGAGCCGCATAACGAAATATTTGAAATGGCTTGTTTTTCGCTCCGGCAACTGATCGAATTAATTGATAAGTATTTGTTAATTAATTAAATATAAAAAATTTAATTCAAATTTCAACATGGGATATTTACAGTTCGATAAGAGCAAGCTGATCAATCTCGAATACTCGCTGAACAAGGAGTTTGTCAGGTCTAATCGCGCGGGTTCGTATTCTTCAACAACCGTTGTTGGCTGCAACACAAGAAAATATCATGGTATGTTGGTTTGCCCCGATAAAAAGACGGGCAATAAAAACGTGTTGTTATCTTCCCTGGATGTAACGGTAATGCAGCATCAACAGGAGTTTAATTTGGGGATTCACAAATACGAGGGCGATCTGTATGTGCCCAGAGGGCACAAGTATATTCGCAATTTCGAAGCGGAGAGTGTTGGAGTTACCACCTACAGGGTGGGAGGGGTTGTGTTGAAGAAGGAATATTTGTTGGTGGAAAAGGAAGAACAAATACTTATCCGCTATACACTTGAGGAGGCAACTTCTCCAACTTTTTTAAAATTCAAACCATTTCTCGCTTTTCGTAACATGCATTCCCTTAGCAAAGCGAATCTGTTTGCCAACACAAAATACCAATCGGTTAAAAACGGGATTGTTTCGAAGTTATATGAGGAGCTTCCTTCCTTATATATGCAGTTCAACAAGGATGTTGAGTTTGTTTCGGCCCCCGATTGGTATTTTAATATCGAATACATGGAGGAGCAGAACAGGGGTTACGATTTCAAGGAAGATCTTTTTGTTCCCGGGTACTTTGAGTGTCCCATAAAGAAAGGGGAGAGCATTATATTCTCCGGCAGCACATCTCTGGTTGGGTCGCCCATCAATCTTCTTGAAAAGTACAACACGGAAAAATCAAAAAGGATTGCAAGGGACAGTTTCAAGTTGTGTCTTATTAACTCAGCTGAGCAATTTCTTGTCTATACGGAAGATCGCACAGAAATCGTTGCCGGCTTTCCCTGGTTTGGAACCTGGGGCCGCGACACCTTTATTTCCTTGCCGGGGATTACCCTTACAATAGGGAAAATCAAGCAGGCCAAAGATGTAATAGACACAATGGTTAAGCGGATGAAAGCTGGCCTTTTCCCAAATATGGGCGATAACGACAATCCAGCCTTCAACTCGGTGGATGCGCCTCTATGGTTTTTCTGGTCTCTGCAGCAATATCAGAAGTATGATAAGAAAATCGATATCTGGAAAACCTACAAAGCTCCTATAACCAATATCCTTAATGCTTATCGAGACGGGACTGTTTTTAACATCCGCATGCTGGAGAATGGAATGATATGGGCCGGGCAACCTGGCAAAGCGCTAACCTGGATGGATGCGGTGACCGATTCGGGTCCGGTTACACCCCGCATGGGCATGGATGTCGAAATCAACGCATTGTGGTACAACGCTTTATGCGCATGCCTCGAATGGGCGCGTGCGGCCAAAGACACGAAATTTGTCAAGGATTGGAACGAGCTGCCCGAAATGATAAATAATTCCTTTATAGCCACCTTCTGGGATGAGAAAAAGGGATATCTCGCCGATTATGTGGATGGCGACTATAAAGACTTCAGCGTCAGACCAAATCAGATCATTGCTGCTGCACTTGAATTTACCCCGGTTACGAAAGACATGAAAAAGAGTATTATTGATATTGTTGCCAGATATCTGCTAACTCCCAAGGGCTTGCGTTCTCTTTCCCCCAAAGATGAGAAATACAATTCCTGTTATGAGGGCAATCAGAATTCGCGGGATTCTGCTTATCATCAGGGAACAGTCTGGCCTTGGCTGCTGCAGTTTTATGTAAAGGCATACCTTGATTTATACAAGGCAGGAGGGCTAAGCACTGTGAAACAGCTTTATCACGGGTTTGAGGAAGACATGCTTGTTCATGGGATCGGATCTATTTCTGAAATATACGACGGTGATCCTCCACATACTCCCAGAGGGGCCATATCACAAGCATGGAGCGTTGCCTCTGTGCTGAGGATCGGGGAAATGATCGAAAAACTTGAATCTGAAACCAAAAACTAATCTCTGTTAAGCCTATGAAGGTCCTAATGTTCGGCTGGGAATTTCCACCTCATATCTCTGGAGGTCTGGGTACTGCTTCTTATGGTCTTACCAAAGGCATGAGTAAAATCCCTGGAATGCAAATCAAATTTGTTGTTCCAAAAGCTTATGGGGATGAAGACCAGAGTCGGATGCGCATTGTGGGCGCCAACGATATCGAAATCAATAAAAAGCTCATTAATTACGAGAGCTTTCTGAACGAAATCGAATATATACAGATAAATTCCAAAATTGTTCCCTATACCGACCCTGATGAATACTACACTGCCGTCAAAGAGGCAAATGAGGAAGGTCGGTCATTTATTTACACAAACTTCAGGGGGAAATTGCCCTTTACGGGAAAGTATGGGGCTGACCTCTATCACGAAATAGCCAATTATGCTGTTGTGGCATCCGAGCTAGCTGAAGAAGGCGATTTCGATGTTATTCATGCTCACGACTGGCTTACCTTCCCAGCAGGCATTGCTGCGAAGAGAGTGTCGGGAAAGCCCTTGGTTATCCATGTGCATGCAACCGATTTCGACCGCAGCGGAGGAAGCGTTAATCCGGCAGTGTTTGACATTGAGATGAAGGGAATGCGCATAGCCGACAAAATTGTTGCGGTTTCCAATCTCACCCGAAACACCATTATCGAAAAATACGGGATTGCCCCGGATAAGGTAGTTACTGTTCATAATGCAGTTGAGCCCCTGGAAGAAGCTGAGAAGCTTATACTCAAGAGGAATGTCAACGATAAAATTGTTACTTTCCTAGGAAGGGTGACCCTTCAAAAAGGTCCGGAATACTTTGTTGAGGCAGCCTATAAAGTCCTTCAGAAAATGGATAACGTGCGATTTGTGATGGCCGGAAGCGGCGAATTGCTCAATCGGATGATTATACGTGCCGCATCTTTGCGAATCGCCGACAAGTTTCATTTCACGGGATTTCTTAAAGGCGACGATGTGTACCGTATGTTCTCCGTTAGCGATGTTTATGTGATGCCTTCGGTTTCTGAACCTTTCGGGATATCTCCTCTGGAGGCCATGCAATCGAATGTGCCCGTAATTATTTCGCACCAGTCTGGGGTTTCAGAAGTACTGCAGTACGCCATGAAGGTCGATTTTTGGGATATCGATGCTATGGCTGATGCCATCTATGGGTTATTAAATTACAGTGCCTTGTCGGATATGTTTAAAGCACACGGAAAAGAAGAAGTGGAGAATATGAAATGGGAGAATTCGGCGCTTAAAGTAAACGAGGTATATCAATCAGTTGTAAAATAAACACGGTTATAAGAAATAGCAACCTATGAGAACAATATGCTTATACTTTCAGATCCACCAGCCATTCAGATTCAGGAGATACCGTTTCTTCGATATTGGAGGTGAGCATTATTACTATGATGATTACATGAACGAGAGCATTTTGCGAAAAGTGGCCGATAAATGCTACCTTCCTGCCAATGCTGTTATGCTCGATTTAATTAATAAATATGAGGGCAAATTCAAAATAGCCTTTTCAATTTCCGGAACCGCCATCGACCAGTTTGAACTCTATGCTCCAGAGGTAATTGAGAGTTTCAGGAAGCTCGCCAAAACCGGTTGCGTCGAGTTTTTGTCAGAAACCTACTCGCATAGCCTGGCTTCCCTCTCAAACCGAGAGGAATTTGAAAAGCAGGTGGCTAAGCATAAAGAAAAAATTATTGAGCTTTTTGAGGTCGAACCTACTGTTTTTAGAAACACAGAGTTGATCTATTCTGATGAAATCGGCTCGATGGTTGCCGACATGGGCTATAAGGCAATGATTACGGAGGGCGCAAAACACGTTCTCGGTTGGAAAAGTCCCAATTTCCTCTACTTCAATGCGCTTAACCCAAAACTTAAGGTGCTCCTCAAGAATTTCAAGCTTAGCGACGATATAGCATTCCGCTTTTCAAACAAAGCATGGTCGGAGTACCCTCTTACCGCTGAAAAGTTTGTTTCGTGGATCAAGGCAATCGACAAAAATGAGGAAACAGTTAATCTATTCATGGATTATGAGACTTTTGGCGAACGGCAAAAAAAGGAAACTGGCATTTTTGAATTCCTCAAGGCTTTTCCCGCTATGGTTTTTAAGAATACCAAGTTCAAATTCAGTACGCCTTCGGAAGTCGTCCAATCGCTCCAGCCCGTGGCCGCCGTTCATGTGCCGCATGCAATTTCATGGGCCGATGAGGAGCGCGACCTGACAGCCTGGCTTGGCAATGAACTGCAATGGCAGGCTTTTGGAAAGTTGTATGAATTGCAGGAAAAAGTCAAACAGGCCAACGATCCCAAACTTCAAAAGGATTTCGAATATTTCCAGGTGAGCGATCATTTCTATTATATGAGCACCAAGTTCTTCTCCGATGGGGAGGTGCATTCCTACTACAATCCATATGACAGCCCCTATGAGGCGTTTATTAATTACATGAACGTTCTTAGTGATTTTGAGATCAGGTTAAACAGCATTTTATCCAAGGATTGCAGTGTTGAAGTGCAGCGCCTGAGCAAACTGCTCCAGGAAAAGGAACAACTGATTATCAAATATGCCGATCAGCTAAATAAAGACGATGATTATAGGAGGCCCCCTACGAAAAAAACAGTCAAAAAGACAAAATCCGTTGGCGTAAGTGCTGAAAAGTCAATTAAGAAATCTCCTGCCGGAAAGATCGTTGAGAAAGCGAATACAGCTGCTGAAAAGCCGAAAAAAATAGGCTTGCAGGAAAGGTTAATAAGAAAAAATAAATTTTAATCGATTACAAGAAGTTATGAATAAGGAAAGAATTAGCCCTAGTTATATTTTTGAAGTTAGTTGGGAAGTATGTAACAAGGTTGGGGGAATACATACGGTTATTTCTACCAAAGCGGTAACACTACTCAAAGAGTTTGGAGATAAATATATTGCCATCGGTCCCGATGTGTGGAGAGATGATTCCGAGCACCCGGAGTTTAGCGAGGATTTCAATCTTTTAGCCGCCTGGAAGCAACAGGCTGCTGCGGAAGGTCTCCGCGTAAGGGTAGGCCGATGGAAAATTACCGGAAATCCCATGGCAATCCTGGTGGATTTCACAACTTTGTTTTCGAAAAAAGATGAAGTTTTCAGCAAGTTTTGGGAAACCTACAAGCTCGACTCTATTGCGGGTCAGTGGGATTATATCGAACCCAGCCTTTTCGGTTATGCCTCTGGCCAGGTTATCGAAAGTTATTGCAAATTTTTCCTTTCCCCGGGCGACAAGATAATTTCCCATTTTCACGAATGGATGACAGGCGCAGGCCTGCTGTACCTTCGCGATGTGCTGCCACAAGCCGGTACCGTGTTTACAACCCACGCAACCGTTGTGGGGCGCTCGGTGGCAGGAAACCTTCTGCCGCTTTACAGCAAAATGAAAGAATATAATGGGGATGTTAAGGCCTCTGAGTTTAACGTGGCGGCCAAACAATCCATGGAGAAGATGTCTGCACGCTTTGCTGATGCTTTTACAACTGTTAGTGACCTTACTGCAAAAGAATGCGAGCAGTTTCTTCAAAAAGAAGTTGACCTGGTAACCCCCAATGGTTTTGAGGACGGATTTGTTCCGAACGCTATTGATTTTCCTAACAAACGAAAAGTTGCCAGGAAGAAACTCCTCGAAGTTGCTTCTGCCCTTCTTGGAGAAGAATTTGGCGATGATGCTTTCCTTGTTGCAAACAGCGGACGGTATGAGTTTAAAAACAAGGGGATAGACTTGTTTATCGACTCCCTTGGAAGACTTAAGCATGAGGGTTCGCTCAAGCGAAAACTTATAGCTTTTATTTTAATACCTGCCAATCATTATGGACCCCGCAAGGATCTGCTTGAAAAACTCGAAGGCAAAGGCCATGAGATTCAGGGAGAAAATTTCCTTACGCATAACCTTCATTATGCTGAAAACGATCCTATTCTGGGCCGGTTTAAAGCAGCGGGTTTATTCAATCAGATCGGCGACGATGTTAGGGTAATTTTCGTTCCTTCCTACCTGAACGCGGTGGATGGAATCTTTAACATGATGTATTACGATTTGCTTATCGGATTTGATCTTACCGTCTTCCCTTCCTACTACGAACCTTGGGGGTACACACCAATGGAGAGTCTTGCATTCCACATCCCAACCATTACAACAAGTCTGGCAGGTTTTGGCCTCTGGACCAGGGATACCTACAAAGATGCAGGGAACGGAATTTTTGTAATAGATCGCGACGATTATAACGACAGCGAAGTGGTTGAGGGGATAAGCGAAGCCATCCGGATTATGGATAAACTTCCGCAAAAGGGAATGAAGGATGCCCGCGATAAGGCTTTTGATATTTCCAGAATCGCCCTTTGGTCAAACCTGATAGATTATTATTACAGGGCTTTTGATGTGGCTCTTACCAAAGTAATGGAGCGAGTTGACACTTTCGTTGAACATGAAAGAGTAGAGCAGTTGCCCCAGCTTTCAGAAAACCTTGGCATCTCCCCAGTATGGAAAAGGGTGCTGGTTCAGCAGATCCTGCCCGAAAACCTTCAGCCCCTGGATGAACTTAGCAAGAACCTCTGGTGGTGCTGGAATCAGGATGCCATTGAGCTTTTTGAGTCGGTCGATCCAAAACTTTGGAAGGAAACCGCTGAGAACCCAATTGAATTGCTCGAAAGAATTCCTTTCGACACTTTGAATAAGCTCTGCGAAAATCAATCGTTTCTCAATCGCCTTGCCTTTGTTTATGATCATTTTAAAGCCTATATGGCCGAAAAGCCAAAGGATGGCCCAACTGTAGGTTACTTCAGCATGGAGTTTGGCCTGCACGATTCCCTGAAAATCTATTCCGGAGGTCTTGGTCTGCTGGCAGGTGATTACCTCAAAGAGGCAAGTGATCATAACTATAAAATTATTGGGATAGGCTTCCTTTATACCTATGGGTATTTTAAGCAACTTATGTCGGTTGCAGGTGAACAGATGTCTGTTTCAGAACATCAGGTATTTTCCAAAACTCCGGCCCAGCCTGTTTATGAGGAAAACGGAGATTTCAAGAAAATTCGCATAGTCTTTCCCGGTCGAGACCTGACCGCTCGCATCTGGCAGGTCAATGTTGGGAGAGTTAAGCTTTATCTGCTTGACACCGATATCGATGAGAATCAGGAGCACGATCGTTCGATTACGCATCAGTTATATGGGGGGAACAACGAAAACCGACTTAAGCAGGAAATCCTTCTAGGGATTGGCGGAATCCGGGCCTTACGGGCATTGGGGCTACACCCCGACGTGTACCATTGCAATGAGGGACATGCTGCGTTTATCGGACTTGAACGTCTTCGCGAGTTAATCCAAAACAAGAATCACACCTACCCTGAAGCACTTGAGATCGTAAGGTCAGCTTCCTTGTTTACAACCCATACCCCTGTTCCGGCAGGACATGATTATTTCACTGAGGATCTCATGAGGGCCTACATAGCTCATTATCCAATGCGCTTGAAAATCACATGGAACCAGCTGATGAATCTGGGTAAGATGCACCCGAATTCGGGTAGCGAGAAATTCTCAATGAGCTGCCTGGCCGTTAATCTTTCTCAGGAAGTAAACGGGGTTTCGCGCTTGCACGGAAAAGTGAGCCGTGATATGTTCGCCGATATGTGGGCCGGGTATCTTTCCGAAGAGGTCCCAATAGGATATGTAACAAACGGAGTACATATTCCAACTTGGATTTCAAAAAGGTGGAAAGAACTTTATCATAGGGAACTGGATGGTGATTTCTACAAAAAGCAGGACGACAGAACCATGTGGGCCAAAATTAATAATGTGGATCCTGCTGAAATCTGGAAAATTAAAAGTCTTGAGCGAAAGGAACTTGTCGATTTTATAAAGGACGCTATTGTATCAAACTCCCTCAAGTCCTATGAAGATCCGAAAACCATTGCGGAGATACAGGATAAACTTGACCCAAATGCACTAACCATTGGCTTTGCGAGACGGTTTGCGACATACAAACGTGCACACCTTCTTTTTATGGACCTAAACCGTTTGGCGGCAATCGTGAACAACCCGTTTATGCCGGTTCAGATCTTCTTTGCCGGAAAGGCCCATCCGCAAGACAAGATGGGGGCGGACCTGATCAAAATGATTGTGGAAATTTCTCGCAGGCCTGAGTTTAAGGGCAAGATTCTATTCCTCCCGGGATATGAAATTGCTCTTGCCAAGAAGCTAATACATGGCGTTGATATTTGGTTGAATACACCCACCCGGCCGCTTGAAGCTTCCGGCACCAGCGGCGAAAAAGCAGTGATGAACGGCGATTTGCACTTCAGCGTTCTCGACGGCTGGTGGGCTGAAGGCTATAAGCCCGGAGCCGGTTGGGCGCTGGATGAAGAGAAGAGTTATGATAATCAGGATTTCCAGGATCAGTTGGATGCTGAAACAATCTATTCCCTGATTGAAAACGAAATCACCCCTGCCTTCTACAAACGAGATGCACGTGGAGTGCCAACAGCATGGGTGTCGATGATCCAGAAATCAATTACCGAAGTGTGTCCGGAGTTTACAATGAACCGCCAGTTGCTCGATTATATCCGTCAATATTATGAGCCTCTTTATAAAAGAACTCTCAAGATGCGCGAAAAGGATTATGATATGGCTGCAATCATTGCAACATGGAAAAAGAAGATCCTGAGCACATGGAACGATATAGAGATCGTTTCAATTACATATCCCCAAATGGATAATCAGATTGTTTGCCTTGGGAATCATTATTTTTCAACCCTTGTGCTCGATCTTAAAGGGCTTAGGGCTGAAGAGATTGGAGTTGAGCTTGTTGTTGCGGAATTGGAAACCAAGAGCCGTAAACCCCAGATTATTGAGAAACGGGAGTTCACCCTTTCGAAGAAAGAGGGTTCCAAAGCCTGGTATGAGATTGAGTTTTCACCTACCCGACCCGGAATTTTTGATTTCGGTATCAGGATGTTTCCTAAACATAAACTACTTGCACACAGGCAGGATTTGCCACTGCTGCGTTGGATCTGAGATTTAGGGAGTGTCGAACACTCCCTTTATTTTTTCCTTCTTCAACACCAATCCCGTGCGCGAAGGAAGGTAAATCTTAAGATATTGTCCCGAGGAGTGAGGATGGGCAGGCAATGTGCGGTAAACAATGTTGTGGTCGATTCGGCCCTGTCCTCCAAACCGAACTTCGTCGGTGTCGAATAAAACACGGTATTTCCCGGCAGCCACGTTCAGCCCGTAATCGGGGTAAGAATTTGTGGGGCTGAAATTAAAGGCGAAATACATATCGTCCCTTTCAAAACTCAATACCTGTTCGTCGACATTATCATGGTAAAGATGCGGGCTTTCTCCCCTGAAAATCGCATTCTCACGGAATGATGCAATCATGGTTTTATCGAACTCGCCCAGAAAGCCATAGCGCAACAAATTGTTTTCAGCAAGACTCCATTGCCTCCGGGCATATTGGTACGACCATTCGTTACCCAACCGTGGAAAATCGATCCACTCAGGGTGACCGAATTCGTTCCCCATGAAGTTCAGGTAACCGTTACCAGCAGTTGCCAAAGTGAGTAAGCGAATCATTTTATGCAAGGCAATACCTCGGTCTACCATTAGGTTCTGCGTGAGTTTGTCCATGCTGAAGTACATTTCCTTTCCGATGAGCCTGAAGATAATGGTCTGATCTCCTACCAATGCCTGGTCGTGCGATTCGGCATAGCCAATTGTTTTTTCCTCAACCCTTTTATTGGTGAGCTCATAGTACATCTCAGCAACATTCCACTCCTCATCGGCCTTCTCCTTGATTACCTTAATCCAGTAGTCGGGTGTGCCCATGGCCATGCGGTAATCAAAACCCAAGCCTCCGTCTGATAGTTTCGCGGCCAGCCCCGGGTATCCCGACATTTCCTCGGCAACAGAAAGTGCCAATGGGTCGTTTTCGTGAATGAGAGCATTGGCAAGGCCAAGATAGCAGATGGCGTCCTCATCCTGATGCCCGTCGAAGTACATCTCGTAACTTGTGAAATTCCGATCCAAACCATGATCAAAATACAGCATGGAAGTTACCCCGTCAAAACGGAAACCATCGAAGTGATATTCTTTTTGCCAGTACTGAATATTGGAAAGCAGAAAATGAAGCACTTCGTTTTTGCCATAGTTGTAACATAACGAATCCCATGCCACGTGCTCTCTGCGGAAGCCGGAGTGAAAGAATTGCCAGGGGGAACCGTCGTACAATCCCAATCCCTCATTCTCGTTTTTAACTGCGTGGGAATGAACGAGGTCCATAATTACGCGTAATCCCGCGCCATGGGCTTCATCTATAAGCATTTTAAGTTCTTCGGGCTCTCCAAATCGGGAAGAGGCGGCAAAGAGGCTGGAAACATGATAGCCAAAAGAACCATAATAGGGATGCTCCTGAATGGCCATCAGCTGAATTGTGTTGTAGCCGGCCTTGATTATACGGGGAAGAACGTTTTCGCGAAACTCCCTGTATTGTCCTACCTTATAATCTTCGGTGGCCATGCCAATATGGGCCTCATATACAAAGGGGGGCTCGCTTTTTCCCGGAGCCTTGTGTTTCCATTTGTATTCCCTTTCGGGCGACCAAACCTGGGCAGAGTATACTTTTGTCCCGTCGTCCTGCACAACGCGTGTTGCGTATGCGGGAATACGCTCTCCCTTTCCTCCCTGCCAGTGAACGGAGAGTTTGTATAAGTCTTTATGATGGAGTTGATCCGCTTTTAAGTGTAGCTCCCAGTTGCCATTTTTTAGTGGGGAAAAGAGGAATTCCTCAGACTCCTCCCATCTGTTGAAATCCCCTAAAAGATAAATTGCCGAGGCATTTGGAGCCCATTCCCTCAACACCCAATCGCCCGAATCGCGATGCAGACCAAAGTACAAATGTCCGGTTGCAAATGACGAGAGCTTTCCGGAAGGAGCAAGAGCATATTTTTTATGCTCTACTCTGCGCATGCGCTCCTCAATAACATGCGTGTACTGGCCGAGCCAGGAGTCTAATTTTACAATTCCAGGTATCTTCATAGATAATGAATTCAGGTAGGTAAGTTAGTGATTTTTGGCAACCACTCAATAAAAAAGTTATGGGGCCATACTCCCCAATATAAGTGTTTCCCGATCAGAAATACATGTGTGTGAGAATGAAAATGGTCACCACCATGTATATCAGGGTGAGGGGCCCACCTACCTTTAGGAAGTCGTTGAAGTTGTACTTGCCCGGGCCATAAACCATGAGGTTTGTCTGAAAACCAATAGGTGTCATGAAATTGGCTGCTGAAGCAAAAGCAACAACCAACACAAAGGGCACAGGATCCAAACCAAGAGTCGCGGCTGTGGTCAGGGCCGTCGGAAAAATGAGTGCGGCTGCGGCTTTGCTGGTAATATAGGCTGCAAGAATAGTGGTTATAAAATAGATTCCGGTGAGAATACCCACATTGCCAAAAGAACTGAACAAATTGATAATGGTGTTGGCGAAAAGACTCGCTGCCCCTGTTTTCACCATTGCGGTTCCTAATGCCAATGCCAGCACAATAATAATGGCCAGGTTATAGTCGATGCTGTTGGAGAGATCTTTGGGATTGGTGATTTTCAAAGCCAGAAGAACAATAACCAGGGCTATGAGTCCCAGGAATAATTTGATGATTCCCAGAGCCGAGAGCAGGATTGCCAACAATAGCCCACCAAGAAGAACCGCCGTTTTGTACCACTCCAGTTTGACAAACCCCCGTACTTTACTTATAAAATAGAAATCAAGAGTGTTATTTGTGCGTTCCAGGAAATTCTCCCCCGTGAAAAGCAACAATACATCTCCTGCCCTTAAAGTATTGCCGTTAAGTTTCTCTTTTAGAACCATGCCGTTGCGATGGATCGCTATCACTGCGGCATCGTATTTGCTTCTGAAATTTACGACTTTTAAGGTTTTGCCTATTAGACTTGAGTTTTGACTTACAACAATTTCTACCATTTCGGTTTTCCTGCGTCTACTCATCATACCTACTTCCGGCAGCTGTAAGCCGGTTTTCCCTCCAAGCATCTCAGCAATGGTTTCTGTACTCCCTGAAAACATGAGAATGTCGTTTTCTTTTAGGATGAAGTCTGGACTGAAGTTCAGAATTTTAACGCTATCGCGGATAACCTCCACAAGCGAATAAGACTTTTCTCCCACAAAGCCTGCTTTTTCAAGACTCATGCCAACCAAATGGGATTTTGGTTTTACCTTCGATTCAACAACAAACTCTCTCAAAAGCGCCGCATTCTTTTTCTCCGGCTTATTCCTTATTGTTAAAAGCTTATCCCCAAAAATAAGCAGGTAGAAGAAACCTATGACCATCATTGTGAATCCGACGGGAAAAAAGTCGAAAAAGCCAAGTGTCTGAAATTCGGGGAATATGCTTTGGTTAAGCAACATCCCGTTTACTATTAAATTTGTAGAGGTCCCGATCAGGGTTGCACATCCACCCAGAATGGTGGCATAAGACAGCGACATCAGGAATTTTGAGGGGGAAATATTATTTCTCTTGCACCAGCTATTGATATAAGGCATCATTACCGCCACCAATGGGGTGTTATTCAGGAAGGTTGATAAAATGCTTGAGAAAATCATCATCCGGCTCAAGAAGCCCTTATAGGTGTGTGCCCGAATAAAAACGCGGTCAAACAATACCTCTATTACAGCAGTGTGCCTTATGATATCACCAATGAGCAACAGCAGAATTATTACCGCAACCTGCTCGTTTGCAAAGCCGCTAAGGATTTCCCCTGGGGTAAGAACCCGGGCAAACCCCAGAATTGCAGCTGCGATTACGAATGTGAAAGAAGGCCCAACTATCCCCCAATACAGGGAAATGAGGATAAATATGATAACAACGAATACAAGGATCAAATCAAAACTGAACATATTGAAACCTTTATAGAAGGTCCAAATTTAAGGTTTTTTAATGGTTAACCTAATTCATTCCGGAAAACCTGATTTGCAAGCCTCAATTCATCGACCTTCGATAAACCAATTATTTTGTTATTTTTGCTTAAAAAAAAGTGAAAATCTGGAACGATTTATCTGGTTTTAATGCAAGTAAGCCTGTTGTTACCATCGGCATATTTGACGGGGTGCATCAGGGACATCGCTTCCTGCTCGAACATCTCAAACAAACTGCAAAATCAATTTCCGGTGAAACTGTAATTGTGTCACTTTGGCCTCATCCCCGCATCGTCCTTAAAAAAGATCCCGATAACCTGCGTTTCCTAACCAGTCTTGAAGAGAAATCCATTCTGATGGATGAGGCAGGAATCGACAATTTTGTTGTGATCCCATTTACTCCTGAATTTGCTCAGATGGATTCATGCCTTTTTGTAAAAGAATTCCTGGTCGATAAGATTGGCATAAAACACCTTGTGGTTGGATACAATCACAAATTCGGCAAGAACAGGGAGGGGGATTTCGAAAATCTCAAATACTGTGCATCACTCTATGGCTTTTCAATTGAGCGAATAGAACCCAAAAGCGTCAACGGGGTGAAAATGAGCGCTTCTCTGATTCGTGAGTTGCTAAATTCGGGAAACCTTGATGCTGCAAACGAATATTTGGGTTACGATTATTTTCTCAGGGGAACCGTGGTGGGAGGAAACCGAATCGGTAGGAAAATTGGCTTTCCAACGGCTAACATTGTTCCTGATGACCCTCATAAACTAATTCCACGCGATGGGGTTTATGCTGTTCACCTGGAAAATAAGGAAATCTTCTATCCGGGAATGTTGAACATAGGGTTTCGGCCAACCATAGAAAGTGGGATGCCAATCAGGACTATTGAGGTTAATCTATTTGATTTTAAGGACGATATCTATGATCAACAGGTGTTTTTGCATTTCAGAAAACACATAAGGGATGAAAAAAAATTCTCTGGGATTGAACAGTTGAGGGAACAGTTGGTTATTGACAGACAAATAGCAAAAGCAATGCTCAGAATGCCATAAATGATTCTCCGAAGTTCACGCTATCTGTTATCATGGAATTATTCCACCTAAAATAAATAACTATCTTTGCAAAAAAAAAATCTAAAAATGGGTACACAAGTCACAATGGTTGAAAACATGAATTATAAGGTCAGGGATATAAGTCTCGCGGATTTTGGAAGGAAGGAAATTGATATCGCTGAGAAGGAAATGCCTGGTCTGATGGCAATCCGTAATAAGTTTGCGGCTTCCAAACCGCTCAAAGGATCAAGAATCACCGGTTCGCTGCATATGACTATTCAAACAGCCGTCCTGATAGAGACGCTAAAAGCCTTGGGCGCCGATGTCCGTTGGGCAAGTTGCAATATTTTCTCAACCCAGGATCATGCTGCCGCAGCTATCGCCGCAGCAGGTATTCCCGTTTTTGCCTGGAAAGGTGAGACCCTCGAGGAATATTGGTGGTGTACAGCCCAGGCTTTGGCATTTCCAAATGGCAAAGGCCCTAATCTGATTGTTGATGATGGTGGAGATGCCACACTCATGATCATTAAAGGCTTTGAGGCCGAAAATGACGCGTCTGTTTTGGACGTTGTGCCTTCAAGTCATGAAGAATCGATAATCCTTGCCCAATTAAAAGAAATTCTTGCGGAAGACCACGGACGCTGGCATCGCTATGTAAAAGAAATGAAAGGCGTTTCGGAAGAAACAACAACTGGGGTGCATCGTTTATACCAAATGATGGAAAAAGGCAGATTGCTTTTCCCTGCTATCAATGTCAACGATTCCGTTACCAAGTCGAAGTTTGACAATCTTTACGGTTGTCGGGAATCGCTTGCCGACGGTATTAAACGTGCAACAGATGTTATGATCGCCGGTAAGGTTGTTGTTGTGCTTGGTTATGGCGACGTTGGCAAAGGTTGCGCTCATTCTATGAAATCGTACGGAGCCCGCGTAATAGTTACCGAAATAGACCCTATCTGCGCACTGCAGGCTGCTATGGAGGGTTTTGAAGTAAGTTTGATTGAAGATGCACTCAAAGAAGGGAACATCTATGTCACCACCACCGGTAACAAGGATGTAATAACACTCGGACACATGAAGCAGATGAAGGACCAGGCTATTGTTTGCAACATCGGGCATTTCGATAACGAAATACAGGTCGATCAGCTCAATTCATTCGGTGGAGCTAAAAAACTGAACATCAAGCCTCAGGTCGACAAGTATATTTTCGACGATGGCCACGCAATATTCCTTCTGGCAGAAGGTCGCCTGGTGAATCTGGGTTGTGCCACCGGCCATCCTTCCTTTGTAATGAGCAATTCCTTTTCAAACCAAACCCTTGCACAAATTGATCTTTGGCAGAAAAATTACGAGATTGGCGTTTACCGTCTCCCCAAACAACTTGATGAAGAAGTTGCAAGGCTCCACCTGGCTCAGATTGGCGTGAAATTAACAAAGCTGACAAGAGAACAGGCTGAATATTTGGGGGTTCCGGCTGAAGGCCCTTATAAACCCGATCACTACAGGTATTAGCAAACGAAATTCTTCTTGGTTTTTCTGATAGTGAATCAGTAAATGCTTTAACAGAATTAGCCGCAGGCCTAAGGCTTGCGGTTATTTCATTTTCTCTCCAGACCTGACCCGGAATCTGTCAGTATTAAGCTTATGTTTTATACAGGGAAAATTATTTTTGGAATCTGGGATTAATTCCAAAATATTGACCTTCGCGTTTTAATTTCTTACAATTAATAGGCTCCCATCCAAAAATGACTGGTATTGATAAAGGGGATATTTGGCGGGGCCATTAAAAACGTTTCCGTCAGAACTTAAAAGATAGCTTGATGAACAACAGGGACATACCATAAGCTCCTGAAAACCTTCGCTGATTTCTACCGAGCAATCGTTGAAATAGTCGTGGGTGCAGGCAGCATCAAATACGAAATAATGATCTTCAATATCCCGGTAAACGATAAGGCCCCCAACTCCACCAAACCGCGCGGCTGGGAAAATTTTAACACTACCTGCCCCCAAATCCCCAAGATCGCTGTATAGTCCAATATTGGCGTTAATGGTTACATAGGGAAAATTGAAATTGTCTTTCCTGCAGGTGGCAGAAGTGAAGAATATTAAAATCGAAACGAATAAGATTTTTATTTTTGAAACTTTTAACATACTTTGCAATTATTCAAAATTGGATTTTTCGAAGTTAATTATATTTTTTTGTAACTTTAACGAACTTTAACTGTCCCTTATTGTATTAAAACATGAAAGCTGACTTCGACATAGGAAACCTGGTTTACGTGATACTTACTATTGTATTTCTGGTTATTGGAGCTGTTGGGAAGAAGAAAAAGCCTGCTCCGGTATCGTCGGATGAATATCACGATGAACCTGTGGATGAGAATAGTATTAAGTCGCAGTTTCAGGAAATGTTTCGCGAATTCAACCCGGTTCCTGAACCTGTAAAAGAACAGGAGTATTCCTTTACTCAAAAAGATTCCTTGGAAGATGGCACTTCTCTGGATGTTGTGCCCGAGTATAGTTTCGAGTCGATTGAAGACATCATTCCTGCTTCCTCACCGCCTCTTGACAGCAATATCAACTATTATGAGCAGGCTCAAAGTTCGCTGGATACTACAGGCATGGATGAAGGAACTCCGGCCTTTGATTATGATGAGGACTCCAGCTCCTTGGTATATAACGAAGTCACAAAGGAATACTCTGCAGTGTTGTCACGCAATGAAGAAGTCTTGGCCGAACTGGTGGATGGATTTGATGCGAGAACAGCATTTGTTTATTCTGAAATATTTAACCGTAAAGAATTCTAACAGAAATCCTTACTAATTTTGTACAGCATATAAGGATTGTTTTAAACTCAAAAAAAAAGTTATATTTTTGCAACTAAAGAGTTCAGGCTGCCTGAATTCTTTTTCTTTTATATTTATTCAAATCGGGAGGTTTTACAATGGCAAAGATTAATTACATGACCCAAGAGGGTTTGTTGAAACTCAGAAAAGAACTTGAACAGCTCACAAAAGTTGAGCGACCTTCAATATCAGCCCAGATCGCAGAAGCTCGCGATAAGGGCGATCTGTCTGAGAATGCTGAATACGACGCCGCAAAGGATGCCCAGGGTATGCTTGAAATGAAAATTTCCCAACTCGAAGAAAAACTCGCTAACGCTCGAATTATCGACGAATCGAAAATTGACACCGAATCGGTTCAGATCATGAACAAGATTAAGATTCGAAATAAATCGAATAACACCGTGCTGCAGTATATGATTGTGTCTGAAACCGAAGCAGACCTCAAGGCAGGGAAACTTTCCATAAGCACGCCCATTGCTCAGGCTCTCCTTGGTAAGAAACTGGGCGACAAGGTTACTGTTAAAGTTCCATCGGGTGAGGTAGAATATGAAATTGTTGAAATTTCAATGTAGAACTGTCAGCCATGTCTTCTATATTTTCAAAAATCGTTGTAGGTGAAATCCCCTGTTATAAAATCGCAGAGGACGATAATTACCTGGCGTTTCTGGACATTAACCCCTTAGCCAAAGGACATACATTGGTAATCCCCAAAAAGGAAGTCGATTATATTTTCGATGTTGACGATCAGCTTCTTGGGGGAATGATGATCTTTTCGAAAAGAGTTGCATTGGCAATAGAAAAGGCCGTGCCCTGCAAACGTATAGGCATAGCCGTTCTGGGCCTTGAGGTGCCTCATGCCCACATACACCTTATCCCTCTAAACAATCTTGGGGATATTAACTTTTCCAATCCCAAACTCAAGTTTTCAAGTCAGGAGTTTATTGAAATAGCCCGGCTAATTAATTCGAAATTATAAGCATGTGCTTATTTAAGACGCCCTGGGTTCTTATTTAGAAAATCGTTCCAGCTGCTGAAACTATTCCCGTTTCCCGAAGGCTTGGCCTGATAAAAATGGCATACTGCTGCTGCAAGTCCGTCGGTGGCATCCATATTTTTCGATTCCAGTGAGAAATGCAGGGTTCGCTGCAGAATGTCGGCAACCTGCTCTTTTGATGCAGCTCCTTTCCCGGTAATGGCCATTTTAATCTTTCGGGGGGAGTATTCGAAAATTGGAATGTCTCTTGAAAGTGCAGCTGCAATTGCCACTCCCTGAGCCCTTCCCAGTTTGAGCATGCTCTGTACGTTTTTTCCGAAGAAGGGTGCCTCGATGGCCAACTCGTCAGGATGATACCGATCAATAAGTTCAATCACATCCTTAAAAATGACCTGGAGGCTGCGATAAGGATCTTTTATCTTCCGCATATCGCTTATGCCTAGATTCATCAGGACGGGGTCCTTTCCCGTCGCCTTGATAATGCCATATCCCATGATGTTGGTTCCCGGGTCGATTCCCAGAATAATCCGTTCGGAAGAGCTCATTCCTTTGCTTTGATTTTTTGAACCAGTATGCCAGCAATTACTAATGCCAAGCCTACAGGAGTTGTCAGATATATCTTTTCTCCTGCAATATAGTGAATTATGAAAAGGGATAAAAATGGGCTAATGTATATCAGGTTGCTGATCTTATCAGTAGATGTACTTAGCCGGAGAGCCATCATCCAGAATATAAATGCTATTCCCATTTCGAAAACACCGACATATACTCCTGTGAGCCATGCCGCAGGTCCCGAAGGCAGGCTTTTGCCCGAAAGCAACATCGCAGCCAAAAGAAAAACGAATCCAAAGGAGAAATTCAGGAACAGCTTCTGCACCTCGTCTCTTTTGTCTTTTAGATTGAGAATCCAAAAAAAAGCCCAGATAACTGAGCTCCCAAGAGCCATTAGAACGCCCGGGATTTGTTCCGGACTGAAATTCCCCTTGCCACCCTGAGAGGAAATAAAAAACACGCCGGTAAAACTTATGAAAAGCGCAAAAAGACTACGCACCGAAATTTTCTGTTTGAGAATGGGGATCGAAATCAGCACCAGCACTATGGGCCAGATCATGTTAAGGGGCTGCGCTATCTGGCCGGGCAAAATCGAATAGGCTTTCAGAACGATCAGGTAATAGGCAAAGGGATTGAGGAAGCCCAGAAGTGCTGAAAGAAGATAATCCTTTTTAGTTAGCCTAAGGATGCTTTTAATCTCTCCCTTAGCAATTAATACTCCCCCGAAAATAAGTAAACTAACAAATGATGCAGTAAGCAGAAGTTGAAAATTATCCTGATACCGCAGCCCGATTTTGAATGCCGTGGGTATGGTTGCCCAACATAGAATGGTTAGCCCCGCAAATATATATGCTTTTTGCTGGTTGCTCATTCAGCCTCTGCTCAGTTAATCATATCGAAGCCTGTGAAACCGCGCAGGATCTCGGGAATTATAATTCCTTCCGGTGTCTGGTTGTTTTCAAGAAGGGCCGCCACAATTCGGGGCAAGGCAAGGGATGATCCGTTGAGGGTGTGTGCAAGGCTGGTTTTTTTGTCGCCTTTATCTTTGAATCGAAGTTTCAAGCGGTTGGCCTGAAACGACTCGAAATTCGACACTGAGCTAACTTCCAGCCAACGTCCCTGAGCTGCTGCGTATACCTCGAAATCGTAAGTGAGGGCTGAGGTGAAACTCATGTCGCCGCCGCAAAGCCTGATAATGCGGTAGGGAAGTCCCAGTTTTATTACAAGACTTTCCACATGACTCACCATAACCTCAAGAGCCTCATATGATTTCTCGGGATGGGCAATCTGCACGATCTCAACCTTATCGAACTGGTGCACCCGGTTCAGTCCTCTGACATCTTTGCCGTAAGAGCCGGCTTCGCGACGGAAGCAGGGGGTATAGGCCGTGTTTTTGCAAGGTAGCTCGGAAGCATCAAGAATCACATCCCTGTAAATATTGGTTACCGGAACCTCAGCAGTGGGAATCAGGTAGAAATTATCGATCTGGCAATGGTACATCTGTCCTTCTTTGTCCGGGAGCTGGCCTGTACCAAAGCCCGAGTCTGCATTTACCATCAGGGGAGGAAGGATTTCGCGGTATCCGGCTTTTACGTTTTCGTCAAGAAAGAAATTAATAAGTGCTCTTTGCAGTTTGGCACCTTTCCCTTTAAACACAGGGAAACCCGCACCGGTGAGTTTTGTTCCCAGGTCGAAATCGAGGAAGTCGTATTTTGTTCCCAAATCCCAATGGGGCAGCGCACCCTCGGGCAGGGAGATTTTGATGTCGTTGCCGCGAATGAATTGGTTGTCTTCAGCGGATTTACCTTCGGGAACGGATTCGTGGGGGAGGTTTGGAACCAAAACCAACAACTCATTGAGCTTTGCGCTGGCATCTTCGTATTTTTGAGCGAATTCCTTGCTGCTTTCCTTAAGCATAGCAGTTCGTTCCTTTGCAGCATTGGCTTCAGCAGTTTTGCCGCTCTGAAACAGTTTGCCTATCTCTTTGGCGAGAATATTCATTTCAGCCTGTGCGTCGTCGGCTTTTTTCTGGGCTGAGCGCCGCTGATTATCGAAATCAATGATCGAGTCAATGATCGAACTGTCTTTGAAGTTTTTAACCTTTAATCGACTTACAACAAAATCCCTGTTTTCGCGGATGAAATTAATGGTGAGCATATCAGAATATATAAAATAGAAAATCTCCTTTAACTGCACCAAAGGTAACAGTTTGAAGGAGATTTAAAATAGATCTTTATTGATTATTTATTCAGCAGCGGGAAGAACCGACACGAATGATTTGTTGTCTCTTCTCTTTTTAAACTGAACAATACCTGAAATCAATGCGAAGAGAGTATGGTCTTTGCCAATTCCAACGTTTTTTCCGGCCTGATGAACAGTGCCCCTCTGACGAACAATGATGTTGCCGGCAGTTGCTACCTGGCCGCCATATAATTTTACACCAAGTCGTTTGCTTTCTGATTCGCGACCGTTACGTGAACTTCCGGCTCCTTTTTTGTGTGCCATTTGTATTCGCTTTTATTTTTTTTAATACTTGTTTTATTATTTAGACTCGTCAGCTTTTTTTGAAGCTGCGGGTTTTTTTGCTGCAGGTTTCTTTTCTGCAGTGGCTTTTGGAGCTGCAGGTTTTTTAACTGCTGCAACTTTCTTCTCCGGTGCGGCTTTTGCCTCAACAGAAGCATCCTCAGCCTTAATCGCCGAAACTTTCGGCTCTGAAACTTTCTTCTCTGCTTTTTTGGGTGTGGCACCTGTTTCCACGATGTTCTCAATAAGAATCTGGGTCAGATACTGTCTGTGACCGTTTTTAACCCTGTATCCTTTTCTTCTTTTCTTCTTGAAAACAATTACTTTATCGCCTTTCAGATGCTCAAGTATTTTTGCGGAAACCATGGCGCCTTCGATAACCGGAGCCCCAACGCTAACGCTGCTGTCGTTATCAATAAGAAGCACTTTCTCGAAATCAACCTGATTGCCTACTTCACCTTCAAGCCTGTGGACAAATATCTTTTGGTCTTTCTTAACCTTAAACTGCTGTCCTGCTATGTCAACAATTGCGTACATTATTACGTGTTTTACTTAAATTCATGAAAATGGAGTGCAAAAATATGAAAGTTAAATGGATTAGCAAATATTTCCGGCTATTATTTTATATGTGGGATAATTATTTCGAATACAGTAAGCTATGAGAATGGATGCAGGCTTGCGAATATGAAGGAAACAGGAAACTCTGTTTTTGCTTTTTTCCTTTTCTCAAGAAGATACTGAATGGGAAATGAAGGGCGTGATTGTATCCTTTTTGTCTGCTCTTTCATTTTTTAGCTTGCGATTGAGGTCGGATTATTGTAATTTTCTGAGGTGAAGAAACAAAAAATTATGTTTCCGCAGTAAAAATTCCGAAACCTCAAAGTTTGAACAAAAACATTATATTTGTGTGATTTGGAAAAGTACTGATCAAGTTGCTATAATCAGGTATGGTAAAGTTAAATGTTCTAGGTATTTCCTATAGCCAGACTCAGTCGGGCGCTTACGCTTTGATCCTTACGGAGGAAAACGGAGAAAGGCGTATTCCCATTATTGTAGGTGGGTTTGAAGCACAGTCCATTGCAATTGAGCTCGAGGGCTTAAAACCTCCGCGTCCCCTTACGCATGACCTATTTATGAACTTCGCAAAAGTTTTTGGGATTGCTATTAACGAAGTAGTTATATATAAGCTCGAGGAAGGTGTTTTCTACTCACAGCTTCAGTGCGACAATGGAATCGATAACATAACCCTTGATGCCCGCACATCTGATGCCATAGCCTTAGCCCTTCGTTTTAAGTGCCCTATTTATACAACCGAAGAAATTATTGCCAAGGCCGGAATCGTACTTGATTTCGACAAGGAGATTCCCGGCCAGCCTGCTGCTTCAGGTGAAACTGAAAAGATTAAAAGCCCTGCTCCTGTCAGCTATCCTTCAAGCGAGTTTAAAGCTTATTCCCTCGAAGAGCTAAATGAGATTTTAGACGAGGCCATCGGCAACGAGGATTATGAAAGAGCTTCAAAAATCCGAGATGAAATTAACCTTAGAAAAAAGATATAATACTTATCCATGATAATTCTCCGAAAAATCCCCGTCCTAATCTTTTTCATCCTCCTTATTTTAGATTTTACTACCCTCACCGCATCTGCACAGAATGATTCGATAAGCCTTGATCAAACAATCCAATCAACCGGGATTGTTGCCCCGGTAAACACTGAATTATCTCAGGCAACCACTGAAGAGGTTTCCAAAGCCGGGCTGATTCCCACCAAGAACATCTACAAATTTAACTTTATAACTTTGATCCGCGGACTCATAGGAATGTTGGTGCTAATCGCGATTGCCTATCTTTTCAGCGTCAACCGAAAGGCTATTTCGTGGAAAATTGTCGGATACGGTTTACTCATGCAGGTTGCACTTGCCATTGGGGTTTTGCAGGTACCTTTTATACAGGGTACTTTTGAGTTTGTTGGCCGCCTGTTTGTCAAAGTTCTCGACTTTACAAATGAAGGTACAAAGTTCCTTTTTAGTTCCTATTCATCAGGGGTTATAGAAGCACCGCTGCAAACTTTCGCCATAAACATATTGCCAACAATAATATTTTTCTCGGCACTTACCTCCGTCCTGTTTTATTTCGGGATTATTCAAAAGTTGGTTTGGCTACTGGCCTGGGTAATGACCCGGATTCTTAAACTGTCCGGGGCCGAAAGCCTTTCGGTCGCAGGGAACATTTTTCTGGGACAGACTGAATCCCCACTTATGATCAAAGCCTACCTCGAAAAAATGAACAAGTCCGAGATGCTGCTTGTCATGTCGGGTGGTATGGCCACACTTGCAGGAGGTGTTTTGGCTGTTTATATTAATTTTCTCGGGGGAGATGACCCGGTTCAGAAGTTGCTCTTTGCGAAACATTTACTGGCTGCTTCGGTTATGGCCGCCCCGGGTGTTGTCGTAATCTCCAAAATTCTGGTTCCTCAAACCGAGGACATTAGTCAGGAACTGAAAATTTCTCCAGATAAAATCGGTAAAAACGTACTTGACGCAATTAATAATGGTACTTACGAAGGCCTTAAATTAGCAGTCAATGTAGCCGCCATGCTTTTGGTTTTTATAGCGTTTCTGGCCATGATTAACTTTACTTTTATAAAAATCGGTAATTGGACTGATCTCAATGACTGGATTTATAGATTCAGCGACGGCCGTTACAGTGAGTTGTCACTGCAGTTTATCCTTGGATATTCAATTTCCCCGTTGATGTGGTTAATCGGGGTTAATATCCACGATATTACTTTGGTTGGATCTTTGCTTGGCGAAAAACTTATCATGACGGAGTTCGTGGGATATATCAGCCTGGCTCAGCTCAAAGCTTCCGGAGCATTCACCGATCCCAAGTCTATAATAATGGCTACCTATATGCTTTGTGGCTTTGCAAATTTCGCCTCCATTGGAATTCAAATTGGGGGAATCGGAGCCTTGGCGCCCGGAAAAAGAGTTTTGCTGGCGAAATACGGCATGAGGGCACTTCTCGCCGGAACATTGGCTTCCCTGCTTTCCGCTACAATTGTTGGTGTTATTTTGTCGTAAACAGAAAGGCTTTGAGATGTTGGATAAGGCTATACATAAGGGAGAAGCAGACTGCGACTCAAGCAGTGGAATTTCCAGCGAGGAAATTATCCGGAAAATAAGTGACTGCGAACAGGAAATTATCCGGCTCAAAAGCATCCTGAAAGTAAAAAGCGATTCGCTACACCTTACAGCAAATATTTCAGACGCCAATCAAGGCTTTAGCTATGAGGATCTTGAAAAAATCTTCTCCGACTCGAAATATCACCAGACTTTTTTCAACAAGATTCCCTTTATGATCTGGGCAAAAGACCTTAATGGGGTATTCCTTTCGGCTAACCAAAGTTTCAGCAACTCTTTTGGAAAAACGCCCGAGGAAGTCATCGGACGAAATGATTTTGATTTTTTCCCTGCTGTTTTTGCCGAAAAGTACCGAGCCGACGATCTCCTGGTTGTTAATACAGGATCGCAGGGTACATTCGAGGAACTAATCCCTTTTACCGATGGATTCAGATGGCATGAGACTTTAAAAATCCCAATAAGCGGAAAGGATGGAAATGTTATCGGAACCGCCGGGCTTGCCAGGGATATTTCCAAAAGGAAGAATTACGAGCTGGCTATCAAGGAGAGCGAGGCAAAGTTCAGGGAACTGGCAGAAAGCACAAGCGACTCATTTGTTATCAGGAGTGGCGACAAAATACTATATGCCAATCCCGCATTCGAGCAAATTTATGGAATTGCTCGAGAAGATTTGTACAAAAATCCGGATGTGTATCTCGAGTGGATTCACCCTGAAGACAAAACGCGAATTGAGAAAATCATGCGTTCCGGCAAACGAAAATCGGATTACACCTTCAACGAGCAGTACAGAATAATGCTTCCTGATGATTCTGTAAACTGGATTTGGCACCGGTCGTACCCCGTTTGGAACGAAAAGGGCGAAGTGTATCGCATCGTTTCTGTTAGCAGCAATATTACTGGAATAAAAGTTCTGGAAGACAAGGTCCAAAAGTTCCAGTCGCAGCAGCAAGCCATTCTCGACAATATTCCCCACCTGGCATGGATAAAAGATATGGATGGTAAATATCTGATGGTCAATGAGGCTTTTTGCCGGTTCTTCTCCTGGAAAGTTGAGGAAATTATCGGAAAGACTGACTTTGACCTCTGTCCGCCCCAGCTTGCAGAAGATTATGTGCGTAAAGACAAAGAGGTCTGTGTTGAAAGAAAGGCCCTTCGTTTTTTGGAAATCGAGGAAAACCGGTTTGGGAAACGCTATTCGGAAACCCACAAAACACCTGTGATAAATGAGTCGGGCGAAGTAATCGGCATCGCTGGTATCTCAAGGGATATCACCGATCAGAAAATTGCTGAACAGGCTCTTCTTAAAAGCGAAGAAAAGTTCAAAGATCTTATTACCCTTTTGCCTGAAATGGTTTTTGAAACCAACAGCAGCGGCAAAATTACTTTTGCCAATTTTAGAACCTATGAGCGCTTTGGATACACTCAGGATGATTTTGACAAGGGGATTTCAATCTATGATCTGGTCTCTTCGGCTGATTTTGTCAGAGTGCAATCGGCAATATTAAATACACAACAGGGTGCAGAACTTAAGGCTGCTGAATATTTACTTGTTACCAAAAGCGGTTTTGAGTTTCCTGCTTTGGTGTACACCAATAATATGTACAACAATGGTAAGTGGTCCGGCCTGCGTGGGGTTATGGTTGATATTACCAATAGAAAACAATCGGAGGAAAAGGAAAAGGTATATCAGGAAAAACTGCGGTTTCTCAGCAATACAGCACTCGACTTTCTGAGTCTTATGCAGAATGAAAATATCTATACCTATGCAGGTCTTAAACTAAAGGAGTTTATTCAGGAAGGCTATGTGCTGGTGTCGAGCTTTAATGAAGCGGAACAAACTATCGAAGTTGTCTATTTTTCTGGCAGCAAGGAAATTAAGGATCAACTAGAAAGAGAAACCGGAATTGCAATTGACACCTGTAAGCTTAAAATTCCTCCTGAGGCTGTTGATGCGCTAATTCAGAATTCCGAGCAACTCCTTGACTTTACCGACGGGGTACATGAACTTTCTTTTAAAAGCATTCCGCGGCCTCTCTGTCGCGCAGCAGAGCGAATCCTTCAAACCAGAAAGATTTACGGGCTTTCACTTCTCCGTGGCGGAAAACTATACGGAAGTATTGAAATCCTTACCAGTCAGGAAGATCTTGACGACAAGCCGCTAATTGAGACCTTTATTTATCAGGCATCTATCGCCCTTCACAGGCGTCAATTGGAACAGGAACTTATTGGCGCGAAAATCAAGGCTGAAGAGTCTGATAAACTGAAAACAGCTTTTCTCGCCAACATGTCGCACGAAATCCGCACCCCGATGAACGGGATTATTGGCATAAGTCAGCTCTTGTCGCGCCAGGCTCTTCCGGAAAAGGAGCGCAATGAGTATCTGGCCATGATCAATGCCAATGGGAATATACTCATGAACCTGGTGAACGACATCATCGATATTTCGAAAATCGAGTCCAATCAGGTTGACGTTTATGAAACAGTTTTCTCACTGAACAAATTGTTCAATGAATTACATTGTTTCATGCTGGGCGAGAAAATGACAAAGAAGAAGAATGCCGTCGAACTTGTTATGAGCCTTGAAAAAAGCGATTCCGATTCATTTATCAAAGCCGACAGACAAAAGTTGCACCAGGTACTATCAAACCTTATTGGCAACGCCATTAAATTCACTCTTGCAGGTGTGGTCGAGTTCGGATATTTAATTAATAGCCAGCAGCAAGTTGAGTTTTTCATTAAGGATACCGGGATCGGGGTTCCGGACGATAAAATAGACCTAATCTTTAATCGCTTTACTCAGGCCGACCAGTCACTTACCCGGCCTTTTGGCGGATCGGGCCTGGGCCTTGCCATTTCGAAGGGATTTGTTGAAATCATGAACGGAAGAATCTGGGTGGAACAGGTAAGCAGTGGCGGTTCTTGCTTCCGTTTTCAAATACCGTATAAGCCCGATATTCCTGAGGTCAAGCCTGAAATCAAACCCAGACTGAATCCCGATGATTACAATTGGGAAAAGCACACGATTTTGATTGTTGAAGACAATTATATGAGCTTTAGGTTGTTGCAAGCGCAACTCAAGAAAAGCATGGTTAATATTCTTCACGCGGACAATGGGCAGAAATCGATCGACATGGTCGGTGCTCACCCGGAGATTGATCTGGTTTTAATGGATATTCAGCTGCCATTAATGAATGGGTATGAAGCCACCCGGGAAATCAAGCTGATCCGCCCTGACCTGCCCGTAATTGCCCAAACTGCAAATGCTTTGGACGACGACCGGCTTAAATGCCTCAATTCGGGCTGCAGCGATTATATTACGAAACCTATTGTTTTTGAATCATTTCTCCGCCTTATCAACGATTATATCCGCGACAAAAACTGATTCATTGTTATCCAATGATTGCAATTCTGATTTTTTCATTCTGCATAAGTTTGGCATATGTTGTTCTAATTGCCAGGTTTCTTTCGGGCTGGAATTCGATTCCTGAATTTCAAACCCAAGAAGAAACTTTTGATGTAACCGTCAGCCTAATAGTTGCATTTCGGAATGAGGAAAAAAATCTGCCGCAGCTGTTCGGGGCCCTGCAGGCGCAATCCTATCCCTCTTCATACATTGAAATCCTATTGGTCGACGATCACTCGGATGATCGGTCGGCCCTGCTGGCTCAACAATACAGCAATTCGGTTTCCAATGCAAGGCTTATCAGAATGGAAAGTCATGTGACAGGAAAAAAGAAGGCCCTGTGGATTGCTGCCCTTGAGGCCAAGGGAAAACTACTGATCTTCACCGATGCCGATGCGCTTCCTGGTGAAAATTGGATCAAATCTATTGTATCCTGCTACCGACAAACCAAAGCTGTGCTTATCGCCTCTCCGGTGGTTGTTAAACCTGCCGGAGACTTTTTTACGGGTTTTCAATCTCTTGAATTTCTAAGCCTCATTGGAAGCACTGCCGGTTCCTTCGGTATTCACGATCCGGTTATGGTAAACGGAGCAAACTTGACGGTTGACAGGATCGCCTATCTTGAAAATCTCGATTTCCTCCAGAATGAAATCGCTTCGGGGGATGATGTCTTTATGCTTCTTAACCTTAAGAAGAAACATCCCCGGAAACTCGTATTTTTAAAATCCTTTGAAGCCATCGTAAGCATTAGTCCGGCGTCCGGATTTTCTGATTTTTTGCAGCAAAGATTGCGGTGGGCTTCAAAATCAAGGTATTATAAGGACAGAACCCTGGTTCTGACTTCGGTGATAGTGTTGCTCATAAACCTTTGGCTACTGAATTGCTTTGTGATGTCATTTTTTGAACTTCCTTTTGTTTTTATCGGGGGAGGGGTGTTTCTGGCGAAAACCATAATCGATTTTATCTTCATGAGGAAGGTCCTGATGTTTTTTCGGATGGAACGCTTGATGAAGTATTTTGTTTTATCGCAATTTCTTTATTTTCTTTATATCTCATTCACCGGATTGGCTGGGAATTTCCTTCCTTACAAGTGGAAGGGGCGAACCGTAAAACAAATCATTTGATGTTAACAGGACAAACACCAGGAGCAATTGCTTGGAATAAGTTCAGGAAAAACCCTCTGGCAGTGGCCGGGCTTATTCTCATTATCCTTGTTGTGGCCATTGCAATTTTAGGCTACAGCATATGTCCCGACCAATCACCCTATGCCAACAATCAACATTTGGAGCTTTCCGGGAAAAAACCGGGCTTTCGGGTAAATGTTCTGAAAGTTAGAAAAAACGAGATCTTTAAAGAAAGGGGGTTCTTTTATACCATGTTTTATGGACGGAGTGCTGAGTATGAAGAAATATCCTATTTGAATTTCTCGTTTTCGGAAGGGAAGATTATTCTGAGAGAATTCACAGATATTCCTGAAAATGAAGAGTTTTATAGACATATAAATATTCCGGATGTCCTTTTTCCGCTGGCTCCGGGTTCCGTAAACAATATCAGGTTTTTTTCCGACAGCCTCAGCTTTTTCTTAATAACCGGCGAGGAAATCAAGGTCCCTGCAGCATCCCTGATTCAGGAAATTGAAAGGGAACACCTAACCCAAAGAACCTACTATTTGGGTACCGACAGGTTCGGTCGCGACTTGCTTAGCCGTCTTATTTTAGGAGCAAGGATATCACTGATGGTAGGTTTTATTGCAGTAGCGATTTCACTGGTAATAGGCATCAGCATGGGAGCTGTTGCAGGCTATTATCGGGGAAAAATCGATCAGTTTATAATGTGGATTATCAATGTTGTATGGTCCGTTCCAACCCTACTTTTGGTGATCGCCCTTACGATGGTAATTGGGAGAGGGTTTTGGCAGGTATTTGTAGCGGTAGGGGTAACCATGTGGGTTGAAGTTGCCAGGGTTGTCAGAGGGCAGGTTCTCAGCCTCCGGGAAAAGGAATTTATCGAGGCGGCAAAGGTTCTCGGATATAGCGATTTTAGAATAATCCTGAAGCATATCATCCCCAATATACTTTCCCCGGTTATAATTATCTCAGCGGCAAACTTTGCGTCGGCAATTCTTATCGAAGCAGGACTGAGCTTTCTGGGCATAGGTGTTCAACCCCCGATTTCCTCATGGGGAGGAATGGTTAAGGATCATTATGGATTTATCCTTGCAGGTAAGGCTTACTTGGCTTTTATACCGGGATTTGCAATTATGGTCATGGTCCTTGCCTTTACCATGCTAGGCAATGGGATGAGAGATGCTTTTGATATCAGGAAGGAGTGAGGGGAGATTAATTGAATCTTCGTTTCTTCAGGATCCACCAGGATGCGAACATCAACAGTCCTATCAGAGCGAGTGTAAGGATGAGATTCTGCCAAATGGGTAGTCCAATAGGCATAAGGTTTTCCATCTGTTTTATTTCCGCATCCCCTGATTGATTCTGACCCTGCATGTTTTTTTGTATCATTGAAAGGACTTCCGGGCGGGGTGTGAGATTTGTGACGAATTTCGAGGGGAAATACCAGCGTAAATCCTCATGTACATTAACCCTGATAATGGGCTCAACTATCACGCGATACATTAGGTAAACCACTCCGGAAAGAATCATGTTCCTGAAAATCAGGGAAAAAAGCAATCCGAAGCTCAGGTAGGTAAATATCTGAACGAAAAGTGCAGCGAGAATCCAGGAATGGTCAAAAACCAGGTTGAAGGTGATCTTATAACTATAGAACAAGCCTGAGGCAACGCTTGAAACTCCCACGAGAAGAACAACATAAAAAGATAAAAGCGAGATCAATATTATTTTTTGGAGGAGTAGGTCTGTGCGGCTGAGTCCAAAAATCAACTGCTGCTTGTAGGTTTTATTGTTGAACTCGTTACAGGTCATCATAATTACCAGCAGCACGAGACTGATGTTGTAAAAACTCGATATCCAGGTCGTGAAGTTCCAAACATGAGGGAACTGGTATAAGGGGAGAATTGTGACGAAAGGGATTTTCAGATCAACCCGAGGAAGGAAAAAAATTCCCACAATAAACAGTACCAGGTGCAAACCGATAAGTATCCTGAAGGGGATATAATTCAAGGTTTTCCGGAGCTCTATTTTCAGAAGTTTAATCATGGCTTATTCTTTAACCAGTTCAAGAAACTGGCTTTCCAGGGTTTTTTGATAGAGAATTATTTCGCTGAGCACCAGGCCTTTTTCAAATGCAAAACGGTTGAGGTCGGCAGAGTTGCTGCCTTCCTTAAGGCTTACCCTGACAGCAGAATTTTCGGCCCGGAAGTGGTTAATAAAAGGACAGTCTCCAAGAATCTGCAGTAACAGCTGTGGATTGTCGGCCTTAACCTCAAGCAGGCTTTCTCCTTTGAGCAGGGCTCTGACATTGCCTTCTGCCAATAAATGCCCGCTTTTTAGGATGGCCACATCAGTACATACTTTTTCAACCTCGCTGAGTATATGGCTTGCCATGATTATGGTTTTTCCCTTATCAGCTTGTTGCATTATCAGTTCTCTTACTTCTGCAATTCCCTCCGGATCCAATCCGTTGGTAGGTTCATCAAGCACCAGCACCTCGGGATTACCAAGCAGAGTAGACGCTATGCCCAAACGCTGTTTCATCCCAAGGGATAAAGTGAAAAAACGTGATTTGCGCCTCTCGAAAAGCTTCACGGTTTTAAGTACGTCAGGGATATCACCAAAGCCACAGTCTTTAATTTGAGCGATGATTTTCAGATTGTTTTCTAAGCTAAGGTAGGGATAGAAGGACGGCGTTTCGATAAGCGAACCAATTCTCCGCCGAACACTTGCGCTCGACTTTTCCCCAAACCAGGAGAAAGATCCCTCGTCCTGCTCCAGAACTCCTGTGAGGATAGAGAGGGTTGTGGTTTTCCCGCTTCCATTGGGCCCAAGAATACCAAAAACCTGCCCCTGTCTGACCTCAACAGTCAGGTTGGATAATGCTTTTACCGAACCATAGGATTTTGTGAGATTCTTTATTTGAAGAATTGGGTTAAGAATGGGCATAGAATAATCTTAAATTTCGGTCGGAAATATATTTGCAATTGCATTTTTTATGCAAAGGCAGCAGAAATGGATGTTTTTTCAAAAGCCGAGGCATTTGAAATTACCGCGCTTCAAAATCAATGGCCCATTTCGGTCATAAACTTAATTCTAATCAAGCGGATATCCTCTTCAGTATAATGCTCCTCGCCAAGTTCCTTAAGAGCATCGGTAAGCGATTCGGTTTCGGCCTCTTCTCTGAAATAGCTGTAGATTTCTTCCTGTTTGTCCTCGTCCATTACCTGGCTTATGTAATAGTCAAGATTAAGCTTGGTACCGCTGTTGATGATTGCTTCGATTTCAGTGAGCAACTCGGGCATTTCAATGTTTTTGGATTCTGCAATGTCGTCCAGGGCAATTTTGCGGTCAACACTCTGAATAATAAAAACTTTCAGGCCGGATTTATTCACAACCGATTTAACGACCATGTCCTGAGGCCGGATGATTTCTTTTTCCTCGACGTAGGTTTGAATAAGCTTAATAAACTCCTTGCCATAGCGTTGAGCTTTTCCCACACCTACGCCAACACAGTTTTGAAGTTCTTCAATTGTAATTGGGTACTGTATTGACATATCCTCCAGGGAGGGGTCTTGGAAAATTACAAATGGGGGGAGTTTTGACTCTTTTGCTATTTTTTTTCTCAGGTCCTTCAGGATATTGAAGAGCTCAGTATCCACGCCTCCCCCGCTAACTCCTTCACCAGGTTCAGGATCTGAAGATTCTTCATAGTCGTGATCCTGCGTTAACATGAACGATTGAGGGTCTTTTAAATAGTCGCGACCGGCATCGCTCAGGTAAAGCAAGCCGTAGTTCTCAATATCCTTCAGTAGAAATCTGGCAATGAGAGCCTGACGGATGACAGCGTTCCAGAAACGAATGTCTTTATCTTTTCCGATCCCGAAGATTTCAAGCTTGTGATGGCTATATGCCTTAACCCCGGAGGTGGCTTTTCCGGCAAGCACATCTGCTATGTGATCGGCCTTGAACTTCTCTTTTACCTCAAGAATTGTCTCGAGCACATTTACAACATAATCCTGTCCTTCGAATTCTTCTTTGGGGTTGATGCAGTTATCGCAGTTTTCACAATCGTCTGCCATCACTTCTCCGAAATAGTTGAGAAGCACTTTTGGTCTGCAGACAGCCGATTCAGCATAAGCAACTGTTTCCAGCAAGAGTTGCCGGCCGATTTCCTGTTCGGCAACGGGCTTGCCCTGCATAAACTTTTCCAGCTTCTGAATATCCTTGTAGCGATAGAAAGCGATACATTTTCCTTCTCCTCCGTCTCTGCCTGCTCTGCCGGTTTCCTGATAATAACCCTCGAGACTTTTTGGCATATCATAGTGGATGACGAAGCGAACGTCAGGTTTGTCAATCCCCATCCCGAAAGCGATAGTGGCAACAATTACATCCACCTCTTCCATAAGGAACTTATCCTGATTTTGGGTGCGGGTGGCAGCGTCCATTCCTGCATGGTATGGCAAAGACTTTATGCCGTTTACTTTAAGAGCTTCGGCAAGTTCTTCAACTTTCTTTCTGCTTAGGCAATAAATAATACCTGATTTTCCTTTGTTGTTGAGGATAAACTTGATGATTTCCTTTGTGGCATTAATTTTCGGGCGGACCTCATAATAAAGGTTGTGTCGTCTGAAGGAGGATTTGAAAACATCCGCATTGAGCATATCCAGGTTTTTCTGAATATCATGCTGCACCTTTGGCGTGGCAGTTGCCGTAAGCGCAATGATTGGCGCGTTTCCTATTTTATTGATAATTGGACGTATCCTGCGGTACTCCGGCCTGAAATCGTGACCCCACTCTGAAATGCAATGGGCTTCATCAACAGCGTAGAATGAAATCTTCACACCCTGAAGAAAGTCGATATTCTCTTCTTTGGTAAGCGATTCGGGGGCTACATAAAGCAACTTTGTGAGTCCGTTGGTAACGTCTTCTTTTACCTTGGCTATTTGAACTTTCGTTAGCGATGAATTCAAGAAATGAGCCACTCCATCGTTGGTGCTGAAACTTCGCATCGAATCTACCTGATTTTTCATCAATGCAATCAAGGGGGATATAATGATTGCAGTACCTTCCATAATAACGGCTGGTAGCTGATAGCATAATGATTTCCCTCCTCCTGTGGGCATCAGAACAAATGTGTCATTCCCATTCATTACATTCAGGATGATTTGCTCCTGAGCGTCCTTGAAATTATCAAACCCGAAGTACTTCTTCAGGTATTCATGCAAACTGATATTTACCTCGTTACCCATTTAAAAACCCTTATTAAATTTGAAATAACAACATACAACAAAAAAATCAATGAATCGTCAGATTAACAATACTTTAACAGGTTTTGTAGTTAGGGGAGATCCTAAAGTCTGATCTTAGACTTAAACTTAATGCTTTTTTGTTGAATAAAAAAACTTCTGTAATAAAAAAACTCGTTTTTTTAACGTCGGGGAAAGTATTTCCAGACTTAGTTTCCTGAAAATGAGTTTGTTTTTTGATAGTCATCTTTACAATACGACAAAGTTAGTTTTTTATTACATTTAGTTTAACTTGGACCCCGAAGAAAAATCAATCTAAGTAAATAATCTCCTCCTCCAAGCCGCTCAGGTGGAGCATCAAAAGAACCAGGTTTGCTTCTTTCATTACTGATGCGAAGCTTCATCTAAGCGACCCAGGGCAAGGTAAACGGAGGGAATTTCCGTTTGAATTGTCATCCTGTCAAAGTTACGGAAGTTATGTACTTAAAAAAGGCTGTCAAGTCGAAGCTGAAATCACATATATTTTTATTTACTTTGCGCGGGCATAGAACCAAAAGAGTAAAGCAAAAACATAATGGCAAAAAAGAAAGAGGAGGAGATGTCATTTCTTGACCACCTGGAGGAATTGCGGTGGCGGCTGATACGTTCAGTTGTTGCAATTTTTGTGGGAGCCATTGTTGCGTTCGTTTTTAAGGATGTTGTCTTCAGCAGTATAATACTTGCTCCACGAACCCCGACATTCTGGACTAATAGAGTGCTTTGTGAATTGGGCGGCTATTTGAATACTCCCAGTTTGTGTATCAACACTGTTCCACTCCAAATTATTTCCGTGAAAATGGCCGGACAGTTCAACATGCATATCCTAGTAAGTCTCGTTCTTGGACTGATTGTGGCCTTCCCTTATGTTTTTTATGAGTTCTGGAGTTTTATCTCCCCTGCATTGCATACAAAAGAAAGAAAACATGCTAATGGAGCCATCTTTTTTAGCTCCGCCTTATTTATTTTGGGCGTGCTGTTTGGCTTTTTCATGATTGTTCCGCTCACCATTCATTTTTTGGGAACCTACAACGTCAGTCCCGATGTAACCAACACGATCAATCTGATCTCATACGTTTCAACCATTACATCGGTGGTCTTTGCCTCAGGTGTGGTTTTCGAACTGCCTGTAATTATGTTCTTTTTAACCAAAATAGGATTGGTTACCCCTGAATTCCTAAAGAAATACAGAAAGCACTCGATTGTTATTATTATGATTGTGGCGGCAATCATTACTCCCCCGGATATTTTCAGTCAGATACTTGTGGCAATTCCTTTATTGATTTTGTATGAGGTTAGCATTCTAATATCAATGAGAATTACCAGGCAGCGAAAGAAAAAAGCTGCGGAAGAAAGCAAGTCCTGATAAAAACATTAAATTGCCGAAATGAAACTCTATACCAGGAATTTAGTAAAGCGATACCGCTCAAGAACGGTGGTGAAAGGGGTTTCTATTGAACTTAGCCAGGGTGAGATTGTGGGGCTCCTTGGCCCGAACGGGGCAGGCAAAACAACCTCGTTTTATATGATGGTGGGGCTCATTACCCCAAACGACGGAAAAATATTTATTGACGATCAGGATATCACCGAAGAGCCGGTTTACAAAAGGGCGCGAAGGGGAATAGGATACCTTGCTCAGGAAGCATCCGTTTTCCGAAAGTTAAGTGTTGAAGACAATATCAAGGCGGTGCTCGAGCTCTCCGGAATGTCGAAGCCCGAACAAAACGAAAGGCTCGAATCGCTTTTAAATGAATTTGGCCTGAATAAAATCAGAAAGAGTCTGGGTATTCAACTCTCGGGAGGAGAACGAAGACGTACCGAAATTGCCAGGGCACTTTCCCTGAACCCTTATTTTATTCTTTTGGACGAGCCTTTTGCCGGTGTAGACCCGATTGCTGTTGAAGATATACAGTCAATTATATCCCAGCTGAGCAAAAAAAACATCGGGATTCTTATTACCGACCATAACGTTCACGAGACTTTATCAATCACCGACAGGGCATATCTGCTGTTCGAAGGGGAGATTTTAAAGGCGGGAACAGCCAAGGAACTGGCTGATGATGAGGAGGTGAGAAGACTTTATTTGGGGAAAAATTTTGAATTGCGATAATTGTCAAATTTTGAGTAGCTTTGCAAAAAAATTTTTACCGCGGGTGTGGCGGAATTGGTAGACGCGCCAGACTTAGGATCTGGTACCGCAAGGTGTGGGGGTTCGAGTCCCTTCATCCGCACTTCTTGAAACCGCTGATGCTTCCCGTTGCAATAACGGTGGCATCAGGCGGTTTTTAAGGTTTAATCGGGATGATTACTAATTTATTATTTTCAAATTGAAGTAGAATGAACATTACAAGTCAAAAGATTGACAACCTGAATGCAGTTGTTACTATCAAAGTCACACCTGAAGATTATCAGGTTAAGGTTGAAGAAGTATTGAAAGATTATCGGAAAAAAGCCAAAGTAGATGGTTTCCGTCCCGGCATGGTTCCCATGGGCTTGGTAAAAAAACTGTATTATAAGCCCATACTTGCTGAGGAGATTAATAAGATCATTTCTGAAAACCTTATGAATTATATCAGGGATGAGAAAATGAAAATTCTCGGCGAACCCCTTCCTCATCAGGATGATTCCAAAACGATTGACTTCGAGAAGGATAGTGAGTTTGAATTTTCTTTCGATATCGGGCTTTATGAAGAATTTACCCTAAATATTTCCGAAAAGGATAAAATCAAATACTATAATATTAAGGTGGAGGATGATGTAATCAAGGAATACACCGATAATGTAACAAAGCGTTATGGCGATTTTACAGTTGTTGAAGCCGCGGGAACCGATGAGCTTATCAAGGGCAACCTCTTCCAGGTCGACTCCGAGGGCAAAGCAATCGAAGAAGGCATAAAGGCGGAGAACATCAGCATATCCCTCGACATGATGAAGGACGATTCTGTAAAGGCCTTATTCAAAGGGGTAAAAGCAGGGCAAAGTGTTGATTTCGATCTCAGAAAGGCCTATCCCAGCAATGCCGAACTAAGCTCACTTCTTAGAATCGACAAGGATTTGGCAGATACCGTTCAGGGCGAATTCCGTATTGATATCGCGGAAATACTCGAATTCAAAAAGCATGAGTTGAACCAGGAACTGTTTGACAAGCTCTATGGCGAAAACCAGGTTAAATCGGAAGCTGAATTCCGCGAGAAACTGGTTGGGGAACTTAAAACCAATTATGAACGCGAATCGAATTACAAGTTCGCTCTCGATGCCAAGGAATATCTCATTGGGAAAGCTAAACCAGCCCTGCCCGTCGATTTTCTCAAACGATGGATTGTTGAGGCTAATGAGAAAATGACAGCAGAGCAAATTGAAGCGGAGTTTGCTGATTACGAAAAAGAATTCCAGTGGCAGCTTATTAAAGACCAGTTGATTCGTGAAAACGACATTAAGGTCAGTGAGGAGGAATTACTTGAATATGCAGTTACTCTGGCAAGAAACCAATTCTACCAATATGGCCTGTACAATGTTCCTGAAGAGCATATTGTGCAATATGCCAAGGAGCAGCTTACCAAGAAGGAAGAGGCTCGCAGGATTTATGAGCAGAAATTTGAGGACAACATCTATAAGCTCATGAAAGAAAAGGTTAAGTTGGTTATGGAAGAAACAACAGCGGAGAATTTCAAGAAACTTTTTGAGAAATAGTTTTATCGCTGTGGGGTCGATATGCTTAAAGACTTTTCGCGTCTCCAAAAACATAAATAATTATCGTAAATTTGAGGTTTAAAACAAATCCGCATCATGAATCCAAAAGACGATTTTCGAAGATATGCAACTAAGCATATAGGTATCAGCAGTCAGAATCTTGACACTTATACCTCGGTGTACAACAGCTATATTTCCCCTACTATCATTGAGGAACGCCAGCTGAACATTGCCACAATGGATGTGTTTTCAAGGCTTATGATGGATCGTATCATTTTCCTGGGAACCCCTATTGATGATTATGTTGCAAATATTATACAGGCCCAGCTTTTATACCTGGAGTCGGCTGATCCTTCAAAAGATATCCAGATTTATTTCAATACTCCCGGCGGAGGTGTTCATGCCGGTTTGGGTATTTACGATACCATGCAGTATATCGGGTCTGATGTTGCTACCATTTGCACAGGGATGGCAGCCTCAATGGGCGCCGTGTTGCTATGTGCAGGAACTAAAGGGAAACGTTCGGCCCTTCGGCATTCCCGCGTAATGATTCACCAACCCATGGGCGGTACTCAGGGTCAGGCATCCGATATCGAAATCACTACCCGTGAAATACTTAAACTCAAAAAGGAACTTTACCAGATTATTGCAGACCATTCAGGAAACCCGTTCAAACGGGTTGAGAAGGACTCCGACCGTGACTACTGGATGACAGCAGAAGAGGCAAAGGAATATGGTATGATCGACGAGGTTCTGGTCAGAAACGTAACGAAAAAGTGACAAAAACCAAAAGTTCAATGGATCGCTGCTCTTTTTGTGGTAGGGAAAAAAAGGATACCAACCTGCTGATAGCAGGCATATCCGGACATATCTGCGATAGGTGTATTGATCAGGCATATACCATCGTTCAGGAAGAGATCGGTAAAAAAGGGGAGTTCGACCTAAATCAGCTCAAGCTGCTTAAACCTGCTGAAATCAAAGCCTTCCTGGACCTTTATGTTATCGGTCAGGACGAAGCCAAAAAATATCTTTCTGTTGCAGTGTATAACCACTACAAGCGATTGATGCAAACCACAAGCAAGGATGACGCCGAGGTGGAGATCGAAAAATCAAATATTATCCTTGTGGGCGAAACGGGAACTGGCAAGACACTTCTTGCCCGGACCATTGCAAAAATGCTTCATGTTCCCTTCACAATTGTTGATGCCACGGTACTTACTGAAGCCGGTTATGTTGGGGAAGATATCGAAAGTATTCTTACCCGTCTGCTTCAGGTAGCCGATTATAACGTTGAAGCCGCTGAAAAGGGAATCGTTTTTATTGATGAGATCGACAAAATTGCCCGCAAAGGCGATAATCCCTCTATAACCCGAGATGTATCCGGGGAAGGCGTGCAGCAGGGCCTTTTGAAACTTCTTGAAGGTTCCGTGGTTAATGTGCCACCCCAGGGAGGTCGCAAGCACCCCGACCAGAAGATGATTCCGGTGAACACAAAGAATATTCTGTTCATTTGCGGGGGAGCCTTTGACGGTATCACCCGCAAAATAGGCCAGCGCTTGAATACCCAAGTGGTAGGATATACCGCCAGCAAATCAAAGGAACAGATCGATCGCGACAATCTTTTACAGTATATTGCACCTCAGGACCTAAAAGCTTTTGGGCTGATCCCCGAAATTATCGGACGATTGCCTATACTCACATATCTAAGCCCGCTCGACCGCACAGCTCTCAGAAGAATTTTGACAGAGCCCAGAAATGCCATTATCAAGCAGTATGAAAAACTCTTCAACATGGACGGGATTTCTTTGAGTTGGGACGAGAAGGCACTCGACTATATCGTCGACAAAGCCATCGAGTTTAAACTCGGAGCCCGAGGCCTGCGATCCATCTGCGAAGTTATTATCATCGACGCAATGTTTGAACTTCCCTCGAAAAACGAAAAAACAGTCAGCGTAGGATTGGGATATGCCAAAGAAAAGCTCGAAAAAGCCAACTTACAGCGACTGAAAATGACCGGGTAATCCGGAAGCCTTAAATTCCTTTTTGTCCAGAGAATGCGCTGCGTGAAAAAATGTTTGCATAAGCGGTAATCGGGCTGCAATCAGGGAAATTTGAAAAACTAAACCTTCGTACATATCTGTACTTGTACATGAAATCAAAACTAAGCTTAGTTTACATTAGCCTCATATTGGCTATGCTTTTTTGGGGTTATACGTTTGTGGCCTTTAAGATTGCACTCGATTCCTTCAAGCCTATAAGCATAATCTTTTTAAGACTTCTTATATCGGTTGTTTTTCTTTTTACTTTCGCCCGCATCGCCGGTAAACTTCAAGCCGTAAAACGAAGCGATTACAAGTATTTTGTTCTGATGGCTTTTTTCGAGCCTTTTCTGTATTTCCTTGGGGAGAGTTTCGGACTGACCTATGTGTCACCAACCATGGGCTCGGTAATTATCGCCATAATCCCGCTGATAGTGCCTATTGCAGCCTACTTTATTTACCGTGAGCGGCTGACGATTCTTAACTGGATCGGATTGATTGTGTCGTTTGGCGGTGTAATTGCCGTTGTGTTCTCCAGCGAGGTTGAAATCGTGGCCCGCCTTAAAGGAGTTTTGCTGTTGTTCCTGGCAGTTCTGGCGGCGGTGGGTTATTCGCTTACCGTTAAAGGCTTATCGCACAAGTATAACGGCTTTACCATTACTGCCTATCAGAATGCCCTCGGCATCATGATGTTTCTGCCCTTGTTTCTCTGGTTCGATGCGGGAACTATTCTCTCAGCCCGGCCTACAACCGAAGGGTGGATATCTCTCTTGTACCTTGCAATATTCGGATCCTCCCTGACCTTTGTGCTTTTCACTTTTGCCATTCGCGAAATCGGCGCTTCCAAAGCGAACATATTTACAAACCTGATTCCTGTGTTTACTGCGGTGTTTTCGTTCTTCCTCCTTAAAGAAGCAATGCCCGGACTTAAAGTAGCAGGCATTTTTGTTGTGCTTATTGGCGTATTCCTTTCTCAGGTAAAAAGTATCAAATTCAAAAAGCAAAAAGCAACTCCGGTGAATTATCAGTTCCCTGCTTAACATTTTCCATATGGCTTATTCTGCAGACAGCATCGAAAAAAAGGCCCGGGACGACGAAAAACTCAACAAGGAATTAATTCGAATCTTCAAGAAAAAGCCGCCCCGCAACCTCGATGAGATCTTTCAGGACGCGCATGAGCGGGTTTTTGAGCGGGTTGATTGCCTTAGTTGTGCAAATTGCTGCAGATTCCTTGGTCCGCGCATCACCGACAAAGACATAGAACGGTTATCAAAGCATTTCAAAGTGAAAGCGGCGGTATTTGTTCAAACCTACCTCAGGTTGGATGAGGACAACGATTATGTTTTCCGCGAAATGCCCTGTCCTTTTCTTGAAAGCGACAATAAATGCAGAGTCTATGAGCATCGGCCCAAGGCATGCAGAGAATATCCCCATACCGATCGCAAAAAAATTCACCAAATCCTCGATCTGACCCTTAAAAACACTTATGTTTGTCCGGCAGTTAATGAGATTCTCAGCGAATTGCGGCTCTGGAAAGCCGGGCAATAAGATTGATCCACAAGATGTTTTTATGATTCCCGCAATTAAATGAATTATCTTTTCATCATACAAGGGGAGGGAATGGGGCATACCACCCAGTCGTTGGCATTGCGCTCAATGCTTGAGAAGAATGGGCACACAATTGAAGCCGCATTTATCGGGACAAGTGTTTTCCGCCCAAAGAACCCTTTGTACTCTAAAATTGCGCATGAGAACTTTTTTAGTCCTGTTTTCCTTCGACGTAGGGATAAGACCGGGATTAACCTCTTTACCACATTTCTGTTTAACATCATTTTTTCACCCCTGTATATTTTCTCGATTCTTCGCCTGGCCTACCGGATCAGGGTCTCTGGTGCCGATGCGATAATCGTTTTTTATGACGCAATAGGTCAGTTGGGTACCTTTTTCTCCTTTTCAGGGAAACCTGTTTATTCCATCTCGCATCATTTCTTTTTCGAACATCCTTCTTTTCAGTGGCCCTCGAATCGGAAAGCAGAGCGCACCCTCTTGCGGCTTCACTCATGGCTTGCGTCGGTGGGTGCCCGAAAAATACTGGCACTTTCATTCACCGATGAGGTCTCTATCCCCCGAAAAAAAATTCTGGTTATGCCGCCGTTACTCAGATCTGAAATTTTGGAAGCAATTCCACAAAACGGCAATCATATTCATGTTTATGCCATGCAACCCGGATATATCCATGAAGTTGTCAGTCTCGCCCGGGCAACTCCCCACAAGCAATACAAGGTGTTTTTGAACGAATTTGAGGATGAGATTGAACTTCCTTCCAATGTTCATGTTTCTTTTGTTTCGGGGGATGAATTCATGGAGTCATTAAAAACTTCCGAAAAGGTAATGTGCACTGCAGGATTTGAAACTTTGGCCGAGTCGGTTTACCTTAACAAGCCCCTTTCAGTTGTGCCTTCGGTCGGCCATTTTGAACAATACTGCAATGCGCAGGATGCTTTAAGGATTTGTGCAGCAAGGGTTTTGGAACATTTCGACGAGATCGGGCCGGTATTGGAAAAGAATAATCCTTTGCATGTCGGATTTAAGAAATGGGTGGGCAGTGCCGAGATTCTTTTTCTGAAAACCTTAACAGAATAACCTGCTTGTACACTATCTTGATTTTTTGTACGTTTATGGATTAAACTTTTTAGCCACGGCGAAACCGCAAGCTATGTTGCGGTCAAAACTTAGTTTAGCCTGTTTTTTATTTTATTAATGCATAATTGCCCCTAAACCGATAGAATGAAGAGAGCTTTTCTATTTATCTTTTTTTTCGCTGTCATTGCTTTGGCAGCCACAGCGCAGATAGGCGGGCACTACACCTACGCTTTTCTTAATCTCACCAACTCTGCCAGAGTTGCATCGCTGGGAGGCAAATCGGTTTCTATTACCGGCGATGACCTGAATATGCCTTTTCATAACCCCTCTCTTTTGAACCCGGGCATGGATCGGCACATGGTTTTGAATTATGTGGGCTATTTTGCAGGTATAAAATACGGGTATGCAAGCTTTGCTCGCGATTTTGGAAACAAGGGAACTTTTGCCGCTGGAATGCATTATTCCAATTATGGTACCTTTACCGCAGCCAATGAGACAGGGATTGTTACCGGTGAATTTCAGGCCGCAGAATATGCCCTTAATCTGATATATTCCCGGAAAATCGACAGCCTTCTAACCGTCGGGATCAATGTAAAGCCTGTGTATTCAAGCCTCGAGAGCTATAACTCGCTGGGGCTTGCTGCCGACTTGGGGATTACTTATTTCAATCCCGATCGGTTGTTTTCTGCGGCCCTTGTTTTAAAGAACCTTGGCACTCAAATTATCAAATATTACCCGGGAGCAGAGCGCGAAAACCTTCCCTTCGAAATCCAGGCTGGATTTTCTCAAAAGCTTATGCACGCCCCTTTTCGTTTTTCACTTACCCTTCAGCATCTTCAGAAATTCGACCTTAGCTACGAGAGCTCCGTAAATAGCAATAGCACCTACGACCCGCTAAACGGAGAGGAGATCAATAAGAACAAGTATGAGGTTTTCGGGGATAAACTTATGCGCCATGCCATAATTGGAATGGAGTTCCTGCCCGGAGAAAATTTTTATGTAAACCTCGGATACAATTACCAAAGAAGGCAGGAGCTTAAGGTTCCCGTTCGGGTTGGTATGGTGGGCTTTTCTTGGGGATTTGGAATGAAAATCAACAAGTACCGCTTCAGCTATGGCCGCTCCACTTATCATCTGGCCGGTGCTTCCAACCATTTTTCGCTAAGCGTTAACCTTTCGGAATTTTACTCACGGAAATAATTATCCTGCCAAAAAGAGGAATTGAGATGCAGGAATACTATTTTTGCTATTCAAATATTTCTTTATGATCAGCAACTTACCAGCTTTGGTAATCGCCATCGACGGACACTCATCGACCGGAAAAAGCAGTTTCGCCAAAGCCATTGCAAAAGAACTCGGATATACCTACATCGACAGTGGAGCCATGTACAGAGCAATTACTCTGTTTGCCCTGCGCGAGAAAATTATTATCGGTGAACATGTGGATGAAGAACGGCTTGCCGAGGCTATCGACCTGGTTATGATCTCTTTTGTCAGAAACAATGAAAGCGGAAAGATTGAAATGCACCTCAATCTCGAAAATGTTGAGGATGAGATCAGGGGAATTAAGGTTTCTGAAAAGGTAAGCGTTATAAGCAAAATCGGATTTGTTAGGAGGAAGTTGGTGGAGTACCAACGCAAAATGGGTGAGAACTCTTCGGTGGTAATGGATGGGAGAGACATAGGTACCGTTGTTTTCCCCAATGCAGATATTAAAATATTTATGACCGCCGATCCCTTGATTCGGGCAGAGCGCAGATTCAAGGAACTGCATGAAAAAGGCGATAATGTTAGCCTTCAGACTATCGAGCATAATATTCTCGAACGCGATTTTATTGACCAGAACCGTGAGGAAAGTCCGCTTTGCAAGGCCGACGATGCTTTGGTTCTTGATAATAGCTACATGACCCCCGAAGAGCAGATGGTCTGGTTTAGAAACCTCGTTTCCGGCAAGTATAAGCTCGAGTTGTCATGAAAGTATCCATCGAAGAAAAATCGGGCTTTTGCTATGGGGTTGTCCGCGCCGTTGAAATGGCTGATTCTATTCTCGAAAAAGGCGAAGCCCTCTATTGTCTTGGGCAGATCGTGCACAACGAAATGGAAGTGAAGCGCCTGGAAGAAAAGGGAATGATTACTATTTCGCGGGATGAGCTTCCCGCATATCGCAATTGCAAAATGCTGATCAGAGCCCACGGAGAGCCTCCCTCCACCTATGAAATTGCCAGGAAGAACAATATTGAAATAATTGATGGAACCTGTCCGATTGTTCGCAAGATACAATCCGGTATCTCAGCTAAGTCAGCCGAAAAGGACGTGCGAATCCTGATCTTCGGGAAAAAGGGACATCCGGAAGTTGAAGGCCTTTATGGGCAATCTCCCGAAAAAAGCTTTGTTATAAGCTCTGTTGAAGAGGCCCGAAATACCCAGGTTGCCTCAATTCTGCATTTGTATTCTCAAACAACCATGGATACGGATGCCTTTGCTGCGGTTGTTTCCATTCTTGAAGGGAGGCTGCAGCAAGCAGGAGGTAGCCTTGTTGTGCACAACACGATTTGCGGTCATGTGTCGCACCGTCGGCCCGGCTTGAAGAAGTTTGCTTTGGAGAACGACATGGTTATTTTCGTGGGAGGAAAGCACAGCTCCAACGGCAAGGTGCTTTTTGAAGTATGCAGGGAAGCGAATCCACGCAGCTTTTATGTGGGTGAGCCTGAAGAGCTCGAAAAATCGTGGTTTAAGGATGTTGAAACAGTGGGTCTTACCGGTGCTACTTCAACCCCTCGCTGGCAGATTGATCTGGTTGCGGAAAGAATTAGGGGGTTTTGATTAGAATTAATCATAAATTAATTTTGAAATTGAAATCTATTCTGTTTTAATGCTATTTTTGTTCTGCGTTTCCGGTATAGGGAAACGATAATTTAGTACGTTAATCATTATTACATGGGAAAAATTAAGAAAATTGGAGTCCTAACCTCCGGAGGTGATGCTCCCGGCATGAATGCTGCAATTCGCGCGGTAGTTCGCACAGCGATCTTTCATGGCCTTGAAGTAGTAGGAATACGGCATGGCTATAATGGCATGATAAACGGCCATTTCAAAGATATGAAAACATATAGCGTCAGCGACATTTTAGCTAAGGGCGGTACTATTCTAAAAACCGCCAGAAGTGAAGAATTCCGAACAGTTGCCGGACGCAAGCTTGCTTATGCAAACCTCAAAAAGGAGAAAATCGATGCGGTTGTTGTTATCGGGGGAGACGGTTCTCTAACCGGAGCCAGAATGTTTTGCGACGAGTATTATGATATTCCTTTTGTTGGAATCCCCGGAAGTATCGACAATGATATTTTTGGTACCGATTATGCTATTGGTTATGATACAGCTCTGAATACCGTTATCGAAGCAGTTGACAAGATCAGGGACACCGCCAGCAGTCACAATCGCCTGTTCTTTATCGAGGTAATGGGTCGCGATGCCGGTTTTATTGCTATGCACAGCGGTATTGCCTGTGGTGCAGAAGCTATTTTTATTCCGGAAGTTAAAAACCAGGTCAGCGGATTGAAGGATTATCTTGAAAAAGGATTTAAAAGAAGAAAATCAAGCAACATCATAATTGTTGCCGAGGGTGATGATGAGGGCGGTGCCATGGAAATTGCCGAAAAGGTTAAAGACGATTTCAAGGAATACGATGTAAGAGTCTCGATACTAGGACATATTCAGCGTGGGGGATCACCTTCCGCCTACGACCGCGTTTCTGCCAGCAAATTCGGTTATTATGCCGTTGAGGCACTTCTCGACGACCAGAAAAGCGTGATGATCGGCTTTAAAAACGGGGAAATTGTTCATGTGCCTTTCTCAAAAATCATAAAGATGCATAAGGCCGTTGAGGCCCCGCTTATCAAAATGGCAGAAATTCTTTCGGTCTAAAATCCAATTAAAGTCCAGACCACTCCTTAAGGTGGCCTCAAAAGCGCAGTTCAGGAACGCGGTTTGCAACGTTCAGGTTCTGCGCTTCTGTGTTTTCCTTAAGCTTATTCTCTTTTAACATTTCACCTCCTTTTTTATATCTTTATCGGAACAAATTTTTCCATGGACAGCCCCGCTCAATTTGCCGATATCATCCTGCCTCTTCCGATTAGTCAGGTTTTCAGCTATGAGATACCTGAAAATCTAATGCCTTCGGTGCTGCCTGGAAAGCGTGTTATCGTGCAGTTCGGAGCCAGAAAATTATATACGGGACTTGTTCGGCGCACGCATAACATATCCCCCGAAATAAAAGAACTAAAGGCTATTCTGGAGGTACTGGATGAAGTACCGTTGGTGAGTGAGATTCAGATGAGATTCTGGGAGTGGATGGCAGGTTACTATATGTGTGCTCCTGGTGAGGTGTTCAAGGCGGCGCTGCCTACAGGCCTCAAGCTTGAAAGCGAGTCGAGGATTCTGCCAAACGATGAGTTTGATGCGGCTGAAATTAAAAAGGAGCAGCTGGAAGCGCTTTTCTATACCATCCGGAATAACCCGGGATTATCCATTCAGGAACTTTCTAAACTCAGCGGTAAGGCAAACCTGCTCTCCGATATCCGCAAGCTTATCGATTATGACGCGGTTTTTCTTGAGGAGAAACTGAGAGAGACCCTGCGGATTAAAAAGGAAAAGACAATTGCCATAGCCGGGCATCTTGAGAGCGAAGAGGATTTGCAGACTTGCCTGGATAAACTTGCAACTGCACCGAAACAGCAACAACTGTTGATGGAGATTATAAGACGCTCGCTCGACCCGGAAGGCAAGCCTCAAAAAGCAATAATCCCGCTTTCTGATATTACGGCAAACCACAGTAATGCCAGCGTCAAAGCGCTGATTGATAAAGATATATTGGTTAGGTCTGAGCGCGCTCTAAGTTCCGAGGAGAGCCGGTCCGGCGGAACGGTTAAACCGGCAGAGCTGAATCCGGCTCAGGGAAAGGCCATGGATTTTATTCATCAGCTATTTCAGGAAAGAGATGTGGTTCTGCTTCATGGTGTGACGTCAAGCGGCAAAACAGAGATTTATATTCATCTTATTCAGGAAATGATTTTGCAGAACCGACAGGTCCTTTACCTGCTGCCTGAAATAGCGCTTACCTCACAGATTGTGAATCGCTTGAGGAAAGTTTTTGGCGATCAGGTTGGAATCTACCATAGCCGGTTTTCCGATGGCGAGCGCGTTGAAGTGTACCGCAGAACTACAGGAAAGGCAGAAAACAGGTATAAGATTATTCTGGGAGTGCGCTCGGCACTGTTTCTTCCTTTTACCAACCTGGGACTGATTATTGTGGACGAGGAGCACGAAAACACCTACAAACAATTCGATCCGGCTCCCCGCTACAATGCCCGCGATTCGTCGATGGTGCTGGCAGCCCTGCATGGAGCAAAAGTGCTGCTTGGAACAGCCACTCCCTCCATTGAAACCTATGCAAATGCACTTTCCGGTAAATATGGAATGGTGAAACTTACGGAGCGTTTTAACAAAGTGCTGATGCCCGAAATACGGATTTCCGATATCAGGGATGCCCGCAAGAGAAAAGCCATGAAGTCGGTTTTTACCCCCTCCCTGATCGACGCTATTTACGAAACCGTTGCCGCCGGAAAACAGGTAATTCTGTTTCAGAACCGCCGGGGTTTCTCTTCCTATGTGATGGACGAGACCTGCGGTTGGATTCCGAAATGCAAAATCTGCGACGTGAGTCTTACCTATCATAAATTCAGGAACACTCTCGAATGTCATTATTGCGGATACACCCGCAAAGTGCCTCAAAGCTGCGAAGATTGCGGGAGCACCCGAATCACAAACAAAGGCTTCGGCACCGAGCTGGTGGAAGATGATATTGCCCTCATATTTCCTGGGATCCGGGTGGCCCGGCTGGATCTTGATACCAGTCGTACCCGTAACTCCTATGAAACAATTCTTGAATCGTTCGGGAAAGGGGAGGTGGATATTCTCGTGGGAACCCAAATGCTTTCAAAAGGTCTCGATTTCGAAAACGTTGCCCTGGTAGGGATACTGGATGCCGACCAGATGCTGAATTTTCCCGATTTCAGGGCTTTCGAACGCAGCTACCAGCTGATGGCCCAGGTAAGCGGGAGGGCGGGGCGAAAAGACAAGCAAGGGAAGGTTATTATCCAGACCACCGACCCCGGCCTGGCACTCATACACTATGTGCGGGAAAATGATTACGAGTCGATGTTCAGGGACCAAATCGCCGAGCGGCAGATATTCAATTACCCACCGTTTGTGAGAATGATACGGATAACCCTTAAACACAAGGAATTTCCTCCCTTACAAAAAGCTGCAAATGCACTGGCAGATCAAATGCGGATAGTTTTCGGCAAACGGGTACTCGGTCCGCAGCAACCATTGGTTGGGAGGATCAGTAATTATTACTTGTTGAATATTCTGTTAAAAGTGGAAAAGAAATCTTCATTTGAAAAGGCCAGAAAATTACTGTCGGATATCATAAGGGAAACATCCAACTCCGATATTTTTAATTCGGTGAGGATATTGGCTGATGTTGATCCGTATTAAAATGACTCCTAATCCCACCCACCCCCATTAAGATACCTTTTTCCATGAGCACAACAATATTTTGCTGATAGTGCAAAATACCCTCAAATTCAGCCTGTGTTCTTTCCGGTCTTTAAGCCATTTTGGACAGGCTGGTACCTGCTGATGTAATAAGTGTCTCTCTATATAATCTCATGGGTATTAAAGTATAGGAATTTAGTTAAAAATGCTTAAAAATACATCCCTGGTTTATTATTTACCTTTTTAATAAGTAAATTACATTCAGATTTTTAAACTGCATGTTATCCGAAACTATTTTTTTGAAAAGAGGTTTTTCGGGTTATTCGTTTTTCCTGAAAAAAACCAAACGTATCCACAATCGCAAATCCAAATCCTTGAATTATTCAGGATTGAAAATTTGCAGCCTTCTTATTGGTTTTGTCTTACTTTTTTCTTCATGCCGTGATCTTGTTCAGTCTGAGTTTCCTGCTTTTACTCCTGTTCCGGCAATCAATAGCATTTTAGCGGCTGACAGTTTGTTCAGGGTACATGTTTCCTTAGCCGGAAGAATAGATAGCAATCAGCTTGATTTAATTGATAATGCAGAGGTTGAGCTTTTTATTGATGGTCAGTTTAAAGAAACCCTGGACTATACCGGGCAGGGAATTTATTCTTCAACCACCATTGTTGAACCTCTTAAAAATTATGTGTGTGAGGTTGCAATTCCGGGTTTTCAAAAGCTATCCTGCAGGCAGTCTGTTCCCCAAGCTGCTAGGATTTCGGAAATTGTTCATATAAATCAGGCAGGCAAAGACCCGGAGGGGTTTACATATCCCGCCATTAAATTTACATTCAATAACAATCCGTTCGAAAAGCAATATTTTGAAGTCGCAATAAAAATGATTAAGCACGGCTACGAATTGCAACCCGATCTCACAACAATCACAGATCCTGTACTGCTAAACGAGGGACTCCCAATTGCCTTATTCAGCAACGAACTTATCGGAGGAGATAGTTACACAATGACTATAAATTATTTAACAGGAAGCGGGGGATCCAGCGGGACAAACCTGTATCCCTTACTTGTTGAACTTCGAACTTTAAGCTATGACTACTACAAATACGTTAGGCAGTTGTATTTATATGAAAAAGGACGAAGCCCTGATTTCGGGAGTGGTTTAACTGCTTTCCCACTTTATTCAAATATTGAAGGAGGATATGGGATTTTTGCAGGGTATTCTGCTGTAGTATCGGATACAATAAATCCAAATCAATTTTCAGGAAAAAAATGAGGAACCAAAAATGCGGTTTACTGGCACTGGCCCTTTTTAGTATTGCAAACTTACTTTACGGTCAAAACACGGTACGGATCTCCGGTTTTGTAAAAGACCTTTCCTCAGGTGAAGTGCTCATTGGAGCAAACATTATTGAAGCAGGAACCAGCCATGGAACTATATCGGATTATAATGGTTACTTCAGCATTCTAATTCCAAGTCCTGCAAAAATTCAGGTGTCATTTATTGGATACTCTTCTCAGATAATTTCAGATATACCTCTTAAAGATACTTTATTGATTATCCATCTCACTCCGGGAAGTGAGCTTGATGAGGTTATAGTTAAAGCCGGCAGAACACAGAAATTCAATGTGGCAAGCCTTAAAAACATTGAGCTACAGCAAATACCTGCACTTGGGGGGAAACCCGATGTTTTAAAAGCCATTCAACTGCTTCCGGGCATACAGTCGCAGAATGAAGGCTCCAGTTTATTGTTGGTGCGTGGTGGTGACCCCGGACAAAATCTTTATCTTATCGATAACTGTCCCTTAATCTATGTTAATCATTTAGGGGGATTCACATCGGTGTTTAATCCGGATATCATTAATAATATTCTTGTTTACAAAGGTGGATTTCCTGCCCGTTATGGAGGTAAAATCTCTTCTGTTGTGGATATTACCCAAAAGGAAGGAGATAAGTCGGGCCTAAAGGGATCTTTTGCGATTGGACTTACTGATGCTTCCTTTACCGTTGAGGGTCCTCTGAAAATGAAAAACACCAGTTTTATACTAACCGGCAGGAAAACAATGGTTGATGCTTTACTGGGTACCGCAAGCTTATTATCCAGGGAGGGAGGATTTATTGTTTCATATGGTTATCACGATATCAATGGTAAGTTCACATGGAAACCAAATGATTCCAATAGCATCCATATAAATTTTTATGAAGGAGACGATTATCTGAATTATTGGTCACATACTCCCAAATATGGCGAAACAGGGAAAAACCATTTTTTGAATATCTGGGGAAACCGTTTGATTGCTGCTGATTGGAAACGTTCAGTTTCTCCTAAGCTTTTTATTTCAAACAGTGTTTCATATAGTAATTATCGTCTTAGAGAAAAACAATCCGCCACCATAATAAACAACAACCTCAAAGAAAAACTTGAGCGCAGGTATTTAAACTCTGTGCAGGATTTGTTTTTTCAATCGGGATTAAAATACAGCGCCTCCGGAAACTGGACAATTGACGCAGGTTTGCAGACATCCTGGTTAATGCATATTCCAAATTACTCATCCTGGTCATCCCAAACCATCCAACCGAAGAAAGAAAAGCTCAATGCTCTGGAAACGAATTTATTTTTTGATAATACTATTCTACTTCCCGGAGGTTTTAGTCTAAATCCCGGTATCCGTTTTTCAAATTACTTTATTAAGGATTACAGCAAATCTACCCTTGAACCCAGACTTAATGTGAGTCTGGATGTTAATCCAAACCACGCTCTGAATTTAAGTTACATGAGAGTGAGTCAAAGCTCTCACCTTATTTTTACTACCGGAAATATTATGAACAACGAAGTGTGGATCCCGGCAGACAAACAAGTGCCTGTAGCCAGTTCTGATCAGTTTTCTCTTGGGTGGAACGGAAATTTTAAGGAAAACATGTTTACAGCCGAGCTAAGCCTTTATTACAGAAGAATGCAGAAGCTATCAACCTATAAAGAAGGATATAGGAGTCTGATGGGAGACGAGAACTGGCGTTCAAAGATTGAATCCGGTGGTAAGGGTGAAGCGATGGGAGCTGAGTTTCTGGTTAGAAAGAATCTGGGCAAATGGACCGGCTTTGCAGCTTATACCCTTTCTAATGCTACGAGGCAATATCCCGGGATAAACAACGGAAAGGAATATTTATTTGACTATGACCGGCTTCACGTTTTTTCGGCCAATGCGAGTTATAAGATGAACGAAAAAATCAGTTTTAGTTTGTCATGGATATTCCAATCGGGCTTGCCTTATACACCCCCCATCGGACGCCAGTTAGTTCCTTCACTGCAACCCAATGAAAATGGGGATTATTTTTATTATGATGCCTTAATTTACGGAGAGAGAAACAGCGACAGAATGAAAGATTACCACAGGCTTGATCTTGGGATGAGCTATTCAACATTAACGAAGAAAAACAAGCGCAGGGCCGTTTGGAGTTTCTCAGTTTATAATGCATACAACCGAAAAAATCCCAATTACTATTACTTTAATACCAATAGTACCGGAGAAATAATTTTGCCCGAAATAGGCATGCCCTATAAGCCCGTTTCACTTTATCAGATGAGTCTTTTTCCAATTATTCCGAGCTTCTCCTATAAGGTTTTTTTTGATACAAAACCCTTAGGGGAAAATCCTCATACAAAAACCTTCAAGCAAAAGTTCTCCGACTGGCTCTATCAGGTGAACTAGTATAGCAGTTTAAACAATTACTAGATGAATCAGCGAAATATCCATATTATTCCAGCATCATGAAAAGATCAATATTGGCACTTTTATTTTCAGTCGTTTTTTTATTCAGTGCATTATGTCAGGATTCATACATTAAGAACCGATTGAATTTTAAACTTGCATATTCCAGGTATAACAACGGCTGGCATTCAGGAATGTCTTCAGAGTCACTAAGAATGGGTAATTATCGTTTGGAAGCGAATTATGGAGTTGCCAAGCATATTGAAATGGGAATCTACACAGGTTTCTCTTATTATCAATCAATGACTGGTTATTGGTCATATGGTATCAATGCGAATTATCATCTTCTGCCATTTATAATAGATTCGGATAATTTCAGATTCGATTTGTATTTTGCCGGAAAGTTTGGTGGATGGACTTCTTATTATACTCTTAATAATACTTTTGCTTCTAATGACTATTCTCATCGTTCGCCACATAAACTCGAATACGGATTTGGCCCCGGTGTTTCATTTTACCTCTGGAAGCATCTGGGTATATTTACCGAGTATTGTTATGGGAAATACTATTATAAAGAGAATAGTAATTTACGATATGGACTGACGTTGAAGTTTTAGGGGTATTGTAAAATAAAAAGGCTACTTATATTTTTCATAAATAAAATCGAAGTCCCTGTTGTTGTGTAAAATTTTAAAAGCGTTTTTAATTGCATAGTAGGCAATCATGCAATGGTTATAAAAGCAGCATCAGGAGCCGATGCAGTCCAGGTGGTTTATTACATAAGTTGCAAGTGAGTGGTATTAAAGCATGTTAGTTCGGTAAAAGGGTAGACAAGTCAGGAAAAAACTTACAATTCTTGACATTTGTACCAATAATTGGTATCTTTGAAAAAAAACGAATTATGGATAGAAATACTTCAATATCAATAGGAGACTATTTTGACAGTTTTATTAAAAGCAGAATATCTACTGGGCGATACAAAAATGCAAGTGAAGTTGTTCGGGCTGGATTAAGGCTTCTAGAAGAAGAAGAAAATAAGATTATGGCGTTAAGAGCCGCTATACAAGAAGGTATTGAAAGCGGAATTGCTCAAAATTTTGATCCGGATACACATTTGAGTAAATTAAAAACTAATAAAAACTTGAATGTCTAATTTTAAGTTTACAAATAAAGCTCTTTTTGACTTAACTCAGATTTGGAATTACACCTTGAAGAAGTGGTCGGAAGGCCAAGCAGACAGATACTATCATATGCTTATTGATAATTGCAAAGAGGTTGCATGTAACCCGGATTTAGGAAGAAATTATTCTGAAGTAATTACAAATTTGTTGGGATTTAAAGCAGGCAGACACATTATTTTTTACCGTAAGATTTCAGATGACGAAATAGAAATCACAAGAATTCTGCATGAGCAAATGGATATTGAGAATAGACTAAAAGATAAATAACCGCACATATAAATAGAACTTAATTTGGCCTGAAAGGCCTGACATTAAGTCCCTGTTGAACTAAATCCCAGCTAAATCTTCTGGACTTTATCTCAAACCATAAGGAATCCGTTTCTTTATCACAACAATAACTTTCTGATAATTTGAAAGATTTCCTAATATTTGATAAAGTCTGTATCTTTGGACTATGACCAAGCCAGAATTTGATAAGGATAAATTGATTAAGCACTGGATTGAAAGCTCTGATGAGGATTTCGAGACTATGATGGTTTTATTTGAATCAAAGAAATATTCCTGGGCTTTGTTTGTCGGCCACCTAATGGTAGAGAAATTACTGAAAGCGCTATTTGTTAAGGTAAATGGGGATCATCCACCTTTAATTCATAATCTATACAGACTTGCTGAGCTAAGTAAAATTGATTTAACTGACGAGCAATCAGACATGCTTGATAAGATTACCACCTTTAATATTAATGCCAGGTATGAAGATTTTAAAAAGGAATTTTCTTCATTGTGTACTTTTGATTTTACAAAAAACTGGATTGAAAAAATTAACATAATGAGGTCATGGATAAAAATGATGCTTTAAAAATTGCCGGTGATTATGCTGTTGAACTGAATGCGAATTTTAATTCCATAAGAATAATTCTCTTTGGTTCATATGCGAAAGGGAATTTTAATGATGATAGTGATATTGATATAGCTGTTATTTTCAAAGATTATAAAAGTTTTCCCGACATGCAGTTTGAATTAATGAAACTCAGACGAAAAGTTGATAGCCGGATTGAACCCCATCCATTTAGAGAAAGTGAGTTTGATACATCGAACCCGGTTGTAAATGAGATTATTAAATATGGAAAAGAACTCTAATAGCAATAGTTTATCTGGTTAAAAATAACGCAATTCAAATTCCGTAATCCATCTTAAATGTTCGAAAACACCGATATCGACAAACTCTTCAAGAAGTTCAGAAAGCAAAAAGTTTTAATTATTGGCGATGTAATGATCGACACCTACCTCTGGGGCAGGGTGGATCGCATTTCACCTGAAGCGCCCGTTCCGGTTTTATCAAATATTCATACCGAAAAGCGCCTTGGGGGTGCGGCCAATGTAGCCCTTAACATAAAAGCCATGGGTGCGGTTCCTATTTTGTGCTCCGTAATCGGCGACGATGAAAGGGGCAAGGAGTTTATTGAACTGATGAACTGCCAGAACCTTACAGACATTGGAATCATTATCGACTCAAAAAGAATTACTACCCAAAAAACCCGCGTGATTAGCGGCAACCAACATTTGTTGAGGCTGGATGAGGAGCAGGACGATTATATCAACCCAGAACCCGAGAAACGGATTATTGATATTGTTGAGAATATGCTCACCGAAGGTAAAATCGACTCCATCATTTTCCAGGACTACGATAAGGGAGTGATCACCCCTAAGATCATAGCGGAGGTTGTCAAGGTGGCTAACAAGCAGAAAGTTCCTGTGCTTGTTGATCCCAAAAAGAGGAATTTCTTAGCCTATGAAAAGGTGTCGCTCTTCAAACCGAATTTTAAAGAGCTTAATCAGGGCTTGAAAGCCGAGATCGACAAGCACGATCTGGAGAGTATTGCCAGTGCCATGGAAAACCTTCGTAAATCGAGAAATCACAAGATGGTGATGGTCACCCTTTCCGAACTCGGGATTATGATTAACGACAAGAACAGCTATCATCATCTTTCTGCCGAGATACGGGACATTGCAGATGTTTCGGGCGCGGGCGACTCGGTAATAAGCCTGGCTTGCCTTTGTCTGGCAGCTGGACTATCCCCTGTAGAGATTGCGGCGCTCTCGAATCTTGCCGGGGGGCAGGTCTGCGAAAGGGCAGGGGTTGTTCCTGTCGACAGGCTACAGCTCATGGAAGAATTCAAGGCCTTTATTCTTGAAAAAGATTAAATCAAACTTTTAATTACCTCATTTCCAATCGTAAGGAGTTTCCTGATAAACATAATAATTCAACCAGTTGGAGAACAGCAGGTTCGCATGAGCTCTCCATCGGATAACAGGTTGATTTTTCGGGTTGTTATCGGGGAAATAATTCTCGGGTACTTCAATAGCCAGACCTCTTGATACATCCCTGTCGTACTCGTTTTTAAGGGTGAGGGGATTGTACTCGAGATGCCCTGAAATAAAAATCTGCCGACCGTCTTTCGATACTACGATGTTTGACCCAACCTTGTCGGAATAAGCCAATACGAAAAGATCCGGATGGTTTTGAAGATCGTTGAGATGGTTTTCGGTGTGCCGGGAATGGGGTGCCGGGAAAATATCGTCGAAACCCCTGACCAGCGGCACTTTTGGGTCGGTGATGTTATGATCGAAAACTCCAAATGCCTTTTTCTTCAGGGGATATTTTTGTATGCCGTAATGATAGAACAATCCTGCCTGAGCTCCCCAGCATATATGGAGGGTGCTGGTAACATTGGTTTTGCTCCATTCCAGAACCTCGCAAAGGGATTTCCAGTAATCGACTTCTTCAAATTCGAGAAGTTCTACCGGTGCCCCTGTGATTATCAAGCCGTCGTATTTCTTGTGCCTGATCTGGTCAAAGGTTTTGTAAAACACCTGGAGATGCTCGCGGGGAGTGTTTTTCGATTCGTGCTCATCCATATAAAACAGGTCCAGTTCCAACTGAAGTGATGTGTTGGAAAGGGTGCGTATGAGATCGGTTTCCGTAACGATTTTTACAGGCATCAGGTTGAGCAGTGCAATGCGCAGGGGGCGGATATCCTGTTTTTCAGCCCGCTCTTCTTCCATGATAAAGATATTCTCATTCTTTAACTCTACAATTGCGGGGAGGTTATTGGGGACGTTTATGGGCATTTCGGTATGTTTTCTATTTTCATAAAAAATGAACGCCGCAAAGGTACACAAAGTTTAAAAATATCTTCAATTTGTGGTTTGTGAAGTTGAAACATCAGGTTATGGCGGATGGCATTTTTAATCCCTGAAATTTGTGATGGTGCGAATCATAGCGTACAAATCCCCTCTCCCTAAAAGCAATAGCTCAAATGAACATACCATTCGATAAAAATGTTAGGGGGCTTGAGAAAAGCAGTTTTTTATTTCGCATGTGATGCTTACTTTTATCTGAAACAATAATTGAGAATACTATGAAATTCGAAACCAAAGCCATTTGGGTGGGACAAGAGGCTGATGAGACCACGGGAGCAACAATTGTCCCCATTTACCAAACATCAACCTTCACGCAGTCGGAAGTCAATAAACACAAAGGATACGAATATTCAAGGGTGGCAAATCCAACACGTACCGCCCTGGATGTTTGCCTTGCAAGTCTTGAGGAAGGTAAACACGGGCTCACGTTCTCATCCGGACTCGCCGCCGAACACGCCGTGCTCTCTGTTCTTCGTCCAGACGACCATGTAATCGTGCCCATCGATATGTATGGTGGCACCTATCGTCTTATCAAAGAAGTTCTTGAGCCCTACAACATTCAGTTTACTTTTGTCGATTTCACCCGACTGGATGAAATTGAAAGTGCATTCCTTCCAAACACGAAGCTTGTATGGATCGAAACTCCTACAAACCCGGTCCTTAAGATTTTCGATATTTCGGCAATTGCGCTAATCAGCCATAACCATAATGCCATTGTGGTTGTCGATAACACCTTTGCAACCCCATATTTCCAAAAGCCATTGCTCCTGGGAGCCGACATCGTGATCCACAGCACAACCAAATACATCAACGGTCATTCGGATGTTATCGGGGGAGCGGTTATCCTGAACGATAAAATTTTATACGACAAGATATTCCTCATTCAGAAAACCGTTGGTGCTGTGCCCTCACCCTTCGATTCATGGCTTACCCTCAGGGGTGTAAAAACCCTTGCTATCAGGATGAAGCAACATGAGCAGAACGCTTTTGCTGTGGCTCAGCTTCTGCAAACACTTCCAAATGTAGAAAAAGTGTTTTTCCCCGGTCTTGCAGACCATCCCGGTCATGAAATTGCCAAAAAGCAGATGACGGGTTTTGGCGGACTCGTATCGTTCCAGATAAAAGGCGGGCTTGATGAGGCTAATATTTTCTTCAAAAAATTAAAGGTTTTCCAGCTGGCGGATAGTCTCGGGGGAGTGGAATCGCTGGCAAATTATTCGGCCCTTATGACACATGAATCGTTTCCCCACGACCTCAGGCAGAAAATCGGTGTTACCGACAATCTTATCCGCTTGTCGATCGGGATCGAACATATCGATGATTTATTGGAAGACCTCAGGAATGGACTAAGTTGACGATTGAGACTTCAGAATAATTGGAATGAATTCATTTCAAATTCTCTTTATTCCTATTTTGACAGAACTATTTTCTTTGCCTGACTGTTATGAAATCCTGCGTGACAGTCCCAAAACCTTTTTTAGTATTTTTATATCCCGTCTGCCAGAGAGCGAAAAACTACTGAAAGAAAAACATATCTTTGGCCATTATTTTTTTGAATTGATTGAGGCGCGCCAAAAAGTATGAAGTTATTACTGAGCAGACCTGGTCTTTCAGACTTTGTGTATTACTTATAAAACAATTAGTTAACATGGAATTGAATCACGAAGTAGTTTTCTTCATAGCTTTTACCGTTTTTATTGTCTCGGTTCTTTTAGTCGATCTTTTATTGATAGGCCGCAAGCGCCATGTGCTCTCAACCATGGAAGCTGCTGTTTGGACAGGGGTTTGGGTTAGTTTTGCCATTGGATTCTACTTTCTCATTCTCCATTTTGGGGATATGCTTCACGATATTCGTTCCTTTTCCGACTTGCAGGCAGTTGCTGCCAAATTCGCCCCACACCTGAAATTCGCAAACGAAGATCTGACTCAGGGTCTTATTCAATACCGGAAAAATATGGCCACCGAGTATATCACCGGTTATCTTATCGAATATACGCTTTCTCTGGATAATGTTTTTGTGATCCTAATGATTCTAACCGGTTTTTCTGTACCCGAAAAGAATTACAAAACGGTTCTTTTCTGGGGAATTCTCGGCGCAATTATCATGCGTTTTATATTTATCTTCCTGGGTGCTGCAATGGTTCAGAAATTCCAGTGGACGCTTATTCTCTTCGGAGCTTTTCTGATTTACAGCGGAGTTAAAATCTATATCGAAAGAAACAAGGAACAGAAAATAGAGGTCGACAAACATCCTATCGTAAGGGTTTTATCGAAATGGTTTAGGATTTATCCCAAATTCGAAGGGAATAAATTTATTCACAAAGAAAACAAGGTTTATTATATCACCCCGCTGTTAATTGTGCTTGTTGTTATTGAGTTCACCGACTTAATCTTTGCATTCGACAGTATACCTGCAATATTCTCGGTTACCCGTGACCCTTATATTGTTTTCTTTTCCAACATATTTGCGATCATCGGTTTGCGGTCTTTGTTCTTTCTGGTAATTAAGATATTTTATCTGTTTACCTATCTTAAGGAGGGGATTTCAGTTCTTCTGATCTTTATCGGATTGAAACTGGTGTTTCATCATTTCCTCGACGACATCGGGTACAAGAGCGTTTACTCGCTGTATTTCATTCTGGCGGTTTTGGTAGGAAGTATCGTTCTTTCTCTTCTATTTCCGAGAAAAAAGAAAGTGTTGCATTAGCGTCCAGGTTTCTTAAATTTGCTATTACTCTGAGGTCCTCTGTGCCTCCTTCGTGAACCTTTGTGTAACATTCATTACAAATAAGGTTTAGGAGAAGGCATATAGTTTCTCAGAAAAAAGATTAACTTCTTTTCACAATACTCCATCCCCCTTTTAATCCGAAGATAAACCAGGTAAGACTTACCGTACCAAGCGCAAAGAGGGTGTCGCCAATTACTCTCAACCATTTGAAGGTGTGGATATGGGGTTGTTGAATAAACTTTGCAGAATGGCAAAGGAAATTACCATAACAGATGTGAAGCCGATCCATAGTTTTTTTGTTGTCATAGAGTTTCTTTTAAATAAATTGATAATTAGGTTTTTCAACGATTTACTTCGACAAATATATATTATTATTTATAAAACGACAAAAAGGTCTTTTAGTAAATACGAATTTATTTTATCTTTGTCGAACTTCTGGGATTTAATAATAAGAACATTGTTTAACAAGGAAACGGAATACGCGCTAAGGGGCATGGTTTATATTCAGGTACAGAATATGAAGGACCGAAGACCCGGGATTGCCGAAATTTCAACAGAAATTGAAGCACCTCATTTTTTTACTGCCAAAATTCTGCAACGGCTCGTTAAGATGGGATTTGTTAATTCAGCCAAAGGAAAGGGGGGAGGCTTTTATTTCGATGCTGACAAACCGGAGTTGCCTCTCAAAGACATTATTGTTGCCACCGAGGGGGGCAAGATTTTTACCGGCTGTGGGTTTGGTATGAAGCATTGTAGCGAGTCCAACCCCTGTCCTTTGCATACACAATATGCAACGATTCGGAATGAAATCGCCAAACTGGTTACTGAGGAAACCGTTCAAAGTCTTGCCAGAAAAACACTGGAAGGTAAAGGTGGAAGTTCTTATCTGGGGATATAGATTGGCGGGGCAAAACCTGCAAACATATCCTCTTCTCCCGGAAAATCAGAAGTACTGCCCGATTGTGCCGTTTATCATTATCTTGAAAATGTTGATATGATACCACATCTTTGCATAAAAATATAGAAGAATTGTTAAACCAAGGGTGAATGTGAGGAGCAATCCTAGAGATCTTCCTGCCAGAGAATTTCCTGACTTAATAAATCTAACTGACGCTTTTGTTACCCAATCCTCCAGCTTCAGAAACAGAGGGTAGAATATTACCACAATAATACCCATTCCCATCAGAGTAAATGACAGCGGTTTATAACTATTTTTGTAGCTTATCATGTAATCGCTGATTGCGCTGGTAAGCAGGCTGGCTGTTAGAATGGTCAGGGTTGTGACAACAAATCTGAATAAAAAACGATACATTGGATGCGTATTTATTTGCTTTGCCAAAAATATCGTTTTAATTTTATTTTATTTTTAAAAAACAGTAGGGATAGCAAAAAAGCGAACCAAATTATTTCGGATGAAAACGCCAAGGTAAAAAAGTAGTCGTAAAGTTAAAAACCACTTAAAACAAAGCGCATGAAACGAAGGGATTTTATTAGAGCAACGGCACTTTCGGTTCCGTTGGCAGGTATGTTTCCGGCCGAGCTTCTTTCGATTGAACGTGAAATCAATGCCGGAAAGATTGAGAAAAGGTCTCTTGGAAAAACGGGGGTGAAGCTCTCTATGATTGGATTTGGCGGTATTGTGGTAATGGATGCAACACCCGACCAAGCTGCAGCCCGCGTTAAAGAAGCCATTGATTATGGGGTAAATTATTTTGATGTTGCTCCATCCTATGGAAATGCCGAGCAAATGCTGGGCCCCGCTCTCGAACCCTATCGAAAGGATGTTTTTCTTGCATGCAAAACTGGGGAACGAGGAAGGGAAGGCTCAAGAAGGGAATTGGAACAGTCGCTTCGAAACCTCCGCACCGACCATTTCGACCTTTATCAACTTCATGCGGTTACCTCTATGCAGGATGTAGACGAAATATTTGGCCAGAATGGAGCGATTGAGACTTTTCTGGAAGCCCGAAATGAGGGTAAAGTACGGTTTCTGGGTTTTTCAGCCCATTCCGTTGAAGCAGCCCTCGAACTGATGAACCGGTTTGAATTCGACACGATTCTATTCCCCTTCAATTATGCCACCTGGCATGCAGGGAACTTCGGACCGCAGGTAATGGAGAAAGCCAAAGAAAAGGGGATGGGAATCCTCGCCCTTAAGGCTATGGCAAAGCAGCCATGGTTGGAGGGAGCTACAAAAACTGTGGCCAAAACATGGTACGAGCCTTTCTCGGAGCCCGAAGACGCAAACAAGGGGCTTCGCTTTACCCTTAGCCACCCGGTTACCGCAGCCATACCACCGGGGGATGAGAAACTGTTTTCACTTGCTTTGCGACTAGCTTTGGATTTTAAGCCGCTGAATGCAGGAGAAGTGGAAGAAATGAAGACTATGGGGCATCATGCCAAACCGCTGTTCCGTTACCCTATGCAGGGATAATTTTGGTTCCCGGGACTTTTGGTATTGTCGACCAGGATTTATACCAAATTGGAAAGATATCGAAATAGTAAACAAAGACAGGGAATGATCTTATTCTCTGTCTTTGTTTTTTGGCAGTTATCTGCGAAGAATCAGGGATTTGCCTGAATGGAGTATTTTTCAGTTGGTGTATGGGCCTCCGTCATTAACTTCAACATTTCATTTACACGGTCGGGAAATTTTTCCGCCAGATTATTTTGTTCCTTGGGATCTTCCTTGAGGTTGTAAAGTTCCATGGTGATTTTATCTGCACTTTTCACATCGTACCGTATCAACTTCCAATCGTCCTTCAGCACGGCCAGCCTTCCGTTCATCTCATAAAACTCCCAGTACAGGTAATCATGGTCTTTCTGGGTGTCAGAACCCAGAATCTCGGGTAGGAATGAAATGCCATCGGTTTTTTCAGGGATTTCGATTCCTGCAATCTCCGCAAAAGTAGGCAACACATCCCAAAAAGCAGAGATGTGGTCGGTTGACGATCCTGCCTGAATTTTTCCCGGCCAGCTGGCGATCATGGGCACACGAATTCCCCCCTCGTACATGTCGCGTTTGTAACCTCTCAAGCCCCCGTTACTGCCAAAGAAATCAGGATCGGCGCCTGCTTCCCGATGAGGACCATTGTCGGAAGTGAAAACAATAATCGTATTCTCTGTCAACCCCAGCTCGTTAACCAACTCCATAATCTCGCCCACATACAGGTCAAGCCTGCTAACCATAGCGGCAAATGCAGCCTTGGGAGTGGGCTGAGGAGCATATCCCTGGATTGAAAAGTCGGGAGATCCGTAATCATTACCCTCATGAACATTTTGTGGGTTACCTCCAAAAGGAGTCTCCTCAAAAACCCCTTTATACTTTTGGAGTAAACTGTCGTCTGGCACCAACAACTCCGCATGAGGCAACGCACACGGCACATAGAGGAAAAATGATGTGTCTTTATTTGCCTTTATAAAGTCAAGTACACGTGCCTGAATCACGTCCGGGGCATAGGTAACTTTATGGGTCCAGTCGTTGCCCCCGAGCATAAACTTATGTTCGTTCTCCCATAGATAAGTTGGATAATACCTGTGTGCATTTCTCTGGCAAAGCGGTCCGAAATACTGGTCGAAGCCCTGTTTGTTCGGACTCCCTTCGGTATCGGCCATTCCAAGACCCCATTTTCCAAACGCACCGGTCACATATCCTTGTGTTTTTAAAACCTCGGCAATAGTAAGGGCTTCAGCAGGGATGGGCTCCTGACCCTCGGGCTGAATCTCTGTATTTCCCCTGATATATGTGTGCCCGGTATGCAATCCCGTTAACAACGAAGACCGCGAAGGCGCACAAACCGTTGACCCGGAGTAATGCCTCGTAAAAAGCATGCCTTGAGCCGCAAGTTTGTCGATATTTGGGGTTTTGATCTTTTCCTGCCCGTAACACCCCAGGTCGCCATACCCCAAATCGTCGGTAAGTATGTATATAATATTTGGCTTCGCGGGAATCGATGCGTTAGAGTCCAGGCGTGTTTTGGAATGGGAACAGGCACCCAGGGATGCGGCCAGGGTTAATGCGGGCATGAAAAATTGGTTTGCCTTCATAATTTAGGTTTTAAACCCTTAGGGTTGGTTTTGAGTTGTTGAAGATACAGATTTTAAAAAAAATCAACCACGATTTTTAACTTGAAATTAGCAAAATCCATATCTTTAAAATCTGAAGAGTCATTAACCTCTTTAAAGGCCCCAGATAAACCTAAATTTGAAATTCTTTGCGGCGCAGCGTTTTCTTGTCTGGTAATTACTGTTCTTAGTGCAAAACCAGTCGCGTCAGTTCCCTTCCATCTTCGGATATTCCTTCCAGGATATACATGCCTGGGATATAGCCTGAAAGATCCAACTCAAAAAGGGAGGGTGGATTTTCGATTTCCCGGATCGGTTTGCCGTGTACATCCCTAATTCTCAGGATTTTAAGTTCCCCTTCAGAGCAAATCCGGACCTGCGATGAGGCTGGGTTTGGGTAAACACGTAAACCTGCTGTTTGCTTCGTGGGGATGCTTTCAATTTCGATAACCGGAACCGTTTGACTGATTTTAAGCTTTGGCAGGAGCTTCAGAACCCACTCCGAATATTGCACTCCACTTGGATGAAGTCCATCGTTGGCTACTAGTTGGGAATTGATAAGTCCTTGTCGGGAAATGCCGGTGATATCGGTATAGCTGATTTTATAAAATGCGGCAACTTTTTTGTTGATGGCGTTGTAGGCATCAATTTCCTGACTGATGGTCGGGCTTCCTCCACCAAAGGGCGTGTAAGCATAATCGGGGATGGATAGCATGAAAACCCTGCTGACATCATTGTTTACGATCGCCAGTGCGCGTTCGGTAATTTCTTTCAGGTCGGGTTCATAGCTTGATATGGCGATTCCCTGATATTGGTTATTGACGCCGATAAGAATCGAGACGAGGTTGTAGTCTTTATCCGGGTTGAGTTTTGTTTCAATCCCTTGAAGGAGGTTTTTGGTGGTCCATCCGGTAGTTGCAATATAATCAGGGTCATCTGCCATCACTCCTTTCAGTCTGAGCTGCGCAACAAACTGGTGTGGCCATCGCTCGCTTAAGCCAACGCTTTGTCCAATTGTGTATGAATCGCCCAAAGCCAGCATTCTCACTTCAGGGTCAATGGTAATGGCCTGGCTGAAGAGTTGCAGGTTCAGGCAGAAGAGAACAAGGGTTGGAACAATTTTTCGCATGTAGCTGCAATTTTCTATTTTTTAACAAGCTTTACAGGTGCAATTCCTTGTTCAGAGTCAATATGTATGAAATAGATGCCCGGTGAAAAATCACGAAAATCAAGTTGGAAAGAGTTTTCGCCACTGAATTGGAATGTGCGGAGAACGGTTCCATCCATGCTGATTATCCGGGCGTTTCGATTCAATGCATCCACCGGCAATTGAATAGTTGCAAAATCACTTACAGGATTTGGATATAATAGCAATTCCGTACTTTTTGAATTATACTCAGAGGAGGTAATTGTTTGGTCGGTCATCATGATTGCATAGGCGTCGTAAAAGGCAACAGGTGTCATCAGGAAAGATTGGGCAAGAATGGGGTTCATGTCCGCGGGTTTTTGAAAAAGACCGGTTAAAAGAATTTTGTTCTCCCCACCCAGACTCAGGGCTAAGCATCTTTCTTCTCCCAGTCCACCCGCCTGGCCAGACCAGATATATGAGCCGGTGGGTGACAGTTTTATCAGAAATATATCAGTGTCGTCGGAAGGTGTTGTAAGAACTGACTTTCCGGCCTCGGGATTGCAATCAATGGTTCCCCTGAACTGACCCGCCAGAAAGATTTCGCCGTTTTTTGAAATTTTAAGACCGTGAGGTTCTATGTAATCAAATTCATTAACAAAATGTTTTGCCCAAACAAAACTACCGTCTGACTTGTAATGGGCAAGAGCGAAATCGGAATACCCTTCTTCGTTGGGCTCAATCACATAGCCGTTGCCATTTTTATCAAGGTCAAGGGTGGTAAAGAACTCTGCATTTGTATAGATATTTCCCAGGCTGTCTGTATCAAGTGCATAAATAGCAGGACTGCCTTCATCGGAACTGATATGTTTCACCCAGATGAAGTTTGCCCGGGTGTCAATTTTAAGGATAAAACTATCATCATATCCGGCGGAGGTGAGAGTGCTTCCGGCGGTGTTGTCGGCAAAATCGACTGTTCCGCGGAATTCGCCTCCTGCAATAACATTATTCGCTGTATCAATAGCAAGAGCTGTTACCTGCTCACCTGATTCGTTTCCAAAAGTTTTAATCCACAAACGATTGCCACTTCGGCTTAGTTTAAGAATAAAGGCATCATCGGCACCCTTGGAGGTAACTAAATTTTCTTCGAGGGGATCAGAATTAAAATCGATTGTTTTTGCAAAACTGCCGGCGATTATCGGGTTATCTACATCGTCAAGAACTATACTTGAGACAAAGTCATCACCCAGACCCGGAAAAACTTTAAACCATTCAGTATCCCCTGTGCTATTTAACTTCACTATAAAAATGTCACCACTGCCTTTACTTTCGAAATTGGCTGAAGTATCATTGCTCGTGGAAAGATTTGTTTTCCATGAGAAAATCCCGGTAAGATAAATATTGTCGTCGCTGTCTATTGCCATTGCAGTTAACTCCTCCCAGTTTAGTCCCCCCATCCGGGCTGCCCAGATCAGGTTGGAGTTGACATCCAACTTTTGGATGAAAATATCGGCATCTCCTGCACTGGTAAGTCTGTATTCATTTTCACCGGGATCAAAATCCGGCGAACCCCAAAAAATGCCTGCATGAACAACATCATTGTTACTATCCATTCCGATACATCTTCCTTCATTTACAGACTCTTGTCCAACACCTACTGCCCAGTTAAATTCCTGAGCGTGGTTAGCTGTCATTTGAAAAATCATTAGAAGGAGGATCGGGGATATTTTTTTTAGCCGTTTCATAATGAACTTTTATTTGATTTTTGATTCATAGCACCTGCGCAAGTCTTACTGGTCCGTAATTATTTGAAATAGCAACAATTAACAGCGATTAATCATAATAGCAATCGTATGTCAAGAGTTTCAGGAATTCTGAATTACCGCCGTCCCTAAGAAGGGTTTGCTCAAGTATATAGTTGTGCTCATTGACCTGGTATTGATATTCGTAAGTATAGGTTCCATTCAATCCCCCGTTAAGATAAGCTGGAACGGTGAGTTTTGAAGGAGCGTAGAGATTTGACTTAACGAGTTCCGGGTTTACCACTACTTTGATCGAAGGCTGGAAAAAGCTTGTAAGTTCGTATTTCTCATAATAGGTCATTTTATCGTCATAATTGAAGTATTTCCATTCAATCAACTGGGAATTGGAATCATAAAAATACTGTATCTGATAATTGTCGTAAAAGCTTCCCTGGCTATAATCCTCATTGTCATAATAGGTTTCAGTCTCAAGAAGACCGTTAGAGTCATATTCATAATAAATGGTACCCTTAAGTCCAAAAGGTTCTTCTTCAACATTGGTGGGGAGGTAAACGTTGGCGGAATCAATCACATCAAATGAATTTCCATAGTTGGTGTAATAATATACGGTAAGGCTCGAAAAATCACCGGGTCCGTATACATAGAAATCCCCTATGTAATGAAACACACTGTCGATTCTGAGTCCGGCAATAGATGCCGGGGAATAGCGATAGCTGTAGGTATTGGTAATAACAGAGCTTAGCGGGTCGTGCTCATAATAGAAGTCAAGAATACTTGGGGATTCTTCCAGATAGAAATAGCTGAAAAGTGGTGCCGCCTTATTATTCAAGATGTTTTTCAGGTAGCATCCATCACCAGTTGTCACAGGGGATTTGTCCGGGTTGGGAGTTTCATCTTCAGAACATGCTGTGGGAAAAAACGCTAAACTGATGCTGAAAACGAGGAGTTTGATGGTTTTCATCGGATGAGCCATATTAAGTTTATAATATTGAGCCTGCTGGCGCAATGTTGTATTGGGATTTGTTTCAAAGCAATTCCTTGGTTATACAGAATAAAAACATATTTATATCTGAAAATGTTTTGTTGAAGAGAATAATTTAAACAATTTGTTTATTTGATTGAGCTTAGGCCTTAAAGGAGGGACTTGATGCAGAGTTTGGTGGCAATAAAAAACCTCCTGATTTCAGGAGGTTTTATTACAATTATTAATATGCAGCAAGTTCTGGTTAATCTTTCTTTTGATAATATGTGCTCTTGATTAGAGTTACAAATGTTTTCAATTTTAAAGGCAGGAATCGTTAACCATACCGGGTGTGCCACGATCACCAGTGTTAAAAGCCGAGGTGGATATGCACCATGAGGTTCCCGAGGCGGCATCGGCGGCATTGAGGTTTGCCGGGTTTAGAGAGATGGATGCACCTGCCTGGAATGTGAAATCCGGACCTCCGTAATTGACTGAGAAAATCAGGGCTCCGGGAGTCCCTTCGGAATCTTTATTGAAAATTGACAAAACAGCCCCGGTGTTGGGCAGTACAATCGCAGAGCCGTAAATGTAATGGTTGGGAGCATCTGTGGAAGTGGCTGCGCGTTCCAATATGAAGTAATTTCCGGGCAGAAGCTCAATGCTTTCCCCAATGGTATGCCTGTTGGTTGTCTCTCTTACCAGCACGAGATCTTGGAGATTTATGGCATGATCGGAGTTGTTGTAGATCTCAATCCATTCCCCTTCAGTGTCTGAAAGGGCAGAGGGATCGGACATGATTTCCGTAATAAGCAATTCACCAAAAGCCACTGTGCCAAGCTCTGTGATCTCATCATCATCGTCGTCGTCATTCTCCTGCTGATCCAAAATTTCCACTATTTCTACAGGGATCTCTGTTTCATCCAAAAGGATCTGAAACACAGCGTTTCCGGCATCCAGGCTCGTGTTAACGATTATTTCATAATGTCTGCCGGCAAGTGGGTTGGGGATATTGCCGTTTAGCGTTTTTGTGCTCTCCGATCCATCGAGGTTCAGGGAGGTAAGCTCAACCATAATAGTAAGAGGCGATGGCTGAAAAAAGCCGGGACGTGTTTCATCCTTTATAAAGACCAGCGAGCCCAGCGTGGATGAAACGGTTGTGATATAATCGATAAAGCTGTTGACAGTGTTGATTGAATACTCCACCGAAACCATGGTGTTGGCCAGACGGCAATTCACCTGAACCGACTGCTGCATATTGCTGCTGATGCTGAATTCCTCGGATACCCCGTAATAATAGGGATTCTCGAATGCTGCTGGAAGGTTGTTGTTTGAATGTGCCTCAACATAATAACTACCCGGCTCAAGTTCAATGGTGTCGGGCATGAGCAGTGCGGTTTCAAAGAGTATCGCAATCGTGCCATCCGACCTGAAAATAGTTACCCGAAAGTTTTCTGCCGGTCCAGAAGCCTTCAAGCTGCTATTAACTTCATGATCATTTACAAGCAAACCGATATTGACAGTTAAGCTTCCGGTTTTTTTGCCAGTTATGACTTCATCTTTCTGGCAGGAAATCAAGGCGATCGTCAACAAGACAATCATCATTGGAATTAGTTTTTTCATAGCTGTTGTTTTAAGTTATGGATTTAGAAATAAAACTGTATAGCTTAATGTCATACGCAGCAAAATATCAGCGTGGTTTTTTGTTTTTTTTTAATTATTTTGCATATCATTGAGTTGGTCGAAAGCTTTAAACAGATATTTCAACACCCATGACACCCGCCAGGAGATGGGGTCATTTTATAAGAAAGCGTATGAATCGTAGAGAATGGATTCTCAAATCAGGACTTGTCGCCGGCAGTGCGTTGCTTCTAACGAATTGTATAAGCTGCATGCAGGGAGAGACAGGTGGCCGAGGCAAGCATATCCTGTTGGTATCGGGCTGGCAAACCGTAAATATTGGCGACATAGCTCACACACCTGGCTTGATACATCTTTTAAAAACATATATACCAGGGGTGAAGATTACCCTTTGGCCCAATGACATTGATCTGGTTGAGGAAAAAATGCTCATTAGCTATTTTCCTGATCTAACGATCGTAAAGGATGGCTTTGCCGATACCGGAATTGCCGGTAGTGAGGATGCGAGCAAATGCATTTCAGATGCGGATCTTTTGCTGCATGGATCGGGACCGGGGATTGTGGGAATTCAAAAGCTGCTGTTATGGAAACAAATGACCAGCAAGCCTTATGGGGTATTTGGCGTCACAGTAGGCAGCCTTAATGAGGAACTTAGGGAAGTGCTAAATGGAGCCGCTTTCATCTTTACCCGTGAAACTTTGTCGCTCGATGTATTGAGTGAAGGCGGCGTTACTCTGCCACAGTTGGGCTTTGCCCCGGATGCTACATTCTTCTTGCCCATCCGAAACGATGCCTCAGCAAAGTTCTTTATGGAAAGCCGTAAACTGGAAGACCGAAAATTTATTTGTGTAGTGCCGCGCCTGCGCTACACCCCTTATCATCGTGTGCACACTCGAATCAACTGGAGCAAAGAGCAAATCGACCATGTGATTGCCGAAAATCTGAAATATGTTGAAGAAGATCATCAGAAGATAAGGGAGGTGATTGTTCGTTATGTGCGCGAGACTGGGAATAAGGTGGTGCTTTGCCCTGAAATGGAATATCAGACGGAACTTTTTGAGCCCTATCTCTATAATCTACTCCCCATCGATGTTCAGGATCGTGTTGTTATGCACCCCTATTGGCAACCCGATGATGCAGCCTCCCTATACGCTCGTGCTGCCGTGGTGGTAAGCATCGAATGCCACTCACCTATCATCGCCCTCGTGAATGGAACACCCGCTATTTACGTGCGTCAACCCAGCGATACCATCAAGGGTAACATGTATTACGATCTGAAATTGGATGATTGGATTTTTGAGATTGAGCAATGCTCGGGTCAACAAATTGCCGACAGGGTAATGGAGATCTTTGGCGACTTTGATCAGGCAATTGAGAAAGTCCGTTTGCTTAACCAACGTGTCGGGGGAATTTATGATGGGAATATGGAAGTTGTAAAGAAATATTTGGAGCTTGTTTAATGCAGGTTAGCAACATGCTCTCATAAAGTGCTTTTATTAAGAGTTTAAAATTAATTCACAATGAAGATCAGAACAGCCTTATTGATACTTAGTCTTTTGCTACTTAGCGACTGCTCACTTGTCGGGCTAGAGAAACTCGTATTCCCACATTCCCAATGGACTATCGGGACCAGCGGACATAACATCGACTGGCGTTATTTGGAAGGATTTGACTACAATAGCTCCTTTATAAGTGCACCGGATAAAGGGCAATGGGAAGTGGTATAAATCCATTGTTGCTTACCGCGACACTGTACGGGCTAAAATGGGCATTGAGGCGCCATACCTCCGATGCCAGTTTCCTTACAGCAGAGAAACCGGAATTCATTTCGACAAATTCGCCTATCAGTTGAAGTTTCAGCCTGGCGAAGATATTCGGATAAGCGGACTCAGCAAGTCTTCTGGTCTTTCCTTTACGCTATACTTCGATTTCGACCTGAAAACTAAAGGGGAGGAGATGAGCTACGTGGTTCGCAAGAAGTTAAAATCCATCGATAGTCTACATTGTTCTGCATCTGATGATTGGACATTATTTGAGAAAAGTTTTAAAGTGCCCCAATTTGCAACTGATAGTTTTTCTATTGTCCCTGTCATCCGAATTGAGCCAAACGATGAAAATGCCAAAGGTGAAGTTTTTCTGGACAACATCCGGCTGCATGCCGATCCTAATAACGAACGCAAAAAGTTGTTAGCTGGAATTGAGAGTTGTATTGCCCGGCAGATTGAACCGAATGAACATTCCATTCCGGAAGAGCTGGCTTCAACCCTGTCATTTTCCATGCCTGCCAGTGTTGGTTTTTTGATGCATGGGGAGAGGAAACTTAAGTATCTGTTTCCCTGGACCATGGCTATGTCACAATCCCCAAAGCAGATACTTTTATCTTAATTCTTTTTCAGAACCCGGTTTGAGATATCTTTAATGCGACCAAGGTATTGAAAAGAGGGCGTTTATAAGAAACGATAGTGAATTATTTTGCTGCATATTTGTTGATCAAATCCACAAATGCCCGACAGCACTTTCTCAATCCCATTCTGGTGTATTGCAAAAAACTGCTTGTCTGAATCCAACATTGCTCCGGTTTCGTCGGTAGCCCTAAATTCTGCTCCACATAGCAATACATGTGCGATTTTGTCATAAGGCATTTTCATTTGTATTGCCAGATTTATTGCCCCCGAAAGCCGATCGTCGGGTCCGAGTTTTCGAAAAAGATCGCAGCCAACCCGGTAAATGGTGTCGCCAAGAGCCCTGTTTTGAAACCGAAACAATAAATCGTCAATATGTTCAGTTAATTGTTCCAAGGTAAATTCTTCCGGATATTTTTTGGCCAGGATTCGGGCAGACTGTAGCATGGTTTCACGAACCTTGGTATATACTTCGGCAACGGCTAAAGCTTCAAATAAATAGATAAACTTTGGGTTATGTATATGCCCTAAATATGCGGTTGCAACATGTCCGAGATTATGGATAAACAGTTTGCGATCGACCCATGCTTTCATGTTCCCCTTTGGCGCAAGTCCGGCAATTTTTGGAACCGGGTTTTTAAAAGCGTTTTTATCAACTATGAGGGTGTTATAGGGTTCGGCAAAAACCTGTAAGATATCCGCTTCTTCATCTTCTCTCTTCATGATAGGAACCATCTTTCCGATGCTCGTTTCTATATAGCCGATATTTTCGGTATCGGTTTCGAAAGCCGGATTGTACTCAGCCAGGCCCGATCGTAAAAAGTCAGCAGCATTGCGCAGGTTTTCGGCAATTATGATGTCTACTTTTGATGCTTGGGGATCGAGTCGTGGTGTTAAACACTTTGACAGCAGTTCCATGATTTTTTTCAAACCGTTTTGTCCTACCGATATTGCTATCAGATTTGTGGATGCAACTTCATCGAATACCTGCGATGTGTTGTTAACCCATACTCCACGGACATTTTTTACATTTATTACAGATCCGGTCTCCGATTTTATCAGCACATTGTAATTGCCCCGTTGGTTTAGTGCATTGATTATAGCTTCTGAGATATCAATAAACACAACCTCAAATCCGTTTGTGCTGAATAATTGTCCGATGAAGGAACGGCCAATTTTTCCCGCACCGAAGATTACGATTTTTTTTCTGTCCATTACCTTTCAATTTGTTTCAGATAGGAGTGCTGCAAATTTTCCACCAGCCTGAGTTTGTCGCCTCGTTTGGCTTCAATGAACGTTCCTCCAACATAAAAGCAGGCAAACCCGCCAGATGCTACACCCCATGAAATGGCTTCAACCAGATCGGGCTCTTCCATCTCATCTTGCTTCAATTGCAGGGCCAATGATGAAATAACACCACCTGCAAAATTATCACCACAGCCTGTAGTATCGCCCTTCGCTGCCGGGTTGGTTTTTAAAATGAGCCCAACCTCTTCCGAAACAGGAAATGCACTAATTTCAAGTGTTTTAAAGAGCTTCCCATTTGAAAAAGCAAGTAAATCCTTACTTCCATTGGTGATAATAAAGGCGGAAACCTGCTGTTCTTTAAAATGATTTGCTGCCTTTTCCAAAGTGTTTTCCCCACTTATTTTCAAGGCTTCTTCGCAGTCCATAATCAGCAGGTCGGTGTATTGATAGCTTTTTTTAGTATTGCCCAGAGTCCATGGTTGTCCGGGCCTTTCCTTTTCATTCCGGAAATCGTAAACCGTATTGACCACGGTGATACACTTGTTTTTTTTAGCTTTCAGAAGCAAATCGGATAAACTGTCGTGAATATTGGGGACTAATGCTGTGCCGCCAAAACATACAATATCTGCGCTGAAAAATGATTCAGGAAGTAATTTTTCTGTAAAATCCCATGCCGCCCCTATGTTGTTTACAAATGTTCGTTCGCCGTGACCCTCATCAAATTGAGGATCCGAAAGGACATCGGTGAAGGCTGTTCGTTTGTTTCCTGTTTTAAAGCAATTCGAAATATCCAGAGGCGTTTTACCTATCAAATCAAAAAAAATACCTGCGATATCATCATTCCCTGTACAACCATAGAATTTAACTGTGAAGTCGTTTTCAGGCAATAATTGCGATGCATGTATAAGCGAAACCAAGCTGGGACCGCCAATGTTCGAACTGTTGAATGATGCATTTCCAACTAACTCCAACAGAATTTCCTTATACGGTTTGCCGGCAAATTTTTCCAATTCCTCTGTAAACACCAATTTCCCCGGGCTTAATCCACCATCCCCGCTATTCATTGATGAATACCTGACAAACCCGGGAGAATTGAATTTTGCATTTGTGTATAAGAAATCAACCAAAGCACATCCTGTGCCGGCAATGGTAATTTTGCGATTCCCCATTTCACAAATAGTTTATGTAATCCGAGGCTAGCAGATGGATTGGTTCCTGATCTTCAATAATATCCGGAAAACGCCCCACATTCTCATAAAAGCAATTATCGGCTGTATCATCGTTAACAGCGCTTACTTCGCCTACAAAAACTTTGCCCTTGCCCGGTTCGCCATAAAAGCGGTGAAAAATTCCCTGTTCAAGACAAATGCTTTCGCCGGGTGTTAGTTTGACTGTTCCTCCGGGCTTTACAGTGCGCAGTACCCCGTCGGTTTTTAGGGTGACAGGTTTGTCTGAAAAGGTACGGTTGTCTTTCGAGTTGTTCAACTCTATAATAAGGTTGCCGCCACCGCGGTTAATGATGTCTTCCATCTTATTCCAATGAAAATGCATCGGGGTTTCCTGCAATTCCTCAACAATCATTACTTTTTCGGCATAGGGCTTTTTGTCGGTTTTAAGGTTGCCGTTCCGAACCGTAAAAAGTATCAGACCTCGTTTATGAAAGTTACCGCTTCCAAAATCAGTAAGGTCCCAGCCAAGCATATTGTCAACTATCTCCGAGCAATCGGCGTATCGGCCTTTCCATTCAGCGGGACTCCAGTAGGCCCAGGGAGGGAGTTTAAACTGCATGCTGTTAAAAAAGGCGATAGATTCACTAATTAGTTGATTTATCTCACTTCGCTTCATTTGCAATATTTTATGTTGTTTTTTGGATTTTTTTCTCATGGGATATTTTCAAAGAGCCCAATTTTCAAAGATAAGCATTGGCTTGGTTTTACAGTTCACCTACTTTTATTTTTAAGAATCAAAAGAGTAATAGCTGACCGGGAACTTATCCATCTTTCATTACTTAATCCAAATTCAAAAATGAATTAGGATAAATTCAAGTAAAATGATCGTAAATGGGATTGCATGAAGCCTTTTTCTTCTACGGAAGTATACGTGATGAATTTTCAGGAATGTAAAGGACCGGTTGCAGGAGTCGGATTTTTCTAAAAAAAGGAAGGAGCAGGTTGTTTTTAAAACACCTGCTCCCCATAAGAAAGGGATTGTTTGAATGTCAACTTTTTGAGATCTATAACAGATCAATCCTTGATTAAAATCTCACTCCACACCCGGCCTATTTCTTCCCCTGAAGTTAAACCTGCTTTTACAATATACATGCCTTTTGGCAAAGCAGTTGCAGAGATTTTAATCTGATCCGTTTTCATTGGCTGAACCCTGAGAATTTCCCGGCCCGTAATATCAAATATTGAAACCGATTCGATCCGATATCCTGGAGCATCAATGTTAATCAATTCCGATGCTGGATTTGGATAAAGGGAAGCCCGAATCGTTCTGTTTTGCGGGTTATTTACGTTTGTGAATAATTCCATCATGCCCTTTGTCATAATCATCCCATTCCTACCGCACAAAAACAACCTTCCTTTAGGTGTTTCCGTCATTCCATTTACCGGGTAATTGCAGAAACGTTCAAGCCGTTCCCAGCTAAAGCCTTTATCCAGTGAAAATGACGATATTCCTGAAACTCCCATGGCAAAAAGGGTGTCGCCGGGGGTGTAAATACCTGCCTGATCATTAATTGTGGATTTGGTCCATATTTTGCCACCATCGACTGATGTAATCAAGGTTCCTCGCCAGCCTCCTGCATGGATGGTATCTGCATTAACATATATAATAGTTTCAATTGATTGGGTTGTTCCGGTAACTGCTTCATTCCATTGCGAGCCTCCGTTTGTGGTATACAGAAGTTTTCCTGTTCCTCCTGCTGCAATACCATGTTCCGAATCGATAAATTTTATGTCGTAAAGGAAAGTGCTAACTGGCGAAGTTTGTCCCACCCAGGTCTCCCCTGAATTATCGCTGTGATAAATCATACCCCCTGAGCCACACATCCACATCTTTGATCCTCCATCATAGGCTATGGCATAGAAATTTGTATAGGTATCTGTAATCACTTTTTCCCAGGTTTCTCCTCCATCGACGGTTTTTAGCAAAATTCCTCCAAAGCCGCAGACTAAGGCAGTCTTATCACCGATTATTTCAATATCGGAGAGCGTTTGAAAAGTTCCTGATTCAATTTTCACCCAGCTCTTTCCTTCATTGATGGTTCTGAGAATTAATCCTCCATACCCCACAGCAATGCCGGTTTGGTCATCAAAAAAGGCTATTGCGTTGAGCTCTGTATTCATTTCTGAAGCACTGGCTGTTAGTTTCTCCCAGCTATCGCCTCCCGAAGAGGACCTGTACATTTCCCCAAAAATATTACCAATCAATACAGTATTATTATCTAAAGCCCAGACTCCTTGCATATAGAAATCATTTCCCAGGTTCAACTCTGTCCATTCTTCTCCACCATTTATAGTTTTATAAATTCTTCCTTCAGCAGCTACGTACCCGGTATTGCTGTCCAAAAAGTAGCAAGCCATGATATAGGGATGCACATCAATGCTTTGTTTTACCCATGAGGAACCGCCATTAATGGTTTTGAATACGGCTCCCCAGTCACCACACATCCATCCAGTTTGTTCATCGGTAAACCAAAGACAATTGAAATCTTCGGCCTCGTTTGTGTCGATCTCGAGCCAGGTATTTCCCCGATCGGTTGTTTTAAGAAAATAGCCGTTTTTTGCTGAAACGTAGCCCGTATTCTTAGTAGGAAAATATATGGCTGTCAGGTATTCACTCGAACCCGTGGAAACCTTTCTCCATGTTTCTCCCCCGTTATCGCTGCGGATAAGAAATCCATATTCCGCGACAATAAACCCCGTATCGGCATTGATAAACCAAATATCTTCAAAATGATCTTCCGGGAAATTGCTATTTAGCTCCATCCAGCTTTGTCCGCCATCAATGGTCTTTACCACGGATCCATTGAATCCACACCCAAACCCGATATTTTCATTCACAAAAAACAAGGCGTTAAGATTATCCTGTGCAATTATCCCTTTATACTCCCATGTAAGTCCGGCATCGGTAGAAGCTAGCAATCCACCTCCTGCGGTAACCGCAAATCCATGACTGGAATTAACAAAATGGAAGTCGTTTATCGCATCTCCCTGAGGCCTGGGATTTAGCCATTGCCATTGGGCGCTGAGCTGTATACTCATAATTGCGAACATGGAAAGGATTAAGGTTTTCATGGATAAAGATTTTAGTTTGAGGATGAAATGATTGATATTCAACAAAAATTTGTTGTTGCATAAAGGTGCTGTGCTAAATACCAGTCATTTATCCAATTTATTTTTGTTATTGAATTCACATTAGCTAATGTAGTAATTTCACTAAAACAATGAAAACAATGAAAGATATTTTACAGCAGAAGAAAAAAAGAGGGCATAAAACTGAGCAGAAAGGAGGTTTAAATACTTGCTTCAATTGCATCGCAAGCGGAATTCAGAAGTTCACTTTGCTTTTTGCTTTTTGCGTGATTTGCCTCCGCAGCTACCCAACCAGCCAAATCATTTGCTTCTTGAATAGTTAAATCAAGCGCAACATAGTCACCGCGTGTTTCAGCTGATTTCAAATACCGACCGCACATATCGCTGATCGTCCTGTTTGCTTTTAATGCTTCGAATTCATAAAAATGTAATTCTATCTCAACTCTTTCTGATTTCATTGCTATTTCGTTATTGGTTGATATGGTATCTTACCTTGTCAAAAGGGTATATGCGTTAAAAGTATTGCATAATTATGAGAAAACAATACATCCGTGGTGGAGGGTTGTTGAGCCAAAACCTGCTGAGATCGCATTATTAAAAAGTCTTGAAGTTCTGAATCTTTCCAACAATAAGCTCACTTCATTGCCGGTAGAAATCGGGAAACTCTCCATGCTCAGGACCTTAAACCTGGCAGGTAACCTCATTGCCAAAATCCCTGAAGAGATTAAGAATTGCAGTTCCCTTAAATCCGTTAACCTGAAAGGTTCAGTTCTTTCGGCAGCCGACCAGGCTAAGCTTGCGACACTACTTCCAAATGCAAAAATCAAGTACTAAGCAATAACCACCATGAAAATTAAAAAAGCCATCAGAATTATATTGACATGCGTATTGATTTCAGGGATGCTCACCTCCTGTGAAGTAGAAGAAGAAAAAACTCCTGCTGAAATGCTTGTAGGTAAATGGATAATATCATATTCAGAGCTATTAACTCAGGAATTTCCCGGAGATGGGTCCTTCCTGCAATTCGACGAATGCAATTCCTCCTGTTCAGGTATTGATTATAATGAAAGTAAAAAAACAACCGGAAATTTCACATATGTACTCAACGAAGATGCGAGTATATTGGATATCTCTGATCCTTCAGGTGATGGAGAAAACTACAATTTTTCATGGGACATCCTTGAATTAAGCGATACCGAACTGAAAATTATAGCTGATACCGGACTTTTTGGGACAATGAAAATTGTACTTAAAAAGGAATAATCCGATGCTGTATTGAACTATCAGTTTTTTAAGCACAGGTTGGGTTACATACCTTATTGTTCCCACCTGTGCATATTAACATACACAATTCAGCCTTACACGCACTCCCATTATGGTATTGTAACTTCTTCCCTCCTGTAAAAGAGATAATAATCGCTTTTGTATTCGGCTAAGGTAACTTTTAATGAAGGGTCCAGAAGAACTACCAAAGTCTTTCCTGAATATGTTGCACTGGAAATTGGAACGTTAATAAGTTCTGTTTCGAAAAAAATATTCAGAAAACCATCCGAAACAGATGCCGGTGTCTTGCCTGATGCAACTACTGTTGTGTTGTCGAGAACCTGATATTCAATGTCTACCGATTCTCCCTGTGCAGCAAATTGTATCTGGGCCCTAAACTGAATAGTATTATTTACATAGGAGGGATCAGTTTTAAAGGACACAAGCCCCGCATTGGTATTGT